>Ga0184639_10000249_pt1 | contig 19750 bp, 21 predicted proteins | sample PLM31_170_b2_FD_133155 | JGI IMG/M metagenome (GOLD analysis project Ga0184639, IMG submission 133155) | Groundwater sediment microbial communities from an aquifer in East River, Colorado, USA - PLM3-1_170_b2 | ecosystem: Environmental > Terrestrial > Soil > Riparian zone | place: USA: East...
GAAGATTGGTGCCGAAGGGGGGACTCGAACCCCCACGGGTTGCCCCACACGCCCCTCAAACGTGCGCGTCTGCCAGTTCCGCCACTTCGGCGCGCTGCGAGGCCGAAGTATATCGCTATCGCGTGCGGCTGACAATTCGCCCGACGCTCTGGCGGAGCCTCGGGTCGAGCGCATCGCGAATCCCCTCGCCCAGGAGGTTGTAGGAGAGCACCGTGACGAGAATCGCGAGGCCGGGATAGACCGACAGCCACCAGCCGATCTCGATCGCGTCCTTGCCTTCGTTCAGGATGTTGCCCCACGTCGCGTGCGGCGGTTGCACACCGAGCCCGAGGAAGGAGAGCCCCGACTCGGTGAGGATCGCGGCGGGGATCCCGAGCGTCATCGCCACCAGCACCGGCCCCATCGCGTTCGGCAGGATGTGGCGCCAGATGATGCGGAACGCGGTCGCGCCGATCGACTGCGACCAGAGGACGAATTCGCGCTCCTTCAGCGACAGGAACTCGGCGCGGACGAGACGCGCGACGCTCATCCAGCCCGTGAGACCGATCACCGTCATGATGGTCCAGATCGACGGCCGCAGGAAGGCGAGCACCGCGAGGAGCAGGAAGAAGCGCGGGAAGACGAGCATGAGGTCGACGAGCCGCATCACCATCGCGTCCGTCGTCCCGCCGTGGTACCCGGCCAGCGACCCGAGGACGATGCCGATCGCCCCCGCGATCCCGACGGACACGAAGCCCACCGCCAGCGACACGCGCGCGCCATAGAGCATGCGCGAGAGGACATCGCGCCCGAGCTGGTCGGTCCCGAGCGGGTGGGCTTTGGAGGGCGCGTCGAGGATCCTCTTCACGTCGAGACGGTTCGGATCCCGCGGCGAGATGACCGGCGCCAGGAGCGCGAGCAAGGCGAGAGCGACGACGACGACACCGCCGGCCAGCGCGAGCCGGTTCCGGCGCAGCGCCCGCCAGAAGGCCCTCACGCGCTCACCGGCGCCCCCGGCGTGCGGCCACTCGGATCCGCGGATCGACCACACTGTAGGTGAGGTCGGCGATCAGGTTGGCGCCCAGGGTGAGTGTGGCCACGATGACGAGGTTGCCCATGATCACCGGATAGTCGCGCTCGAACACCGCCTGCACCATCAGCTGTCCCATGCCGGGGATGGCGAAGATCGACTCGACGATCACGCTGCCGCCGATCAGGCCGGGCAGCGAGAGCCCGAGCACCGTCACGATCGGAAGCAGCGCGTTGCGCAGCGCGTGCTTGCCGATCACCACGCTCTCGGCGAGACCCTTGGCCCGCGCGGACTGGATGTAGTCCTGCCGCACGACTTCGAGCATCGACTGCCGCATGTAGCGGGAGAACCCGGCGAGCCCGCCGAAGGTCGCGACCAGGATCGGCAGGATGAGGTGGCCCACGAAGTCCCACTGCTGCTGCCAGAAGGAGAGGTATTCCCACGTGGGCGACCGGAGGCCCGAGATCGGGAGCCAGCCGAGCTGGACCCCGAACAAGATCATGAGCATGAGCGCCAGCCAGAAGTCCGGCGTCGCGAAGCCCAAGAACACGAAGATCGTGGTGATCTTGTCGAACTTCGAATACTGGCGCGTCGCCGAGAACACGCCGATCGGGATCGCGAGGACGACGATGATCATCATCTCGACGATATTGAGGAGCAGCGTGACCGGCAGCCGCTCGCCGATCTTTTGCAGCACCGGTCGCGCGTCCGGCGAGAACGATCGCCCGAAATCGAGCTGGACGAGCCGCGTCAACCAGGTCCAGTACTGGACGTGGAGGGGCTTGTCGAGCCCGTACACCTGGCGGAGCCGCTCCCGCACCTCCTTGTCCGACTGGATCGGGGTGTCCCCGGTCCCGATCTCCGTCGGCTCGCCGGGGGCCAGATGGATCACGAAGAACGAGATGAGGGTGATGCCGAGGAGGAGGGGAATGGCGAGGACGACCCGCCGCAGCGCGTACCGGAGCATGGCGCGCTATTCTAGCGCGACCCGCACGATATCTACATCTACCCCGCCGTGTAACGCTGCAGCGGCTTCGGCACGTACCACTCGTTGAAGTTGTGCCGGATGCCGTTCGGCGACGGGATGATGCCGCGGATCCGGGAGGAGATCACCGGCAACGCGTCCCGGAAGTAGAGGAAGACGATCGGCTGGTCTTCGGCCAGGATTTCCTGGAACCGGTCGTAGTACTTCTTTCGCGCCGCCTCGACGCACGAGGCCCGTCCCTTCTCCAGCATCTCGTCGGCCTCGGCGTTCGCATAGCCGATGCGGTTCAGATCGTCCGCGCCCGTCTTCGACGAGTGCCAGACTTCGTACTGGTCGGGGTCGAGACCGATGCCCCAGCCGAGGATGATCGCTTCGAATCGTTTTTTCTTGATGTACTCCTTGAGGAACGACGCCCACTCGATGACCTGGATGTCGACGCGGACCCCGAGGTCTTTGAGCGACGCCTGGACGATCTCCGCCACCTTGCGACGCTCGTCGTTGCCCTGGTTGGTCCGCAGCACGAACTCGAACGGCTGGCCGTCCTTGACGAGGATCCCGTCGATGTTGCGCTCGCGCCACCCGGCGGCGGCGAGGAGCTCGCGCGCCTTCGCCAGGTCGTACGGATAGGTGCGCACGTTCGGGTTGTAGGCCCACGTGCCGGGCTTGAACGGCCCCGTCGCCTCGCGCCCGAGCCCGAGGCGCACGCCCTCGATCAGCAGGCGCTTGTCGATGGCGTGAGCGAACGCCTGGCGGACCCGCTTGTCGGCGAACCGCGGATCACTGAGGTTGAACCCGAGGTACGTGTAGACGTTGTCCTGATACTGGAACTTGTTGTAGGCCTTGCGGAACGCCGGAAACTCGGCCTGGCGCTTGAACTGGAGCGCGGTGAGCCCGGCCGGGCCCGCCGAATCGACGCCCTTGGCCTTCAGCTCGAGGAAGATGGTCGCTTGGCTCGGGATGATGCGGTAGACGATGCGCGAGATGTAGGGCCGCCCCTCGAAGTAGTCGGGGTTCGCGACCAGCACCACCTTCTCGCTCGGCTTCCACTCGCTGAAGCGGTACGGGCCCGTGCCGACCGGGTTCGCCCGGTTCTGTGGGGCCTCGCGCAACCGCCCCGCCCGCACGTAGCTCTCCAGCACGTGGCGCGGCAGGATCCACGTGGCCCAGCTCTGGAGCGCCTTGGCGTACGGCTGCTTGTAACGCACGTGGAGCGTGAAGGGGTCCACCGCCTCGACCGAGTCGATCGCGCGGAAGTCCTCGCGGTAGGCGGTCGGTGTCTTGGGGTTGATCATCGTCTCGTACGTGAAGACGATGTCATCGGCGGTGAAGGCGCGCCCGTCGTGCCATCGAACGTTTCGGCGCAGCCGAAAGGTGAGGTCGAGACAGTCCGGGCTGAAATCCCAGGACTCGGCCAGCTCACCGATGATGTTGAGATCCTTGTCCCGGGTGACAAGACCGCTGTAGATCAGTGACCCGACCTCGAACGACGCGGAGTCGGTCAACACGTTCGGAATCAGGCCCGAGATGTTACCGGTCAGCGCGTCGATGAAGGTGTCCCCGTGCACCGGCTTGCCCGCCGACTGACCGGTCACGCGATCCACCGCGCTGTCCGCCTCGCCCCCGCATCCGGCCAGCGCGAGCACGACAAGCAGCCGGAAGAGGCGCAACGGATCGCGCCGGCTCATGCGGTCAGCGCGGCTGGCTCGACGGGGCGGGGGATACGGGCGTCCCGGGCGCCGGCGGCGCCGCCGGGACGGTGGGCGCGGGCCCCGCCGGAGCGGCGGGCGTGCCCCCCGCCGGCGCGGGCGCGCTCGACGGCGGCGGGGCGGCCTCCCGCACGACAGAGCTCGCCCGCTCGCCGCCCAGAATGGCGAGCGTGAACGACGTGACCGCGAACACGATGGCGATGCCGGTAGTGATCTTTCCAAGCAGTGTCGGCGTCCCCATGGAGCCGAACACCGCCTGGCTCCCGGCGCCGCCGAACGCCGAGCCGATGTCGGCGCCCTTGCCGGACTGCAACAGCACGATGCCGATGATGGCGAAGCACGCGAGCACGTGGACGATGGTCAGGGCGATGGACATCCGATCACTCCTTGCCGGCGGTGCCGACGCGCGCCGCCTTCCGGACGATCCCGATGAATGCCTGCGCGTTGAGGCTTGCGCCGCCGACGAGCGCCCCGTCGACCTCGGGCTCCGCCAGGAGCGCATCGGCGTTCTCGGCCTTGACGCTGCCACCGTACAGGATGCGCACGGTCTGCGCGATCTCCTTCGACGCGAGCTCGGACAGGAGGCCGCGAAGATACCCCTGCACCTCGGCGGCCTGGGCCGGCGTCGCGTTGGCGCCCGTCCCGATCGCCCACACCGGCTCGTAGGCGAGCACGGTCTTCGCGATCTGTTCGCCGGCGAGCCCGGCGAGGCCGGCGCGCAGCTGGCCCTCGACGGTGTTGAAGGTCAACCCCTGGCGCCGCTCGTCGCCTGTCTCGCCCACGCAGAGGACCGGCGTGAGACCGTGTGACAGGACCGCACGGACTTTCAGGTTGATCACCTCGTCAGACTCGCCGATCTCTTTCCGTCGCTCGGAGTGACCCACGAGCGTCCAGCGACAGGTGAGCTCGGCGAGCATCGGCACCGAGACCTCACCCGTGTGGGCTCCTGCCGGCTCGTGATGACACGTTTGCGCGCCGAGCTGGATCGGGCTGCCGCCGAGGACCTCCGACACCGCAGCGAGCGCGGTGAACGGCGGGCACACGACGACCTGGACGCCGCGCGGACGCTTGAGCCCGTCACGGATGGCGGTGGTGAGCGCGCGGGCCTCGACGACGGTGCCGTGCATCTTCCAGTTGCCGATGACGAGTGGTGTCCGCATCAGCCGCCGTCCGTCAGCGCCTCGACACCGGGCAGCTTGCGACCCTCGAGGAACTCCAGGAACGCCCCGCCCGCCGTGGAGATGTAGCCGATGCGCTCGGTGACACCCGCGCGCGTGACCGCAGCGACCGTGTCGCCGCCGCCGATGACCGAGAACGCCGAGGCATCGGCGACGGCGCGCGCGAGCGCGATGGTCCCCGCCGCGAACGCCGGCCGCTCGAACACGCCCATCGGGCCGTTCCACACGATCGTGCGCGCGGTCTTGAGGGCTCCCACAAACCGCTCGACGGTCCGGGGCCCGATGTCGAGGCCCATCTGCCCCGTCGGGATCTCGCGGATCCCGACGGCGCGCCCGTGCCCGCTGTCCAGGCCGTCCGCCACGATCGCGTCGATGGGCAGCACGAGCGCGACGCCGTGACGCCGCGCGGCCTCCAGCGCCCGACGCGCGGTGTCGACCTGGCCGGGCTCGACGAGTGAGCGGCCGACGGTGTGGCCGAGCGCCGTGAGAAACGTGAAGGCCATGCCGCCCCCGACGAGCAGGGCGTCGACCCGCGCGAGCAGATGCTCGACCAGCGTCAGCTTGTCGGAGACCTTGGCCCCGCCCAGGATTGCGACAAGCGGCCGCTCCGGCGACTCGAGGATGCGGCCCAGCGCCGCCAGCTCCTGCTGCATCAGGAGCCCGGCGGCCGCCGGCTGCAGGTGCTTCGTGATCGCGGCGATCGAGGCGTGCGCCCGGTGCGCCGCCGCAAAGGCGTCGTTCACGTAGCAGTCGGCGAGCGCGGCGAGGGACCGGGCGAACCCGTCGTCGTTGGCCTCCTCCTCGGCGTGGAATCGAAGGTTCTCGAGGAGGAGCACCTCACCCCCTTGCAGCGCGCGCGCCCGCGCGAGCGTCTCGGACCCCACACAATCCGGCGCCAGCTCGACACGCTGGCCGAGGAGCGCTTCGAGCCGCGCCGCGACGGGTCGGAGGGAATACTCGGGCACGACTTGACCCTGGGGCCGTCCGAGGTGCGACGCAAGAACGACGGCCGCGCCGGCCTTGAACGCGTACTGGAGCGTCGGGACGACCGCCCGGAGCCGCGTGTCGTCGGTGACCGCGCCGCGGTCGAGCGGCGCATTGAGATCGGCGCGCACGAACACGCGTCGCCGCGCCAGGTCCAGGTGTGCGATCGTCAGCTTCGCCAATTAGAGTGTCGTGGCGACGAACCGGATCAGATCACGCACCCGGGAGGCGTAGCCCCACTCGTTGTCGTACCAGGCGAGCACCTTGACGAGGGTCCCCTCGATCGCCGCCGTCGACGGTAGGTCGATGATGGAGGAGTGCGGGTTTCCGTTGAAGTCGGACGAGACGAGCTCCTCGTCGCACACGTCCAGAATGCCGCGGAGCCTCCCCGACGCCGCCTCACGGAAGGCGTCGTTCACCGCGGCGACCGAGGCCGGGCGCTCGAGCTCGGCGACCAGGTCCACCACCGATACGTTGATCGTCGGCACGCGGATCGCGATGCCGTCGAGCTTTCCCTTGAGCTTCGGCAGCACCAGCCCGACCGCCGTGGCCGCGCCGGTCGTCGTCGGGATCATGCTGACCGCGGCGGCGCGCGCCCGGCGAAGGTCCCTGTCCGGGAAGTCGTGGACGTTCTGGTCGTTCGTGTACGAGTGGACCGTCGACGCGAAGCCGCGCTTGATCCCGAACCCGTCGTCGAGCACCTTGGCGGTCGTCGCGAGACAGTTGGTGGTACACGACGCGTTGGAGATGATCCGGTGCCGTGTCGGTTCGTACGTGTGCTCGTTCACGCCGAGCACGATCGTGGCGTCAGGATCCTTCGCGGGCGCGGTGATGATCACCTTCTTGGCGCCGGCCTGCAGGTGCTTGGAGGCCGTGGCGGTATCGCGGAAGACGCCGGTGGATTCGACGACGACGTCGACGCCGAGGTCGCGCCACGGCAGCGTCGCCGGGTCCTTGAGTGCGCAGACGCGGATCTCTCTTCCGTCCACGAAGATCGCCTCGCCCTTGGCGGTGACCTCCGCGCGGAGCGTGCCGTGTACGGAATCGTGCTTCAGAAGGTGGGCCAGGGTCTTCGCGTCCGCCAGATCGTTGACCCCGACCACCTCGATGTCCCTCGTCTCGAGCGCCGTACGGAAAAAGACCCGCCCGATCCGACCGAATCCGTTGACCCCTACGCGAACACTCATGGACGAGCTCCTTGTGGGGATTGTGGGACGTCCGATGTCGACGAATTATACGGCCGCGTGGAGGACGCGAGCAACTGTTAGAACCCCCACACACCGGGCCCCGCCATCGCGCAGCGCCCGAGCACACTCGCCGAGCGTCGCGCCGGTGGTGAGAACGTCGTCCACGACGAGGACGTGGCGGCCCGCGACGGCGCGCGACGCCCGGAACGCGCCGCGTACGTTCACTCGGCGTTCCGCCGCAGGGAGGTCGCTCTGCGGCCTCGTGGCCCGCACCCGCGCGAGCCAGCGGGGCCTGGTCGGAACACCGAGTCGCTTCGCGATCCGCTGGGCGAGGAGCGCGGCCTGATTGAAGCCGCGCTCGCGCTCCCGCTCGCGCGCCAGGGGCACTGCAATGACTGCCTCGATGCCTTCCAGCAGCGATGCGACGCACTGTTCTACCACGAGATCGCCGAGGGGCCGCGCCAACGCGCGCTTGCCGGAGAACTTGAAGGCGTGGAGCGCTTCCCGAAGCGCTCCCTCGTAGACCGCCGCCGACCGCGCGTAGTCGTACGCCGGCCGGTCCACCGTGCAGGCCCCGCACAGGCCCACTTCGCTCGGGCCTGCCGCCCCTACCCACCTGTGCTTCGCAGCCGGCGACCGATCGAACGGCGCGCGCGTCGGCGACGATAGGCCGCATGCGTAGCATCCGGGAGGTCCGAGACGGGTGATCGCGCCCCAGCAGCGCCCACAGAGGGGATCGCGCCGGCCAGCGCCGAGGGTACCCTCGCAGATCGAGCAGAAAGCGGGAAAAACGAGATCGAGCGCGGCCAGGGTGAAGCCCAAGGGCATGGATGCCGAGACTACGCGCGAACTGGGCGCAGCGTGTTCCACCGCTGGCACTGGGCGCAGCGGTCCTGCCACATCGGTCTTCCGGCCCCGCACGCCTCGCATCGATGCGGCCAGTCGAACGCGTGCCCGAGTTGCAGGGCGCGACGATACTCCTCAAAGGCCTCGCGGGTCTGCCCGCGTCGCTCGAAGACGGCGCCGAGGAGCGCGTGGACGACGGGCGAGCCGGGTACGCGCACCTCGACCTTCTCGAGCTGGTCCGCGGCCTCGTCGAGCATCTCCAGCTCGAAGAAGACCCGGCCGAGCGCCACGGCGAGGGCGAGATCGTCTGGCGCCCGCTCGACCGCCGCTTGGTAGAGCGCGATCATCCGGCTCGGCCGGCCCTCTTGCCGATATGCCCGCTCGAGCCGGGCGAGGAGGGGCAGCGCGGGGAACACCTCGGCGGCGCGCTCCCAAGCGCGCACGGCTTCGCGGTGGTCTCCTGTCAGCTCGTAGGCGTCGCCCAGCGCGAGCGCCGCCGGAAGGAAGAGACGGTCGGCCCGGGCGGCACTCCTAAAGTGCCCGAGGGCCCGACTGGCGTTGGCGCGGGCCACCTCGGCGCGGCCGAGCTCGTAGTAGATGACGGCCAGCCACTCCGTCTCCGGCGACCGTTCCGTCGAGCCGACGGTCCCGAGCACCCGTTGTTGCGCCTCGAGAGCCTCGGGCCACCGGCCCGCCTCGGCCGCAAGGTCGCGGAGGCCCCGGAGCGCCCCGAGGTGCCCGCGGTGCGACTGCAAGATGAGCCGGTACAGAGTTCTGGCTTCGTCGTTGCGGCTCAGACGGCGCGCATCCTGGGCGCGCTGCAGGAGCTCGGCCGTCGCCGCATCGTCCGCTGCGGCCCCCGGAGCCATGCGGAAGTTGAAAAGGTCCTTGAGCGTCAGGCCGAGGGACAGGAAAGAGCGGACGGAGACTGGCAACTTCACGGACGCAGGGACTCGTGTGGAGCGACGAGCGGAGGCGCGACGGGATCGCGCACAGCTAGCCCGTGGCCATCCGCTCCTCTTCCTCGACCACCCGCTGGCAGCCGATGCAATGCCGCGCGAAGGGCAGCGCCTCGAGCCGTTTTTCGGAGATCGGCTCGCTGCACCGCTCGCACGAGCCGAACGCGCCGTCGTCCAGCTTCTGGAGCGCCGACACGACGTCCCGCAACAGGCGCCGGTCGCCGTTGCCCAGCTCGAAGAAAAACTCCCTCGTATATGCGGTGTTCGCTTGGTCGCCGAGGTCCTTGATCGAGTCGTCTTCCTGATCTTTTCCGTAGAGGGCGGTTCGCCCGACCTCCTCGGTCAGCTGCCGCTGCTTCTCGACGAGGAGCTTTTTGAAGTACGCGAGCCGATCCTTTCGCATCTGGACCTCCTTCCCCATCACGAGGGCGCGCACTCAAGAGACAAACGCTAGCACGCGTCCCGGGAGCGCGCAACTCCTTCGCGTCGCACGCGCATGCCCTGATCACGAGCCGTCGAGCGGCACGACCGGCGCGTCGCCCCACAGGCGCTCGAGCGCGTAGTAGGCGCGGGTCTCCTCGAGAAACACGTGCATCAGCACGTCGCCGTAGTCGAGGAGGACCCAGCCGCTCTCAGCGACGCCCTCGGCGTGCCGCAGCTGCACCCCTTCCCCCTTGAGCTCGCCGCGGATCGCGTCGGTAATCGTCTTGAGATGGGTCGTCGAGTTGCCGCTGCAGATGAGAAAGTAGTCCGTGACGCTCGACACGCGTTGCACATCGAGCACGACGAGGTCGCGGGCCCGCTTGTCCAGCGCCGCGCGCGCGGCGCGGCGCGCTTTCCATTCCGCCGACGTCGTCGTCACGACCCGGCGGCGCGGTAGAGCCGCTTGGCCTGGATGTACGCGGCGACCGCCTCGGGGAGCCGGTACGCGATGGATCGCCCCTCGCGCACCCGGCGCCGGAGATCCGACGCCGAGATCGGCAGCGAGATCGCGCGGACGATCAGCGGCTCGTCGCGGATCTCGTGCACGACCTTCCGGACTGCCGCGCTCTCGGGATCGAAGGCGCTGCCCGCGCGCGGTACGACGACGATCTGCGCGAGCCCGGCGACGCGCCGCGGCGTCCGCCACGTGAGCAGGTCGAGGAACGTCTCCGACCCGACGATCAGAAACAGCTCCTCGCGCGGGATGCGGAGCGCGTCGAGCGTATCCACGGTGTACGAGGGTCCGGAGCGGCGCAGCTCGAGGTCGGAGACGGCGAACTTCGGATGACCTGCGATCGCGAGCTGCACCATCGCATGTCGGTCCTGCGCGGGAGCGAGTTGCGCGTTCGGCTTGTGCGGCGGCTGCGCGGCGGGCACGAAGAGCACCCGGTCGAGCCCGAGCGCATCCAGAACTTCGTCGGCGAGCAGCAAGTGCCCGTAGTGGATGGGATTGAAGGACCCGCCGAAGACGGCCGTGCGCGCCACGCCTAGCTCAGAGCCGATGCGGTCCGGAGCGGCACCTAGTCCCGCACCTGCCCGTCGCCCTGCACGATGAACTTCGTCGTCGTCAGCTCCCGCACCCCGACCGGCCCGCGGGCGTGCACGCGGGAGGTCGAGATACCCATCTCGGCGCCCATGCCGAACTGGTTGCCGTCCACCAGCCGCGTCGACGCATTCACGAGGACGGCGGCCGCGTCGACCTCGCGCGCGAACCGGCGGGCATGGGCGCGGTCATTGGTCACGATCGCCTCCGCCAGGCCCGTCCCGTGGCGCTGGATGTGGCGGATCGCCGCGTCGAGGTCGTCAACCACGCGGATCGCGAGGACCAGGTCGAGATACTCGGTATCCCAATCGACCTCCGTCGCCGGACTCGCCCCGGGAACCAGGGCGACCGTGCGCGGACACCCGCGGAGCGCAACGCCGGCTTCGGCGAGGCGCGCCGCCAGCGCCGGCAGGAGACCCGGCGCGATGTCGCGGTGGACCAGGAGCGTCTCGAGCGCGTTGCACACGCTCGGCCGTTGCGCCTTCGCGTTGACCACGATTCCCATGGCCATCGCGGTGTCGGCGCCGGCATCCACGAAGACGTGCACAAGGCCCTTGTCGTGCTTGAGCACGGGTACGCGCGAGCGCTCGCTCACCCACCGCACGAACTCCTCGCCGCCGCGCGGGATGACGAGATCCACGAGCCCGTCGAGCTCGAGCAGCGCGGCCACGGCGGCCCGGTCCGTGGTGTCGACGAACTGGATCGCGTCGGCGGGGGCGCCCACCTTTTCCAGGGCCTTCGCAAGCACCGCCGCGATGGCGGTATTGGACTCGATCGCCTCGCTGCCGCCACGCAGCACGACCGCGTTGCCCGCCTTCACACAGAGGCCCGCGGCGTCAGCCGTGACGTTCGGCCTGGACTCGTAAATAAATGCGACCACCCCCAGCGGCACGCGCACGCGCGAGATCTCAATGCCATTCGGACGGCGCCACGACTCGACGACGGCCCCGACGGGATCCGGAAGCGCGGCGATCTCACGGAGCCCCTGCGCCATCTCCTCGATCCGCGCCTCGGTGAGCGTCAGACGATCGAGAAACGCCTTCGTCACCCGATCGCGCGCGCGCTCGAGGTCGGCCCGATTGGCTTCGAGCAGCGCCTCGCTCTTCTCCACGAGCCCCCGCGCCATCTGGGCCAGCGCGTCGTTCTTGGTCTTGGTCGGGCAGAGCGCCAGGGCGCGCGCGGCTTCGCGCGCCGCGCGCGCGCGCGTCTGGATGAAGGTCCGGGCGTCCATAGGCATCCTCTAGAAGATCACCAGGTTGTCACGGTGGATCACTTCGTCGAAGCTCTTGTACCCGAGCCGCTGCTCGATCTCGTGCGTCTTCGCCCCCCGGATCTTGCGCAGCTCCGCCGCATCGAAGTTGACGACGCCGCGCGCGAACTCCTTGCTCCCGGCGCCCCCCAGGAGGGCCACCACCTCACCCGAGGCGAAGTCCCCCTCGACCTCGACTATGCCTGAAGGCAGGAGGCTCTTGCCACGCTGAGTTAATGCCGCCAGTGCGCCCGCGTCGACCGTGAGCCACCCCTGGGGTGGGACGGCGAACGCGATCCAGCGCTTCCGAGCGCCCAGGCGGTCGGCCTTCGGCGCGAAGTAGGTGCCGACGGGCTCGCCGTCGACGATGCGCCGCAGCACGCCGGGCTCACGACCGCTGGCGATGATCATCGGCACCCCGGCGGCCGCCGCTTTTCGCGCCGCCTGGAGCTTCGTCGCCATCCCGCCGACCGAGATGCGATCCGCGCGATCGCGCGCGAAGCGCGCGATCTCGTCGGTGACCGCGTCCACGGTGTCGAGCTTCCGGGCGCCCGTGTTCACGGTGGGGTCGTCGGTGTACAGCCCATCGACATCGGTGAGGAGCACGAGGAGGTCGGCGTCGATCAGCGAGGCGACCAGCGCGCTCAGGTTGTCGTTGTCGCCGACCTTGGTCTCCTCGACCGCGACGGTATCGTTCTCGTTGACGATCGGAAGGACATCGAACTTCAGAAGGGCCAGGAGCGTGTTCTTCGCGTTGAGATACCGCGCGCGGTCGCTGATGTCTTGAGCGGTCAGGAGCACCTGGCCCACCTGCACCTGGTGGCGCCCAAAGGCGGCCTCGTATTGCCACATCAGCACGGACTGGCCCACCGCGGCCGCCGCCTGCTTCTCGGGAATGGAGCGTGGTCGCTCCGGGAGCTTGAGGCGCGCCGTGCCGCTCGCGATCGCGCCCGAGGTCACCAGCACGATCCGCCGTCCCTCGCGGATCGAGGCGATGTCGGCGGCGAGCGTCTCGATACGCTCGGGCGCGGCGCCGGCGCCCGGCGTGGTCACGAGGCCGCTGCCGACCTTCACAACCAGTCGGCGCACTCGCCCGAGCCTGCGCGCGGTGCTCATGGCCTGCGAGCCGCCGGGGGAGTCGAGAGCGGGGCGTTATCCCCCTCTCCAGGAGGACGTCGCGGGGCCGTGGGGCGAGCCGAAGGGCGGCCGGGGGCTGGGCCCCCCGCGCCCGAGTCGATCGACCCTGAAGAATCCCCGCCGTCTGCGGCCAGCGTCGTCGAGATTGATTCCAGGTGTGAGGCAACTGCCCGCACCAGATCCGCCAGACCGCTCCCGGTGACGGCCGAGATCACGAAGAGCGTCAGGCCGTTCGAGGCGCAGAACTGCTCGACCCGCTCGCGGTTCGGAGCCGCGTCCGGCAGGTCAGCCTTGTTACCAACGATGATCTGATGGCGCGCCGCAAGAGCGGCCGAGAATGCGGCAAGCTCCCGGTCGATCACCTGGAGGTCATCGATCGGATCGCGGCACGCCTGTGGGTCCAGGTCGAGCATGTGCAGGAGGAGGCGCGTTCTCTCCGTGTGGCGGAGGAACTGATGCCCGAGTCCTCTGCCCTCGGCGGCGCCCGGAATCAGCCCGGGCAGGTCGGCAATCACGAACGACCGGTCGCCGTCCACTCGCACGATGCCAAGCGTGGGCTCGAGCGTCGTAAACGGATAGTCGGCGATCTTCGGGCGCGCGGCTGAGAGGCGGGAGACGAGCGTGGATTTCCCGGCGTTCGGGAAGCCGATGACGCCGACGTCGGCGAGGAGCTTGAGCTCCAGGTGGAGCCAGCGTTCGGGCCCGGGTCGACCGAGGTCCGCGCGGCGGGGCGCCTGGTTGGTGGAGGTGGCGAAGCGCGCGTTGCCCCGGCCGCCCCTGACTCCGCGAATCGCGAGCACGCGCTGGCCCCGAGTCGTCAAGTCGCCGAGGTGCTCGCCAGTGTCGCGGTCGGCGACGACGGTGCCGAGCGGCACCTTCAGAACCATGTCCTCGCCGCTGGCGCCGTGACGGTTGGAGCCCTGGCCGTGGGTGCCGCGCTCGGCGTGGTAGTGCCGTTTGTAGTGGTAGTCGAGGAGAGTCGTCAGAGCGGGATCGGCCTCGAGCCAGATGCTCCCGCCATTACCACCGTCGCCACCGTCGGGCCCGCCGTAGGGGACATACTTCTCCCGGCGGAAGCTGACGCAGCCGGCGCCCCCGTCGCCGCCCTTGACGAAGACATCGATCTCGTCGACGAACATGCCAGGCACCGCGGGCCGGGGGCCCGCCGGACGTCACATCGGGTTGGAGGCGACGCTCACGTAGCGAGAATCTCCGCGCCGCTCGAACCGCACGTAGCCGTCCACCTTCGCGAAGAGCGTGTCATCGGAGCCGAGCCCGACGTTCGACCCGGGCTTGAACCGCGTGCCGCGCTGGCGGACGAGGATGGAGCCGCCCGTCACGAACTGGCCGGCGAAGCGCTTCACACCGAGCATTTGCGCGTTCGAATCGCGTCCGTTCCTCGAGCTGCCGACGCCCTTCTTGTGAGCCATCTCGCCTTAGACCTCGATCGTCGTGATGCGGACCGTCGTCGCCGCCTGGCGGTGACCGCGGTTACGGCGATAGTTCTTCCGGCGCTTGAACTTCACGACCGACACCTTCCGACGGCGCCCCTGCGCCACGACCTCGCCCGAGACCTTCGCACGGCTCAGCGGCTTCTCGCCGGTGATGACCTCGCCGTCACGGGTAACGAGCAGGATGGATCGGAACTCGACGGCCGCTCCCTTCTCGCCCGGCAGCTTTTCGACCGAGATGAGCTGTCCCGGCGCCACGCGGTACTGCTTGCCTCCGGTCGCGATCACGGCTTCCATGGTCCCAGGCCTTTCTCGACCGTCAACTTGGACGAGGACCCATCAGAACACAGGCCGACGCTTCGCGTCAACTCGGGCGAGCCGGCGCCGGCGGTGTTCACACCGTCTTCATGGTGTTCACACCGTCTTCATGTAGTCGGCGAGTTGCTTGCGAACGAAGAGGCGCGAGCGATGTACCCGGGACTTCACCGCGGGCAGGCTGATACCGAGCGCCTCCGCGATGTCGGGGTTCGACAGGCCCTCGACATCATGAAGGACGAGCGCGGTGCGGTAGTCCGGTGGCAACCCGTCGATCGCAGCGCCCAGCACGCGGCGCAACTCGCCCTGCAGGGCCTGCTCGTCCACCCGCTCGGACCAGTCGGCCATCGGCTCGAAGTGCCGGCCGGCGTCGTCGAACGCAGGCAGCACATCTTCGATCGCGATCTCGTGAGCCTTCGATCGGCGCGCCCGCAGCTTTTGATACGCGGCGTTGGCGGCGATGCGGTAGAGCCAGCTCCCGAAGGCGGACTCCCCTTTGAAGGTCGAGATCTTGCGGGCGGCCGTCCAGAGGGCGTCCTGTGCCACCTCCTCCGCGTCCTCGTTCGATCCCGTGATACGTAGCGCGAGCCGGTACACGCGATCGCCGTAGGTTTCCACCAACAGCTCGGGGGCTTCGGGATCATCGCGGCGCAGCGCCTCGACCAGGGCCGCGTCGCCGTCAGTTTTCGTCCTGTCCATGACAGTCATGCCCTCGGCTCGAACAGTGACAAATAGCGCTTCATCTCCGCCACGCACTGCTCCATGACGGTGATGTCCTTAGTCAGTTTCGTGAGCAGAATCGCGCCTTCCAGGGAAGCGACGAGAAAGTCAGCGACCGCCCCGGGTCGGCATGCGGCGCCGACTGCACCCCGAAGTTGCTCTGTCCGGAGCGCCAGCGTGAGTCGCTCCCGCCATGCGGCGAACACGGACGCGAGACGCGCGCGGAACCCCTCGTGGACGTCGGACAGCTCCGAGGCGAGGTTACCGAGCGGACAACCGCCTACGCAGTTACGCTCGCGCTGCGCCTCGAGGACACGGTCGAGGAAGCAGCGGATCTGCGTGAGCGCCCGCCCCTCGGGGTCGGCGAAGCACGGCTCGAGCGTCCGTTCGAGGAACGAGGCGATGATCTGATCCAGGATGGCGTAACCGAGCTCTTCCTTGCTCTTGAAGTGGTAGTAGAAGTTGCCCTTCCCGACGCCACTCTCTCGAAGCACGTCATCGAGAGAGGTGTGGTTGTAGCCGTGGACGTGAATCAGGCGGCTCGCGGCCTCGAGGATCGCCTCGCGCGTCGAGCGCCCGTCCCGTGGCTTGGTGCCGATTTCGGTCGCCTTAGTCGTCATATGTACTGACCAGTTGGTACATGACCATACACGGGCATAGCGCGAAGCGTCAAGGTCAGAGCATAAAGACAAACAATTTCACATGCTTGTTCGGTGACTTCCGGAGCCCAGGCGGACCTAGAACAGCGGCGCGGCGACTCGCAAGGCCGCCATGACGATCGGCTTCGGGTAGAGCCCGAGCCCTACCACGACCAGAGCGCAGAGAAGTACAGCCACGGCGAGGGTGCCGGGGAGGGGGATCCGACCGGCGGAGGCGTCCGGCGGCTCGATGTACATTCGTTTCGCGACGATCAAGTAGTAAAAGAGGGCGACGACGGTCAGGACGGCGCCGAGGAGCACGAGCCAGTAGAGCCCGGCAGCAGCGGCGGCCCAGAACACGTAGAGCTTCGCCCAAAACCCGGCCACAAACGGGATACCCCCCAGCGAGAGCAGGAACAGCAGCATCGCGAGGGCCAGCAGGGGCGAGCGCTGCGCCAGGCCGCGCAGCGCGGCGGTCGCCTCCGAGCGCTCCGAACGCGCGACGGCCTCGACGACGAGAAACGCACCCATGTTCCCGAAGACGTAGGCGACGAGGTAGAAGAGCACCATCGCCGTGCCGGACGCCGAGGCCGCCGCGAATCCCACGAGCATGTAGCCGATGTGGGCGATGCCCGAGTACGCCAGGAGGCGCTTGGTGTTCTGCTGCGGGAGTGCCATCAGGTTTCCCGCGACGATCGTGATCGCCGCGAGGCCAGCGGCGATCGGGACCCACGTGGCCACCCGGTCGCCCATACCCTCAAAGTACACGCGGAACAGCGCGACGAAGCCCGCGGCCTTCGGGGCGACGGAGAGCCACGCCACGAACGGCGTCGAGGCGGCCTCGTAGGTGTCGGGCACCCACATATGGAACGGGAACGCCGCAATCTTGAACGCGAAGCCGGCGAACACGGCGAGCAGCCCCAGGAGCAGGAGCGGCTGGCCCGGCGCGAATGCTTGCGCGACCCGTGCCAGGTCGGTCGTGCGCGCGGCCCCGTACACGAACGAGAGCCCGTACGCCATCACCGCGGAGGAGACGCTGCCGACCAGGAAGAACTTGAGCGCCGCTTCGACCGCTTCGTCCTGGCGCTTGAGAAAGCCCGCCAGCACGTAGAGCGGGATCGACATCAGCTCGAAGGCCACGAAGAGGAGGATCAGATCGCGGGCCGACGCCAGGACCAGCATGCCGAGCAGGGAGGACAGGATCAGCAGATGATACTCGCCGGCGCGCCGTCCGCACGCGACGGCGTCGGCGGAGATGCCCGCGAGGAGCCCGATGAACGTCGCGGCCAGGAAGAGCCGCTTCGCGAAGATCGCGAGGCCGTCCTGGACGAACATCCCGGCGAGGGCGGGTGGCGTCGGCTTCACCCATGCGCTGAGCATCCCGAGGACCAGGACGCCCGCGGTCGCGAGCCAGGCGATCCAGCGGCGGTCGGGACCACGGGCGACGAGGCTCGCGCCGAACACGAGGAGCATGACGGCGCCGAGGCCGAGCTCGAGGGTGAACGCGCTCACGGGCTCACGATCCGGGCGAGCAGCGGTATCGTCGCGGTGTCCACCGGCGCGATGGCCAGGCCCGGCACCATGCCGAAGAGAACGAGCACGAAGACCAGGACCACGAGCGCGACCCACTCGGGCCCGCGCGCGTCTTGGAGGTCGTGGAAGTGGCTGGAGGGCGGTCCCCAGAAGATCTGCTTGGCGACGCGCAGCACGTACACCGCCGTCAGGAACGTGCCGGCGACGGCCGGAAAGAGCCACCAGCGGTGGGCAGAGCGCCAGGCACCGAGGAACGTCAAGAGCTCGGCGACGAAGCCGGCGGTGGCCGGCAGGCCGAGCGAGGAGAGGCCGCCGATCGTGAACGCGGTGGCGATCCCCGGCATCGTCCTGCCGAACCCGCCCATCTTGCCGATCTCGCGCGAGTGCGTCTTCTCGTAGACAAGTCCGACCAGTGCGAAGAAGAGGCCCGTCATGACGCCGTGGGCGAACATCTGGAACACGGAGCCGTTGAGCCCCGCCCCGGTCAGGGTCGCCGCGCCGAGCATGACGATCCCCATGTGGGAGACGGACGAGTAGGCGATCACGTACTTGAGGTCCGTCTGCGCCATCGAGGAGAGCGCGCCGTAGACGATGTTGATACACGCGACCGTGCCGACTAACCAAGCGAGATCCGCGGCCCCCTCGGGCAGGAGCCCCATGCCCACGCGCACGACCCCGTAGGCGCCGAGCTTCATCAGCACGCCGGCGTGGAGCATCGAGACCGCCGTCGGCGCCGAGGCGTGCCCGTCGGGCGACCAGGTATGGAGCGGCCAGATCCCGGCGAGGATGCCGAACCCGACATAGAACGCGAAGAAGACCCAACGCTGGAGCGTGCGCGGGAACGCGGTAGCCTCGAAATCGAGGAACGAGAACGAGGCGGCGCCGGCGTTGACGTAGAGCGACAGGATCCCGACCAGGATGAACGCCGACCCGAAGAGGAGGTACAGGGTCAGCTTCATCGCGGCGTACTCCTTCGTCCCGACCCCGGTCTCTCGGAACGCCCAGGCGAAAATGCCGCGGGGGCGCACCTCACCCGTCGAGCCCCAGATGCCGATCAACAGGTACATCGGGAGCACGGCCAGCTCGTAGAAGAGAAACAGGACGAAGAGGTCGAGCGACACGAACACACCGTACACGCCGGTGACGAGCGCCAGCAGCAGCGCATAGAACTCCTGGCTCCGGACCGTCACGGTCCACGACGCGAACACGCCCGCCACGATGATGATGGACGTCAGCAGCACCATCAGGAGGCTGATCCCGTCGGCGCCAAGCTCGTACGAGATGCCCAGCGGCGGCACGAGCGGGACCTTCTCGTAGAATTGGAACCCGGCGGTGTCCTGATCATAGGCGGCATAGATCCAGACAGACAGCGCGGCGGAGATGCCGGTCGTCACCACCGCGATCCACCGCACGGCGCGGGGGCGGTGGCGCGCCGTGAACATGATGAGCAGCGCCCCGACGAAGGGCGACCACGTGATGATCGAGAGCTCCGGGACGAGCGAGAGCACCTGGCGGGTCACGATTCTACCGCCACAGCTGGGCCCCGACGATGAGGAGCAGCAGGCCGAACGCGACGCCGTAGACGTAGTCCTGCGCCCGGCCGCTCTGTATGCGTCGCAGGGCGTCGCCACCGCGCAGCGTGAGAGCCGTCAGCACATTGAGGACACCGTCCACGAGGTAGCGGTCGATCCAGCCGACCAGCCGTGAGAACCCGAGGATGAATCCGCGGTAGAGGCCGGCGTAGAGCGCGTCGAGCCCGTAGCGCCGCCGCGCGAGATAGTCGATCGGCGCGAGGGCGGCGGCGATCCTGGCGGGGTCGATCGCGCGCCGCTGGTACATCGCCCATGCCAACGCGAACCCGACCAACGCCAGGCCGACCGAGAGCGGCGCGAGCCAGGCCGGCGTCTCCTCGTGCCCTTCGGCTCCACCAAGCGCCAAGCGGACGCCCACGAGAACGGTGAGCGCGGCGAGGACCCAGAGCGGTCCGCGCATCAGCCAGGGCGCCTCGTGCGGGTGGGCGGCCGCATGGGCCCGCCCGAAGAACGCGATGAAGACGACGCGGAACATGTAGAAGGCCGTCAGCAGCACCGTCAGCGCCAGCATGAGGAACGGCCCCGTGAGGTGGGCCTCCCACACGCCGCCGAGCACCGCCTCCTTGGAGTAGAAGCCGGCGAGCGGCGGCACCCCCGCGAGCGCGAGGGTCCCGACCACGAAGACGATGCCCGTCTGCGGCATCACCCGGAACAGGCCGCCCATCCGGAAGATGTCGTTGGTGCCCACGGCGTGGATGACGGCGCCGGCGGCGAGGAAGAGGAGCGCCTTGAACAA
>Ga0184639_10000250_pt1 | contig 19744 bp, 20 predicted proteins | sample PLM31_170_b2_FD_133155 | JGI IMG/M metagenome (GOLD analysis project Ga0184639, IMG submission 133155) | Groundwater sediment microbial communities from an aquifer in East River, Colorado, USA - PLM3-1_170_b2 | ecosystem: Environmental > Terrestrial > Soil > Riparian zone | place: USA: East...
CGCTTGAAACCGTAGTGCTGCGTCAAACCGGCCACGATGCGGGACATGCGTTCACCGGCGGTGCCTTCCAAGCAGAACCCTTGGCAGGCGAAGAGCTCGAGCCAAGATCTCTGATACATGAGTAGCTCACGCCAATCCAGGAAAGCCTCTGTTTCGGGCGTCGGTTCGACTTGATCGAGCTCTTCTTTGGAATAACCGCATGCTCGGGCGAAACGGATAAATAAGCCTTTGTGACTATCCGTACCGGTGATTTCCCCCGTTCCCTCCTCGACCAGGTTTTCAATCCACATTTTTTCGAGCTCGGGGTCGTCGGGGCAGCGGCTCAACATGGCCGCAATCGGCTTCGGAAACGGTTTTGGAAAAAATAAATAAAACTGGCCGATGAAACCCTTCAGCTCTTCGCGGCTCAATTGTCCCTGCTCGATCATGCCGATGATCGGATGGTCTTTGGAATGCTTGGCACGCACCATGGCCTGGATTTCCTTGACGAATTCGGGTCCTGATAATGCCATCTTCAACGTCCTCCGGCCCGCTGATTAGCGCCACTGGTTAAATTGCCCCCGGCGAGATTCGAACTCACGGCCTCAGGATTAGGAATTCCGCCGGGGGCTTTCTCTCAAGTTATGTGAACACTTATCACATGGAAATAAAACAAAAAAGAGAATCGAGATATTTTGCGAGATCGTATCAATTCGGCTTGGGTTGGACACCTTATGGACACTTTATGGGCGGAATGCAGTGATCAGCAGTCTGTACTCGCTCTCGTGTTTATCAGCGCGGTAGAGCCTGGGCTGCGGGAATCCAACAGAGGATCGCTCTGCGATCAAGTCACGCAAGGCTGCTACGGTAGAATCTTTGGCACGGCATCCAATAATGATTGCTCGAAGGGCTTCAGGGCGAAATGGGAAGTATTGACGGGTTTTTTCTGGGACTACCAGCCGTCTCTCGCGCTCATACTCCCAGCCGATGTGTTTTCTTTCTACTATCGCTTGCATTCCGGTTTCTCTGTCCGTAGTCCAGTTCACCACCGGGTAATCCGTGCTGTATTTCATGGTCACGACTCTTTTGATGAACGTTCCAGGGTCTTTTGCTATTTCGAATTGAAGGCAAAGGCCTTCGTGATTAGACGCGTAGTGACTCCACATCAGAATGTTATGAGGGTCGCCACCGAAGGAATAGACGCCTGTTTGCTCAAAAGTTTGCTGCCATGTTGCTTGGACACTCTGAGCGAGCAAGGCGTCCGGTTGGGATAAAATGCGAGGCAGTTGTTTTTGTCGCTCTCTCCATTTTAACCCCTGTAGCTTGAGTAGCTGGTCTATGCGTTGTTTTTTTTTCTTGACAGTTCCACCGACGATGATCTTCGCAGACATGTCAAACGGATCATTGAAGTCCATCGGCGAGGAAAGCCAAAATTGGGATCGAACAAGGAGGTCGCGCATTCGGTCGACTGACGTTGCAGTCGAGGGCTCTATCGATCGGAATTTGTACAGGAAACGAGATAGTCGCGGTGAATTTGTGCGACGCCACAGGAAAATTCGACGCGTGCGATAATCCAGACCCTCAAGATGATCGATGAATGCCTCGAACTGTGAACTACTCATAACGTTAGCCTGCGTTACTGTCATGGTCTTGGCTAGTACGGACGGAACCCTTAGCCGCCCGGGCGAAGATAGCAGATTTTTATTGTGAAGCGATGCTAAAAATTCGGTGTTCGACTGTTTGACTGCTCGAAGGTCCGGCATTCGAGCATTTTATCGGTTCGAATGCTTTACGCTGACAGTTTGCCCCAGGATTGTCTATCCTGTCGGGATGAAAAACATATGTGATTTTGAGACCTTCAAGACATACGTGTCCACAGAGTGTCCAACAGAGGGGGGAGTCCATGTGGACGAACGGGAGCGAGGAAGTCTCTCGAAGGGAAACGAAGAGAGTCTTCCGCGCAAGGGTGGGTAGGAGATCAATAAGCAGTCGTGGCCCTGAAGTGGAGCGAAGCGAAGCCCGGAGAGCGGAGAGTAACGTAAGGGCGACGGCTAGCCACCAAAATCGTCGGGAGGCCCGCTTGCAGGGAGACGGACGGGCGCGAAGCGCGTCGGGAGGGCCAGAGGGTGTGTAAGATTGGGGATCGATCGTGGTGTGGTGGCTGGTCCGAGTTCTCTTGGCGCGAGCGTTCCGAGGGCGCGCAGAAGTGTTGCCGATACGGAACCTACCTCCGAGGTGCGGGCCTCCGAGCGAGCGCCAGGGACGTGGCCCGCGAGCCCGCATGGCTGATTGCGGTGGGGCGGTGTTGGTGCAGGCGGCGGCGTGGTGGTCCTGAGCGAGCGCTCGGCGCGGCCTTAGCGATCCGGACGGGGCGGGAGACCTAGCGACGCGGGGTGTTGTGGGTGGTTGGATTTGCGCTTGTTCGATTTGTTGCGAAACGGTTTCGGTTTCGGCTCGGTGGCGCCGTGGTCGGGGGGCGGCATTTAAAGATCCACAAACTCAGCCCCTCGTCTCTCCCCGGGGGCCACGAACAAAAATTTTTCTATTAGATTTTTGGCTTGGCTTTGGTCTATGATCGTGGCGAGTCTGTCCCGCCTCTAACCTCGCGGGGGACAGGCCGGTCCCTACCCGGCTTGAGGCGGGCTTAACAAAGTAGGGCATTGCTCTGGTAGGGGGTGGCTATGAGAATTCATCGCCTGCGCCTGTTACCGCTTGCTCTTGTCCCTGTTTTACTCGCGTCATGTTCAGCTTACTTCGTCCGCCAGCGGTACGAACAGCTCGTACAGATGGATGTTTATAAGCGCAAGGCGTGGAACGAGATGATGTTCCTCGCCACCGAATACTGCAATTCAAATCCGGGTCAATGCCGGACGCGACTCTTCAAACTTACTTCCAGCGTAATGAGAGAGGATGACTGGCACAACGTGACGATCCCGCCCTACATCAAGATGCTTTCGTTCTACGAAAGCTGGATGAAAGATAACGCGCCGAAGCCTCTACCGATGGATGAAAGATTTCTTGATGAAGTTAGAATCTTTGCTCTGCTAGCGGACAGCGGAGCAATTACTGAAGAACAAGCCAGACAGCTTTTTACCCAGGCACAGAGAAATTTAATAGAAAATGCCCGTAGGGAGATCCAGCAGTTAAATTACGATTATCAAGCGGCGCTCGCGTCGGACACACAGATACATGAAGCCATCCTGGTTGGGTTGGCCGCGGGAGTCATTGCCGTAGCAGTGGTCGCCTCGGCTGCGGCGTACTCCCGTCAGCCCGCCGTCAGTCCAACTATACAAACATTCACCCTAACCGATTACAGCGGACGACAAGCAAGAATAATTAACTGCACCTCGACACCGTACCAGATCACGTGTTTCTGAAATTTTGACTCTGTAAAATTCCCGCCCTAGGCTTCGCGAGCCGAAAACGCCAACCTGCGGCGCTGGGCGGAATACTTCAAGCAGGGTTCCTTTTGCAGGTTAGGAATGGCAAAAGAACTCATCGGCCCACCGCCGCCGCCGCCGTGTCTGGCGGCCGCTCCGGTGACTTATAGTGATATCGAAAAGATAAGAGACCAGAGACTACTTTTCGCGCTTGCTGAATGGGCGCAGAAAAAGATGGGCAAGAACCGCGGCGCCTACATCGAGCGGGCGAAGCGACATTTTTCCACTCTATTCGGTATGCTATGGCTATTACTACCTGAGAACGAAAAGACTTCGGCTCGCTTGCTAGATCTCGTCCAGCAAGTGCCTTTCAACGTCCCGCTCAAGATTTCGGATAAGCAACCAATTCCCGAAAATCTTGTCGATATTCACAATCATTACATGAAGGCTTTGAAGACGATCGAGCAATGGAAAAAAAGAAAAGGCAGCGCAACAGAACGCACACTGGCCTTGATGGGAATCCTGCCCGGCATAGAATGGCTGGACGCTTGGAAATGGCGCCAAAAAAAGGCATCCATCATCGCCTACAATTATATCGCTAGAAATTATGGACTTCTGAGCGGTGATACGGCGAAGAAGAAAGTCTCTCTGGTAACGCAGCCGGAGAAGTTTGTCCGTGAGATGGTGAAAAACATCGCCCGCGAGGCCGGTATAAAAATCCCGTCAAGCCCCCCGAAGAACGCAAAAAGTTAGCGGTCCCTTTCGATCCCAAAAATTCTTCGGCTCTTCTGAGTAGTTACATTCCCCCAATGGGGGAATTTGTCACTCCTCGTTTTTTCCCCTGGAACTCTTCTCGCACATGCTACGCTCGTCGCGTGCGAAGGAGGGTCAGGCCAATGATCGCTGAGAAATTCTTACAGGGGCTTTTCTGCAAATCTTGTAAAAGGTCACTGGTGCGCAGTCATTTGTCGATCATGTTGAGCGGTGTCGAGAAAGACGAGTCGATCGTCTATCCCGTTTTTTGCATCTGTGGCGGCGTCAACATCATCGGCGGCGAGATCATCGAAAGAAAAATTGATCGTGAACAAGAGTCTGTGCGCTAAAACACGAACGCCGCGGAGTCTCGGCCGCGGCGTTCGCTAAAACGGAAAGGGGAACCGTATGCGACAAAAAAGCTATCTGACGGCGCGCTCATCGTCAAGAGGCGCTCGGCGGCGCTGCGTTCTGGTAGAGCGCGACGAGAGCATCGAATCACCGCAGGAGATTCCGACCTTCGACGTGACGCGCAGCCGGGACGGAGTCTGTCTGAGTTTCACCTGTCCACGCTGCGGCTGGCGAAACACCCACGCTGCGGTCGGCCCGAAAAAAGGTGATGGCGACGGCCACCGAGGTTCGCACTGCCGCTGCTGGCCGCGAGGGTATGAACTGCGCGAGGTTACGGAGTCCGCGCGATGACTGATCTGCTCGCCGCGGCGCTGGCTAACCGCGACGCCGGTTTTCCTGTTCTCCCTTTAAAACGCAACGACGAAGGGAAAATCAAAGTGCCGGATTGTCCAGCCGGCTGGGATCGTTGGTTTACGCAGCGGCAAACGGAAGCCGAGGTCAGAGGGCTTTTCAGAAATGGTGCCCTGGGGCTCGGCCGCATGCTCTACCCGGCATCGCCCTTTGTCGTCCTCGATTTCGACGGCCCGCACGCCTTTGAAGCGTGGAAACAGACAGGATTTAGCCTTGACGGTGGGGCGCGGGTCACTACCCAGAGCGGCGGGGTTCATGTTTACTTCGTCGTGCGAGGTAACAAGGCACAGATCAACCAACTAAAGCGCGCTATCCGTCTCGTAAAAGCGCAATGCGATTGTCAAAAGACGTGCGGCGTCGATCTGCTCATCAATGGTTACGCGGTGGCGCCTCCTACGCCCGGCTATCACGAGGACCCGGACCGTCCTCTTGAATCCACCGTCGAAATACCACCCGAGATAATTTCTTTTGCTCTTTCGCGTCAGCAAGCGGACCGTGGAAGCACGGCGCACGAGCGCCTCAACACTGCCCAAGCGCTGACAGGCGTACCTGAAGGTCAACGTGACGAAACGATCTTCAAGCTTGCTTGCAAACTCCAAAGCGCCGATGTTCCGCGCGACATAGCCGAGACATTGATCCTTGAAGCCGCACGAAAGTGCCGGCCGTCTTTCTCCGAAAAGCTTGCCTTGGAAAAAGTGGCGAGAGTTTACGGGAAGTACGAGCCGAAGAGCGAAGAGAAAAAGACGGCGGCTAGTGGACATGGCTTTAAGCTCGTATGCGCAACGGACTTACTCGCCTCGGCAGAACCCGACACCCGCTGGCTCTGGGATGGAGTGTTGCCCGAGGGAGGCATGTCCCTGGTCGTCGGCAAACCAAAAGCGGGAAAGTCGACCTTCGCCTTTGCTCTGACGCTCGCGGTCGCCGACGGGCGCGAATTCCTTCGCCGACCGACCGCTGCTGGCCCAGTCGTTTATCTTGCTCTCGAAGAGAAGCGCGCCGAGGTCAAGAAAAAGCTCGAAGCGTTCGGCGGCCAGGTCGCCGATATCTTCTTCCACTTCGGCGCCGCTCCCCCTGACGCGGTGGCCGGGTTTGGCGAGCTAATCAAAGAGACCAAAGCGAAGCTGCTGGTCATCGATGTTTTGCAAAAGTTTATCCGCGTTCGTGACCTGAATGACTACGCCCTGGTCACAAACGCACTCGAACCATTGTTGACCACTGCACGGGAATCCGGCTGCCACGTGCTTTTAACGCATCACGCCGGCAAGGCTGACCGCCCCGACGGTGACGAGGTGTTGGGGTCGACCGCGCTGCTAGGCGGGGTCGATACCCTCGTTTCGATCAAAAAGCGGGAGCACCGGCGAACCTTCTTCACGATACAGCGCTATGGCGAAGACACGCCGGAGACGGTGATCGAACTGACCCCCCAGGGTGGGCTTGCAGCGACGGGGACTCGGCAAGACGTGGACGTGGCTGACACCATGCCAGCCATCCTCGAGGTTTTGAGTGATGGGGAGCTGGCACGCGAGGATATTCTTGACCGCGTTGAGCACAAGCGCTCGCTTGTCCTGAAGGCCCTGGCGAAGCTCTGCGATGAGAAGCGAATCGAGCGCACCGGCACGGGAAAAAAAGGCGACCCGTACGTCTACAAGAAGAATTCCGTATTTCCGTTCCCAGATACTATTGGGAACGGCGGAACGGAATCCAAAAGCCCTTCCAACTCTGCGTCGCCAAAGGATTTATTCCGTTCCCGCGATTTTTCAGAATTCGATTCCGTTCCCGAAATGGAAAATCAGCTTTTTTTGACTGAAAAGGAGGGCCGGAAACCGTGGGAGTGAACCGAAGAACCTTACTCACCCGCGGGTGCCCCCGCTGCGGCCGCGAGATGATCGACCCCTATACGCTCTTCCGCCTCCCCCGCGATCTTGAGGAGCTGGCCGAAGCCCTCGGCCTGCCGGCTGAGACCGTCACCGCAATGATTGACGCTGGGAAAATCCCTATTCGGCGCGCGGTGGACAAAAACGGGCGGCGCTACGGCCCAACCCTCGTTTGGCTTGCCGACCTTGGTCAAATGGCATCGGTCAAGCATTGAGCGACGCGCCAAGGAGACACGGAGGGCACACCATGACGAGAATTGAGGGAAACCAACCGGCGGGGCAAATGACCCTTTACCGCGTGAAGGATGTGGCACGCATTTTTTACGTGACCCCTCGAACGGTTCGCCGGTGGATTTACGCGGGCGAGCTCAAGCCGCGAGGATACCGGCGGATCGGCGGAACCTGTCTCGAGCTGGTCTTCACTGGGGCTGAAGTTGAAGAATTCATGGACCGCTACCTCTTGCGGCCGCAGGATCTTGACCTGGGACACCCCCCCAAAGGCAAGGAGGCGCGTGCGGCGGAGGTCGCCCGCCTGGTGGGGACTTTGAGAATGTACGCCGGCAAGGCAACCGCCGCGAAGATGGCGAAATGGCTGGGAACAAAATGACCACCCCGCCTCCCAACTTGTTCGAACCTTTTTTTGATCGTATCCGCGAGATCGTCCGCGAAGAGATCAAAGCGGCGAACGGGAACGGCCACAACTCCCCTGCCCTGCTCAGCGCCGAAGCGGCGGGGAAGCTTTTCGACGTGCCGAAGACTTGGATTTCTGAAGCCGCACGCCGCGGCGAGCTTCCCTCAGTCCGGCTCGGGCATTACGTTCGATTCAAGCCGCAAGACCTTGAAGCGTTCATCAAAGCCAACCAAAGCAGTTGACAAGCGATTATCCGTAGCGTATATGTAGCCCCATGACGGGAGAACAACTGAAAAGCGCAAGGCGATTGTTGGGCTTCACACAGCGACAACTTGGAGAAGCCCTGGATCTTCACTGGAATTCAATCGCTCGCATGGAAAGGAACGAGCTGCCCATCGTGAAGCAAACCGAACTTGCCGTCAGTTTTCTTCTCCTAGTCAGAAAAAACAAAGAAGGGAGAAAACGCTAGATGGCAATCAAGAAATTATCGTCGGGCTGGTATCAGATTGATTTCCGAGACCGGCAAGGCGGAAGGCACCGTAAGAGCTTCCAGACTCAAAAGGAAGCTAAAGCGGCGCATGATGAAAAAAGCGTTGCGGTGAGAAACGGCGAGTATGTGGCGCCGAAATCCATTCCAACGTTCAAAGCGATGGCCGAGCTTTGGTTCGAGAACAAGAAGGTCAATGCCGGTAAGAACGGCAAGCCAGTGAAAGAGACAACTCTCGATCACTGGAAAAACCATATCGACACGTACTTGGTGCCAGCCTTCGGGGACTATCGCTTAGATCAGATCAACACACTGGCGATTGAGAGCCGGCGCCTTGCGTGGCGGGATGAAGAGAAGCTAGCCCCGATCACGGTGAATAAGCTCTTGACCACGACGACGGCGATCTTCAACGAAGGCGTGAGACTCGGAAAGGTAAGGCATAATCCGGCGAGCAACGCGCAGCGCTTGGGCGTGGGGTCAGTAGAAGCGAACGACAAAGAGAACGCCGAAGTGAGACCGGAGGGAGTTTACAGCGCAGTAGAGATCAACCGGCTGATTCAAAATGCCGAACCGGGCTTTTACAAGACTCTGATTTTCACCGTCGCTATGACGGGCATCCGCCACGGCGAAGCGTTAGGGCTTCAATGGGGCGACGTTGACCTGGGCGCGGGAAATATCACGGTAAGGCGCACATGGCCGGATAAGTGGCGCGACGACGAGCCGATCTTCTACGTGCCGAAGTCCAAGAACGGCGTGAGAGAGATCCCGATTTCAGGAGAACTCGTTCAGGGGCTCAAGCGTTGGAAGCTCTATTGCCCTATCAGCAAGTGGGACTTGGTATTCCCGAAGAAAGACGGCGCGCCGCACGATCGAAAGACGGTTTTAAGAAGCGGGCTCTACCCGGCCATCCGAAGGGCCGAAGTCAAAAAGCTCGACATGCACGCGCTGCGGCATACGTTCGCGTCTTTACTGCTGTCCCAAGGCGCGCCGATCACGGAGGTTTCCAGCTACCTTGGACATGCAGACCCGCAGATCACGCTCAAGGTTTACTCTCACTGGATACCGAGAACGAAGACGGACTCGATTTCCCGCCTCACTGGAATGATCCTGAACGCGAAAAAGCCCGCCGACTCTCAAGATGGACACTTTTTGGACACTTCCAAAAAAGTGGAACTTGAAGAACAGGCAGTAAATGATTGAAAAGAAATTGCCCCCGGCGAGATTCGAACTCACGGCCTCAGGATTAGGAATCCTGTGCTCTATCCACCTGAGCTACGGGGGCGTAACATGATTGAAGATTATTTTTGTTGTATCCCAGGTAATCTGTTATCATCTTTTGTAAATCCGGGTCAATCCGGGCTTCATGACCTCGACTAAAAAATTGCTGATCTTTTTCCTCTTATTCGCCGCTTGCTACGTATCCGGCTGCGCGGCTCCTCCTAACCTCTCGGTGCAATTGGTCCATCCCAAAACGAACACGATGCGGACCTGTAGCGCGCGGGAGTCAACTGCCAAAGACATTCCAATGCTCAGCGACGCCGTCGAAGCCTGCGCACGCCAGCTTGAAGCTCGCGGCTTTGTTCGCATGGGACAGTCTTTCACGCCCAGCGAATAATCATCTGCGCCGGTCTCTTCTGGTTAAGGCAGGCAATCTTCAGCCGAGCGTGGGCGAAGGGGTTGCAAAATCAATCTCGCATCGGCGCGATAAATTCCGGAAGATATCCGGGTGTTCGGACTTCGACGGTTTTTAGCCGACGTGAAGCTAATCATCGTACCGTTCCGGCCGGATGCCCAGGACAATCCTGTCAAATTCATCCGTTAACTCGTGACAATTTGTAAAGCACTATCGAGGTTGAGCGTATCCAGATAGGGACGAAAATTACCAAAACACCCACAAAGGGATAAAACTTGAATAAGAATACTGAGACGACCTTTGGCATCCAGCTTGCTCCAAAAGGTTGGAATCTGGACCGATTGGCGCACACACGGAGTGACTGTTTGTCCGATAAGTCGCGTAGGAATGTGAAGTAGCTCGAATTCCTCGGATTCAGAGCAAGATACTGCCATGGTGGATGACATCAAGAATTTAACGGGCGACTCGCTCTTTCAGCTGCCGGTCGCAAACGCGATCCTTGCGGCCCAGTATGGCACCCGGCAGGTCGCTTTGCTGCTCCTCGATTTCGACCAAGCCGAGGGCCTTGGCAATATCACCCACCATTTTTCCGAGCAAATCTGGACCAGGTTGCGCAACACCCTGCGGGATACCGATACGGTCGTCCGGCTTGATCACGGCGAGTTCGGAATATTGCTGCCCTCCGTTAACGGCACCGAAGACGCAATTCTGGTCGCCAATAAGATCCATAGCGGCTTGGCCGAGCCCCTCCAGAGCGAAAATATCAGGCTGACTGTCAAGGAACATATCGGCATCGCCCTGTATCCCGAGCATGGCAGCAACGCGGGTATGCTGATTCAGCAAGGTCGGGTCGCGTTGACCGACGCGTTGCGCATCAACAAGAGCTACGTTCTTTTTTCTCATGATCCCAAACGGCGGCGCCATGCGCCTTTGCGCATGAGTCGATTGCGCCAGGCGATCGTTGGAGATGAATTGTTCTTGGTATACCAGCCGAAGGTCGTCATGCAAGATGGTTCGATCTCGGGAGTCGAGGTCCTGTGCCGTTGGCAACACCCGGATCTCGGCGCCGTATTGCCGGATGACTTCATTCCCATCGCCGAACGGACCGGCCTGATCGTTCCACTGACTCTCTGGGTACTACACAGATCCTTGATGCAGTGTCGTGAATGGAATGAGAGCGGGATCGATTTAGGGGTCGCCGTCAATATCTCCATGAGAAATCTGGACGCCCCGGAGCTTCCCCGGCAGATCGCGGGCTTGCTGGAAAGCGTCGGCGTGCCGTCCGCGCGGCTAGAATTGGAAATCACCGAGAGCACCATCATGAGCGATCCACAGCGCGCCATCCGCAATCTGACGCTGATCACGGAGTTGGGCGTGACTCTCACCATCGACGATTTCGGCACGGGATATTCGTCCCTCGCCTATCTGACGAAATTACCGGTCAAGGGAATAAAAATCGACAAGTCATTCGTTCAAAACATGGAATCCGATCGCGATAACGCCGTGATCGTAAGAACCATCGTCGATTTGGGGCATAATCTCGGCCTCAAGGTGGTCGCCGAGGGTGTGGAAACCCGTAAAACCGTCGAAACGCTTCAATCCTTTCAATGCAACGAGGCGCAGGGTTATTACTTCTGTCCGCCCGTTGCGGGACATAAGATCAGCGAATTTTTCGCCGACAGGCCGCTCGTGTTGGGGCAATCAGGCGCGCAAGCGTGGGACGTCTCGAAAAACGACCCCGTCCGATTGAACCTGACGACGCCTTATGCAAAGCTGGGCGACGCGCAACATCACAGCTATGAGGTGTCCGCGGAATTCGCTGACGGCGACGAGATTGATTTCGCGTTGAAAAGCAGGTAGAGATCCCGATCTAGTCTCGGGACCGCAGAACGAGATGCACAAAGCCAGTTGACTTGAATATCGTCGCGAGAGGGAATATCGCTTATAACAAAAAGGAGCATGAGCCATGAAACTCAAAATGAAGTCCAAGCTTTTAGTGGTTGTCCTGGTCTGCGGAATGTTGGCGAGTCCGCATCTGGTTCGAGCCCAACAGTCGGCGCCGCAGAGTGATGATGGCGCGTTTTTCCTCGGCAGCTTCTTACTCTCAGTGCTTTATTTTCCGCTTAAGCTCGCCACCTGCGTGGGGACCCAAGCGACCGCGGCCGTGGCCTATACGGCGACCTACGGTGTCGCCGGAAACTACGACGGCGGCACCAACGGGAAAGACATCGGTGAGGTGGCTCGCCGTTCATGCACGGGATCTTGGATCATCCCCCCCGAACAGGTGAAAAAAGATTACCAGTAAGTCCCGTACTGCACTAACGGCTAACATTCCCCCGCTTCGGGGCGTTGGTTTTTGGAGAACTAGAACCATTCATTCCACCGCGGCGCGCCCTCGCGTTCAACGATGGGGGGGTGAGAATTCCCCGATGGAAAATGGCGTTAATCTGCCGCTGGCGAGATTCTATGGGTAAGGGACGGAAGAAGTGAAGCGAATAGTCTCCCGCGGTTAGGCTGATCTGAAATACTTTGTTTATCGACCCGCCAAGAGCGGGCCAGCCGTCTCGACCCAGCCCGCATCTCCTGCCCTTAATTTTCCTTAAAAGACTCTTTTGTCAGTCCCTGCTTCTTCATTTTTCGGTATAGAGTCTTGGTGTCGACGCCGGCCTCTTTCGCCACGGCGTTGATACTGCCTTTGTGTTTTGACAACAACCCTTCGAGGTAGTCCCGCTCTTTCGAGACCAGCCAGGCTTTAAGCGTAAAATCTCGCTGGGTCTTTTGCGCGCGACTGCCGACAACCCGGGTGGGCGCGCGGGGGAGATCCACCTCATCGACAACGTCGCTGCCACATCGGATGATCGCGCGTTCGAGGATATTCTCCAATTCTCTGATGTTTCCCGGCCAGTGGTAATCGAGCATTTGCTTGAAAGCGCGGTCCGACACCTTCTGGATATTTCGTTGCCGCGCCAATGGATTTTGGTTGAAGATATGATTGATGAGCATCGGTAGATCCTCAAGTCGCTGGCGCAGCGGCGGCAATTCGATGGGCACCACGTTGATTCGGTAGTAAAAATCCTCGCGGAGCAGTCCTTTGGTCAGGCTGACCGAAAGATCGACGTTGCTCGCGCTGATCACTCGCATGTTGATCTTAGCCTTGCGATTGCTTCCTAGGCGCTCGACCTCTCGCTCTTGGAGGACCCTGAGCAGTTTGACCTGCATCGCGGCAGAAATATTCTCCACTTCGTCAAGGAAGAGAGTTCCAGTGTTAGCGGTTTCAATTTTTCCCGGATGGGTCTGCACGGCGCCGGTGAAGGCGCCTTTCTCATAACCGAACAGCTCCCCCTCCAGGAGAGTCTCGGGGAAGGCGCCGCAATTGATCGCCACAAACGGGCGGTCTTTGCGCGCGCTCAGATCATGAATGGCCCGGGCGGCCAGCTCTTTGCCCGTGCCGGTCTCGCCGGTGATCATGACGCTAGAATCGGTCTCGGCCAGGGCTTTGATCATCTCAAATACTTTTGCCATGCTTCCGCTACGGCCGATCATTTTCCCCAACGAATAGCCTTCGGACAAACGCTGCCGCAGCTCCTGGATCTCTTCGCGCAAGCGCCGCTTTTCAATCAGCTTCTCGCTGACGAATCGAATGACCTCAGGCTGAAAGGGTTTGGAGATGTAATCACTGGCGCCAAGCTTCATGGCATCCACGGCCTGTTGAACATTGCCGAACCCGGTAATCAAAATGACGTCCGTATCCAAATGCTTTTCCCGGATGTGCCGGGTAAGCTCGATACCGTCCATCTTCGGCATCTGCACGTCGGACACCACGATCGCGAACTTTTGCTCGCGGAGTCTTTCCATCGCCTCTTCGCCGGTGGCCGCCTTGACGACACCGTAACCCACTTCCTCGTAAAGTCTACCGAGATGGTCTCGCAGCTCATCGTTATCGTCGACAATTAGAATATTGAACATAAGGAACGTCCGTGTGCGAGGCTCGCGGCTATAGACGCGAAGAGCCGCCCTTGCCGCTCATGTCTGAGCGGCGCGCCGGCAATATGATCTCAACCTGGGTGCCTTTCCCGGAGGCGCTGCTGACGCGCAGGCTGCCGTCGTGCAGTTCCACGAATCGCCGCGCGAGACTCAAACCGACGCCGTCATGGTTTTTCTTTGTGGAAAAATAGAGCGTCGAGGCCGACTTCAATTCCGCCTCTTTCATGCCCCGGCCGGAATCTTCAATGCGAATCATTACCGTGGAGTTGCGGCCTTGCGATTTCACGCTGCCCACGACGGCGACTTCTCCGTTCTTATGAATGGCTTCCAGCCCATTCTGCAACACGTGACGAAACGCCAGATCGAGAAAAAACGCATCGCCGTAAAGTGCCATTTCTTTAAGAACGGGGTCGATCTCCTCTTTAAGGGCCATCCCCTTCTGACTGAACAAGGCTTTATACGAACCCAAAACCGGTTTCAGGACATCTAAGATGCTCAATCCCTCCACCCGAGCAGGAAATTGATTGTATTGGGAAAACGCGCGGGCCAACTCAATGGCCCTATCCAATGTTTGCTGCAGCAATTCGATATCCTTCACATTAGGGAACGCTCTCCGTAGCGAACTGAGGATCATGCCCTGGATCTGAAACTGGTTGGCGAGCTTGTGCGCGAATTGAGAACCCACCTCGAGGTCCAAGCCGAACACCGTACGGTTACGGCCGAGGGGCATGAGACAGCCACGCACCGTATCGACGCCATCCAGCTCGACCAGTTGCATCCGGTTGCAGACCCATAGAGGTAAGCCGTCCGCATCGATGAGGCGGTGGATCAGCGAACTGGAGCGCTCCTGCCTGAGCCCGGCCATTCCGTCGCGCAACGACGGTTTGTCCTCGGGCGGAACGGACTGTTCCCAGAGCAAATCATTGCCGAGAAAAGATTCCCTGGCGATTCCAATCAAGTCGAATATATTCTCCGAAAGAAACGCTACCTGGAATGAAGCCGTGCATTCATATGAAACGCAGGACAAGTCCGACAGCCATTCGGCAGGCGAACGATCGTCTAACTCATGAAGGCGGCTGAACATTTATGATCTACTGGGGTTCCAACGCCTGAACCATGGCCGGAAGGCCGCATGCGCGCGGAAAAACGTTTCAGCGGTCGTCCAAGTTCGCTCGGCAGGTAACGGATGGCGGATACCTGAGTATTTCCGAAGGTCTCGGAACATTGGCGTATTTTACTGCCACCACGGGATGAATTCAAGGAAAGATTCACGCTCCGATAATATTTCGGCGCCGTAACAGGCCGTCTCGGATGACGCGATGCCGACCCTCGGTTGCGTCCACTTCCGTAGTTCCGCCGCTGTTGCTTGAAGACTCCAAAGCAGTCAAAAAGCTTTACCTTTCCAAGGTCTCCTTTGCGAACACCGCCAGCAACGCGGCGCAAACAACCAGCAGCGGCGCATATACCAGGAACGGCACGCCCGGGTGGTAAGCGTTCGCCAGATAGCCGCCTATCAAAGGCGCCAGGCTGCTGCCGAGCTCCGCTATCGTCCTGCGCACCGCTTGTAAGCGCCCGCGCACATGCGCCGGCACGACGTCATAAGTCGAGGTCGCCAGCGAGCCCAGGGACAATCCCTGGGCAAAACCCGCGATGCCGACTAGAATCCCAAGCTGCGCAAAGCTGTCGGTCATGGGAATCAGCAAAAAGATCAGCGCCGGCAGGCCCGTACTTGGGACCGTGCACCATTTTCTCCCGACGCGATCCATGACGAATCCCGCGGGAATGATCATGGCGAAAACGATCACGCCAGAAATGGTGAACAGCATGCCGATCTGGCTCGGCGACAGATGCAGATAGGCGGCGGCGTAGAGCGGCAGCATGCTCTGAACGATGATCCGTTGCGACTGAGAGATCATGGTCGCCAGCACCAAGAGTCCATAGGTGCTTCTCAGATCGGGTCGAATCTCATCGAATAAAGCCAAAACTCCGCGCGCGCGTTCGCGTAGCGCCGTTGCACCCCAACCTTGCGGGGACTCCGGCGTTTTTTGCGCCTTGGGCGGCGCCGGGGAATTCGGACTGCGCATTCCCAAAATCACCGCCAGCGCGCACGCCGCGGCGTAACCGAAAAACGCCGCTTGAAAGCCGATGATCTCAGTCAGCCAGCCGCCGATGACCGGCGCGATCGCCGTTCCCATATTGTACGTACCGTGCAGACTGCTGATTAAGCGCCCGCGCTGGCTGCGCCGGGCGAGATCGATAGCGGCGATTTCCCGAGCCGTGGACCAAAAGCTGTCGGCGGCGCCGATGCACACCGACAAAAGCAATATCATTGGGAACCACGGCGCCACCGCGCACAGCAGCGCGGCGCGGCACGCCACCAACGGACCGCCCACCAATGCCACGCGCGTGCCCCTGCGATCCAGCAGTATCCCGGCGACGATGGTGCCGAAAAATCTACCGATCACGGTAGCGGTGATGATTTGCGCCGCGCCCCCCGGCGAAACGCCGAACTCGCGCCCGAGCGCCGGTATCGTCGGAATGATCATCGCCCAGGCGCCCGACATAAACGTGCCGGAATAAAGCGCGATGAAACCGCGCGCACTAGGATTAGCCTTGAGTGAGGCAAACATACGAGGCAAAGAGTTTGGATGTTTCTAGTTGGTCGTCGCGGAATATTGTAATTTTAATGCGCCCAAGAACCTATCGGTTGTCTCGAGCGTGGCGTCCCGCGGCAGTTTTTTCAGCTCCGCAATCAAGACATCGAGGGCCAGGGGTTTTTCCGCCAGAGTCACGATGGCTTCAAAATATCGGAAATAGACGAGATCGTGGCTGAGCTTCGCCTCCAGGACGGTCGCCGGATGTTGCCCCACGATCTGGCGCTGAAACATGCTCTGATAGGCGGGATAACTCGGGAGAAGCGCGAGGACTTTCTCCTTGCCATCTTCCACGGGGGCGTTTGGGAAAATCGCTTCCGCTTCATTCACCAGCTTGTGCAGCTCCCGGGAAATTTCTCTTCCTTCATTCAAGGCCGACTGGGCCCGCTTCAGGTTTTGAGCGTCACCCTTCTGCTTAAAATACTCCGCCGCCGCCAACGCACCGAGCGGCGTCACCACCGCCTCTTCGATGTCCCATGGGAGAGCGAAATTCGCGTCGCCGTGCAGATCTTCGTGTAGGACAACCTGGACGCGCCGCACGATCCCTTCAGCCGCGAAACTTGGCGTCGCCGCCGAGCGCGGATCCGCGAATTCGTTGCCCTGGCGGTAATAGACGCTGTAACCCTCTACTCTATACACTTGCTCGATCTTCGCCTGCTCCTTGATGCTGGAAAGACCGACGGCCATGCGAATGTCCACGGCCCTGTTGCGCGCCAGCGTGCCGGCCCTTTGCAACCACAGCCAAAGCATGGACAGCGCCCTCCCCTCCCCCGTCGTACGGCTGAGCGCATCGGTAGGTTCGATACCGAGAGTTCGGCCGAAGGCTTTGACTTCTTGGATAAGAACGGCGGTTTCGCGGAGCGCGCCACCGGACTCGGCATCAGGCTGGCGCACCAGGCCGCAAGCGCCAGTCGCTAAGGCCAGCCAGCAGCCAACGGTGGCGAGGCCGGCCCACCGGCGCACACCGTTGCGGCCGCTCATGGATATGGTGATCATATAAATGTTGATTTGAGGCGGCGCGGAATAATCACATCGCGAATAGAGTCGCCACCGGCACCTTGCGCGGAATCCAGCCGACCTCCACCATCATGTCCATTTCTGCGTCGGCAAGTTTCTGTTCCGCCTCGGTAAGAGTGAACTCGATTCTTGGATAGCGCGCCGAGGCGAGCAGCGCGTCTTTATCCCCCGGGTAACGCTTGATGAACTCGTCGGCGATTTCCGGCAGATGCGCTTCGCTCCAGGCAAACGACTCGCGAAACGCTTGCAGCAGTTTGTCTTTGATGCCCGGATGATCGCGCAGCAGATCTTCCCGCGCCGCGACCATATGTTTGATCATTTCGGGAAACCCACGCAGCGTTTGCCAAACCTCACCGTCGCTGTAGAGACAGCGCGCCTCGTGGTCCTGTTCGCCGCGAAAGAAAAACTGATCGAGCAACACGGCTGCATCGATTTCACCGCGTTTCAAGGCGGTCAGAAGCTGTTCCTGCGGCCGCGAAACCCAAGCGAGCTTGGAGTCGTCCACGCCGAACTGATGGCGCAATAGATAGCGGTGGATCGCGTGGGGCCCCTGGTGCGAGCCGATCACTCTGCCCTCAAGATCCTCGGGCTTTCTTACCGAGCCGTCTTTGCGCACGAACATGCCGTTGCCCTTCAGCGTCGATTTCCACTCGGTGCAAAGCCCGATAATCGGCGCGCCGGCTAATTTCCGCTGTAGAAAATTAGGCAGATACAAGTTCGCCACCTGGACGTCGCCGCGGATCAGCGCCTCTTCCTGCTCTCGGCTCGGCGGGTCCGGCAGTTCGACGACCTTCATGTTGAAGCCGTCCGGCTTCAACACGCCGGCAGCGAGTGCATAGTAGGTGCGAAACATGCAGAAGCGGTTGCGGTAGTGCGCGAAGGTGAGGTCCATACTTTGCTCCAATGCAAAATGAAAAATGCAGAATGCAAAAGTCAAAATGATCGGATCACACTCTGAGTCCGGTCCGAACTTTTGCGTTTTTCATTTTGCAATTTGCATTTTGCATTCAATCTCTTAGCGTTTCGCGACTTCTTCTTTCCTCTGGTTGCAAATATCCAGCGCCGCCATGGCGTAAACCTTCGTGCAATTGACCATGTTCTCGATGCCGACGCCGCGGCGCACGCCGCTCGGCGCGTCCCACTCGGCGGGGGCCTTCGTTTCCGTCGGATCGACGAGATGGGTGCCGAACCCGGGACCGTAGGTGATCGCCGGCACGCCGTAGGCCGCGATGCGCGAGCCGTCGCTGGTGATGCCGTAGCGAATCGGTTTCGAATAGGGAACCGGCTTACCGAATACCGCCTTGTGCGCCCGCGCCATCGACTGGACCACATATTCGCTCTTGGAAATCTCGTAGCCGTCCGTGGAGAGATATAGATCGACGCGAATGTCCAGTATATCGCTCTCCCGTTTTTTAATCTTCTCGCAAACCGCTTCGAGGTCGCGTTTAATTGCCAGCGGCACCGCGCCGGGAAGTGTCTTTACGATGACAAAAATATCCGTGGTCGGCCGGGTGCCCGGCTTAAACGCATTGCCGCCGTCGATGGCGCCGATCTGCACCGTCGGCAGCATGAACTTGTGCGGATACTTGCGCTGGTATTCCTTTTCCCAGTCCTGAATCGCCTGCGCGACCTTGCAGGCGGCGAGAACGAATCTCGTCGCCTTGCCGTCCACGCTCACTCGCGCCCAAACCAACCCCGCGTTGCCGATCTGCAAGTGCAGACCCGTGGGCTCGCCGATGATGCACATATCGGCCATCACTCCGTGGTCCATCAGATAGCGCGCGCCCACGCCGGCGCCGCGATAAGTTTTGCCTTGGAATCGCCCGACCTGGGCCTTTTCGATTTCGCCGACGACGCCGGCAATGATCAGATCGCCTTTGAGCTTCACCCCGGCCTTTTGCAGCGCCGCCACCGCCTCGATGTAACAAGGAAACGCCGCCTTCATGTTGACCAGGCCGCGGCCGTAAATCCGGTCGTCTTCGACCACCGTCTCCTGCGGATTGTCGAAATGGTCCATGTGCGCGTTGAACATCAAGGTCGCCCCGCCGCCGGTTCCCTTCAACCTGCCAATGACGTTCGGTCTGCCGTCCTCGACATACTGGTATTCGACCTCCATGCCGAGCTTTTCGAGCTCGCCGCCGAGATATTTGGCGACTTCCTCTTCCTCGCCGGTGATGCTGACGATGTCGGCGAGATTACAGGCCAGCTCGACGATGCGATTGCGGTCTACCTGTTCGAGCACTGCGTCTTCCATGCGCGTCGCTTCTCCTTAAGAAAAAGTTTTCGCGGAGTCTTTTTTGTAGCACAATCGAAAGCGCAGACACAACATTGCAAGTTGACGCCCGCCGGTGTTTTGCTTAGATTGAGCATAATGAAAGTCGCTCTCGACATCGACGGCGTGGTGGCCGATTTCGTCTCGCCTTTTGTTCAGGTCCTCCAGACGCGCAGCGGCGGCACCATCGATCTGGAGTCGTGCACCGATCTCAATTTCACCAATTACCCGTTTCTATCGAGCGAGCTGATCAGGCAGTGCGTCGTGGAAGTTTCCGACGACCCGCAATTTTGGCGCGGCCTCGCGCCGCTGCCGAGC
>Ga0184639_10000251_pt1 | contig 19691 bp, 15 predicted proteins | sample PLM31_170_b2_FD_133155 | JGI IMG/M metagenome (GOLD analysis project Ga0184639, IMG submission 133155) | Groundwater sediment microbial communities from an aquifer in East River, Colorado, USA - PLM3-1_170_b2 | ecosystem: Environmental > Terrestrial > Soil > Riparian zone | place: USA: East...
CCTATTGACACGCTGGAGTTGCTGGCGCGCGTCAAACTTGGCGAACGCTTCCTGCATCTGGAGGAACGCCTGCGGGAGGCTGTACGCCGGTCGGGTGAAAACCCTGACAAGCTTTCTGCCTGATGCCGAAGGCGACATGAAAATCGAAGAGATCATCCTCCGCCATATCAAAATGCCTTACACGAGTCCATTCCAGACCTCGCGCTGGATCGAGTACGACCGCGAGTGCGTGATCGTCCAGCTCCGCGCCGAAGGGCTGACCGGCTGGGGCGAGTGCGTGGCCTCGCAGAACTGCGGCTATTCCTACGAGACCACGAAAACTAACTGGCACATCCTCGAAGACTTCATCATCCCGGCGGTGTTTGCCGCTCATCCCGACGACATCCCCGCCTACCGGGCGGCCATCGCGCACGTCAGCGGCCACCCTATGGCGAAAGCCGGGATGGAGATGGCGCTGTGGGATTTGTTTGCCCAGCGGGCGGGCGTCTCGCTCCAAAAATTTCTCGGGGGCAGCGGCGACCGGGTGCAGGTGGGTGTCTCGGTGGGGATTCAGGAGACGACCGACAAGCTGTTGCAAGTCGTGGATCAGTATCTGGCCGACGGCTACCGGCGCGTCAAGCTCAAGATCAAGCCGGGCCGCGACGTGGGCGACGCCGACGCCGTCCGCAAAGCGCACCCCGACCTCCGGCTGCAAGTGGATGGTAACTCCGTCTATCGCCTGGCGGACGCCGGGCACTTGAAGGAACTCGACGATTTCAATCTGTTGCTCATCGAGCAGCCGCTGGCCGACGACGACATCATTGACCACGCCAAACTGCAACCGCAGTTGAAGACCGCCGTGTGCCTCGACGAAAGCATTACCTCGGTGACGCACGCGCGCTGGGCGCTGGAGCTGGGCGCGTGCCGCATCATCAACATCAAGCCGGGGCGCGTGGGCGGGATGCACGAGGCCATCCGCATTCACGATTACTGCCGCGAGCGCGGCGTGCCGGTGTGGATGGGCGGGATGCTGGAGACGGGCATTGGGCGCGCGGCGAATGTGGCGGCGGCCTCGCTTCCGGGGTTCACGCTCCCCGGCGATATCTCCGCCTCTGCGCGCTATTTCTTTGAAGACATCGTGGACCCGCCCTTCGCCCTCAATCCGGACAGCACGCTCTCCGTGCCGGCGGGCGTAGGGTTGGGCGTCCAGGTACGGATGGAGGTGCTGGAGCGGGTGACGTTGCGGCGGGAGAGGTATCGCCGCCCGGCGTAATGCAGGTCACCGGGTTGTCACGCTTTGAGCGTGACCGACTTGGAGTCAATCAACTTCATCGCCGCTTCCGCTGAGGCGCGCACCCGCACGTCTGAGTCGCGCAGGAGCAGCTTGAGGGTGGGGCGGGCGTGCGGCTGGCCCAGCTGCCCCAGCAGCTCGGCGGCGGCGGCGCGCAGTTCCGGCTCCGACGACCGCGTGGCGCTCAACAACGCGCGCACGGCCACTTCGCCCATCTGCTTCAACTGGGCCTGGGCAAATTCTTTGGCGGGGGCATGGTTGAGCGCCGCCGCCAGCGCCTCTGCCGCGCGCAAAGTCCCGATGTGCGCCAGCGCTTCGGCGGCGTGCTTCCGCACGGCGTCGGCCTGGTCCTGCAGCAGCACGGTCAGCACGTCAATCCCTTCTTCGTTCCCCAGATCGGCGAGCGCCTCGGCGGCCTCCACGCGGATTAACTCGATCGGATCATCCGCGAGTGGCGCGATGTGCTCGACGGCCCTCGGGCCGCTGAGTTGAGCGGCGACGCGCGCCGCCACCAGCCGGATCTGTGGGCTGGGGTCGGCGAGGCACGTCTCCACCGCCTGCGCCGTCGCAGGGTCGCGCCGCCGCCCCAGAGTGATCAGCGCTGCCCGCCGCACGGTGAAGTCTCCGTCCTCCAGCCCGCGCAGCAGCACCTCCGAAGCCCGACTGTCCTCCAAGGCCACCGCCGCGTCCATGACGGCGCGGCGTACCCACCGGTCCGGGTCGCGCGCCAGTTGCTGCAACGGCTCGTAGATGCGCCCGTCGTTCACGCGCGCCAGTCCCATCACCAGCGTTTTGCGCACGCGCCACTCCGCGTCGTTGACCATGGGGAGGAGCGCCGCCACCGCGCGGCCATCGGGGATACTGCTGAGCGCTTCGACGGCTTTTTGCCGCACCAGCCAGTCGCGGTCGCCCAGGGCTTCGATGAGCACGTTGACGGCCCGGTTGCCGCGCACGCGTGCGAGGGCGTCGGCGGCGGGGCGGCGGATAGTTTCGTCGGGGAGGCGCGTCGCGTTGAGCAGGATGCTCACCGAGGTTTCGTCGCTGAACAAGCTGAGGGCCTGCGCGGCGGCCCAGCGGGTGGCCGGTTTGCCCTCGTACAGATATCGCTGCAAATAATGCGTCAGGCTGCCCATCACATTGCTGTGGCGCAACTGGCCGAGGATGCCCAGCGCGGTGTCCTGAGTGGCCGGGTCTTCCAATGCTTGCAGCAGGCCTTCGTAGGCGGCTTCGCCGCCCAGTGAGCCTAATGCCCGCAGCACGGCCTGGCGCACCGTGATGCTGACGTCTTGCCGGTGAGCCAGCAAGGCCGGCACGGCGCTGGGATCCGCCAGCATACCCAACAGCTCGGCGGCGTTTTCGCGGATGAGGGACTCCGGGCTGGAGAGTGCCTGCAGCAAAGGCTCGTGCGCGGCCGGGCCGTAGCGCAGCAGCGCTTCGACGGCGGCGTAGCGAATGGCCTCGTCGCTGTAGCCGAGGGCGGCGATCAGATCGGGCCGGGCTTCCGGCGGGACGAGCCAGCCGAGCAGGTGCGCGGCATACGCGCTGCTCGGGGCGATGCGGGCGTGGAGCTCGCGGAGGAGCGGCGCAATCGGGATGCGGCGGCGCAGCTCGGCCAGCTTCTCGGGATCGAGTCGATCAGCAGAGTTCGGTTCGACGACGATTTTGATGAGCGCCTCCATGCTCGCCACGCGCACGGCATCGTTGTTGTCCTCCAGCGCCGCGACCAGCGTCTCGACGGCGTCCAGGTGGCCGATGTTGCCGAGTGCCTGAACGATGGCGGGGCGTGTCCAGGCATCCTGCTGCATGAGGCGCAGCAACGCGCCGACGGCACGCTCGTCCCCGAGGCGGCCCAGCGCCTCGACCGCCGCATAGCGCACCCAGAAGTCGCCCTGCTCGGCGGCGGCGATCAGCGCCGGGGCGGCCGCGCGGTCTCCAATTTTGCCGAGGGCCTGAGCGGCGGTGTGGCGCACGTTGGAAAGCTCCTGCGGGTCGCTCAGGCGCTCCAGCAGGGCGGTCGTCGCGCCCGGCTCACGGAGGTCGCCCAGAATTTCCGCGACGTGCAGCCGGACATCCGCGTTCGGGTCGTGGAGGGCGGCGGGGAGCGCCTGCGGGGTCTGCGTGCCGATTTCGATGAGCGCGCTCAGCGCGGCGTTGCGGCGCGTGGCGGGGCTCTCGCGCAGCACCGCCACGAGGCGCGGCACTCGATCGGCGGCTGGCTGCTGAATGAGGGCGAGAATGATGGCCTCGTTGGCCTGCACGTCGGCGTCGCCCAGCGCCTCCAGCAGCGCCTCGAAGGCCGCCGGGCCGGGGTGGTTGGCCAGGTAGAGCGCAGCTTCGCGCCGTTGATGCGGGGCGGCTGCCTGCAGCGTTGAGAGGGCTTCTTCCGGCGAACTAACCACGGCGCTGATCCTTCACGTAGGCGCTGCCGCCACGCGCTTTGGCATACTGCTTGAGTTCCGCGCCCAGCTCGCCGATTTCCCAGTGGCTGGTCACCATGTGATACTGATTGTGGACAATGGCGATGGCGATGCTGAGCAGCGGAAATTTCTTGATCATCCCCTGCCGATCTTTCGTGGTCAGGTAGCCCCGGCGGCGGTCGGCGGGGGTGTACAGCTCGGGAACCTGCCGGTCGAAGTCGGCGATGAGGCGCTGGGCGATCGCGTCGCAGCGGTCCGGGGTGGAGATGACCACAAAGTCGTCGCCGCCCACGTGGCCCACAAAATCGGACGGGTTGCCCAATTCGGAGACGGCGGCGGTGAGGACGCGCGCCACGAGCCGGATGGCGTCGTCGCCCGCGGGAAAGCCGTACACGTCGTTGTAGGCTTTGAAGTGATTGAGGTCGGTGTACAGCACGGCGAAGAGACCGTGCCCCGGCGAGGTCAGCCGGCGGATTTCCGCCTCGATGATCAGGTTGCCGGGGAGTCCAGTGAGCGGATTGAGCGCCGGTTTGAGCTGTGCCCGCCGGATGTGCGCCCGCACGCGGGCGATCACTTCCTGAAAATCGAGCGGCTTGACGAGGTAGTCATCCGCCCCGGCCTCCAACGTGGCGATGATGTCTTTGCTCCCGGACTGGCTGGACATGATGATGACCGGGATGTGGCGCGTGCGGCTGTCTTCCACCAGCTGGTTGCAGACCTGGAGGCCGTTGCTGTCCGGGAGGAGCGCGTCGCTGAGCACCAGGTCGGGCGAGCTGGCGCGCGCGGCCTCGACGCCTTCCTTCGCAGTGCGGGCCGGGATGACGCCGTATCCGCTCCGCTCCAGGTTCACCTTGAGCAGGCGCAGGCTGACCTCGTCGTCGTCAATGACCAGCACCATCCCGGCAGCGTTTTGGAGGAGAGTCATAATGGCATGTCTATTGAAACCAACGGGTCACCCATTCCCAGGAATAAGCCCCGGCGTAAGCGACCAGGATCATCTTCGGAATTTTTCCCAGCGCGCACCACAACAGGAAGCGGTGCACCGGCATCTTCAACACGCCGGAGAGCATCCCGGCCAGGTCAAAGAGCGGGTTCGGGATGAATGCCAGCGCGACGATGGTCACCGGGCCGTAGCGCTTCATCCAACGCTCAAAGCGCTCGTACGCCTGTCGATTCTCGATCACGGCCTGGCCGCTGAACCCCGCCATGTAGCCCGAGAGTTCGCCGAGGGTTGCGCCCGCCCCGGCGACCACGCCCACCCACAGGGGCGAAAGCCCCTTCAGCGTCCCGGCGCCAAAGGTGAGGGCGATGCCCGGGGCCGGTAGGATAATTGTGGCGTTGGCGAGGAGGGAGAGCAGGAAGAGGCCCGAATAACCGTAGCGCTGAAGTTGTTCGGTCTGGTTGCGGATGGAATAGACGTACAGGGTGATGGCGATGACGAAGACGAGCATGCCCGCACGCGCCAGTTGGAGGCGCAGCGAAGGCTTCGGGCGCGCCGGAGGTGCTCCCGGCGTGGCCGGGGTAGGCGTGCGTTGGGCGGTGGGCGACCCGGCCTCATCACTCATATGGCTCTTTCAACTCTCTCCCCTCTGGCGTTCCAGCCCGCGCCAAAGAACGAAGCGAAGTGTGGGCAGTCCGTCAGCTCTCCGTGACCTCGATGGTGATGATCTTTGTGCCCAACTCGCGGGCGCGGCCCGGATCGCGGTCTGGGATGGACAAGACCACGTCCATGCCTTTGATGACTTTGCCGAAGACCGAGTGCTTGTGATCCAGGTGCGGCGTGGCCCGGTGTGTGATGAAGAACTGGCTGCCGTTGGTGTTTGGCCCGGCGTTGGCCATGGAGAGGATGCCGGGCCCGTCGTGCCGGAGTGCGGAGTGGAATTCGTCCGCAAATTTGTAGCCCGGCCCGCCGGTCCCGGTGCCGCTGGGGTCGCCGCCCTGCGCCATGAAATCGCGGATGACGCGGTGGAAGGTGATGCCGTCGTAGAATTTCTCGCGGGCGAGGAAGGCGAAGTTGTTGACGGTCTGCGGGGCTTTGTCGGCGAAGAGCTCGACCACGAAATCGCCCTGCTCGGTCTTGAAGGTGGCGGTATAGCGTTTCTTGGGGTCAATGACCATCGCGGGCGGAGCGGAATATTTTTGGGCCATGCAGCCTCCTGAGCAGGCCGCCGAACGTCTGCGGCGGCGAGAGACGATGTGGGGCTATTTTACACCCGACTAGATTTGGCGACTATGCGTTGTCCAAGTTCGACCCGCAGACACTGCGTGGCGCTGGCTGGTAAGATCACGGCGTGATGGTCGTCAATGCGTTCAACCAGGCCTGGACCTGGGGCTTGTTGGCGTCTGGCGCGCCATTCAGCGCGAGTTGGCCGTAGTTGAGCGCTTGTGCTACATCGCCCATCTGCCGGTAGAGTTCGGCCACGGCCTGATAAATCTGCCACTGGTTCCCCCCGGCGTCGGGCGCGATGAGCAGGTATTGGTCAATCGCGGCCTGCCGCTGGTTGGTCTGTGCGTAAACAGAGGCCAGGCCGATCCGCAGGTTGAAATCCGATGCGCCGAGGCGGGTGGTCACCTCGATGCCCTGCAAGTAGGCCTCCAGCGCTTTCCGGAAGTACGCCTGTTTCGCCGCTGCGTCCGTGGTCTGGTTGGCGCGCCAGGCATCCAGGTTGCCCTGAATCTCGTAGGTCTGCGGGAAGTTCTTGTCCAGCCGGAAGGATTCGTCGAGCTTGGCTTGCGCCGTGTCACCGTCGCCCATCACCTGATAATTGAGCACAGCCCATTCGTTCCATAGCCCTGCGTTGTGAGGGCTCAGGTTCAGTGCCTGCTGGTAATACTCGTTGGCGTGTTGTGCCTTCTCGGCGTGGACGGTTGCGTCCGTAGTGACCCGCGCCCACTGGCGGTTGATCCGGCCCAGGTTGGCGGTGTGATCGGTGTTCAAGGGATTCAGGTCGCGCGCTTCTTTGAGCTGCGTTTCGGCGCGCTGATACAGATTGTCGCGCTCTACCGGGTCCGTCAAGGCGGCGGTGCGGTTGAGGTAGGCGCGTCCCAGAAAGAGATAGTAGTAGTCCTGGGACGGGGCCAGGCGGAGGACCTGGTTATATAGGTCAATGGCGATTTGGGGCTGGCCCCCATCGTCGAACTGCAAGCCGGTCTTGTAAATGATGTCGGCCTGAATGACCTGCAGGTTGAGGATCATGGAGAAGAGGGTAGCCGCGCCTGCCAACACGGTGTACACGATCATCATCAGGGCGTTGACCGAAGACCGGGACGAAGCTGGCCAGTGGGCAGGGAGCAGCGCCGCCACGGCGAGCAAGAGGGCGAACAGCGCCAGATAATAGAGTGCGAGCAGACCGGCAATGCTCGTCGCCGACCTCAACACTCCGGCGCTCAGGTTTTGCGCGTCAACCCGGAGAGCGGCGATGGCGGCATGGCTGGCGCTCAGCAGCATCCAGCCGGTCCCGCCGATGGTCAACGAGAGCAGGGCGGTCACACTCAGGCCTTCGAGCCAGGTTTGGCTGCGCGTGCTGGGCGCTTCTTCCAGATAGGCCAGCACGCTGCCGATCAGCCAGGTGATGACGATCAAGATCAGCACGCCGTAAGGGCGGAGGACGGGCGGGGGAGCGCCGGGCTGGGGGGTGGCGGCCTGAAGCGCTGTGAAAGCCTGCCAGAGAATCTCGCCCGCTTTGGTGGCGTGGGTGGCGTTGGAGATGAAGTCGAAGCCGAGCGTGAACAGCACGGCCGTCATCACCCCGACGGCCAGGCCGACCGGCCGCCAGAAGGTGCGAGACTGGTCGGCCTCGGACGAGCTGCGCGCGAGGGCGCGTTGGCGGCGGCGGGAGACGCGGCCAGTTTCGGCGGCCACGGGCGCGGCCGGCGGCCCGTTCGCAGACCGCATCAGCGGGAACACGAAGCCGAGGACGACGAGCAATCCGGCGAACACCCAGAAGTGCGTGCGCGTCGAGACGACGGCGATGCCGAAGTGAATCTCGCCGACATGCGCGACGATGGCGGCGAACAGGCTGATGAGGGTGATGGCGTGCCACGGTTCTTGAATGGCCGCCGCGGCCGCGGCCGGCCCCTCGCCCCCCATGTCCGGGGACTCGATCGCGCCGCCCTGCGCCGCCCGCAAACCCCTCACGGCCGCCAGCAGCCCGTATAAGAGCAAAAACAAACTCAGCCCGGTGACCATCCCAAACGGAAGCGCGACGCCGAAGAACTCCGGCCCCTGCCAGAGGACAAGCGTGACCGTGCTGACGAGGCCGCCGCCGAGGATCAGCCCCAGCAAGACGTTCCGGCGGCCGGGCGTGTCCACGAACCCCAGCCACTTCAGACTGTAATAAAACACGGCGACGTACAGCGTCATGGCGACGACCAACCCGATCACTCCGGTGAATGCGAGCGCGTCGAAGGTTTCGTCGTGCGAGCGGTCGGGCGAGGCGTTGCGCGCTTCAATCTGTCCCAGCTCGGGGGGATAGAAGCGGTTGTAGGCCACGTAAAGCCCCTCCGGGCCGTAGCCGATGAAAGGGCGGAGGGCGTTCCACAGGTCGGGGCGGCCAGCCGGGGGATATTGCAGGGGCGGGTGCGGCGTCATCAATTGGATCACGCCGTGCCAGATCAGCACGCGCACGCGCCCGGTTCCGGTGCGGCCCTCGATCTCGTCGCCGATCTGGGCGAGGCGGCCGATGGTCGGGGTATCGCGCAGGGATTGAAGCGGGCCGCTGGGGAGATTGAGGACGACGACGAAAGCCACCCCCGCCGCGATCAGCATCATGGACAAGAGCGCCGCGCCGTTGGCGAGGACGCTCAGCCGGGGCCGGCGCGCGCGCCAGCGATGGCCCCAGTACAGCGCGATCAGCACGGTGAAGAAGAACAACCCCACCGCCAGCCCGGCCAACGGGCCGCGGCTCTGGGTGAACCAGATGGCGACGATGTTGAGGGCGAGGATGACGACGTAGCCGGTGAGGCGCACCATGTGGCGCGCGGCATTCGCCTCTTCGGTCAGGATGGTGTGGGCGGTCACGGCCACGCGCCCGAGCGTGACCAGCGCGGCCATGATCAGATACGCGGCGAGGAAGATGGCGTTGCCCATGCTCCCGGTGACGCGCTGGACGGTTTCGCCGCCCCACGGCAGCGGGTCGAGGTGATAGTGCTGCATGATGCCGTACAGGCTGATGGGCAGGCTGGTGATGATGACGGTGGTGAAGATGCGCTCGACCTGCGCCCGGCGGCGGACGTTGGCGGCGACCGCCGCGAACAGCACGAGATACGAGAACGTGGTGAAGGCGCCCTGCATGCGCTGGTAGGAACCGAACCAGCTGGTGTACGGCGTGACCGAGAACACGGAAGCGATGAGATACACCACGGCAAAGGCGCCGACCGGAGTGACGAGAGGCAGGCGCAGAAATCCTCTGAGCGACCCGAAACGGCCGGCGGGGAGGTTTTCAAAGCGCAGGCCGCCCTCTTGAATGATCTTGATGAGCCAGGCGGCCAGCGCGATCAGCGCCAGCGACCGCAGGAGGGCGATCTTGTCCGGTTCGAAGACGCGGGAGGAATAGACGTTGAAGAAGAGGGGGGTCACGATGAGTGCCAGCAGCCAGCCGGCCTCTATGACCCCGTCACAGTAACGGCTAAGACGATTGGGCATGAGCGTGCATCTTACCCCGTTCCGGCGTAATCTACAATTCCGTTATCCTTCCATGGAGGGAAACGAATAGTTTTGAAAGGCTTCGTACCTCTTCGTGGATCATCCTGACAGAACCTCGCGGTAAACGGCCTCGACGCGCGCAACCATGTCCTCCAACCGGAACAATCGCACAGCGCGCTCCCGCCCCGCTGTGCCCATCTGCGCCTGGAGCGTGGGGTCCGCAACCAGCCGGTTGAGCGCACCCGCCAGCGCCTCCGGCGCACGCGGCGGAACCACAAACCCTGTGGTATTGTGCTCGACCACGTACGACGTGCCGGAACCAACCTCGGTAGTGACGCACGGCAGGGCCGCCATCATCGCCTCCACCATCACGAGGCCGAGCGCCTCGGCGCGCGAGGTGGCGGGCAGAACAAAAATGTCGGCGGACTGGTAGAGCGCGGGCAAATCTTCGTCGGGCACGCGGCCCAGAAATGTCACGCGATTGTGCAAGCCGAGTGCGTCGCGCAACGCCTCCCACTCGGCGCGCATCGGGCCGTCTCCGGCCAGCAGCAGGCGCGTCTCCATCGGCAGATGCATCATCGCGCGGAGCAAGACCTCCACGCCTTTGTAATGCCGCATCAGGCCGACGAAGAGCAGGGTGAGCGGGTGCGGGGGCGCGTCGCTCGGGCGCGGCGTGAAGCGACGCGCGTCGACGCTGGAAGTGATGATGCTGACCCGGTCGCGGACGGGACGCAGGTGGGGTGAGGTCTCCACATAGTTGGGGCTGGTGGCGATCACCCGCGCGGCGCGGCGCAGGACGAGGTGCAGCACGGGCGCATACAGGCGCATGATGGCGAGTTGGACGGGCCGGGTCACATCGGCGTGATAGGTGACGACGTAGGGACGGCTGCGGCCCGCCAGGAGTTGCGATACTTCGCCAACGGGGTAGGGCAGGTGCAAATGGGTGACGTCGGCCGGGATGGAGCGCAGGACGCGCGGAAAACTCAGGCTGAGCGGGGTCGAGGCGACCGTCGCCAGCCGCCCGACCTTGACGACGCGCACGCCGTTGAGGTTCTCTTCCACGGTGGCGCGGCCCGGATGGGTCACGAGCGCAGTGACGGTGTGCCCGCGCCGGGCGAAGGCTTCGGCCAGATCGCGCATGTTGTTCTCGATGCCGCCCACGACCGGGTAGTAGTCTTTGTAGACTTGCAAGATGCGCATGGGCTGTGCGGAGGTGAAGGCCGCGCCCTACTTCGGGAATAACGCCTGCTCCACCAGCTCGCAGATGATGTGGGCGGCGGCGAGGTGCGCCTGCTGAATCAGGGGTGTGTCGTTCGATGGGACTTGCAGCAAGTGATCCGCATGGGCGGGCATCTGGCCGCCGCTCGCGCTGGTGAACCCGACGGTGCGCGCGCCGCGTTCCCGTGCGGCCTGGAGGCCGCGCAGGACGTTGGGGGAGTTGCCGCTCGTGCTGAGGCCGATGACGACGTCTCCGGGGTTAGCCAGCGCGCGGACGGGGCGCTCGAACACCTCGGCGTAGGAATAGTCGTTCGCAATCGCAGTGAGGGTTGCCGAGCTGCCGGTGAGGGCCAGCGCGGGCAGAGCCGGGCGGTCGCGCCGGTAGCGCCCCGCCAGTTCCCCGGCGATGTGGTCCGCGTCGGCGGCGCTGCCTCCGTTGCCGAACAGCAGCACTTTGCCGCCCGCCCGAAAACAATCGGCGATGGCCTGCGCGATGGCCGCAATAGTTTCAGCGCGCTCGTCGGCCACTTGCGTGAGGAGGTGTGCGCTGCGGCGCAGATAGTCAGAGATCGCGTCCGTCTGATTCATCCGTTCACCTGCCAGGTTTGCAGCCCTCTGAGCTCAAAACCGAATTCCACCGCCTGCCCGCCCAGCGCTTCCAGTTTCTCCGCGACGATGTGTTTGCGGTCAAACTGGCAATACAACAGCAAGTAACCGCCGCCGCCCGCGCCGGAGATCTTGCCGCCCAGCGCGCCGTGCCGGCGGGCCGCCTCGTACATCTCGGCGATGTGGCTGTTGCTGATCTGCGAATCGAGCTGCTGCTTGTTCAGCCAGCCCTGGTGCAGCAAGTCGCCGAAGTCGTCGAGCTGGCCTTGCAGGAGCTTGTTTTTCATCTCGATCGTGATGTCTTTGAGGGCGTCCAGAGCGCGGACGACCTGCTCCTGTTTCTGGACGTAGCCCGCAATCTGCCGGTCGAGGATGTGCGCGGAAAGCCGGGTCTGGCCGGTGTAACACAAGAGCAGATTGTATTCTAATTCATTCAGGTAGACCGGGTCTATACGGAGCGGATTGACGATGACGGTCTCGCCGAGGAACTCGATAAAGTTGAACCCGCCGAACGTGGCCGCGTACTGGTCTTGCAGGCCGCCTTTGATGCCGAGGTCAACCCGCTCGATTTCGTAGGCGAGCTTCGCAATGTCATAGTCGGTGAGCGGCTGGCGCTGCCAGTGCTTGAAGAGGCCGATGAGCGCCACCACCATGGCCGACGAGGCCCCCAGGCCGGAGCCGGGCGGCGCGTCGCTGTGGATGAACAGGCTCAGGCCGCGTCGGCGATCTTCCGGGAGCATCCGGCGGGCAGCGGCTTTCACCAGATCGAGCTGACCGTCAAAGGCGAGGTCCGCCTCCCGGTGATACTTGGCGACGATGTCGTAGTCCAACGATTTCACCGTCAGCGCGGCCGCGGGGTCGGGGCGCAGGGAACCGTAAGCGTACTTGTTGATGGTGGCATTCAGCACGACCCCGCCGCGTTCCTGAGGGTAGGGGGGCACATCCGTCCCGCCGCCTGCAAAGCTCAGGCGCAATGGCGCTTTGCTACGTACAATCATGGACACGTCCTTCCAGCAAGTCTCGTTCAAATTGCTGCCAGGCGGCAGGGGTGCCGATGTCAACGAAATAACCTTCGGCCACATGCCCTGCCAATCTCCCGGCCGCCGCCAGGCCTGGGAAATATTCGCGCTCCAGCGAGAACACCGCTTGCACCGGGAAGTGCGCGAAGGCTTCCGGTTCGAACACGTACACCCCGGCGCTGATCAAAGCCTCCCTGGCCGTCTCTGGTTTTTCGACGAATGCGCGAATGCGGCCATCCTCTGCGAGTTGCGCGCACCCCCGCGCGAGGCCGCTCGCCTCCCGCTTCAGCGCGAGCGTGACCCACGCGCCGGTTGATCGGTGTGTCGCGAACAGGCCCGCCAACTCGAAATCAAAGAAAGTGTCGCCGTTGAGCACCAGCGCCGAGCCGGTGGAATCTCGGGAGGCGAGCTTGAGCGCGCCGCCCGTGCCCAGCGGTTCGGTCTCGACGGAATAGCTCAGTTGCAGGCCCAGCCCGGCGCCACCGCCCAGTGCGTCGATCACCGCCTGGGCCTGATAGCCGAGGCACAACGTCACCCGGTTGATGTCTTGCTGGCGCAGCCAGCACAGCAGGCCGGTGATGAATGGTCGGCCCGCGACGGGCGCTAACGGTTTGGGCAGATCGGGCAGGGCCGCGCGCAGGCGCGTGCCCAACCCTCCCGCTAAAATAAACGCTTGTATCATGAAGAGCAGGGCTTCTATCTTACGGCGTCTGGATGGTCACTGACGTCAACTTGAGCGCGGTGTGATTGAGCCAGCTCTCTCCTTCCGTGACGGGCAGCCGCTCGCCTGTCGCCGAGTTGTACATCCCGACCCCGAGCCAGTAGTCGCCCGGCCCGGCGCCGGGCGGAATGAGGAGGCCGTGATGATCGGTGATCAGTTCACCCGGCTGCCAGGTCCCGGTAGGGCGAAGCCACATCGTGGGGACGGCGTCACGGAGCGCGGCGACTTGCTCGGACTGGTTGGCGAGGAAAACAAACACCCGATAATCCTGCGCCAGAGCGGTCGTGCTGACCCAGTTCAGTTCAATGCTGAGCGCCTGTCCGGGGGCGATGGTCACTCTGTCAATACCCCAGCGTGCTAATGAAATCGAGTCGCCCAGTTGGCCGCCCTGCGTCCCCTGCGCGCTGAAGTCGGCGGCGATGAGATAGCGCGTGAAGAGGTTGTTCTGTTGCAGCCAAAACTCCTCGGCGGGGTAGGCGTGCTCCGCCAGCCACCGGGGGACGAACCCGGTTGAGTCGCATTGGACCGGCATGCTGCGCATGAGCCAGATCTCGCGGCGGCCTTCCGTGATCTGGCGTAACTGTTCTTCCAGCACGGCCTCGGTTTGCCCAGAGCAGTCTGAGGGTACGAAGATTTCCCGGTCACGCCCATAGAATTGCTCGAAGGCATCCTGCCATTGGGGTGGGGGCCCGTCGCGCACGAGGACGCTGCCCGGCGTCTGCTTAATCCGCGCCGTGAGCGCGCTGTAGTCTCCACAGTCCGGTGAAAATAAATCGGTGCAGGTTCGCGCATAAGTCGGATCGGGTTCGAGAAGAGGAGTCCGCCAGGGGGTGATGGTCTGGAGGCCCACGCCGATGACGGCGAGACTCAGCCAGAGCGATTGATGCTGCTCGATAAACGGTTTCATTCTTCCAGCCAACTGCCGGAGCCAGAACAGGTAAAGCCCGAGGCCCAAGTACAACGCCGGCTGGAGGTGACGGATGTACATGTTCGGATGCCACAGAAAATACCACGCGGTATATGCGCCGACGCCCCCGATGACGACCAGCGTGAACCACCCACTCAACCTGTCTGTGATCAGGCGTGGCGGCCCCACCAGCGACCCGACGCTCAGGATCATGGACCCGAGCGTCAAAACCAGAATCTTGACCTTCCAATCCCAGGCATAGGTGTGCCACTCCAGTTCAGGAGAGTTGAGGCGGGCGATCAACCCGTAAACTTTCGGCGCATTAGCCAACCGGTGCGGGCCATAGGGAGCCCAACGCTGGATTGACCCTTGCATCCAGCCTGCCATTCCCTGCATCCATGCCAGCACCGTGGCGTTACCGAACCGGACCCCCATAAACACCAGCCAGAGCAACAGCGGCGTCAAAAACCAAAAGAGGAAAATCGCTGCCCGTCGGAGGCGGACCGCCCACGGTTCCGGCGCTGTCATGAACCAGACGGCCCCGAAGCCGATGACCACTGGGGAATAGATGAATTTGCAAAACCAAACCGCAACGCCCCAGCAGAGCGCGGCTGCGTAGGGCGACTTTCGTAGCAGAAGCAGCCCCAGGCCGACCCACAACGCCCCGATGAGTTCTCCCATATTGGTTAAGAGCAGGGGGGCGTTTGGCACAATGAACAAGCTCAGACTCCAGACGCCAGCCAGGAAGCCGATCGTCAGGGGGATGGAAAGAGCCCGCCCTCGCAAAAAGAGCCAACCCACTATCCAGTAGAGGCTCCACACTGCGCCTCCAACCACCAGGCGCGAGGCGAACAGATTGGAGTTGAATGCCCAGGCGATGGCGCTCGGCCAGGTCACGGCGAGGCCGGTGCTAATAGCGGGCTGAAAGTTGCCCGTATAGATATCCGACGTGTAATTTCCCGATCGAAAGAAATTCACAGCCGCCTGAGTGTACGTCAACTCGTCCACGTGAAAGGGCCACACGTCGGCGTAGTGCACCAGGCTGCGCCCGGCGTTCACGCTGGTGACGAGCGCCGATGCCAAAACGACCAGATGCGTGACCGAGCGAGACGACGATCGAGTATTTTGCGCCATGTTCCCTGATGTCACAACCGTGAGGTGCGGCTCGCAACCCGATTATAACTCGACTACTTCTATCTGGAGGCCACCGCCTGCGTGTAAACCTGCAAGGTCGCCTCAGCCGCGCGCGACCACGTCAGTGTTTGCGCACGGCGTAGCCCCCGGGTGCATAAATCCGTTCGCAGTGCAGAGTCCGTGAGGGCGATGGAAAGCGCGTGGGTGATCGCCTCGAGTTGGCGCGGGTCGAACAGGCTGGCCGCGCTGCCCGCGGCCTCCACCAACCCCGGCGCCTCCGAACACGCGACGGGCGTCCCGCACGCCATCGCCTCGACGACCGGCAGGCCAAAGCCCTCCGTCAGCGACGGTTGCACGAAGAGCGCGGCCCCGGCGTACAGTAGCGGCAGTTGCGCTTCGGCGACACGCCCGAGGAAGATCACACGCTCGCCGAGCGGCGCGGCGGCGGCACGCATGTCGGCGGAGTAGCGCGGGTCTTCCGGCCCGGCGATCACGAGCGGCGGCGCATCGGCGGGCAGCGCGGCATACGCGCGGATGAGGCCGGGGAGATTCTTGTGCGGCTTGTTGCTCCCGACGGTGAGGACGTAATCGCGCGGCAGCTTCCGCTGTTCGCGAAACGCGGCGACCGCCTCGGCCGGCTGGGGCGCGAACTCCGGCCCGAGGCCGGGTGGGATGGCGACGATTTTTTGCGTGGGCAAGTGAAACCGTTCGATGAAACTTTGCCGCGCGGATTCGCACAAAGTGATGATCTTCCGCGCGGCGCGAAAGGCAAGTTGATGAGTCGCGCGGTAGGCCGCGCGTTGAACCGCGGAAAAACCATCCGGGATGATTAGCGGGATCAAATCATAGGCTGTGACTACGGCGGTCAGGCCGGGGGCGTACGGCATCAAGTAATAGGGGGAATGATAGATGTCCCCGCGCGCGCGGCGCACGTGCGCAGGGACGACCCACTGTTGTTGTAAGCTGCGCGGCGTGCGCGGGACGGCGATGCGTTCCGCGTTCAGCGAACGCAGGTCGAGTTCCTGCGAGGCCTGCAACGGGTTGATCAATAGCACGAGGTCGGTGAGCGGCGCGAGGGCGCGGGCCAGCTCAAACGTGTAGCGGCCTATGCCAGGGTAATGGTCGTTGACGGTGCGGGCGTCGAGGATGGCGCGCATGGCTGAGAAACGGCGGGCGAGAGCAGTGTTGACGCGTCAAACCTGTCGAAACCACATGTTTCCAGAGGTCGGGGTATCTTGCCTGAACGCCGTCAATTTGAAGTGGCGCGCTTGCAATGCGGCCATTAGCGGATCCGGCTGTCCGTGATGATACTCCATTCTCAAATCCGCTTTTCTTTCTCCACGGCCCGGTAAATTTCCACCGTGCGTTGGGCGGCGGCTTCCCAGGTGAATTGGCAGGCGCGGGCGAGGCCGCGTGTGCGGAGGTCGGCGTGCAGGACGGGATCGGTGAGGAGGCGATCAAGCGCCTCGGCCCAGGCGCGCGGATCAGCCGGGGGAAGCGAGATTCCGGCATCGCTCACCACTTCAGGCAGGCTGGAGGCGTTGGAGCACACTACCGGAACGCCGCACGCCATCGCTTCCAGCGGCGGCAGGCCGAAGCCCTCGAAGACCGAGGGGAAAGCGAAGACCTCGGCGCAGTTGATGAGTGCCGGGAGGTCGTCGTCTGGGACGTAGCCAGTGAGCGTGACGCGCGTCTGCGTCTCCAGCCCGAGCGACTGCAGGCGCTCGAAGAAACTTTGGTAGAGCCAGCCCTTGCCGCCCGCGAGCACCAATCCAAGCTGGGGATGATGCGGGCGCAGCGCGGCGTAAGCTTCAAGCAGGGTAGGCAAATTCTTGCGCGGCTCGATGGTGCCGACGCAGAGGATGAAACGTTCGGGGAGCGCATACTTTTGGCGCACGGCGGCGAGGCGAGCGGGATCGGGTTCGGGCCGGAAGCGCGACTCGACGCCCTCGGGGATCACGACGACTTTCCCTGGATTCAGCCTGTAGAAGCGCAGGGCGTCGCGCCGGGTGGCCTCCGAAACGGCGATGACGCGGTCCGCGCGCGCAAGGAAGCGTGGCATCATCAGCGTGAGGTAGAGGCGATTTTGGAGCAAGTGATATTGTGGGAACAGCAAGTAGGCGACGTCGTGCAGGGTGAACACGCTGCGTGCACGCGTGAGTCTGGGCAGGAGATGCTCGGTCGCGTGAAAGAGCGTGACGCCCTCGAAGGCGTGATCCATCGGAGGGCCGCCGAAGAACGAGGCAGCGGCGCGGAGCCGCCAGCGTTTGCGCGGCAAGTTCGCCGTGTGGGTCGGCAGGTTGCTCAGCGGCGGGCGCAGGCGCGATTCGCGCAGGTCGTTGACGAACGCGGTGAGGCCCGGCTCCAATGGGAGGAGGGCTTGTGTCAGGCTGGCGGCGTAGCGGCCCAGCCCGGCGCGCTCGTGCGCGGCGGCGGAGAGGTCGAGGCAGAGGGTCATTGCTCTGAGACCTCTGTCCACACCTGAGTGAAACGCTCGGCCATAAGGGGTAGAGAATATTCACGCTCGGCGCGCGCGCGACCAGCGACACCCATCTGTTCGCGTAGTTGGGGATTCTCCAGCAGTTGTCGAATAGCGGCGGCGAGCGCGTCTACATCCCCCGGCGTGGTGAGCAAGCCTGTCACGCCGTCGTCCACGATTTCTGGCGCGCCCCCGGCGCGTGCGGCGACGACCGGGCGCGCCGCCGCCATCGCCTCGACGATCACACGGCCAAACGGCTCCGGCAGGGTGGAAGTGTGCGCCACAAGGTCTGATGCGGCAAAGGTGAGCGCGATCGCATTGGTATGGCCGGTGAAGGTGACGCGCCCAGTCAGGCCCACCTCCGAAGTGAGTGCGAGCAGTTCGCGGTGATATGGCCCGCCGCCCGCAAGTGGGCCGGAGCGGTTTTCGGCTTCCGACCAGCCACCGACGATCTGCCCGTGCAGTTGAGGATAGTCTGGCGCGAGTTGGGCGAGGGCGCGCAGAAAGATGACATGCCCCTTCCAGCGCACAAGCCGTGCGGCCAGCGTCACAAGGCAGGCGTCCATCGGCAGGTTCATCACGCGGCGGGCCTCGGCCTGTGAAGTGGGGGGCAGGAGCAGGACGCCGTCGGGGATAATGTCGGTGACGCGCAGGACTCCGGCGTAGTGCTCGCGCAGATGGCGAGAGACGGCGATGATGCGCCGGGGGACGTGCCCGAAGGCGGCGGCGAGCGGGCGATAGAGCGTGTCGTCGTTCAACCGCCAAACGAGCGGCGTCCGGGCGAGCGGGGCGGCCAGCGCGCCGACGAGGTGGGTGCGCGCGGTGAAAGTCTGGATGAGGTCGGCGCGGGAGGCGCGGGCCGCGCGGGCGAGCTGGAGCGCGGCGTTGAGCAGGCTGAAGGCGGCGAGCGGGTTGCGCTTCAAGGGCGCAAGCGGAATAGCGATTTCGGGATGAATCGAACTGAACTTGCCGCGCAGCGGACTGTGGGCGTCGGTGACCACGGTGGGCGCGACGCGCGCCGGGTCGAGGCCGGTGAGCAGGTCGCGGATCATCAACTCGACCCCGCCGACGATGGGGGCGTGGTCAACGAGGAGGATGCGAAGGGAGCGCATGTGGCAAATTGAATACAGTTTGATAGACCGTGAGCGTCTTGCGGGCTGTTTGTTCCCACGTGAATTTCCAGCTGCGCGCACGCCCTCTCTCGCGCAACAAGCCGCGGAGCGCCGGGCCTGTGAGCAACGAGCGGATGGCAGTAGCGAGAGCGTGTGCGTTTTGTGGATCAATCACGAGCGCCGCGTCGTCCGCGATCTCGGGCAGTGAACTTGTGTTGGTGCACACTACCGGCACGCCGGAAGCCATCGCCTCCAGCACAGGCAGGCCAAAGCCTTCGTACAGCGATGGGAAGACAAAGACATCGGCAGCCTGATACCACAGCCGCAACTCGCGCTCCGAGGCAGAATGAATCTGCAACACCCGCGCGCTTAATCCGAGCGCTTGAATTTGCTGCGCTTGCGCCGGACTGAAGCACCCGCCGATCTGGACGAAGATGGGATCGCCGCCCAGTGCGGGCATGGCACGGAGAAGGGCTTCGATGTTCTTGCGCGGCTGGCATGAGCCGACGTGAAGAAGCATGGGCCGGTCTGCGAAGTGATGCCGGTCGCGCAACCCTTGAATGTCAGCCGGATCCGCGCGCTGAAAAAATGCGGGGCTGACGGCGAGCGGCACGACGGTGATCTGCCCAGCAGGGTAAGGGCTGTGCCGCACGATCTCGTCGCGAGTGTGAGTTGAGTCGGCAACAATGTGCGCGGCGCGCAGCATGGACTGAAATGAGTGATCCCACAGACGGCGGCTGAGGCCGCGTCCCCGCTGATCCAATGCCAGCGGCGCGAGGTCGTGGCAGGTGACGACGGTACAGCGCGGGTCGAGCGCGTGGATGAGGTGAGCATACGAATGATCGAGGATATGATACACGTCGCCCTGCTGGCGGCGCGCGTCCAAGGGATAGACCGTCGAGCGCCAGAGGTAGTTGAACCACGCGCCGAGCGGGCCGCGCAGATTGGGCAGGGGGCGGGCCGTGACGAAAGGCCGAACGTCGCCGCCGAGTTGGGTGAGCGCTGCGGTAAGCTCGTCGGCGTAACGCTCCATGCTGGGCCAGCCCTCGGTGGGGAGGTCGCGGAACAGGGTTATTTTCATGACGACAGTACCTGTCGAAGAAACTCGACGTTCGCGGCGGCGATCCGGTCGTGGGTGTAATGGGCCAACACTCGCTCGCGCCC
>Ga0184639_10000252_pt1 | contig 19683 bp, 9 predicted proteins | sample PLM31_170_b2_FD_133155 | JGI IMG/M metagenome (GOLD analysis project Ga0184639, IMG submission 133155) | Groundwater sediment microbial communities from an aquifer in East River, Colorado, USA - PLM3-1_170_b2 | ecosystem: Environmental > Terrestrial > Soil > Riparian zone | place: USA: East...
ACCTCGCCCTTCAACCGGTCACGTTGCCAGATTGCGTAGTCACGATACTGCGAAGACAGCTCGGGCAGACGCGCAACTCTCCCACTACAAAAATCGTCGTAGAACGACCAAAGTTCCCGCGTAAAAATACCCATCGACCAAGCGTCCGAGACAATGTGGTGCGTCGAAAAAATCAGTATGTGCTCATCTTCACGCATGCGCAGGAGTCGAACCCTGAGCAATCGGCCTTGTGCCAAATCAAACGGCTGTTTGGTTTCTTGCAATATCAATTGTCGAGATTCAGTCTCACGTTCCCCTTCAGTCAGAGCGCCCAGATCCATTGGAGCAATGCGTAGAAACTCCACGGCAGCGATAGTTTGAACGGGAATGCCGTCAATTGCGGTTATTTTCGTCCGCAAAGACTCCTGGCGGCGGAGAATTTCGTTCAAGCTTGATTCTAGCGCGCGAAGATTGAGCGCGCCGCTAATGCGCACGGCGCGGCAAAGATTGAACACCGAACTGTTCGGCTCGAATTGCTCTAAGAACCACAGTCGTTCCTGCGCAAACGACAAAGGCGAAGGTTGATCGCAGTCAATGCAGCGAGTGTAAAGATCCGCGCCCCTTGCCGTCAGGTCGCCGCTGCGTAAAAGCTGGAGGATTGCTTGTTTGTGCTTGGCGATTTCGTCGCGCAGCGCGGCCGTCAGCGTTCCCTTGGGCGCGCTGATGCGCAGACGCTCTCCGTCGGCGGAGAGACGGACATCACGGGCTTGAAGCTGGGAGAATAGCTCGGCGGCGTTTATATCTCGATCTCCTCTCGTTCGTCGCCGGCGGCCGCCGTTGCCGGATCGGCAACCTTCTGCGTCGCTGAAATGAATTTGGCCAGGGCCTCGACCGTGGGCGATTGCAGAAATGCCCGCACATCCAATCGCACATGCAATGATTCTCGGATGCGCGCCGCCGCTTGCGCGGCGAGGAGTGAATGTCCGCCGAGATCAAAGAAGTTATCGAGCCTGCTCACCTGTTCGAGACCTAGCAGGCTAGAGAAGACATCGCCCAGCGCCTGTTCCAATTGGTTTCGCGGCGCTTCGAACCGGGGCGCAGCTCTGCGAAACAACTGATCCGGCGCCGGTAAACTAGAGTAATCGACCTTGCCGTTAGGACTCTGTGGCAAACGATCCATCAACTGAAAATACGACGGCACCATGTAGTGAGGAGACCTCGCTTTCAAGAACCGGCGCAGCTCATCGACATCGAGTGGCGCATCTGGCTCGCTCTCGACATATGCGACCAATCGTTCATCCGTGCTCGTGCCCACCGACGGTTCGCCGGTAACGAATTCTCTTGATACGACTGCCGAGTTTCGAACTCCGGGATATTGGCCGAGCGCCGATTCCACTTCCGAGAGCTCGACACGAAAACCGCGAATGCTGACGCAGCGATCCTTTCTGCCAATCCATTCAACGTTTCCGTCCAGCAGATATCTGCCGAGTTCTCCCGTGCGGTAGAGCCGATCATCCGCTTGCCCTGTAAATGGGTTGATGACGAAAGCTGCTGTCGTGAGCGCGTCATCGTCCATATATCCCGTCGCCAAGTGCGGACTGCGGACATAAAGATCGCCGACCTCGCCGATCCCGGCCAATTGACCGCCAGGAGTCAAAAGAAGAAGTTGCACGTCTCTGGCGCCTTGCCCGGTCGGAATCAATGACCGCGCATTTTTCTCGGCAGTGAACATTTCATCGGGAAGCGCGAAATAGCCCACCGCTCGCTGCGTCTCGGTGGCACCGTAGAAACTGACTATTTGAGCGTTGGGCGCAAGTTCATGGATCGCCGAGACGTCCCCGCGCGTGAGCAAGTCGCCGCCGAAGAATATCCGCCGCACGGCCGGCAGTATTTTTCCCGCGCAGCTGTGCAGCAGCCGGCCCAACGCCGGCGTTAAGTGGAGAATCGAGATCTCTTGTTCGCGAAGCCAATCGAGAAGTTGCTCGGGCTCTTTCAAACAATCCGAGGTGGGAACATGAAGAGTGGCTCCCGACGCTAACGCGGTGAACACATCGCGGTGCAAATGATTATAGGCGAGGCCGGACAGCAAACTGTAGCGATCCGAGCTTTTCAAATCGAATGTTTCTTCTTGCCACGGCAGAAAGTGGGTGATCGGTCCATGCCGGCAAAGAACGCCCTTCGGCTGTCCGGTGGAGCCGGAAGTAAAAGCGATGTAGGCGGGATCGTCGGCGCTCACGGGAGCCTCAGGCGCGATATCGGAAAACCCCGCTAATAGACGCGTAATATCATCCTTGGCGCAAGGCAAATTCACGCCCGCGCGAATTTTCCATGGGTCCAGACAACTCCTCAAATCCTCGGGCATTTGTCCTGCCCTCTCCATCTGCAGCAACGCTTTCGGCTGCGCGATGCGTAGATATTGCGCCAAGCGTGGCGCCGGATACGCCGGATCGAGAAGGACGAAAACCGCTCCCGCCTTGAGAACGCCGAGCAACGCAAGCGCCAGCGTCGCATCGCGGTGCGCGTAGATCGCGACAATGTTTTTCGGTTTAATACCGCCGGCGACGAAATAATTTGCCAGTTGGCTGCTCAAACGATCCAATTCTCCGTAGCTCCAGCTCTGCTGGCCATCGACCGCCGCCGTGACATTGGACCGTTGTTCGGCGCGGCGTGAAACGAACGCGTGAATGGCGCCGTACCAAGTACGATCGAGCGTCGCGGTCGGATCGGGCAAAAGCCTTTTTGACTCCGGCGCCAGCAACGAATAGCCGTCGATGGCATTCGAAGGATTAGCGGCGATTTGCTGCAAGAGAAAACCCAACTGTTCGAGCATCGCGGCGATTCTTGTTTCCAAAAAAAGATCCGCGTTGTAGACCATCGTGAGCTCGAGACAGCCGTCTATTTGCGGCGCTTGGATGACAAGATCGAACTTGGCGCCGGGCATTGTTTGACTGATCTTGCTGGTATCACAACCGGCCAATTTGAGATCGCGCTCGCCGACGTCCGCCATGTTGAACAGGACCTGGAAAATCGGATTGCGGCCAGGATCGCGGCGCGGATTGATCTCCTCGACGATGCGTTCAAACGGCATATCTTGATGCGTGTAAGCATCGAGACAGACTGTGCGCACGCGCTGAAGTAACCCGACGAACGACGGATTGCCGGATAAATCCGTGCGCAGCGCGAGAGCGTTGATAAAAAAACCGATGACACCATCCAACTCCGGCCGGCTTCGGCCGGCGATGGTCGAGCCGACGACGATATCGTCCTGACCGCTCAGGCGCGCAAGTAATACTTTCAGCGCGGCCAACAAAGTCATAAACAGCGTCACGCCCTGCCGCCGGCCCAAAGTTTTCAGCCCGTCCGTAAGCTCCGCCGATAATCGGCGAGCCAATCTTGCACCGCGAAACGATTGAACCGCGGGCCTTTCAAAGTCTGTCGGCAAATTAAGATGGCCTAAGCTGGGGGCGAGTTGCCGTTTCCAGTATGTCAGTTGAGCCGTGGCTGCCGGGTCCTGGAGCCATTCCTGCTGCCACGCTGTGAAGTCGGCGTACTGCGCGGACAGAGGAGGCAGAGAAACCGAGCCGTCCGTCATAAAGGATTTGTAAAAGCTTGCCAAGTCCTGAAAAAACACCACCAACGATGAACCGTCGGCAATGATGTGATGGAAATTCACAATCAGAATATGATTCTCATCACCGAGCCGAAGAAGCCTTGCGCGCATCAGCGGAGCATTCTGAAGCTCGTAAGCCGCGTGCGCGTCCTCATTCAAAACGCGCTCAATCTCCGTCTGGGCGCGCTCCGGCGTGAGCTTGGTTAGATCGATGACCGGCAAGCTCAAGTCGGCCGTGGAAAGAATCTGTTGAATCGGTTCGGCGTCGACTTCAACAATAGCCGTGCGCAGACTTTCATGCCGGCGCACGACCGCATTCAGGGCATTTTCAAGCGCAACAACATTGAGCGGCCCACAAACACGATATGCCGCGGGAATGTTGTACGCCGTCAGATCGGGATCGAGCTCGTGCAAAAACCACAGGCGCCGCTGGGCGAAGGATAGCGGCGCTTTGTGCCGCGACGCCGCGGCAATGATCGATGGAGTCGTGACACCGCTCCGGTTACGACGGAGCCAGTCAATATGCCCAGCTAAAGCCGCGACAGTCGGCAGTTCAAAGAGTTTGTGCAACGGCAGGTCGATATCAAAGCTCGCCCGCAGGCGGGCCGTCACGCGAGTGGCAAGCAGCGAGTGGCCGCCGAGCTCGAAAAAATTATCGTGCACGCCGACCTGTTCAACCTTGAGCGTGTCTCGCCACGCCTGCGCAGTCAGCTCCTCGATCTCCGTGCGCGGCGCGACGAAAACATAGACCCAATGCGGGCGTTCGCCATTCGGCGCCGGCAGAGCGTTTCGGTCGACCTTGCCGTTTGGAGTGAGCGGCAACTGGTCGACTGGAACAAAAACTTCCGGCAGCATGAATGCCGGCAGCTTCTCGTGCAGAAAGCTTCTGAGGTCGCTGACCGAAGGCATTGCTTCGCAGTTCGACACGAGATATGCGATCAACTGTTTTTCCAATATGGGAAGGTCGATTTTAGATTTTGGATTGGCTGATGAAGCCGGATTCTGCATCTCCCTCGCCCGCGCCACGACGATACTTTGACCAACCGCCGGATGGCGGTCGAGCGCGGCTTCGATCTCGCCCAGCTCGATTCGATATCCGCGGACTTTGACTTGATTATCCGCCCGGCCCAAATATTCGATGTTGCCGTCGGGCAGATAGCGCGCGAGATCGCCGGTTTGGTACATCCGGGTGCCCAGGTCATCGATGAAAGGGTCCGGCAAGAACTTCTCACCGGTCAAATCGGGCCGATTCAAATAGCCGCGCGCCACGCCCGAACCGCCGATGAAGATCTCGCCTTGAACGCCCACCGGCACGGGTTGCAAATTCGAATCGAGAATATAGATCTTGGAATTCGCGATCGGCCGGCCGATGGTCGCCCGCGCATCTGGAGTTCTCAGCGTGAAAGTCGAGTAGGTCGTCGTCTCTGACGGGCCATAGAGATCATAGATCTTCTCAACCGTTGCGGTTTCGTATATTTGCCGCACTAATTCCGCTCCCAGCGGCTCTCCGGCAAGATTGACGGTGCGAACCGTCGGCGGCAATCCGTTGGTGACAATCAATTCGCGCATGGCCGACGGCACAGTATTAACCAACGTGACTCGCTCCTTGGCTACGCAGGAGTGCAATTGGAGCGCGTTTTCAGCCAGAATGACCGTACCGCCGCAACTGAGCGGAACGAAAATCTCGAAGACCGACAAATCGAAGCATATCGACGTCGAAGCGAATACACCGGCGAGGTCAGCTGAACTGAAATTGCTTTTGGCCCAGTGCAGCAATGCAACCGCACTTCGATGCTCGATGGCGACGCCTTTAGGTTGGCCGGTCGATCCGGAGGTATAAATCACATACGCGAGATTCTGCGGCCGCGCGCCGCTCGCCGGATTTTCCGTGACTTCTTGCGCGATCTCCGACCCATCGCGATCCAAACAGACAATTCTAAAATTAGCAGTCGAATGTTGACCGCCAATCGCCGACAGTTGGGAACCATCGATGATTTTCTGTTGCGTCAACAACAGCGCCACTCGCGCGTCCTGCAGCATGAATGAGATCCGTTCGCTCGGATACGCTGGGTCGAGCGGAACATAAGCGCCGCCGGCTTTGAGTATGCCGAGCAGGCCAACGAGCATTTCCAGACTGCGCTCGACGCAGATTCCCACGAGTATTTCCGGGCCCACACCCAACGACTCAAGATAGCACGCCAAATGATTTGCCCGGCAATTCAGCTCCCGGTAAGTCAGATATGCGCCATCGAATTCGACCGCACTGGCGTCGGGAGTGCGCTCGACTTGGGCCTCGAACAACTCATGGATGCAAAGGTCTTCGGGGAAGTCCGTCGCCGTCGAATTCCATTGCACCAGCAACTGGCCTCGCTCATCGTCGGTCAGCATGGGTAACTTTGACAAGGGCTGATTGGGATTGGCGACGATCCCGTCTAAAAGTGTTTGCCAGTGGCCTGCCATTCGCTCGACGCATGTTGCGTCGAAAAGCTCGCTGTCATATTCAAAGAAACCGATCAGCTCATCCTGCCGGCGCATGAGCGAAAGGGTGAGATCGAACTTGGCGGCGCCGGCATCGCTGTCCATCGGCTCGGACGTTACGCCCGGCAGCCGCAATAGCGGCGGCGCTTCGTTCTGGTAGGCGAACATCACTTGAAAGATCGGATTGCGGCTCAAATCTCTTTCTACCCGCAACTCTTCAACCAATTTTTCGAACGGCAACTCTTGATGCCTATGTGCTTCGCGGCAACCTTCACGTACGCGGACCAAGAACTCGGCAAAAGTGAAGGCGCCGGAAAGATCCGTCCGCAGCGCCAGCGTGTTAACGAAGAAACCGATGAGATTATACAGCTTCGCGCGCTCGCGATTGGCGACGGGAAAGCCGACGACAATATCGCTCTGCCCGCTGTAGCGGTAAAGCAGCGTATTGAATGCCGCCATCAATGTCTCGAAAAGCGTCGCGTCGTTGCATCGGCCGACATCGAGCAGTCCTGCCAATGTCGCGCGACCGATAATCAGAGCTCGCCTTGCGCCATGATGCGATTGGACCGCCGGTCTGGCGTGAGTGGTCGGCAATGACAAGATCGGCAGACTGCCGCCAAGCCGGTTCTTCCAGTAAGTCACTTGCGGCCGCAGCGCTTCGCCGTGCAGCCGTTCGCGCTGCCAAAGGGCATAGTCGGCATACTGCACGGGTAAGCTCGGCAGCGGCGCGGATTTTCCGCTGATTTCCGCCTCGTAGATCGACGCCAATTCGCGAAAGAAAACACCGATGGACCAGCCGTCGAAGACCATTTGATGAACGGTGAGCACGAGCACATGGTCCGTTGGCGCGCACTTGATGAGATTCATTCTCAGTAACGGACCAGTGCCAAGATCTAATGGCCGGCGCGCCTCTTCACACACGAGGCGACATACTTCAGCCGCGCAGGAAACTTTGTCGATGGCGCTCACGTCGAGCACCGCAATAGTGAGTGGTAACGACTCGGAAATTACTTGGACGGGTTGCTCCTCATCGCGGCGAAAACAAGTGCGTAACGCCTCGTGGCGACGCACGGCTTCGTTCAAAGCAAGCGTGAGCACCGCGACGTCGACTGGCCCTCGCAAACGTTGCGCTCTACAGATGCTATGGGCGACGCTACCGGGTTGGAGCTGGTCGAGGAACCAGAGCCGCTCCTGGGCGAATGAGAGCGGTAAAGACTGCGAGTCTCGCCGTTTTTCGATGCCTGGAGAAACATCGATTCCGGCGTTGGCGCGCAGATAGGTGAACAGTTCGACCTGGGCGGCTTGGTCATCGTAGCCGCTGTTGGAACGGACGCTAGCCATCGCCTCTTCTTGATCTCTCATCGACGAGCGCCCGGCCTAGCTCTTCACGGGTCATGTTTTGGACCTGCAGAAAGAGGGTCGCGATCTCTTCCGATTGTCCCGGATCGGACTCTTGCTCGATGACAAATTGCGCCGTCTTGGCGACAGTGGGCGCGTCATGGAGAATTTTTAACGGACAGCGGAGCGAAAACGCCTCGTTGACCCGCGCGACGATCCGGGCTCCCGCAATGGAATCACCGCCCAGCTCGGAGAAATCATCGCCGACGCCGACGTCGGCAAGAAACAAAACTTCGCTCCATAGAGTGGCGAGCATCAGCTCGACGGCGGTCGACGGCGCCCTGTATTCGGCCGTGATCGGCATCCGTTGCGGAATGGGCAATGATCTTCGGTCGAGTTTTCCGCTCGCTGTCAGTGACAAACGATCTATCATGGCGATCGACGCCGGCAGCATGTAGCTCGGCAGTCGTTCTCTCAAGCGGGAGGAAATTTCGCCAGATGACAGCCCGCTACCTTCGCGCGGCACGACATAAGCCGCCAACAGCTTGCGCTCCGGACCGTTCTCCCAACGGATCACCGCTGCATGCAGGACGTCGGGAATATCGAGCAAGGCTTTCTCGATTTCCGAAATTTCGACTCGATAACCGCGATTCTTTACTTGGCCATCCTTGCGCCCGACGTGAACCAAACAGCCATCGGCTGTCAGGTATCCCAGGTCGCCGGTGTGATAGATTCGCGCGTTTCCGCCCTGCGGGTCGGGCAAGAATTTTGCGCGGGTGAGTTCCGGCTGGCGCCAGTAGCCGTCGGCAAGGTATTCGCTCTTGACCGCAATCTCACCGATCATGTCGACCCCGATACGCTCACCGTTTTCGTCTAAAATTTGAATCTCGTAGCCGTCCAGCGGATAGCCCACCGGCACGACGCCGTCATTCACCCGCGTCGATTTGTTCATAAAGTAATACGTTGCGGTTTTGGTTTCGCTAATACCTAGCCGGCTCACCAAAAAGCAGTCATCATCGAAATATCTTTTATAGAGCTCGAGGTCAGATTCGAACACCGGTTCGCCACCCAGGTGAATCAGGCGTAGCTTGGGAAATCGCTCCTCACCGCGAAGACCCCGAACACAGTGACGGTAGACACTAGCGACGCACGTAAATATTGTGATCTCCTGCTCAATCAGCCAGCGCGCCAATTGCGCTAGCCCTTCCTCCTTGAGCTCGACGGGAAAAACCGCCGCGCCGTTGAGCAGGGCGAGTAACGTATCCGACGTGGCGCCGACGTTGTTGGAACGCAATAGACTGATTCGGTCATCCGGGACAACATGCAACGCGTTGGTCTTGAGCATGATACTCACCAACTCGTTGCGATGGCTGCCGACGACGCCCTTCGGCTCGCCGGTGGAGCCGGAAGTGTAGTGAATAAACGCCGGCCGATCCGGCGCTATCGACAACTCCAAGTTGCGATCCGAACAATCTCCGTTAAAATCATCGATGGTCAAAATTTTTTCCGGCGCTTGGATGATTTCAAGCGCGAATGAGAAATTCTCGCGATCGGTCACGATCAGATCGGCTTGACTGTCTTGCAGGATAGTTCGCGCCCGATGCAGCGGCACAGAATAATCGATCGGCGCGTAAATCCTTCCCGCCTTCAGTGCCGCCAGGCTCCCCTTGATCATCGACGCGCCCTGCTTGAACAGTAGCGCGATCGGAGGGTCGTGATCTCCTTTTCTAGCGAATATCGCGCGCGCGATTCGGTTACCGATTCGGTTGAGCGCTTCATAAGTCAATTGCTCATCGCCCGCTTTGACCGCGAGGCGAGCGCCGTATCGCCCCGCTACCTGCTCGAACCGCGCCGCGATCGACTGGTGCGTGTCTGCTTTTTTGAACTCGATGAAAGGATTTTTGGGAGCGATTTTTACCGCCGGTCCGAGAGAATTTGGCACTTTGGACTGTCCCATGCGTCTACCTTGCCATCGACGTGCCGTTGCGCAGACTCTCAAGGGCCGTCTTCGCGATCGGCTGCCAGGACTTCATTTCCAGCGAATCATAGAGATCAGAAGCCGCGGAAATTTCCGTTTGGGCCTGATTGATGGAACCCATGGCGCGGAAGATATTTCCGAGCGCAAGCCGCGCGTGGGCTTCCAGGGGCCGCATGCCCATTTCACTGCTCAGCGTCAGCACTTGACGATTGTAAGATTCCGCCGCCGAATAGTCGGCGCCGTCGCGCTGCAGGGCGATTTCCCCAAGGAGCTTTAAAGCGAGCGCGCCGTGACCGCGCTCTTTGTGTTGGACAGACAGCTCGTAAGCATGTTGCGCGAGTCTCTGAGCTTCTTCGATTCGGCCGGACAGCAAATATCCTTCCGCGAGCCATGCCGTGTGAAGAGATAAAAATCCCACTCTGCCGGCCGCGGCCGAATTGTCCACGCCCTGCTCCAGGAAGGGTAATCCATCGCTTACTCGGCCCGAATGAACGTACGCGCAGCCCAAGCGCGGCGCGACCAACGGAACATAGACCGGTATCTGCTTCCTTTGACAGATCTCCATGGCCCGCTCAAGAACGATGACCGCCTTGTCGAATTCGCCTCTGATCAAAAATAATACTCCGAGACTGCAATTAATGTGCAAAAGGCTGACGGCGTGATCGACTTCTTCGGCGATTCGCACGCCTTCCTCGGCCCAAACGATCCCTTCGCGAAATCGGCCGGTGAGTGCCAGGGATTGCACCAAATGACTGCGGCAGATCACCGAAAGCACAGCGGCCGTGCCGAACTTTTCATGCCGCATGTCGCCGTTAACGTTCTTGATGCCATGCAGTAAAGCTTCAATCGCTCGTCCATATTGGCCGGTCTTGTTGTAAGCTGCGCCTAAGTAGTAATAGGTCACGGTGCTCGAAGCGAGCTCGGCTTGCACGGCACCGAGACCCAGGGCGCGCTCGCCGATCTCGATGGCGCGTTCGGGATCACCGGCCAATCCGTAATAGCTATTGAGAAAATTGAGCACCCGCGCCATTCGCTGTTCATCGCCAAGACTCTCCGCCAAAGCCTCCGCTTTCTGCAGGTGCTCGCCGACTCGCGGCAAGTCACCGAGGAGAAAGAGCATGTTGCGGGCATCGAGATGGAGATCGATTTGCCGTCCGAGCTTCGCGCGCGAGTCTGGCAGATGGCCCGCCGCCGCAAGCGCTCGCTCGTAGTCGGACGAAGCTTCCAGGAATGCTGAGCGCGACATCGCCTTCGCTCCCGCTCTTTGCAGGTAGCCGATCGCCTTCTCCCAGAGTTCGCCCTGATAGGCGTGATGCGCGAGGCTTTCGATATGATCGGTTAAATTTTCACTCGCAATCGTTTCGAGCGCGCTCACGATGTCCGCATGAAGCGCTGTTCTACGTTCATGCAGTAACGCGTTATAGACGACTTCGTTGGTGAGCGCATGCGTGAACGTGTATTTCAATTCTGGGAAAAGGTTGCTTTCGTAGAGAAACTCAGACGACTGTAGACCCGACAGATACTCGGCGAGTTGACTCTCGGGCAATCCCGAAACTACGTTTAACAGGCGCTGCGGCACCACCACGCCGATGGCAGCGGCGGTCTGCAAGAGCTGCTTTTCCGCCGAGGGCAAGCGATCCACGCGGTCCGCCAGAACCGTTCGCACCGTGCTGGGTATGCGAATACTATCCACCGCCGTTCCGAGTCGATGGGCTCCTCTGGGGCCAAGCAAGATTCTCGTCTCAGTCAACGAGCGGACAATTTCTTCGAGGAAAAATGGATTTCCCTCCGTGCGCTTGATCAGCAGTTCCTTGAGCGATTCCAGCTCCTCATGGTTGCCGAGGAGCGAATCGAGCAATTGATTCGCTCCACTGGAGGGCAGCGGATCGACCCGAAGCTGAGAGTAATAATCCTTGCTGGCCCACTGGTGGCTGTAGCCCGGCCGATAATCGACCAGCAGTAGAATTCTTGTTTGCGGCAGATCCTCCACCAAAGTATCGAGAAACGTCTGCGTCTCACCGTCGATCCAATGCAGGTCCTCGAAAATCATCAGCAGAGGTTGTTTGAAGCTCTCGCGCCTGAACACGCGCTGCAACGCCTGAAAAGTTTGCTTTCTTTTTTCTTGCGGCTCCATATTTTTGAATTTGGCGAGAGCCTCGACGACTTCGGGCCGCTCTTCGATGACACTTGACGCTCCGGCCGAGCTTTGCTTTGTTGCGTCGGGTATTGCATCCAATAGTGTCAAGATCGGCGGAATCGTGTCGCTCAAAGTTTCGTCCAATCTCACAATTTGATCCAGAACTTTGCTTTGAGCACTTGAGGCGTCATCTTGCGCTGAAATTGAGAAGTAATTTTTCAACAATTCAACCACGGGAAGAAATGGACTCGCTTCTCCGTACGATACAGAGAACGCTTCGAGCACACGCCAATCCGCCGGCAGGTGGTGTAGGACAAACTCGTTTACGAGCCGCGATTTCCCCATGCCCGCTGCACCGACCAGCGCCAGTATCCCGCCACCCTGGATACTCGTGCGCTCGGTGAATTTTTGAAATGTTTCGAGCTCTGTTTGACGGCCGACAAAGGTCGAAAGCCCGCGTGCCGCGGCTGCTTGCAGGCGGTTTTTGGCCGCGGTCGCTCCGGTGAGCTCAAAGACGTTGATGCCGTCGGAAAAACCTTTGACTTGCAGAGCGCCGAGGGGCTTAACTTCGACGAACCCTTCCACCTCACGCAACGTCTCCGCGGTCAGCCAAATCGACCCCGCCGGTGCAAGATCTTCCATCCTCGCGGCCAAATGAGTCGTCTGGCCCAGTGCCGAATAATCGATATTGAGGTCGTTGGTTATCGACCGCACGACCACTTCACCGGAATTGATACCTACACCGATTTTTAAGGCGCCTTGCGTCGAGGCTAGTTTCTCCGTATAGCGACGCATTCCCTCCTGCATGGCTAAAGCCGCGTAGCAGGCGCGCACGGCGTGATCTTCATGAGCCAACGGAGCGCCGAACAGAGCCATGATGCCGTCGCCCAAAACTTGGTTGACAGTGCCCTCGTAGCGGTGCACCGCGTCCATCATGATGTGCAATACAGGATCAAAATGACCGCGCACTTCCTCGGGATCGAGCTTCTCAATTAAACTGGTGGAGCCCCGGATATCGGCAAACAAGACGGTGACCTGTTTTCGCTCTCCTTCGATGAATCGTCGCGAGGCGAGAATTTTGTCCGCGAGATGTCTAGGAACGACGGTTCTGCCCCCAGCGGGTTGCTCGGTCTTGACGATTCCGGGCGCAGACGCCGGAGCTAGCCGCTGGCCGCACTTCTTGCAAAATTTTGCATTGGGCCGGTTCGGCTCGTTGCAATGTGGACAGCTGGTATCGAGCGGTGCCCCGCACTCGTCGCAAAAACTTGCGTTATTGGTATTTTCGGACTGGCAATGCGAGCAGATCATAAGACAGGCACGACCATCGCGGCTCGATTACTTGGTTTGGTAAATCCGAGATAATGGCAACCAGGATATATTACCGGGCGGCGATGAAAGCAAGACGAAGCGACTCGCGATGTTGCCGATTTAGTTTGAATGTTCGCGGAATCGAAAGGAATCAAGCCGCGCCATTCTTGGCTTAGCTCAAACGGAAAAACTTTACCGCGTTATCGACCAACATCTTTTGCCTCTCATCCTGCGGCACACCCGAAAACATGTCGTCGATCACTCGACGGGAATTCGGCCAATCGCCCGCCGAGTGCGGAAAATCATTGCCCCACATGATTTTGTCGATACCGATATCATAGCGTAGCCGCAGACCCACGCGGTCGCAGATGAATCCCCAACAAAAATGCTCGCGAAAATAATGGCTCGGTTCCGTCTTCAGCGGCTTTAGTCCAAAGTAACGCTCCATCCAGTGCTTGCTACGTTTGTAAACGTCGTCGAGCTGCTCGTAGTAATAGGGCAACCAACCGATCTGCGTTTCGGCCCAGTAGATTTGTAATTTGGGATAACGATCAAAAACTCCGGATAGAAGCAATTGCACGGCGTTGAGACCGCTGTCGCCGCCAAATCGAGTCAACACTCGGATCGGATTGCCGCCGAAAGCCACCTCGCCCGGATTTTTGTCGTAATTGAAAAGGGGTCCTTCAGGAAGTTGCATACCCACATGCACCGTCACCGCCGTATTCAAATCGATCGCTGCCGCATAGAATCGATCGTCCTGCGTCGATGGATACGACTTCCCGCTCGGGAAAGTATTAAGCATCACACCCTTTAATCCCGCCTTGGCGCAGTATTCCAGCTCGTGCGTCGCCGCGTCGATCGAATGAGTCGGAATCGCGCCCATCGCCACCAAACGATCGCGGCTCGCCGCACAATATTCATCGGCGAGAAATTCGTTATAGGCGCGCAGCACCGCAAGATAAGCGTCGTCGTTCCGTATGCCGCGCCAAAACGTGAGATTGCTCGCGGACGTGAAAAGAATTTCACCGTCGACGCCGTCTTGATCCTGCTCTCTTAGGCGCTGCTCCGGCGTGCCGGCTCCTTCCGACCCTTGGTAATTCACACCGGCAAGCTCATGCCGTTCATACGGCTTTCCCGCAATCGCCAAACCAACCACGTAAACCGGCCGCCCTTCGACGATGACCCCGTCGCCGCCATTCGCGAGCTTGATCAAGCGCGGCGCCCGGTCGCGATATTTCGCCGGCACTCGCCCGGTCCATCGCTCGGGGGAGATTTCTAAATGGGAATCGGCGGAAAAAAGACGATATTTACTGGCCATGTTTAGTCGGTCCTTTGCCATAACCTTGCAGTTCGCTGCCACCACTCCATTACTCCAACACCCCATTCATGTTACCTCGGCGTCTGCAACCACTTCTCCGGTTCCAGCCCCGGACGGTCTTTGTACTTCTCCGCAATCGCGCGCACCTTCGGGTGATCAGCAGTCGTAATTCTTCCATCTCTATATACGTAATTATCCCCGATCTTCAGATCGCCGCCGCGCAGTTCCGCCGAGACATGCAGTAAATACGGAAATGTCTTGCTGCGCCGGCTGTTGCCCATGTGAAAGTGAAAGCTGCTCCAGTGGTGATGCTCGATGAAGTGGCGGTACGGCGCGTTGGGGCATTGATGCGGTTCGAGGATCGCCGACGGATGCACGCCGCCATGAAATCCGCGAACCTCGTACGCCGCTTCGCCGAGATATTTGGAAATAAATTGGTAGAAGCGCGTCAGAGTCTTGGCCTCGTCGCCGCCTTCGAATCTCTTGATGTAGCCTTTTTCTATGAAGACCTTCAGCGGCTGCTTGAACGGACAGGGCACGCCGATGTGCCGCGCCCAGATCACTCCGACTTCATTGATGATCCCGACGCCTTCGGCATCGCGGGCGCGTATGGATGACCAGACGCCTTCGGGAAACGGACAATAAACACCGATGTCGCGGTAATGCGCGTAGTCGTCCATGTCCTCAGGCTTCACCACGTAACCTTCGATGTGCGAGCCATTCGGATGGGTCATCACCCACTTGGCGCCGGGCTTGGCAAGCGCGTTGGCTTGAATGCGAATCTCGGAAACGAGATCGTACGGCGTTAGCCCCCAGTTGCTCAAAAGCAATGACGCCGTCGTCGCCATGTTGCGAGCGAAAGGAATCTTGCGCTCTTCGAGTATGTCGGGAATCTCGCGCAATTCTTCTTCGTAAGTCAGGTCGACAGCGTTGCTGATCACCACGTCGGCAGCACGCATGGCGTTGGCGACGACGGGCGGCACGCGCCAGGCTTTGCTTGGGTCGGCGCCTTCGCCCCAGAGGATCGCCGGTCGAGAAGGAATGTCACACCAAAGCACCGTAGCGTCCGCGCCGCGCTGCACCACCGCAGCGTGAAGCCACGCCACCGTTTCTCGGTCGACGATGTTGACGCCGCCGTACAGACCGTCGTTGGCGGCAATAATAAGAACGTTCATGCCCAGCTTAACCTTGGCGCAGTTATCGACCATATCGGCCACGGCAATCGCCGCTTGTTTGGGAATTAGTGGAACAGAACTCATGAATTTCTCCAGCGCTTTACAGTTTCGAGTCCCGAGTTTTGCGTTTCGGGTTTAACCCGAAACCCGAGACTCGAAACCCGAAACGAGGTTTTCAGACGTTATGACGCCGCTTTAACTTTATTTCGTTCGGCCTCGACCGACGGCCGATATTTCGTGCACAGCGCTTTCCATCCCTCGGCCTTTTTCTTTGCTCGTTCGATGGTGGTGTCGGAAAACTTTACGACCGGCGTACGCGCCGGCCCCGGGTTAACGTATTCAGCAAATTCGATGGGAAGCTTCGCGGTGGCTCCTTCGTTGCCTCCAGGCCGTTCGCCCCCGGCCACGGCCATGATTTCGCTGATCACTCGCAGCGCTTCTTGATCCTTTCCGGCTCTTACCAGATTACGCAGATGGAGCACCGGCCATGGCCCCATCCAGGCATCGATGGACCAGCAACCGGCTGCGCCCATCCGGTAGTATGGAAACATCTGCGCTTGATTCGTCATGACGCTGATTTTGCCACGGATAATATCCATCAGCCGGACAAACTCGCGGGTGTCGCGATGGCTGTCTTTCATGCCGACAATGTTTGGACATTTAACCAGTCTGGGAAATACCGAGACCGGAATTTTCACTTTGTGGTTGACCGGATTGTGATAAATAAGAAAGCCCAGTTTGGGAAACATGTCGGCGATCTGAGTATAAAAGTCGGCCATGTATTCGGGCGACTGCGCATCGTAATAGGGCACACCGAGCAGCGATCCATCGCCGCCGATGTCTTGGACGAACTTCAGCCGCTCGACAACTTCGCGCGCATTCGGACTGGTCGCACCGATGAACAACGGCACGCGCTTCTTCACCGCGTCGACGGCCGCCACAGCCAAAGTCTTGTACTCGTCCCAATCGAGGTTGTAGCACTCGCCAAAGCTACCGGTGGTGGTGATGACATCGATCCCGTCGTTGATCATCCGGTCCACGCCGGCCTTGAGATTGTCGATGTCGATGGTGTTCTTCGCATTAAGATCGTTCGCATCCGCGGTCGAAAAAGACGGCATCATCGCCATCACGCCTTGCACATCTTTCGCTGTAACCATAACGAACCTCCTCACAATTTGGTCCAGTTTTCATAGAGACATAGCTGGAAACGGTTCCCGTTGTAAAGCCTTTGCAATCCTCGTTTGCGCAAGCTTTTATGAATTTGGTAGAAACATTGGGAGGGAACCATTGGAACGGTTTGAACGGTTTTAACTATTCGAACGAATTGCGCCCCCGGAGGTGAATCATGAGCCGCCCAGCCACCGACCGATCTCGAGACCGCGAACAGCTCCATCAAAAATTTGCCGCGATGGGTTTGCGCGGCTACTGGCAGCTCGAACGCGACGACCACCGCATGGAGCCCAAGATCTGGCGCTGGAAAGATCTCTATCCGGTCTTAATGGAAACCACCGAAGTGATTCGCATCGGCCCCGACTCTTTCCGGCGCAATGTCGGCTTGGAGACCGGAAGCCGAACGGTTTCATTCGGTTTTCAGATCGTTCTACCCGGAGAGAAAGCAGCCGCGCATCGGCACACCAATAGCGCCTTGCGCTTCGTCGTCTCCGGCGGCGGCGCTTACACGACGGCAAACGGCGAGCCAATGTACATGCAGCCCGGCGACCTACTCGTTCAGCCGAATTTCGCCTGGCACGACCACGCCAACGACTCCAAAGAACCGATCATCTGGATCGATGCCCTCGATAGCAGCCTGGTGAATTATCTAACCGCATCGTTTCGCGACGAATGGGCCGAAGGAACACAACAGCCATTGACGAAATCGGACGGCACGTCGCGGCGGCTCTACGGCTCGATCCGTCAACCGAACATCGAGCTCGGTTCCGGCGTGCCTTATCATTATAAATGGGCCGAGACGCTCGAAGCGCTCGAAGCCGCTGCGAACGAAGGCGCCAACGATCCTTACAATGGAGCGTTGCTGGAATATAAGAACCCCATCAACGGCGGCTCGACCTTTCGCACGATGACCTGTTACATCCAGATGATTCTTCCCGGTCAAACAACCAAGTTTCATCGCCACACCGGCGTCACCCACTACCACGTCATCAAAGGCAACGGCATGTTCATCGTCGACCGGACAGATGCCAAAGAGATCCACTGGACCGAGCACGACAGCTTCACCCTCCCGCCCTGGCGCTGGCACGCCCACGGAAATAATTCGCAAACCGAACCGGCTATTCTATTTTCGGTCACCGACAGACCATTGCTGCAGATGACGGGATTGGATCGGCAAGAACTTGGCTAAGCTACGTGCAAGTACTTTTGCAACTATTATGACGACGATCAAAGTCCTGTACTAACGTCGCTGTCGTAGTATTCGGTTAAAGCCGGTGCTACCCTGGATTTACCTTGGAGGTCACCATGAGCACGATCACGGTCACGGTCAGCGATGACCGCCTTGCGAAACTCAAAGAAGTTGCCGGGCGCTTTAACATCACAGCCGAGGACCTAGTGCGGGTTAGCATCGATGAGCTTCTTTCCCGCCCTGAGGAAGCTTTCGAAAAGGCCGCTAATTACGTTCTTAACAAGAACTCCGAACTTTATCGCCGCCTAGCGTAGTGCGTTATCTTTCCCTTACCGAAGTACTTATTATCTACCGCCGAATTATCGCCCAAACTGGCGGTAGTTTAGGCATACGCGATTTCAATGCATTGGAATCGGCGTTAGCTCAACTCCGAGCAACTTATGACGGCGAAGACCTTTACCCGACGATCGTCGATAAAGCTTCCTCTTTAGGCTTTTCCCTGATTCAGAATCATCCGTTCATTGACGGCAACAAACGTATCGGTCATGCCGCAATGGAAACTTTTCTGATCTTGAACGGATTTGAGATCGATGCTGCCGTAGACGAACAAGAGCAGGTCATTCTGACAATAGCATCCGGCAATATGAAACGTGACGGTTTTGCCGTGTGGCTTCGTGCTCACGTCGTGGAGACATCAGTGTCGTAGCCCGAGTTAGGTCGTGAGACTTTTATACAGCTGCGGCAAGCGATGCGGCAGCAAGCTCACATCCGCGAGCACTTCGTAGCTGAAATCATTCATCATCGTGCGCAGATAATCATTGCCGTCCTTGTCGACCGTTAGGCAAAAGGGATGGATGCCTTCGCGGCGCGCCTCGATCAGTGCCATGCGGGTATCGTGCAGCGCGTAGGCTTTTTCCGAGCTTTCCTGCGAATAGCCGCGATCTTGCGGCCGTCCATCGCTGATCAGAAAAAGAAACTTCGAGCCGGCTTGTTCCTGCCGCAGTTTTGACGTCGTGTGGCGAATCGCCGCACCCATGCGCGTGGCGTGGAGCGGTCCGATGCGGCCCAATCGTTTCGCAACATCGGCGCTGAACGACTCGCCCAAGTCTTTGATTACGTAAAATTCCACGTTGTCGCGGCCGTGTCCGGAAAAACCGTAAACGCCATAGCGGTCGCCGATGGCTTCCAACGCGTCGATCAAGAGCGTGATCGCTTCTTTTTCCACGTCGATGATGCGCCGCTGCGATCGTTCCATAGCTTCATTGCCGTCAATGAATTGCGCCACTCCTGCCGACCTGCCGATGGATTCTCCCGTCGAGCCGCTCATATCGAGTAGAAATGCTACGGCGATATCCCGTTCCAATCTAAACTGCCGCCAAAAAATCTTCTCCGAAGGACTGACGCCGATGCGTAGGTCGGTCAGCGCCTCGATCGCCGCGTCGAGGTCATGGTCGGTGCCGTCTGGTAATCGCTTTTCCTTGCGGTAAATCTCCGGCGCGACCTGCTCGAATTCGCCGCGAATTTGCTTCGACAAACCGCGGTAGGCCAGCAAAGTCTGGCGATAAAAATTCAAATCGCCCACCGGCATCACGTTCTCGTACACCTTGCACCAGCGACTGCGATATTGATCACCAAAAACATCCCACTCGTCGTAAACGAAAGCGTTAGGTTGCGATGCCGTGAGCGGCCCCTGATCGTCATCCGCCTGCGTTGAGGAACGCTTCTCCACGCTTTGCATCCGCGGATCGCGTCGTTCGAGCTCGCGCATCAAGTTCTGGACCATCAGCTCGGTTTGCGGGTCTTGGTCTTCACCCTCTTCGTCCGAATCCCGCAACTTCGGCGTTCTCTGGCTGCGCAACAAATCCGCCAGCTCTTCCGCTGTCAATTGTTTGCGCTCCTCGCGCGCGTTCGCTTGCGGTTGGCTTAACAACTGAGCCAGCTCCGGCCTGAATTCGCCGCGATAATCGACGCCTTGCGGCGAGAGATAATCGCGTTCTCTCCCG
>Ga0184639_10000253_pt1 | contig 19615 bp, 20 predicted proteins | sample PLM31_170_b2_FD_133155 | JGI IMG/M metagenome (GOLD analysis project Ga0184639, IMG submission 133155) | Groundwater sediment microbial communities from an aquifer in East River, Colorado, USA - PLM3-1_170_b2 | ecosystem: Environmental > Terrestrial > Soil > Riparian zone | place: USA: East...
CTGCAAAAATTCGATCTAAACGACTATCTCCATGGTCAGTCGGTCGTCATCGATCGTGCGCTGGACCGTTTTCTCAATGATTACCCAGGAGAGTTGCAAACTATTTTTCGAGCGATGCGTTATGGAGTGTTTTCCGGCGGCAAACGAATACGGCCGATTCTCACGCTTGCCGCTGGAGAATTGTTTGGCGCGCAGCAAACTAATTTGCTACCGTTTGCCTGCGCCATCGAAATGATTCACGCCTACTCCCTGATTCACGACGATCTTCCGGCGCTGGATGATGACGATCTGCGCCGCGGCAAGCCGACCGCGCACAAAGTTTTTGGCGAAGGCATGGCCTTGCTGGCCGGCGATGCCTTGCTGACAGAGGCGTTTCATTTGATGTCGAGCCCCGAGTCCCGGCGAAGCGTGCCCGCAGATTTGGTTTTGCAAATGATCCACGAGCTATCGCGCGCCGCTGGCGTGACAGGGTTGGTAGGAGGGCAAGCGCTCGACCTGGAAGCAGAAGAAAAAGACGTCGATCTTGCCGCCGTGGAGTTGATCCATGTTCGAAAAACCGGCGCGTTGATTCTCGCCTCGGTTCGTATCGGCGCTCAAGTGGCAGGCGCTAACGCTGAGGACCTCAAGCGGATCACTCGTTACGGCGAGCGCCTCGGTTTGGCTTTCCAGATCGCAGACGATATTTTGGATGCGCGCGGGGAGCCCGCCGCCGACGAAAGAGCTGAGTCGGGTAACAATGAGGTTAAGAAGGCGACCTATCCTGCGCTGGTTGGCGCGAGCCAGGCTGAGGAGAAGCTGAAAGAGCTTTTAGAATTCTGTCTCGATGAAGTGAGGCCTTTTGGCGCGCCGGCAATTCCGCTCATGGCAATTGCCGGTCACGTTGTCGCGAGGGCGATTCACGGCGATTCACAATCACTAAGTGAGGAGATCGGCAACTAAGATGACTCGATTAATCGATGGAATTGAGTTTCCGAAAGACATTCGCGGTTTTTCAATTGACGAGTTAAATCAACTGGCCGCCGAGATGCGCGAAGAAGTCATCTCCGTGGTGTCGGAAGTCGGCGGTCATTTCGCGTCGACGTTGGGAGCCGTCGAGCTCACCTTGGCGCTTCACTATGTGTTCAATACTCCGGAAGATCGGATTGTTTGGGATACGGGTCACCAGGCATACGCGCATAAATTGATCTGCGGGCGGCGCGACCGGCTCGCAACCATTCGCCAGCTCGGCGGCTTGAGTGGATTTTTGAGCCGCGAGGAGAGCGAATACGACGTCTTCGGTGCGGGACACGCGGGAACTTCGATATCGGCGGCCCTCGGGATGGTCGAAGCAAAATATCTCGAAGGCTCGAAGCGCAAGGTGGTCGCGGTGATCAGCGACGGAGGTTTGAGCGCAGGTCTGACGTATGAGGGGCTCAATTCTGCCGGCCATCTGGACCGCGATCTGATCGTTGTTTTGAACGACAACGAGCACTTTATCGACCCGCGAGTCGGCGCGGTGTCATCCTTCTTGAGCAAGCAATTTACCACCGACCTGGGTGTGAGAATGCAAAAGAACTTCTCCAACCTGCTCAAGAGTTTACCCAAGGGAGAGAATCTTAAATTTGTGGCGCGTAAGATTCGCGACTCTTTCTTGAGTTTAGTGACACCGGGTTTTCTCTTCGAGAGCTTGGGATTTCAATACGTCGGTCCGATCGACGGCCACAGTATCAGCGAAATGATCGCGACGCTGAAGAACGTCAAGAAAATCGAAGGGCCGACTCTGGTGCACGTCTTGACCAAGAAGGGCAAAGGCTATCAGCCGGCGGAGCAGGATCCGATCAAATTCCACGCTGTCACGCCCTTTCACGTGTTGACTGGGAAAGCCAAAAAAGAAAAGGGACCGATTCCTACTTACACCGATGTGTTCGGCCGGTCGCTGCTCGATTTGGCAAAACAGAATCGCAAGATCGTGGGAATCACGGCGGCGATGGGCAGCGGCACCGGCATCGATAAACTCGCGCGCGAGATTCCCGAGCGCACCTACGACGTCGGCATCGCCGAACAACATGCGGTGACTTTTGCAGGTGGAATGGCGACCGAAGGCTACATTCCCGTGGTCGCGATCTATTCGACTTTTTTGCAGCGCGGTTATGACGAGATTCTTCACGATGTCTGTCTGCAGAATCTGCATGTCGTCTTCGCCTTAGACCGCGGCGGACTGGTCGGCGCCGACGGGCCGACCCACCACGGAGTATTCGACTTTTCTTATATGCGTTCCATGCCGAACCTCGTCGTAATGGCGCCCAAGGATGAAAACGAGCTCCAGCATATGCTCAAGACCGCCGTCGACTATTACGGCCCGATTTCGTTGCGCTACCCGCGCGGTGAGGGTTGGGGCGTAAACCTGGACCGCGAGATGAAAAGCTTGGAGATCGGCAAGGCCGAGTTGTTGCGCGACGGCGCGGACGTGGTGATCGCGGCCATCGGGCAGCCGGTGATTCCGGCCCTGCGCGCGGCTCAGGACCTGGCGCCGCTAGGCATTAACGCCGCAGTGGTCAATGCCCGATTCGTCAAGCCGCTGGATAAAGATCTATTCCGCGATCTGTTCACTCGTATTCCCAGAATAATCACCGTTGAAGATCACGTGACCGCCGGCGGTTTCGGCAGCGCCATCGTCGAAATGCTCGCTGACGAAGGTCTGACCGGCGTCGAGGTCAGAAGGCTCGGCGTGCCGGACCGATTCATTCCCCACGGCACGCAGGATGAGCTGAGAAAGATGTGCGGATTCGACAAGGACGCAATCGCTCGAGCAGCGCTACAGATGGCCCGGCGCGCCAAGAAAAAAAGCAGGGAGGGATGGGAAAGAGGGAGCGCCTAGATCTGCTATTGGTCGAACGCCGGTTGGTCGGGAGCCGGGAAGATGGCCGGCGCAGGATTATGGCCGGCGAGGTTCTCGTCGGCGACCGACCGATCACCAAGGCCGGTGTCTTGGTCGATGCGGGCGCCGATATTCGTCTGAAATCGATTTCTCCGTATGTGAGCCGCGGCGGGCTTAAGCTCGAAAAGGCCCTGCGCGAATTCGCCATCGACGTCAAGGACAAAACTGCTCTGGATATCGGAGCATCCACCGGAGGCTTCACGGATTGTCTGCTGGCTCACGGCGCGGCGCAAGTCATAGCCGTCGACGTCGGTTACGGCCAGTTGGCCTGGAAGCTCAGAAACGATCCCCGCGTCGTCGTTTTCGAGAAGACCAACGTTCGCTATCTAGAGCCGAACCGGTTGCCGCACGTCGCCAATATCGCTACCATCGATGTTTCTTTCATCTCTCTTAGATTGGTCTTGCCGCAGGTAAGAAAACTTCTCGAGAACAATAGCGTTGTTGTCGCCTTGATCAAGCCGCAGTTCGAAGTCGGCAAAGGGAAAGTAGGAAAGGGCGGCGTGGTGCGCTCCCCTGACGAACATCAGCGGGTGATCGAAGAAGTCAAAGCTGCCGCGCTGGGCTTCGGCTACGACCCGCTCGGTGTGATCGAATCGCCGCTGCTCGGGCCCAAGGGCAACAAAGAATTTTTGATACATCTGCGCATCGGGGCGACAAGCGTTTGACGATCGCTCGGCGAATTCCGCCGAGGCAAATTTGGTTTTGCCACATAATCTCGCAATCCAGGCAGATGGCCGGCTTTAAGAAAATTGCCCATCGCGGCGCGTCTGGCGCTTATCCGGAAAATACTCGTCTGGCCTTCGTGAGAGCGATCGAAGCGCGCGTCGATATGATCGAGCTCGATTGTCAGATGACCCAAGATGGTCACGTGGTAATCTTTCATGACGAGGGCTTGAAGCGCACAGCGGGTGTTAAAGGCTCGGTAAAAAGTAAAACCCTCGAACAGCTTAAGAAGCTCGATATCGGCCGATGGCGCAAGAAATCCTACCAGGGCGAGCGCATTCTCACCCTCGAAGAAGCATTGGAAACCGTGGCGGGCAACGCGGATTTTTGCCTGGAATTAAAATCCTATCCCGGTTCAATGCCCGGTATCGAGCTCAAAGTGTTGTTTACATTGAGTCACTACGATTACTTGGACAGGACGATCTTGTCGTCCTTCGACTACCGCTGCCTTGCCCGCATCAGAGAACTCGCGCCCGAGGCGGTGATCGGACTGATCGTTGGCTCCCAAACAAAAGAGGATCCATTTGCAGCGGCCCGACGGCTTGGCGCAGCTTCGATCCATGTGCAAAAAGAGCTCGCGTCGCGGCGTTTCCTCGTACAAGCTTGGGAAGACGGTTTGGACGTCCATATCTGGACGGTGAATGAAGTACGAGAGATGGAAAACTTCGTCTCCATGGGCGCGCAAGGCTTGATTTCGGATTTTCCCGAGCGGTTTTGGAATCTAAAGCGGCGCTGATTGTCCGCAAGGATGTCTGAAATCGCCTTGCCCAGCGACTCGTGCGATGGCGTCGCTTTCGATGCCGCGAAGAGCAGTGCTCAATCGCTTGCCAATTGCCTCCAAACTATTCATTTTTAAAGTCAATTACTTGACTTGGAAGAGAAATCCGTTAGAATCAAGCGCGGTAAAAGTGCGGTCCTGTTGGATCGGGGGTGATGTCATTTTATGACTGGAGTTCGAGTCAGAGAAAACGAATCTATCGAGAGCGCAATCCGACGCTTCAAAAAGCTGTGTGAAAAGGCTGGTATTCTCGCCGAGCTGCGCAAACGCGAGCATTACGAAAAACCCAGCGTTAAGCGGAAAAAGAAAGCCATCGCCGCGAAAAAGCGGGCGCTGCGGCGAGTGAGACATTCTTTTTGACGATTTGACGCGCTAACATGAGACGATCCAATACGCGATGGGACTTAAAAGCGAGATACAAGCAGCCGTCAAAGTTGCGATGAAGAGCGGCGACGCCGTAACGTTATCCACGCTGCGGCTTCTATTGGCGGCGGTCCAAAACGAAGAAATTCGCGTACGAAAAGAGCTCACAACGGAAGAAATTCAAAAGACCATTACGACTCTGCGTAAGCAGCGTAACGAGGCCATCGACTTGTTTCGCAAAGGCGGGCGAGAGGAGCTAGCTAAAAAGGAAGAGGCCGAACTCGCCGTGCTCCAACGCTTCTTACCCCAACCGCTTTCCGAAGATGAAATGAAGGGACTGATTCAACAGAGCATCACCGAGATTGGCGCCAAAGGGGTCGAGGATCTCGGTAAAGTGATGAAGCTGGTCATGCCCAAAGTCTCCGGCAGGGGCGATGGCAAGCGAGTCAACGAGCTCGCAAAAGAGCTGCTCAGTGGCTGAAGCTGAAGCGAGCGGACCGGGTGTGGAGATTCCTTCGTATCTCTACGGGCGCTTATAATCGAGTTTCGAGACCCGGTTGTCCGCTGCTTTTTGAATCGTTCGCCAACGGAGTGACATCCGTGAAGCTTTACAACGCGACGCGCGCACCTGGTCGGTTGCCGACGGCGGCGCGTTTTCCCGATGGTTTGCGTCCGTGAACTGGGTCGATCTGATTCTTGTCGTGGTCTTGGCGCTCTTCGGTTTGCGAGGGTATTTTAGAGGGCTTTTCCGGGAATTTTTTTCACTCGTGGGACTGCTCGCCGGCTTCATATTAGCCGTGACCTTCGCCGGCGCGGTGGCTTCGTACGGCGGCGCAATGTGGAACTTCTCGCCGCTGCTTCTCAAAGGCGCGGCCTTCGTGGTGATTTTTTTTCTCGTGTATTTCTTGCTGAATATTGCCGGCTGGCTGCTGCACCGTTCGGAAAAAATGCTGTTTCTCAAGACCGTCAATCGGACCGGCGGCATCGCCATTGGTGTCGGCAAGGGCGCGGCGTTTGCGGCGTTGGCGGTTTTTTTTCTCAGTCAGTCTTCTTGGTTGCCGCATTCGACTCGCGATAATTTCGACGGATCGTATCTCGTCACGCCGCTGTCTCGGCTCGCCGAGAATATAATCCGCATCGGCAAAGAAAAGATTTTTTACCGCGAGCCGTCGGAGCGAGCATCCTCGCCAGGCGTCAATCGATTGTAGCTGTCAGCGATGATCAGCCAGGAAAAAATTGCCGAGATTCGCAATCGCGCGTCGATCGTTGAAGTGATTTCGGATTTCGTCACGCTTAAAAAGGCCGGCCGTAACCATATCGGCCTTTGTCCGTTTCATGGCGAAAAGACTCCGTCATTTACTGTCAGCGAAGAGAAAGGCATCTATCACTGTTTTGGCTGTCACGCGGGCGGCGGCGTGTTTCACTTCCTCATGCAGTATGATCATCTGACCTTTCCCGAAGCCGTCGAGCGCGTCGCGAAGCGCTACGGTATCGCGGTGGAGCGGACTCAACGGGCAGGGGCTGCGAGGGAGATCGGCGAAAGAGAGAATCTTTACCACATCAACGAGCGTGTGGCCGCTAATTACCAAAAAATTCTTTTTGCTCATGCCGAAGGAAAAAAGGCGCTCGACTATCTCAAATCCCGCGGCGTCGACGAGGCAGCCACGCGTAAATTCATGCTCGGTTACGCGCCGCAATCCGGATCTGGGCTGCTGGGAGTCATCAAGAGAGAAAATGGCTCGGTCAATGATGCGCTTCGTCTGGGTCTGGTTGGCCAGCGCGGCCCACAACAGTTTTACGAGAAATTTTTCGCGCGGGTGATTTTTCCCATTATCAATCCCGCGGGCAAGGTCGTTGCCTTCGGTGGCCGAGTACTGAACGAGGGTTTGCCCAAATATCTTAATTCGAGCGAAACCCCGCTGTTTCATAAAGGCGCGACTCTCTACGGACTTTATCAGGCCAGAGACGGAATTCGTAAAGCCGACCGCGTCGTCGTCGTCGAGGGTTATCTCGATGTGATCGCGCTGGCTCAGCATGACGTTTCCTATGCTGTCGCCACGCTCGGCACCGCACTTACGTCCGATCACCTAAGAGTTTTGTCGCGTTACACCAAGAACATCATCGCCTTATTCGACGGTGACGACGCGGGCCAAAAGGCCGCCGCGCGCAGCTTCGAGATCTTTGTCGAAGCGGGACTGCTCGGGCGTTCCGCCTTTTTGCCCAAAGGCGAGGATCCTGATACGTTTGTTCGTAGCCGGGGAAAAGCCGCGTTGGAAGGGATTCTGGATCACGCCGTGTCGCTGGCGGATTATCATTTTTCTTGGTTACAGGAACAGCATGGCACTACCCTCGAAGGAAAGAGCCGGATTGCCGGCGAGGTGAATCGGATTTTGGCAAAGGTGAGTAACGCCTTCGAAGCCGACCTGCTGGCGCGGCGTGCCGTCGACATTCTCGGCATTCGTGAAGAGACACTGCGCAAGCCGACGGGGACGCCGCTGGCTCGCCCAGCCGCACTCAATTCGCGCTCCATCGCTTCCGCAGCCGAATTGGAAGGTCGTAACAACGTGGCGGAACGATCGCTGGTGAGTCTGGCGCTGCGCTTGCCTTCGGTGCTGCAGAGTTTCGTTGAGGAGCAGGAAGCGCGACAATGGTTTGGGCCGAAGTGGCGTCCCGTGGTTGACGAAATCATCACCGAGTGGCAAGAACGGAAAAATGTCGATGTCTCCCATTTGACCCAATCCTTGCCGGCGGAGCTCGCCAGTGAGATCGCTGCATTGACATTGGAAGGGGAAAATCTCTCCGACGCCGATTGCGTCAAGATGGCCGGCGATTGTTTTTCGCACTTGCGCCGCAAGTATCTCAAGGAGCGGGAACGCGATCTACGGGTAGCAATTCGTGCCGCGGAAGAACAGCAGGATGAGAAAGCGAAGAGAGAAAGGATACTAGAATGGCAAGACCTCGTTCGAAAAAAACGCCAACTAGATCGCCGAAAGCTCGAGCCGAAGGTAATCGTCCCGTAGCGAAGACTCAATCCGCCTCCGCTTCCGCCGCTCAGCAGGGCGAGAAGAAGAACATGAAGGAGGTCAAGAAGCTCATCGACCTGGGCAAGGAGAAGGGCTACCTGACCTACGATGACGTCAATGACATGCTGCCCGCCGAGGTGGTGTCGCCGGACCAGATCGACGACGTCATGTCGATCTTCGGCGAAATGGATATCGAGGTGGTCGATGCCAACCAGCGCGTGACGCTCGGCGGCGCCGGCGAGGAACTCGCGGAGGAAGAGGAGGACGAGAAGGAGGTCGAGAACGACGTCGACGGCGACGTCGTCGGCAAGACCGGCGATCCGGTGCGCATGTATCTGCGCGAGATGGGAACGGTTTCCCTCCTTAGCCGCGAAGGCGAGGTCGAGATCGCCAAGAAAATTGAGCAAGGGGAGAAACAGGTCATCGATGAAGTATTAACCAGTCCGCTGGCTTTGACCTACATCCTGGATCTCGGTGAGAAGCTCGCCCAACATGAAATTCGCGTGCGTGAAATCATCAAGGAAGAAGGCGACGAGGACAGCGAAGATTTTGAACAAGAAGAGGTTCATGAGAGAAGACTGTTGGACCAAATCGGCAAAATTCGTCGAACTACCAATGATCGGGAAAAAATCAAAAGGCAATTGGAAGCCAAGCGGCTGTCGTCGCACCGTCGCCAATCGCTGCTAAACGGAATCGCCAAGTATAACGATCGGATCATCAACGGCCTTAAAAACTTGCAACTCAATCGCAAACAGACGGAAGCGATCGCCGACGGCCTCAAAAGGGCGATGGAGCGGCTGCAAACCCTGGAGCGCAGAGTCAAGGATTACGAGCGCCGGGTGGGCAAGCCGTCATCGGATATTCTCAAGATCGTGGGCAACGCGGACGGACGCAGAAAAAATTGGCAGAAGGTCATCGGCCAGTTCCGCATGGGGCACGAGGCGATCTTGCACATGGCCGAAGAAATACGGGGCACGCGGCGCGACATTCGCCATATCGAAAAGGATCTCGAAATACCGGCGGAGGAAATCAAGCGGCGCGTCTGGTCGATCATCGAAGGCGAGACCAAAGCCAACTTGGCCAAGAAAGAGCTCATCGAAGCGAATCTCCGGTTGGTCGTCAGTATCGCCAAGAAATATACCAATCGCGGGCTGCAGTTCCTCGATCTGATTCAAGAAGGCAATATCGGCTTGATGAAGGCGGTGGACAAATTCGAATATCAACGCGGCTACAAGTTTTCCACCTACGCGACTTGGTGGATTCGTCAGGCGATCACGAGAGCGATCGCGGACCAGGCGCGCACGATTCGTATCCCGGTGCACATGATCGAAACCATCAACAAACTGATTCGCACTTCACGCTACCTGGTCCAGGAGATCGGGCGCGAGCCGACGCCGGAAGAGATCGCGACCAAGATGGAAATTCCGCTCGACAAGGTGCGCAAGGTTTTGAAGATCGCCAAGGAGCCGATTTCGCTCGAGACACCGGTCGGCGAGGAAGAAGATAGTCACTTGGGAGATTTTATCGAAGACAAGCGTATTATCACACCCGCGGATGCGGTGGTGAATATCAATTTGCAGGAGCAAACCCGCAAAGTATTGGCGACGCTAACGCCGCGCGAAGAACAGGTGCTGCGCATGCGCTTCGGTATCGGTGAGAAGTCGGATCACACGTTGGAAGAAGTGGGACAAAAATTCACCGTCACACGCGAGCGCATCCGCCAAATCGAAGCGAAGGCGCTAAGAAAGCTCCGTCATCCGAGCCGCAGCAAGCGGCTAAAGAGTTTCATGGAAAACTGACCGGGAGCTTTTTGCATTTCATAGCCGAAACTCGTAACACTAAACGCAAGACTGTCTGTGAAGGGCCCATAGCTCAGTTGGTTAGAGCCACCGGCTCATAACCGGTTGGTCCCTGGTTCGAGTCCAGGTGGGCCCACCAACCCTTCTTTCCTGCCTTTTCAACAGCTTCCCCCGCCGCGGCCCTCTGTTTTTTCTCGGGGGTCACGGCTACAAGCTTGGAAAGCTGCTCCGCGGCATCGTTTTTTACATACCGGCCGTAGTGTTTTTCGATCATCGCAACGCTGGTGCCGCAGTACTCGGCCAGCCATTTGATGTTGACACCGTTGGAAAGGCCTACGCTGATGAACGTATGCCGGCAAGCGTAGGGCTTCCGTTCGCGGATGCTGGCGCCGCGCAGAATTCGATACCAGACACCGCCGCGCCAAGTATGAAAGTTGAGCGGCTGACCTTCCTGATTCAGGAAAACGTAGTTACTCTCGGTCACGTGCAAGGGTTTAAGACGGTTGAGAGCCTCGACGACAGATGGCAAAAGCTTGATGCTGCGTTCGCTGCCTGTGGTCTTGGGCGCACCTTCGGTGTCTTTGTAGCGACTCTTGGAAATGGTCAGAAAGCCGCCGCGCACGTCGACGTCGCCCCATCTCAGCGCCAACAGCTCGGAAGGGCGCGCACCGGTCCAGAACAAGACATGAGCAAAGGGGACATAGAACGGACTGTGCTTGGCGAATGCTACCAGGATCGCGTCTCGCTCTTGCTCGGTGAACGGATCGGGACGCTGTAGCTGAGTCCTGGGCCACGTAAGCGCCTCGAAGGGGTCTTTGTCCAGCAAGGCGTCGACTTTGCGAGCGTCGCGCAAGCAAGCGCGGAACGTGGCGCCCACGACGTTACGAACCGTTTTCATGCTCAATCCGCGCTCGTTTAGCAGGTAGCCGCGAAACTCTTCGAGCCGGCGCGCGGTCACATCCAGAAGGGCTACGTTCCGGAAGCGGGGGAAAATGTAGCGGCCGAAGTGCTCTTTGTAATCGCGCTCAAGCCCGGCTCTGACCATCGGTGGCTTTTTGCGCTCGATCCATTCGGCGTAGTATCCGCCAACGGTGCGGCGATCCCGCTTCGCTTCCTCCGTCTCTTGGAACCAATCTAGGCTAAAGCTTCCATCGGCAATGGCGTTGCTGATCACCACGGCCAGCGCTTCGACATACTTCCGATTCTCCGCGGTGTCTTTCTTGCCGGTCGATTTCCAATACTCCCGGCCTCGGAAATAAATCCGGAAGGTAAGAACGCCATGGCGGTTAATGACGATCGTGCAACTCATTGTGCTACCGGAATACGCAACACCGACCCTCTTTTCAACTGAATAAGGTTTGGTGCTTGCGGCTGATCCTTGCCTTCGACGTAGGCTTGAACCGCCGACGCTTTGAAACGCGGCTTCAACCCTCGCGGTCGAAAAAAGTGCACGCCCTCCATGAAGATGCCGGCGCACATCATGTTCATGACGCGCTTCGAGCTCACCTTGAGCACGGCGCAACTTCCCCGACCGTGAGATATATTTCGCTCACATCTATTCCTGTTTAGCTATCCTGTTCGTCCATCTAGTCCTCGAATGAAGCCGGCTCTGCGTTTCCTGTACTGTGAGTAGATTCATTGCGCTTCAGACTCTAGGTCGTATTTTATGCGTTAACGAGTGTATTTTCGACTCTCACACTAAATCTGAATGCTGAGGTCCAGGGGATTTACTACTGCGCTACTTGAGTCATTCTCGCGCCCGCTCTCGTAACCAGTCTGCGATGCTATTGATCAAAGCCATTTTGTCGTGATCGCCGCCAGCGTCTGGATGATGCGTTCGAGCCAGACTCCGAACGCCCGCGCTGATAATTTCGTCAACGATCTTCAAATCAATCGGCCCTTCCCACTTGCTCTGATCCTGCAAACGCCGCTCGTACTCTTCTTTGACCCGCGTCCGCAACGGTTCCAACAGCTCGATGCCGGTAAGCCATTCGAGATAGTTGAGTGGCAACTCCGTTACCTACACCCCGCGATATTTCCCGAAGGGAATTTCCATTTTCTTAACTTTCAAACTCTGAAGACACCCCTGTTACGGCAACCCCTCCCGGTATCCCGTCTGCTGCTGTGCGCTACCTCCGCCACCCGCCACGCACTGCATCCGTTTTTCTGTCCTCTCTAAAGAGAGAGAAGTTTCGACGCGATCTCGCTTAGGTTCTAACGATCACGCCGTCAAGATGCAGTGACCCCGAAGTCTCACGACCCCGAGGCACTCCAAGCTAGGCATGCTCACCATTTCTACCGCTGGTGAACCCCACGTCAGCATGGTCAACCGTCTGCAAACCTTCACGACCAACGGGATCTCGGGTCAGTGCAGCCTGACACCTCGCAACCCACGCGCTAACAGACACCACCTGGGGCTCTATCCGCGGCCGGCGCTTCCGCGCTGCTCTGTTAGCCACTCGGTCTGCGCGCTGTTGCAGCACATGACCTGAATGACCTTGTACCCACTGAAGGCGGATGCGCTTCTCGATCAGTGAGTTACGAATCAACGAAATCAAATCTTGGTAACAATGAGCGCGCCATTCAGAGCGCGCGACTTTAACCGCGTAGTTTGAATCAGTGAAAATGAAATCGCCCACGTCAGCCAATTCAATGGCAGCGTAGAGGGCGAAGAGTTCGGCGACTTGATTGGTGCCGCCGCCAAGACAAGCCGAAAAGGCGTGATCGAGTTTTCGGTAAACGATCCCGATTCCCATAATGCCGGGGTTCGGGATACAGCTGCCGTCGGCGTAGATCAACGCCACAGGGCGCTCTCCTTTTTTTGTTCCCCAAAAGTGAGGCTAAGCGCCGGGAGCGGCACCTGAGCCAGTGTGTCAACCGAAAGCCTAAAGAAATTACGGAGGGAACTTGAAATTATTGACAGCGGGAAACGAAAGCCGTATAGGTAAGGCACGGAATACCTCCTGATTTGGCGATCGGGGCGGTTTTTCTCCTAGACCTGGCATAATGAGTGCCGGGTCTTTTTTTTTCGTACTCTCCTTGTAACCTGCAGCGAGCCGCGGGCGGGCGCATTTCTGAACGACAGAACTTCGGGTGCCTTCGCAAAGACAGTAGCGAAACTGGAACCAAGTCGGAATGCTATCAACGGAAATGATTTGGCACCATATTGCGCTCTGACCTCCATGTAGAATTTAAACCTTCGCGAATCAGTTGCCGCATAATCTCCGACCGACACTTCCGTTCGCGAGTGGAAATTTTGCGCAGCGCGCGGACGATATCTTTGTCGAGTCGAAGACTGACCCACTCTAGGTTTTTGCTTTGCATGTTGTCTTTTTACTGCTAGATTCCGCCTTGTGTCACGCGCTTACGTTTCGAATAAGTCGGGGGAGGGGGCGGAGATATTCGAAGCAACTCCTGCAGTTGAAGGATCCAAATCGCTCACAGAGACACTCGGCAAGTGGTTAAGAAAAAAGGCGCGCCAGCAACTTACAAATTTGGAGTTTCTTAGAGACTTCCTCAATTTTGATTTTGCCTCTTTACAGCTTAAACCCGGCCCTGTGGTAGATTCTTTTCTTCCTTCGTCGGCGGTCTCGGAGGCCTTGGCAGACGATCTTTCAAGTCACCTCCGTAATAACCATCACCCTGCACTCTGGTTTGATGAGATAACGAATTTACAGCGGAATCTGCGACGATCTCTGCGGGATTTCCATTTTGATCCAAATGATCCGGCGCCAGGTCGAGGACCTTTCCTCCTCGCTGACCAAATCAAGCTCACATTCCGACCCGAACTGACTTGTCTCGGTCCCAGACGGCGGCTTCGCCATTCACCTCTTAGCTTCGCAAAGGGAGAAAGGTTACTTAAATTAGATGAGACGAAACCAAAAAGCGCGGATCAGTGGATTGCTGAACTCTCACCTGTCATTAAGACCGTTCACGACCTAATTTCTTGGATCGCGGTACAGACTCTTACGGACTCAACGATAAGACTGCTCAAGTTTTGCGATGAGTGTGAAACGTTTTTTGTCGCCGATACTCCCAGGCGGATATCCTGCAGCCGTAACTGTGCGAAGCTGCGTGACCGAACAAAGGCCGCGCCTCGTTCGGATCTATCTCGCATAAAGAAGCACAAGCTATGCGAGAGAACGAAGCAGCTAAAGGCAAACCACCAGATCGTTAAATTTTTTGACCTGTTTTTGATAAAAGCCGAACGACCGAAACCAGATCCATTCGTGAACTTCGTTGCGAAGCGGATAGGTAACCATTTAGGAAATGGAACTCCTACGAGTACGTGGTCCATCATAACCCCGTGGCTAAGTGACAAGAAAACAGGAGTTTCCACACAATCAGTTTGGAGTGCTCTTTCGAATCAGCAACAACAAATCCTCGCCGGAGCGTTTAAAGACTGGGACATGGACCACGGACTCGGCCTCCTCCGCTCTAGTGCTAATCTAAAGGTTCCATCTCCGTACTGATGTGCAAAGAATTCGAGAGCTCCCCGTTTCGGGGAAAGGAATCGCAACAGAACATCGGCAAAGTGAACAGACGTTCACCGTGCTAGTTTTTGTCGACGAAAGTGGCGATGCCGGGACCTTTGCCAAGCAGCTCATATCCGCGGCGTCGTAGCTCACCGATCGATCGCTAATGTCGGGAACACGGGTTCGATTCCCGTTGGGACCAAGGCCAAATTCCGGATTCCACTACGAGAGATGGAGTGACACACCGAATCAAAGTTCGCCACGAAAACGCCGCCAACCTTTGGGACCATGTGGTTTGACTAAGCTGCCCCTTTGCTACGACTTAGCACTTCCCCTGGCTTAGGCGCCTCGCGTTTAGCATCGTATTTTTTGTTTACCGTAGAGAGAGTACACAGATTCAGTTTGATTGATCTGTAACCATTACAGATCAATTTTTTTGACACCTGTGTCTGTAGATTTGAAACTGAACTGTATCTACTAACGAGCGAGAGCGGAGATTAAAATCTTCCGATGAACGATGGATTGGATAGCAACGATTCCTATTTCTATGAGCAGGTGGTAGGCAAAATCGCGGGACTAATCGGTCACCAAACAATGCGCAATGTGCTTCAGCGCGATCGTTTGACATTAACTGCTCCGCTTGAACGTTTGGCATCTGCAAAGGAGGCTGGTTGATGGCTGACCAACATGGCCTGGGCGTGAGCTACGCAGCTCTATCTCAGCTCTTGGGAGGTACGTGCGTTGTGGCGACCCGGCTCATTGTAAACCAGATCGGTCCGCTGGTTGTCGCCGGAATGCGCTACTTGATAGCCTTTTTTTGCTTGTTACCCTTCGCCCTGTTATTCAAAACGCAGATTGAACGCAAAGATTGGCTCGCTGTCTTCTTGCTGGGCGCTCTGATATTTGGTTTTTTTCCGTGGGCATTCTCGGCTTCGACCCAGCACACGACGTCATTTCGCGCGGCATTGGTTCTCTCAACAACGCCCTTGATAACCTTGATCGCTAATGCCCTTTTCCGGTTTGAACCAATGACCATTTGGAAGGTCTTGGGGACGGCGCTCGCCTTCAGTGGCGTGGTACTGGCACTTGGCGAGGCGGCCGTATCGAGACAACCAACGCATCCATGGCTCGGCGAGGTGTTTATGCTCTCGGCCGTGCTTGGATTTGTTACGCACAACGTTCTTGCGCGGCCATATCTTCAAAAGTACGGGTCAATGACGGTAACCGCTGCCGAGACGGCTGCCGGCGTTTCGTGCCTTCTATCAGGTCTTCTTGTGCGCGGAGAAATGAACCGCTTGCTCTTATTAGATTCCATGGGATGGTGGGCAATCGCATATCTGGGAGTTGTAGGCGGTGCGCTGCTGTATTACCTGTGGAACCAGGGCGTAAAATACGCCACGCCTGCTCTGGTCGCGATTACAGTCTGCCTAAATCCGTTGTCAGCAATGATCTTCGGTGCGTGGTTTCTTGAGGAGCCGATACAGCCGCGGGCTGTGATCGCCGTTGTCGCGATAACGGCGGGCATAGTCATCGCCAACCATGCTCGTACCTGAGGGCGGTATTGCTAAACGCGCACCGTCGAGATCCTCAAATTAAAGGTCGCCGACCGGCGCCGCTCAGAAAAGTGGTTTAAGCATGCGGGTAGATGCCGGCGCGATCTGCCAGCTGAGGATGCCTGTTGACGACCTTCCGAATAAAACCTTTCTCACCAACCATGACGATTCTGAGCGTGCGACGGGGGCCTTCGGAGTCGGTCTCATCCCAAATATCTCGGAGTGCTTCTAAAGCCTTCCAACTCAGATAATGCGCGCATTCAATGTGGACGTCTCGCGGTCGAGAGACCAGTTCCTTAAAGACCCTTTGATGGGTCATCCAAGCCTCTCGGTGTGGTTTGATCTGAAGCTGGACTGCCAGCGCATTGAGAAGTTGAACGTGGCCCGTTCTTCCGGAGAATTTCAGGAGGATTGGTTTTGCCTTTAGAGCGCGGAATTGAGATCCCAAAATTACGTACTCGGTTGCCATGCTTGGCGAACGATCATTCAAACACGCCGCGCCGCACCTTGAATCTTGTCCGCTTATTTTTCGGCCTGCGCTAGATCGTAGGCCGCCTGTAGGCGAAGCCAGGTATCGGCGCCGCCGCCGAAAGCCTTATTGAGCCGGGTCGCGATATCCGCGGAGATCCCGGCCTGACCGTGAACCAGATTGTTTAAAGCCTGGCGTGACACACCAAGGGGTTTCGCCGCTTTGGTGATGGTAAGCCCAAGGGGTTCAAGACAGTCGGCGCGAACAGACAAACTGGGATGCGGCGGGTTTTTCATGGGCAGAGCTTTTCCTCTGATCGCAAGCACAAAGATCCGCTCCGCGTTCACGCCACCCGTTTGACCTTGATGTTGCCCGCTTCCTTCTCGACTTGCGCGAGGTCGTTTTCCATCTGCATGCCGAGCCACACCTCGGGGCTCGATCCGAACGCTTTGGAAAGCCGCACCGCCATCTCGGCCGAGACAGCGCCCTTGCCATTGACCAGGTTGTTCAAGGTCTGCCGCGTCACTCCGAGCCGCTTGGCTGCTTCGGTTACGGTCAGTCCCAAAGGCTCGATGCACTCTTGGCGAACAATGCGCCCAGGATGCGGCGGGTTTTTCATGGGCATCGGTTCTTCCCCTGCAAGAGGTTATTCATTTCTTCCGAAGTGCTTTTATGGCCTCTGAGACAGTGATCATCAGCGTCAAAGGATTGATCAGCGAAGGCGCAAACCCGCAATCTTCATAAAGCCGCTTCGCCTGCTCCGAAAGCGCATGCACCAGGATTGCGCGCACGCCGATAATGTCCGCGGCTTGCAGGGTGCGCAGGATGGCGTCACGCAGCAACGCGCGCCCGAGCCCCTGGCCCTGAAAGTCCCGGTCGACCGCAAGCCGGCCCAGCACGACCACGGGCACCGGGTCCGGCGCGTTGCGCCTTACACGACCCGGCGCCGTTTCCCGTGCCACTGAACCAGCCGCCAGGCTGTAGTAACCGACAACCCGCATCTTGTCCAAAACAACATAGGTGCTCGATGCACCGCTTTGCTGGTTTTGAAGTGCGCGCCGGCGTAGCCAATCGTTGAGCCCCGACTCACCACAATCGAATTTTGAGACGTCATGCTCCGGTTGAAGTTTTTCCGGAGGGTGCTTAATCTCCGTGCCGCTCACCGATCCCACGGAGCCTTAGACTGAAGCAGTTTTCGAAGCTTGGGATTCTCCTTTGGACGCTCATCGAGCGCCGCCATGAAGCGCTTAAACTTGTCTTCAGAGAGCGAAAAGTGAGTTTGGTCCACCAGCAGAGCCTCGGCTTCCCGACACGCGGCTTCCAGCATGAAGTCCGACCGGGTTCTGTCGAGCAACTCCGCGGCTTGGTCGATCAATTGTTTTTGCCGCCGGCTTGCCCGCAGGTTGATGATCTCATTTCGCGTTTGTGTTTCGGCCATAGAAGTCACCTCTGTGCTAAAACTCGCACAACTCTTTTACAGCGAATATAGCAAATATGTCTACACAACGTCAATACAGCCAAGCAAAGCGGTTCGGGATGTTTCCCGCCGAGCTTGCCGTCGACAACTTCCTGCCGCCGGCCGCCTATTACCTCCGGCCGATCGATGAGGAGTCTCTCGAGACGAAGAAATGGCTGGTTCGGTGCTCTCGTCGCGCGCTGGTAGGGGGACTGGCGGAACCATCGAGAGAAGGAAAAAGGGGGTCTTCTCCTTCGCGAGTGGGTAAATTTAGCATGATTTTAGATTGGCGGCAGTGTGCAAGTGAGGATCTTTAGACGCAAGTACTCCTCATCATGTAGTCCGTAGCTTCGTCTTTGAATCACACGAATCTTGTTGTTCAAGCCTTCCACGAAACCGAGAGCTGCCTTGTTCTCGGCTCTGCAGTACGCTGCGATGCCATCCCAGTGACTCTCGATCATCTCGGCAAACTTCTCGTAGGGCTTGAGCCGTTGCCACTTCAGCGAATCGCGCCAGTTCTCGAAGAACCGTCTGGCCCAGCCCTCCGTCTGATAGTCCCATAGCTGCCCAAACGTTTCCTTGAGCACGTACGCGGTATTGAGCCTCTTGTTGACTTTAAGCAACAGCCTCAAGCTGCGACGTCCCTCGGTGCTGAGATTTTCTCGGTGCGATAACAGGGTATATTTCTGCCCCTTGATGAAGCGGCGACTTTTGCCCATCAGCCGGCTGTACTCGCTTTTTCGCACATGGTCCAAGGCGTCGCCCAGATGACGCAGGACGTGAAACTTATCGAACAAAATAGCCGCCTGAGGTGCATGCTCCGGCTTGAGTGTGGATTTACGAAACGCCTTCCACATGTCCATCACCGCAAGTCTTATTTGCTTGCTTTTCTTCGGCCCCAGCCATCTGAAGAAGTCATCCATGCTCTGTTCTGAACGGTCTTGACCACCAAACCAGATCGGGCGGCGACGTAAAAGATCACTGACTATGATCCGATACGTGTGTCCCTTGCGGATCGCAATTTCGTCCACCCCAATGACCTTGGGAGTTGGAGTACCGATCCTGCGGAGTTGCTCGCGCATGTACTGCTTGTCCAGCTCTTTGATGGTCTTCCAATCCAGGTGCGTTTCTTGGGCAACGTCTTTGATCGTCATAGCCCGGCAGCGCCGCCCCACAAAGAAGGCAAACCGCTTGCTGTAAAACGGATTGTCCGCGAGCCAATCCAGTTTCTCTTGCTTCACTTTCCTGCACCGCGGGCAATCGATCCGACGTACCTCGATATCCAAATAGATTCGATAATCTCCACACCCCAAGTCGCGCACCCAACGTCGCTTGCGATCGTACCATCCTCGCTTGATATAGCCGCAGGCTGCGCAAACCGTTTTTTCCCCCGCCGATGCAGGTCCACCACGCGGGCCTTCGGATCACCGAAAATCCCTTGCACCGTGGAGCCTGGACGAAAGCCGGGGAAGCGATAGGTGTCCCACAATCGTCGTTGTTTTCGCATCGCCAAATCATGCCAGATTTTTTCTCCGTTGAAACCGCAATTCTCCCTCGTACTCGGACTGTTTTTCCCTTATTTTCGCCCACTCGATAAGGAGAAGACCCGTTTAAGTAAATGAGCGTAGCTCAACGGTACTTAAGATATAGATCATCTGCACTTGCCGGCCATGCCTTCTTTTTCGAGAAGGCAATTCATCACCAGCAGAGAATCGCCCGCGATCATGTGGTTCGACCAGTTGTGCGGATGTTCGTAGAACTCGATGGCTTCGCGTAGCGGCGGATTTTCATCCGGCGATTGAAACAGTGACATCTGCTGATCGTTGCTGCCGTTGCGCCGGCGCACCGCTTCGACGATCGTGCGTGGGTCGATGCGCTCGTGCACGTGCAGCGAAACCGTTGGCACTTCGAACGACGTCCGCTCTGCTTTCCCGGCCCAAACCAACTGCGGATCGAGATGCGAAAAGTAGGCGTAAGTTTTCTTCCCGCTCTCCTTATCCGTCTGCGGCGTCACCAAACCAACCGGCGGATTGTTAACCCGCTTCTTCCCCTTGTGATC
>Ga0184639_10000254_pt1 | contig 19612 bp, 17 predicted proteins | sample PLM31_170_b2_FD_133155 | JGI IMG/M metagenome (GOLD analysis project Ga0184639, IMG submission 133155) | Groundwater sediment microbial communities from an aquifer in East River, Colorado, USA - PLM3-1_170_b2 | ecosystem: Environmental > Terrestrial > Soil > Riparian zone | place: USA: East...
AAATCAGGTGCGGTTCTGATCAATATTGCGCGGGGCGGGCTAGTGGACGAGGCGGCGTTGATCGAGGCGCGGCGCGCGGGGACGATGCGCGGCGCGGCGCTCGACGTGTTCGCCGAGGAGCCGCTGCCTGCCGCCAGCCCACTGTGGACTCTGCACAATGTGATCCTCAGCCCGCACGTCTCCGGCTTCACGCTCGACTACGACGAACGCGCGATGGCGCTGTTCGCCGAGAACCTGCGGCGGTACGTGGCGGGTGAGCCGCTGTTGAATGTGGTGGACGTGGCCCGAGGCTACTGACGCTCACAGGCACCCTGAGCGCCGCCTCGCCCCGCTCGACGGGGAAGCGCAGGGTCTCTACGCCCCTATTTGTCAAACGTCACTTGCGCCGTCATGCCCCAGCGTATCTGGGGATGCTGGTCAGCCAGCGTAAGGGTGACTTTGTACGTGATGTCGCCGCGCTGTTCGAGGTAGATGCTGCTGATATAGGTGACGGTTCCGCGCAACGTCACGCCCGGCAGCGCATCCAGCACCACGCTCGCACCCTGTCCCTCTTTGATCTTGACGACGTCGATCTCGGTCAGGTTGTCGGTCTCGACGGTCCAGCCTGAGAAGTCGGCGATGGTGGCGACGGGTTGGCCGGGGGCCACTTGCTCCCCCACTTTGAGATTCAGGTCGGCCACGGTTCCGGCCAGGGTCGTGCGCAGTTCGGCGTTTTCAAGGGCAGCTTTGGCCGCGCTCAGCGCGGCCTCGGCGGTCGAAATGCGCGCTTCCGCTAACTTTAATTGATCGGGGTCAGGCCCGGACTGCAGCTTGGCCGCGCGGGTTTGCGCGTCTTTCAGGGCGGCTTCGGCCACGGTCACGTTCGCCTGCGCGAGCGTGAGATCAATCGCGTCCGGCCCGCTCAGCGCTTTGTTTTGGGCGCGGAGCGCATCGTCCAGCGCCTTCTGCGCATCCTCGACGGCATTCGAGCTTCCGGTCTGGGCCTGCTGCAATTGCAGCTCCAGGACACGCACGTTGTCCACCGCCTGATCGTAGGCCTTCTGCGCATCTTTGATTTGCTCGGTGAAGCCGCCGGGGTAGCGCGCTTCCAGGTCTTTCAAATCGTTGAGCTGCTTGGTGATATCCTCCAGCGCGTCTTTGGCCGCTTGCAGCGCGCTCTTCAATGCGCCGATGTCGGTGATCACGACGTTTTGCTGGGCGATGGTCAGAGCTTCGCGAGCCTTGTCCATCTGATCCTGATACCACTTCAGGTCGGGCTTGTTCAGGTTCTTCAGGCGGCGCTGGGCTGTGTCGAGCGCGTCCTGCGCCTGCGCCACGGCGAGCTGGGCCTGCGCGGCAGCCAGGGCCGCGTTGTCCTTCAACGCCTTCAACGCTTGCTGCGCGTTGAGCAATTCCAGCTCGGCCTGCGCGACCTGGGCCTGCAGCGCTTCGCTATTTTCCAGCCGCGCGATCACGTCGTCCTCTTTGACCGGTGCGCCCTCGGCGGCCAGAATTTCCACGACTTTGCCGCCCGCGCTGAACGAGAGCTGGACGGACTCTTTCGGCAGCAGGCGGCCTTCGGCGATGACGGCGATGTCGTCGGCGACCACGGGTGGGGCCTCGCCGCCGGGGGTGGGCGTTGCCCCGGCGCCACAGGCGGTGAGGATCAAGCCGCTGAGAAGTGCGATGATGAAAAGTTTGCGTAGCATGTTTCACTTCCTTGCTTGATGGTGGAAGGTGGAAAGTGGAAAGTGACTTGCCACCTTCCACGCTCCACTCTCCACGGTTACTCGTAGGCGAGGCTTTCCCTCACGCTGATCTGCGTCGCCCGGCGGGCGGGCAGGCCGCTGGCGAGGAGCGAGAGCGTGAAGACGATGGCAAACCAGACGCCCACTCCGGCGAGCGAGTAGTGATAGACCACCGGGAAATCAATCACCTGGCCAATGGCCTGGGTGAAGTAGCGCGCGGCTACCAGGCTGAGCGGCACGGCCTGCGCCCAGCTGAGCACGCCCAACAGCAAACCTTCGCCCATGAAGATGAAGCCCACATCCTGAGACGACGCGCCCACCGCGCGCATCACGCCAATCTCGCGGCGGCGCTCGAGGACGTTAATCGAGAGCGTGCCGGAGAGGCCGAAACTGCCGACGACGGCGATGAGAAAAGTCATGATGAGCAGGAGGGTGGTGAGGATGCTGAATCGCGCATTGGCATTCTCTTGTTCGGCCAGCGCGGTATCGGTGAAACTCACGCCCACGCCCTGCGCCTTGAAGAATTCGCGCAGATCTTTCTCAACGGTTTGCGCCCGGGCCAGAGTCGCGTTGTGGATGCGAATCTCGGCCACGGAGGCGCGCCCGGTTTGCCCCAGTTCGGCGTTAAGCGGGTCGCGGTTCATGTAGACCGTCTGTTGGAGCGCGGCGAGATCGAAGACCAGGCCGACAATCGTCCATTGCGATTTCCCCGCGTCGCCCAAGTTCACTTCAATTTGGTCGCCTACGTGGAGGTTCATGTCGGCGGCAAGTTTCTGGTTCAAGAGCAGGGCGTGACCGTCGCGCGGGTCGAGATTCCGCCCGGCCACCAGTTCGGGCGCGAACAACTGCGTATCGGCGGGGATGCCGCGCAGGCGAATCTCATGGTCCGCGCCGGGGCCGCTCGCGCCGGGGAGGCGCGCCATCCCGTTGAAGAACACCCACATCTCGGCGCGGTCCACGTCCGGGCGCGATTCAATCAATGGCACCATCTCGTCAATCCGCTGGAACTGGTTGAAGCCGAGGACCACGTCGTAGCCGAAGCCGCGGAAGATTTGCCGGATGGTTTCGTTGAACGAGTAGTGGGTGCTGATGACCATCATGAAAACCGCGCCCGCGACGATGAGTGTAATCTCAGTGAGGGCCACGCGGCCCGCGCGCCGGAAGGTGTTGCGGAGCGCGAGCGTGACCAGACGCGGCAGGCCTTGCACCCGCCCCAAGATTTTGTCTATCAATCCCGTGCCGTAGCGCCCCGTGCCGAGGCCGTAGGCGTTGAGGGCCTCGCGCACCGAGATGGCGACGCCCTGCAAGACGGGCCACAACCCCGCGAGTAAGGGCGTGACGAGACCCGCGCCGATTTGCGACAGGAGGGCGAAGCGCAAAACTTCAAACGTCGAAGCCGGCACGTTGATGAGGGCCAGCATCCACCGCATGAGGGCGTCCGCGCCCAGCGCGCCGAGGGGCACGGCCACGGTCAGGCTCAACAGGCCGTAAACGGCAATCCCGGCAAAGTACAGACTCGCAATCTGCCGCCGCACGCCGCCCACCGTCTTCATGATGCCAATCTGCGGAATTTGTTGCGCGATGATGGCGTTGATGGTATTGATGACGAGGATGGTGCTGAGGATGAGCGACATGCCGGCCATGACCGCGAGGATGAAGCCCACGCCATCCATCGTGTCGGCCAGGGGGTGGCGCTCAGGGTCTTGCACTTCAATGAAGCTGGTGAGCACGCCGATTTTTTCGAGGCGCTGTTTGATTTTGTCGCCGGCGGCCTCGGCTTGGGCTTGGGTGTAATCGGCAATGGCGAAGCGGAGTTGCCAGAAGTTGCGCGCTCCGCCCAGCTTCGCGAGCATATCGCGCGTGGCATAGAAGGTGGGGCTCTGCGAGAAGGGCGGGGGAAACTGACCGGGGTCGCGCACTGTGCCTGAAATTTTGACGGCCTTGGGGCGGTTGTTGACCTCGACGTAAATTGTGCCGCCCAGGGCTGGGACATTATAGGGCGCGGCGTGGTCAAACTCGATGGCGATGGAACTGGCATCGGGCCAGTGGCCGGAGCGCAGTTCGATGAGGTCAAACGTCTGGTGACGGTAATCGGCGCGGGCGATGAGACTGGCGTCTTGCCAGTCGGCGTCGAGCGCGGGCTTCCAGCGGATGCTCATACCGGCGACGCCCTCCGCGCCCGTCACGCCGGGGACGCGCGCCACGCTGGTGAGGGTGTCCTCGTCAATTAACCCGGTCAGATACAGGATGCCGCTGGCGGGATGACTGGCCTGTTGGGAGGCGCTCATCTGCCGCACCATCAACGTGTTGCTGGCGGTGATCATGCCCAGCGCCAGCACGCCCACCGCAATGCTGAGCACCACGAGAAGAGTTCGGCCTTTGTTCTTCCACAGGTCGCGCCAGACTTTGCGAAAAGCGACGTTCATAATCAAGGATGAAGGCGGAAGGATGAAGGATGAAAAACGTAGCGCGTGAATCAGCGTTTGCTTTTCATCTTCTTGACGATGGTTACGAAGATAGCGATCAGTTCATTGGTTTCGTCACGTAGCGGCTTGAGCCGTTTGGGCGCAACAATACCGGCCTCCTCAAGTAATTCCAGCCCGTAGGCGGTTTCGTCCAGTTCTTGCAGACCACCCTCCATTTTGGTAATGAAGTCGGGATCAGATTTGCCCCGATGTGCTTCGCGATAGTGCGCTCCAACAGACGTGCCCGAACGAAGCATCTGCTTGCCGATCACCTGAGCCTCGGTAGTTTTCGGAAGTGCGACGTACAGTCGGATGATACGTAAGGCGAACTTCTTGGTTCTCTCACGCAGGTCTTGCGGTTCAGCGCTCATCTTTTCTCCCTCCTCGCTTTGCCTCTCGGCTTTTCCGCCGTCATCCTTCATCCTTCATCCTTGTTCCTTGTTCATATAATACCCCGTCATACACTTCCACCAGCCGCGGGATGCGTTTGGCCAGCTCGACGTCGTGTGTGACCATGATGAAGGTCTTGCCCTTCGACACTAAATCCGTAAACAGCGTGAACACCGTATCGGCCGTCTTGCTGTCGAGGTTGCCGGTCGGCTCGTCGGCCATCAGCAGGGGCGGGTCGTTCGCCAATGCGCGCGCGATCGCGGCGCGCTGCTGCTGGCCGCCCGAGAGCGTGTTCGGCAGCTTGTGCGCCTGATCCGCCAGCCCCATCTGTTCCAAAAGCCTCATCGCGCGCTCGGGCCGCTCGCGCGGCTTCCACATCCGGCAGAAGTCCATGGGCAGCATCACGTTTTCGGCGACGGTCAGCGTGGGCAGGAGTTGAAAGAACTGGAAGATGACGCCGATGTGCTTGCCCCGAAAACGGGCGAGTTGGTTCTCGCTCATCTTCTCGATGGATTGCCCGGCCACGGTCACCTTGCCCCCGGTGGGGCGGTCAATGCCGGTGATCATGTTGATGAGGGTGGACTTGCCCGAGCCGCTCGGCCCGCGCACGCCGACAAACTCGCCGGGGTTAACCTTCAGATGGACGCTCTTCAGCACATTGATGACGCCCGCCGGACCTTGAAAGTTTTTGACGACGCTATCCACGTGGACAAGGTAGTGATTGTTGTGATTGTTCTCGTTCATTGGCTATCTCTACGCAGGGCAAGATGGGCAAGTTTCGCCGCGTTTATTCTAACGGTCACAAGTTGGCCTGTCTGACACCGGACTTCCCAGTTTCAGCCGGGAGGCTGGAGGGGGCGATGCGGGGGCCAGAGACGAAAGAGCGCCTACCGGCCAGCATTGTATCACCAGTTGTGCCAGTCCCAGTTCACGCATCTGGTCAACCGCCGGAGCGTGGCGCCGGAATCCGAACCACTTTCTCCCACCAACGTTGGGGGGGGAAGCGGCACGAAACTTATCGTGCTCTATCCTCTTGGTGGGAGAGACGGCGTGGAATGTTCCCTACTCCTATTGCATTGGTTTGGGAAATTGGTATATACTGTGGGCGTTCGTGGGGCAAAGTGGGTGGAAGTGGAACGCCGAACCGAGAGGTATCGGCGTTCATCAGTTAATGGATATATAGAACTTATGTTCATGGGTGAGTTCACCCACGCAATTGACGACAAAGGTCGGCTGACCGTCCCCGCGAAATTCCGCGAGGAGCTGGCGGCTGGCGCCGTCGTCACGCGCGGCTTCGAGAAATATCTCCTCATCTATACTTCCGAAGCCTTCCAGCGCCTCACCGTGCGTGCCAAAACACTTAGCCCCACCGACCCCGACAACCGCGCGCTGCTCCGTCTCGCCTTTTCCGGCGCGAGCGAAGCGCCGCTCGACAAGCAAGGCCGTCTGCACATCCCGCCCTTCCTGCGCACCTACGCCAACCTGAACGGCGAGTGCGTCGTCGTCGGCGTTGGAGATTACGTCGAGGTGTGGAGCAAAGATGGCTGGGACGAGCAGCTCAAGATCGTCAACGATCCGGCCATCAATGCCAGACGGTTCGCGGCTTTGAATCTCGCCACCGACATTACCAACATTGAGGCTGAGGCCGCAGGTGAGCAGGTCGCACCTTCCGGTTCTTTACCCTGAAGTCCTGGCCGGGCTGAAACCTGCGCCCGGTGGGAAATATATTGACGGCACGCTCGGCGCGGGCGGCCACGCGGCTGGCATTTTGACGCTCTCCAGCCCGGATGGGCGGTTGTTGGGGATGGATCGCGACCCCAGGGCGCTGGAGACGGCCCGGGCCGCGCTCGCGCCCTTCGGTGATCGGGTGACGATTGTGAGCGCCTCGTACACCCACATGGCCGACGCGGCTCGGGGGTTCGCTCCGGTGGACGGTATCCTGCTTGACCTCGGCCTCTCGTCCCTGCAACTCGACGACCCGGCCCGGGGGTTCGCGTTCCAGTCCGAAGGCCCGCTCGACATGCGCTTCGATCCGCAGTCCGAGCTGACCGCCGCCGAGATCGTGAACGAATGGGCGCTCGACGAGCTGGCCGACATTCTTTACCAATATGGCGAGGAGCGACACAGCCGCAAGATTGCTCAGGCCATCGGGGCCGCGCGGCCACTCCGCACGACGACGCAACTCGCAGGGGTCGTCGTGAGGGCGGTAGGGGGGCGGCGCGACGCTTCGCGGATCCATCCGGCCACGCGCACGTTCCAGGCCCTGCGGATTGCGGTGAACGGCGAGCTTGACACGGTTAAGGAAGTTCTGCCCATCGCCGTGAGTTTGCTCAACCCGGGCGGGAGACTGGCCGTGATCTCCTTCCATTCACTCGAAGACCGGATCGTCAAAGATTACTTCCGGCTTCAAGCACGCGGCCCGCAGAATGATCCGGCTCTGCCGGCTCCGGCACACTTCGTGCCCGTTCTCAAAGAAATCACCCGCAAGCCCGGCGTGGCCTCTGCGGAGGAAATTGCCCGCAACCCGCGCGCCCGCAGCGCCAAGTTGCGGATAGCAGAAAAACTGTAGTGGCATAAACCTTGCAAGAATGCACAGTGCACAAATCGCAATGCACAATTCACGCCGCACGTGACCGATAAGACCCTTGAGAATTGTGCCTTGAGCATTGATGATGCGCCGAGCCTACGCCGCCTACACCGATCAAGTTCTTCGAGCCTTCAAACAAGCCCCCTGGCGCACGCAGACGCAAGCCGTCGCTGCGTGGTCGGTGACGCTGCTCATCATCGCCGTCATCGGCGGGTTGTACCTCGCGGTCGCCTCGCGCGCCGGGACCGCCGGGCGCGACCTCCAGCGCTACGAGGCGGAGAAGACCGAGTTGACTCGCGCCAACGACGAGCTGCGGGCGAAGCTGGCCGAACTGCGCTCAGTCACGCGCCTCGCGAACCGCGCGCGCGAACTGGGGTTCGCCCCGGCCCAGCCGGATCAGGTTGAATACGTGGCTGTCAAGAATTACCCTATGGCCGCGCAGACCGCTCCGGCTGCAGCTCCGGCACCGGGAGCGACCCGGACGACCGCGTCCCTCGGCGATTGGCTGACGGAAGCGCTCCGCCATTGGCTTCCGCAGACCGGCCCCGGCGGGGGAGGCTGACGCCGTGATCGAAACGATTTTCGTCCGCCTGCGTCTCCTCCTCATCGGCCTCATCCTCTTCACCGGGGTGATCGTCGTTCAACTGGTGCGCATTGACTTCGGCAGCAGCAACGTCGTTTATTTCCGGGACCTGTCGGACACGATCTCTCAGCGCCCGAAGGAGTTCGCCCCGGCCCGCGGCCGCGTCTACGATCGCCGGGGCGAGCTGCTGGCGACCAATGACCTTCAATACGAGCTGGGCATTTCGCCCCCGAATGTGGTCAACGCGAAAGATGTCGTCACCACGTTATCCGATCTGCTCGACAAATCTGTCACCGACCTGCTCGCCGCCGCGCAGAGCGACAAACCCTACGTGTTGATCGAGCGCCCCGTGAGCGCGGAGGTCGGCGAGAGGATCAAGGCCTTAGAAGCCTCCGGCGACGTGAACTTGAGCGGGGTGGACCTCACCCCCATCCCGCACCGCTATTACCCGGGCGGCCTGCTCGCCTCGCAAGTGCTGGGCTTCGTCGCGTATAACACGGAAGGCCGGTTGTTCGGATACTTTGGGATCGAAGGCTTCTACAATGACGTGCTCGCCGGTCGGTCCGTCAACGGCATCGAGCGCATGGTGCCCTTTGACGTGCAGCCCGACCCGACCCCGGACGAGGGCGCGGATCTCTATCTCACCCTCGACCGCGACATTCAATATCTGGTCGAGGTCACGATGGCCGATGCGATGGCACGCTACGCGGCGCAGGGCGGCACCCTCATCGTCATGAATCCCAAATCCGGCGCAATCCTGGGCATGTCCTCCTGGCCGACGTACGACCCGAACAATTACCTCAAATATCCGCCGACCGACCCGGAGAACCCCGCGATCAGTGGCCAGTACGAACCCGGCTCCACCTTCAAGATTCTCACGATGGCCGCTGCGCTCGACGCCGGTGTGGTCAAGCCGGACACCACTTTCATTGACGCCGGCTTTCTCGAAGTGGGCGGGGTCGGCATCCGCAACTGGAACGGCGAGGCCTACGGCCCGGTGGATATGGTCGGCTGCCTGCGCTTTTCGCTCAACACCTGCATGTCCGACCTCGCCGTCCAGCTGGGGCCGACCACCTTCTACAACTACATGTCGGCGTTTGGCTTCGGACACCTGACCAACGTGGATCTGGCCGCCGAAGTCCCGGGCCGCCTCAAGCGCCCCGGCGACCCGGACTGGTTTGACTCCGACCTCGGCACGAACGCTTTCGGGCAGGGCGTGGCCGTGACGCCGCTGCAGCTCATCACGGCGGTTTCCGCCGTGGCGAATGGTGGTACGATGATGCAGCCGCACATCCTGAGTCAGGTCCAGAACGGCGACAAAGTGCACGTCATCCGGCCGCAGGTGCTTGGGCGGCCCATCAAGCCGGAGACCGCCGCGGTGCTGAGCGAAATGCTCGCGCAATCCATGGAGCTCGGCGAAGCGGATCAGGCGACGGTCCCCGGCTATCGCCTCGCGGGCAAGACGGGCACGGCGCAGATTCCCATCGCGGGCGGCTACGACCTGGACCGCACCATCGCCTCGTTCATCGGGTGGGGGCCGGTGGACGATCCGCGCTTCGTGGTGCTCGTCATTCTAAATCGGCCCGCGGCGAGCATCTGGGGCTCGGAGACCGCGGCCCCGGTGTTTGCGGAACTGGTGAAGCGGCTGGTGGTGCTCATGGAAATCCCGCCGGACGACGTGCGCCATTCGCTCATCGCCAATAGCCGATAGCAGAGGTATGGCTAATCGCGGATGGCCGCTTCGCGTCGCAGATCGCCAATGGCGGTTGGCTTGTCACTGTGCGCTATCCGCCATCCGCCATCCGCCATAAGCCGTGCTCACGCTGGCACATGTTCTCGAAGCGCTCACCGGCTACCAGTCCGCCGGGGGATCGCAGATCATCACCGATGTCGCGCTTGACTCGCGGCTGACGATCCCGGGGTCATTGTTCGTGGCCCTGCCGGGGGAGCGCACCGATGGCCGCAATTTCGTGTCGGCGGCCTTTGCCAAAGGGGCCATCGCCGCGCTCGTGCAGCGCGAGATCCCCGGCGACTTTAACACGTTAGACTTGCGCGAGCCTGTGACCTACGCCCAGGCCACCACCTTTCCGCTCCCGGTGTGCCTGCGCGTCGAGGACACGCTGAAGGCGATGCAGACGCTCGCGCGCTACTGGCGCAACCGGTTCCGCCTGCGGGTCGTGGGCGTCACCGGGAGCGTGGGCAAGACGACCAGCAAGGAAGTCATCGCTGCCGTGCTTGGCACGCGCTATCGCACCTTTAAAACCGAAGGCAATTACAACAACGAGATCGGCCTCCCGCTCATGCTGCTCAAGCTGAGCGAAGCGCACGAGCGCGCGGTGCTGGAGATGGGGTTCTATCAGGTTGGCGAGATCGCGTTCCTGTGCGAGATCGCCCGCCCGCAGGTTGGCGTCGTGAACAATGTGTACGCGGTGCATCTCGAACGGGCCGGGAGCCTCGAGAACATCGCGCAGGGCAAAGGCGAACTGGTGGCAGCGCTGCCGCCCGCGCCCGAGGGCGTCGCGGTGCTTAACTACGATGACCCCCTGGTGCTCGCCATGCGCAACCGCACCCGCGCGCGCCTCTTCACTTACGGCCTCGACCCCGCGGCGGACCTGTGGGCCGACAACATCGAATCGCGCGGGCTGGACGGCATTTACTTTCATTTGCATTTTCAGCGCGAAACCCTGCATCTCAAAGTGCCGCTGCTGGGCCGCCACTCCGTCCACACCGCGTTGCGCGCGGCGGCGGTCGGGCTGGTCGAGGGGCTGACGTGGCAGGATATCGTCGAGGGTCTGCAATCCATCGGGGCTGCGCAGCTCCGCCTTGTCGCGGTCAGGGGGCCGGACGGGAGTCTCATCCTCGACGATACCTACAATGCCTCGCCCGAATCCGTGCTCGCCGCCCTCAATCTGTTGCACGAGTTGGAGGGCCGCCGTGTGGCTGTGTTGGGAGATATGCTCGAGCTGGGGACGTACGAAGAAGAGGGGCACCGATTGGTCGGGCGGCGGGCGCGCGAGGTCGTGGACTTGCTCGTGACCGTCGGGCCGCGCGCGCGCTTTATCTCGGACGAGGCGCGCCGCTATGGGCTGCCCGCCGGAACGGTCGTGGAATTGGAGAATAGCGACGAAGCGCTGGCTTATTTGCGCGGCGAGGTCCGCGCGGGCGACGTGGTGCTCATCAAAGGGTCACGCGGCGTCAAGCTGGATCGGATTGTGCCGGGCCTGGGCGCGGAGGGCGAGCCGTAACGATGCAAGACGCAACCTTCGCACTGGCGGTCGGCTGCATCGCGTTTTTGTTAACCGTCATTTGGGGCGAGCCGCTGGTGATTTTGCTGCGGCGGTTCAAGATTGGCCAGCAGATTCGGATCGAGCTGCCGGAGGCGTTCCAGACCAAAATGGGCACGCCGACGATGGGCGGGTTGATGATCGTCGTGCCGGTGCTGGCCATCACCGCGCTGCTCAACGTGGTCAACCTGCTGCGCGGGCCATTCACCGGCCGGTCGGTGCTGCTCCCGCTGGCGGTGCTCACGCTCTTCACACTGCTCGGCGCGCGCGACGACTGGATGGCGATCCGGGGGACGCGCAAAGGGGAGGGGATGCGCGGGCGGCAGTTGTTTCTGTGGCAGAACGTCATTGCGCTCCTCGCGGCGCTCGGCCTGTACTTCGTGCTGGGGATTGACGTGATGTTCCTGCCGGCGGTGCCGTTCCCGTTTCACCTGGGCTATTTCTACGTCCCGGTGGCGATGGTGGTCATCGTCGGCTCCTCGAATGCGGTGAACCTGACCGACGGGATGGATGGGCTGGCCGGTCTGATTTCGGCGACCACGTTTGCGGCTTACGGCGTGATCGCGATGCTGCAGGGGCAGGTGTTTCTGATGCGGTTCTGCTTCACGCTGGTGGGCGCGCTGTTTGCCTTTCTCTGGTACAACGTCCACCCCGCCGCGTTGTTCATGGGCGGCTCGGGGTCCTACGCGTTGGGAGCGACGCTCGGCATCGTCGCGCTGATGACAGGCCACTGGGTGCTCTGGCCGATCATCGCCATCATCCCGGTGAGCGAGACGCTGAGCGTGGTGCTGCAGGTGAGCTATTTCAAATTGACCCGGCGTTTGACCGGCGCGCCGAAACGTCTTTTCAAGATGGCGCCCATTCACATGCACTTCGAGTTACTGGGCTGGAGTGAGATGCAGGTCGTCCAGCGCTTCTGGCTCATCGGTTTGCTGGCGGCGATGGTGGGGATTGCGCTGGCGCTGCTATAACAGCGGGAACTAAAGGATAAGGAAGGAACACAGGGAGCGCGGAGTTCCCATCGTTCTCCGAGTTCCTTCAGTTCCCGGTACCGGCAAGGAGCAAGCCTCATGGACATCGGCATGTTGTGGTTCGACGATGACGCGAAACGGTCTTTGAACGACAAGGTGGCGCGCGCGGTCGAACATTACCAGACCAAATACGGGGCGACGCCCACCGTCTGCTTTGTAAATCCAAGCATGCTGACCGCGGAGCGCGCGCCCGAGGTGGCAGGGGGCGTGCAATTGCGCCCGGCGCGCATGGTGCTCGTCAATCATTTCTGGATCGGCGTGGGAGAGGCCGCGCAGTCGGAGACTCATCACGGGAACGGCGCGCGGAAAAACGGGAACTCAAGGAAAGGCAGGAACTGAAGGCATTCGGAGTTCCCTCTGTTCCCGCGCCGCGGTTCCTTCAGTTCTCATGACGAACTATCGGGGCCAGCGCGTTGTGATCCTCGGCCTCGCCCGGCAGGGGATGGCGCTGGCAAGATATCTGGTGCAGGCGGGCGCGCGAGTTGTGATCAGCGACCGGCAGCCTGCTGAAAAGCTCGCGGCCGCAGGGCGCCTCGCCGCACTGAGCGACTTACCAATTGAATATGTGCTGGGCGGCCATCCGCCCTCGCTCCTCGACGGCGCGGACCTGCTCTGCCTCTCCGGGGGCGTGGACGCGAACATCCCGCTCGCGCAGGAGGCCCGCCGCCGGGGCGTGCCTTTGAGCAATGACTCGCAGATTTTTCTCGAGGCTTGTCCGGCGGGCGTGATGACCGTGGGTGTCACCGGCAGCGCGGGGAAAACGACGACGACGACGTTAGTGGGGCGCATCCTCACCCCCCCTCCCCCCTCGCCGGTCGAGCAGTCCCGACAGGCGAGGGGGGTGAGGACGTGGATCGGCGGCAACATCGGCAACCCGCTCATCGCCGAGGTCCACCGGATGCGCGTGGGCGATATCGCAGTGATGGAGCTTTCCAGCTTCCAACTGGAGATCATGACCCGCAGTCCGCACGTGAGCGCGCTGCTCAACATCACGCCGAACCACCTCGACCGGCACGGGACGATGGAGGTGTACACAGCGGCCAAGAGCCACATTCTGCTCCACCAATCCGCCGCCGACGTCGCGGTGCTGGGGTTGGATGATGTAGGGGCGCGCCGGTTGTCCCCGCTCGTCCGGGGCCGATGGGTGTACTTCAGCGGCGCGACGTTGGTTGCTGCGCAGGAAGGGACGTTCCTGCGCGACGAGGTGATTGTCTTCCGGTGGGACAGGCGCGAGCAGGCGGTCTGCGCGGTGAAGGACATCGGCCTGCGTGGGCAACACAACATACTGAATGTGCTGGCCGCCTGCGCGATCAGCGGGGCCGCCGGCGCGACACCGGAGGCGATGCGGGCAGGGATCGAAGGCTTCACAGGTGTGGAGCACCGGCTGGAGTTCGTGCGCGAGCGCGATGGGGTGAAGTGGTACAACGACTCGATTGCGTCCGCGCCGGAGCGAGTCGTGGCCGCCCTCAATTCGTTCGAGGAGCCGATTGTGCTCCTCGCGGGCGGGCGGGACAAGAAGCTGCCGTGGGAGGATTTCGCCCGGCTCGCTAAAACGCGAGTGAAATGTCTGGTGCTGTTCGGCGAGGCCGGGCCGCTGATCCAGCGCGCCGTGGAGGCGGCGAACATGGATCGGACGCAGTATACTCTCTGCGGCAGGTTGGGCGAGGCGGTGCGCGTCGCGGCGGGCAAGGCGGAAAGCGGGGATGTGGTTCTGCTCTCGCCCGGCTGCACGAGTTTCGACGAGTTCACGGATTTCGCGGAACGAGGGGAGAAGTTCAAAGAGTGGGTAAGGGAGTTGTAGTCCACAAGGGCCAGATGCAATGACAACCGCCGATCTTCAACAAGACCCACCGATCCGCAAGAAGGCCTTCGGCCTGCCCTTCGACACCATGCTGTTGGTGATCGTGGGCGCGCTCGTGGCCTTCGGGCTGATGATGGTCTATTCGGCCACCTTCGATTGGTCGTACCGGCAGTACGGCAGCCCAACCACGATCTTCATCCGCCAGCTCGAATGGTTGGCGCTCGGGCTGACGTTCATGTTCATCGCCGCGCACGTGGACTATCGCTGGTGGAAAAAACTGGCCCTGCCGCTGATGATCCTCACGCTGGGCGCGCTGCTGTGGGTGCTGGTCTTTGGCTCGCCCGTCTTCGGCGCGCAACGTTCGTTCTTCCGGGGATCGGTGCAGCCCTCCGAGCTGGCCAAGTTCGTCACCATCGTGTACCTGGCCGCGTGGCTGGACTCCAAGGGCGACAGAATCCGCGAGGCCGGATACGGCATCATCCCCTTTGCCATGATTGTGGGCGTCGTGGCCGGCCTCATCCTCCTGCAGCCCGACCTCTCCGCGACGGCGACGGTGCTGATCGTGGCGACGCTCATGTTCTTCGTCTCGGGCGCGGACATCTTGCAGATGGGCCTTGTCGGTTTGTTCGGCAGCGGGACGATCTGGCTGGTGTTGCAAGTGTCCGCCACTGGCCGCAGACGCCTCGCGGATTACCTGATCGGCTTGCAAGATTTGACGCAGGCCTCGTGGCATGTCAAGCAGGCGGCGATCGCGTTCGTCAACGGCGGCTTCTTCGGGCGCGGGCTGGGGGAGAGCCATCAGAAGTTCGGGTTCTTGCCCACGCCACACACCGACTCCATCTTCGCTATCATCGGCGAGGAGCTGGGGCTGCTGGGCTGCCTGTTCGTGATCGCGCTATTCGTCGTGCTGATCTGGCGGGGTTTCAAGATCACGGCGCAGGCGCGCGACCCGCTGGGCGCCATCCTCGCCGCCGGAATCGTCGCGTGGGTCGCGCTCGAAGCGCTGATCAACATCGCGGTGATGGTGGGCGTCCTGCCCTTCGCGGGCAATGCACTCCCCTTCATCAGCTATGGCGGTTCCAATCTGGTCGTGACGCTCACGGCGATTGGGGTGCTCCTGAGCATCTCCCGCCGCCGTGACGATGAGACTATTCCGAGAAAGACTCGTGCGACTGTTGATTTCGGCCGGCGGGACCGGCGGTGGAGTGTATCCCGCCTTATCCGTCGCTAAAGCGCTTGTCGTGGATGGCGTATCGCTTAGCGCAGCCGATGTTGAGAACGAGACGCTACGCGATACGCGCTATGCGATACGCGAAGTGCTGTGGGTCGGTTCGCGCGCGGGGATGGAAGAAGAACTGGTCGCGCGCGCGGGGCTGCCGTTCAAAGCGATTCATGGCGCGGGGGTGCACGGGGTGGGGTGGCGGCTCCCGCTCAACGCCCTGAGGCTGATGCAGGGGTTTGTCGAAGCGCTCGGACTCGTGCGCGATTACCAACCCCATGCGCTGCTGGTGACGGGCGGGTTCGTCACCGCGCCCGTGGCGCTGGCCGCGTGGTTCAGCCGGATTCCGATTCTGGTCTATCTGCCGGACATCGAACCCGGACTCGCGGTGCAGTTCATCAGCCGGCTCGCGCGCCGGGTTGCGGTGACGGTGGCGGACTCGCGCAAGTATTTCGACGCCCGGAAGGTGGTGGTGACCGGCTACCCTACCCGGCCGGCATTGGGGGCGGCGACGCGGGAGGAGGCGGTCTCGCACTTTGGCCTCGACCCGGATCGCCTCACCCTGCTCGTGACCGGCGGCAGTCGCGGGGCGCGCAGCATCAACCGGGCCGTGTTTGCGGTGCTGCCGGAGTTGTTGAAGGATTACCAGGTGATTCATCTCAGCGGCCAACTGGATTGGGCGGAAGCCGAGCAGGCGCGGGACGCATTGCCCGCAGACTTGCGCGCGCGCTATCACGCCTTCCTGTTTTTGCACGAGATGGGGTTGGCACTGGCGGCGGCGGATGTGGTCGTCTCGCGGGCGGGGGCCTCGGCGCTTGGGGAGTACCCGCTCTTCGGCCTCCCCGCGATTCTGGTCCCGTATCCGCATGCGTGGCGCTATCAGAAGGTGAATGCTGATTACCTGGTGGAGCGCGGCGCGGCCCTCCGCGTGAACGATGAGGACCTGTCGGCCCGCCTTGGGCCGGAAGTGCGCGCGCTCCTCGAGGACCGGGATCGCCTCGCGCGCATGCGAGCGGCGGCGCGGGCGGCGGCGACTCCGGACGCGGCGCGGCGCATCGCGCAAGAACTCGTCGCGTTGGTGAGAGGCGATGCTGGAGCACGGTCATGATGAGTTTATCGGCCGTCTTCTGGATGATGCTGATCATGTTCGGCGTCATCGGCGGCTTCCGGGGATGGGCGAAAGAGATTCTGGTTACGTTCAGCATGCTGCTGGCGCTGTTCCTCACGTTCGTGCTGGAGAAGTACGTGACGAGCGTGCGCGATGCGCTCAACCTCCAGCCGGGCGGGGCGCAGGTCGTCATCCGGGGCGTGCTGTTGCTGGCGCTCGCTTACTTTGGTTATCAGACCCCGGGCCTGCCGGCGCAGTTCACGAGCAAACTGGCGCGCGACAAGCTGCAGGACTGGATGCTGGGCGCGGTGCTGGGCTTCATCAACGGCTATTTCATCGTCGGGTCGTTGTGGTATTACATTCACAATGCCGGGTATCCGCTGCCGTACATCACGCCGCCCGCCGACCCGAACGTTTTGAATTACATCAGCTACCTGCCGCCGAAGTTGCTCGGCGAGCCGTACATCTACTTCGCCATCGGCGCGGCGTTTGTGTTTGTCATTATTGTGTTTGTATAGGTGCTGAGGGTTCACGGTATTTCCAGTGAAAGTGGTTAGATGAAGCATATTCACTTTGTGGGTATCGGCGGCGCGGGGCTGTCCGCCATCGCGAAAGTCCTGCTCGAGTCGGGCTACACGGTCAGCGGCTCGGACGAGGCGCTGTCGTCGTTCGCGCTCGATTTGGCCGCGCGGGGCGTGACCGTGTATCAGGGCCATTCGGCACAGAACGTCATGGGTGCGGAGGGGGTGGTGATCTCGTCTGCCGTCCCGAATGACAACGTCGAGGTCGTCGCGGCCCGCGAGCGCGGCATCCCCGTGCTCAAGCGCGCGGACTTCCTCGGCCAACTGATGGAGGGCCGCCTGGGGGTGGGCGTGGCCGGGACGCACGGCAAGACCACCACCACCGGCCTGATCGCCTTCATGCTCGATCGGGCGGGCCTCGACCCCACGTTCATCGTGGGCGGCCTGCTCGCCGACTACGGCACGAACGCGCGCGCCGGGCAGGGCCGGCACTTCGTCGTCGAGGCCGACGAGTACGACCACATGTTTCTGGGGCTGAAGCCCACCGTGGCGGTGGTGACGAACGTTGAGCATGACCATCCCGACGTTTACCCGACACTGAAAGAGATGCAAGAAGCGTTCCGCGCGTTTACCCAGTTGCTCCCGCCCGGCGGCCTGCTCGTCGCCTGCGCCCGCGACACCTTTGCGCGCAAACTCGCCGAGGAGCGGCAGAGCGCGGGTCAGCCGGCCCTGGTGTACGGCCTCCGCCGCGAGGACAACTTCCGCGCCGACTCGCTCCAGTTCAACGGCGCGGGCGGCTACGACTTTCTGGTCGCGAAGAACGGGGAGACGCTCGGCCTCGCGCGCAACCGGCTGTCGGGCGAACACAACGTGCTGAACTCGCTCGCGGCGCTGGCGGTGGCCGATTTTCTGGGTGTGGACTTCAACACGGCGCGCAACGCGCTCGCCGACTACCGCGGGGCGGGGCGGCGCTTTGAGGTGAAAGGCGAGGCCCGGGGCGTGACGGTTGTGGACGACTACGCTCATCACCCGACCGAGATTCGCGCGACCCTCGCCGCCGCGCGGCGACGTTTCGCGGGCCGTCCCATCTGGGCGATGTTCCAGCCCCACACGTTTTCGCGCACCCGGACCCTCCTCGCCGATTTCGCGGCCAGTTTCGCCGACGCCGACCATGTGGTCGTCGTGGATATTTTCCGCTCGCGCGAGAATCCCGACCCCACCGTCGGCGCGGCGGACATCGTGAAGAAGATGACTCACCGGGACGCGCGGTACCTCTCCGCGCTTGCCGACGCCGCCGACTATTTGTGCGCGACCCTGCGGCCCGGCGATGTGTTCATCACCCTCGGCGCGGGCGACGGCGACTGGGTGGGGATAGAAGTCTTGAAGCGCTTGGGAGGCGGGTAAGATGACCATTCGCGACACACCCACACAATTGAGTTTCGACATGGCTGAAAAAGAACGCCTGCGGGTCGCGTTTGGGGAGCGGCTGAAAGAAAACGAATCGCTTGCGCGCTACACCTCGGCGCGCATCGGCGGCCCGGCGGAGTTTCTGCTTTTCGCCGACAGCGCCGACGAACTCGCGGAGCAGGTGCGGACGGCGTGGCAGTTGGGCATGAAAGTGTTCATCCTCGGCGGCGGCGCGAACGTCCTCGTGAGCGACTCCGGGTTCCGGGGGCTGGTCATTGTCAACCGTGCGCGGGGCGTGGCGTTCAACGAGGAGGGGGAGACCGTCAGCGTGCGTGCGGAGTCGGGCGTGAACCTCGGCGTGCTGGCGCGGCAGTGCGTCGTGCGCGGCCTGGCCGGGCTGGAGTGGGCGGCCACCGTGCCGGGGACGATCGGCGGCGCGGTGTACGGGAATGCCGGGGCGCACGGGGGTGATATTGCCAGCAACCTCCGCATGGCCGAAATCTTGCAACATGACGGCACGGTGCGTGAATGGTCGAACGAGGAGATGGAGTTCGGCTATCGAACAAGCGCGCTGAAACGCCAGCGGAACGGGCGCAACTACGTGGTGCTCACGGCGGAAATGGCGCTGATACGCGGCGACGCTCAAGCGTTGCAGGCCAAAGTGGACGAATTCATCGCGCATCGCAAGCGCACCCAGCCCCCCGGCGCGAGCCTGGGGTCCATGTTCAAGAATCCGTCGCGCGATTACGCGGGGCGGCTGATCGAAGCGGCGGGGCTAAAAGGCAAGCGCATCGGCAACGCGGAAATCTCGACCCTGCACGCGAACTTCTTCGTGAACCTCGGCGAAGGCCGCGCCTCCGAAGTGTTTGCGCTCATTCATCTTGCGCACGACGCGGTGAAGGTGAAGTTCGGTGTGGATTTAGAGTTGGAAGTGGAATTGGTGGGGGAGTGGGGCGGGCAGTGCTGAGGGAGGCTTATCGCGTATGGCGTATCGCTTATCGTGCTCCGCGCATGGCGATACGCGATAGGCGATAGGCGATACGCAGATGACTCGCAAGATCCGTCTCGGTCTCATCTTCGGCGGTCGCTCGGCAGAGCACGAAGTCTCGCTCATGTCGGCGCGGTCGGTGCTGAAGGCGATTAACAAGGACAAATATGACCTGACGCTCATCGGGATCACCAAAGAGGGCAAGTGGATCGTCGAAGATCCGCGCCAGGGGACAGGGAACGACCCGATGAAGGCGCTGACGGCGGGGGACATGGCGAAGATGTCCGAGGCCGCGCTGCTCGGCGAGCCGGGGAAGCATGAACTGCTAGTGCTGAACGCCGGAGGGCCTGACCGTCTCGCAGTGCAACTCTCGTCCAGCGCCGAACTCGACGTGATCTTCCCGCTGTTGCACGGCCCTTACGGCGAGGACGGCACGGTGCAGGGCTTGCTCGAACTGGCCGATTTGCCTTACGTGGGCGCGGGTGTGCTCGGCTCGGCGCT
>Ga0184639_10000255_pt1 | contig 19596 bp, 21 predicted proteins | sample PLM31_170_b2_FD_133155 | JGI IMG/M metagenome (GOLD analysis project Ga0184639, IMG submission 133155) | Groundwater sediment microbial communities from an aquifer in East River, Colorado, USA - PLM3-1_170_b2 | ecosystem: Environmental > Terrestrial > Soil > Riparian zone | place: USA: East...
GCTTTATCTATTAATTTTTCCTTAGGCATATTAGTTTCTGCTTTGAATCCAACAAGAAAAACATTCTTTTGGATTTTCTTAATTTGATCTATAATTTTAGGTACACGTTTTAGTTTTAATATAATTTTATTCTGATTACTTTTGATCTTTGTTAAGCTTGATTTTTCTGGCATATAATCCGAAACTGCAGCAGCTAAAATTATTATATCAAATTTCTGTTTCATTTCTTTTTTTATAGCATCAAACATCTCTTGACCCGTTTCAATTCTTATCAACTTGACACCTTTAGGAGGTAATTCTTTTCCAGGACCATAAATCAGAGTAACTTTAGCTCCAGCAGAAACAAGCTCAGATGCTAACAAAACTCCAGTCTTGCCAGTGCTTTGATTTGTTATAACCCGTACAGGATCGATGTATTCTATTGTTGGCCCTGCTGTTATGAGCACTTTTTTTCCATGTAATTTAGATGATGCACCAAACTTTTTGAGAACAAAATCAAGTACATCCTCAGGTTCTGCAGCTTTTGCCTTTTCCTCAACCATCTGAGGAGAAACAAAATCCACTTTGTTCTTTAGAAAATCCATGTTTTTTCTCACTGCTGGGTTTTCATACATTGCCTCATGCATGGCCAAAACCACAACAATTGGTATCTTTGAGCCAAATCCTACACTCAAAACAGTAGAGATTGGCGTATCATCTATCCCATTTGCCAATTTTCCAAGAGTATTTGCTGTACAAGGATAAACTATAATCATATCAGACTTTTTGTAGTCTGCAATCTTGATGTGTTCTAAATCTCCGGTAAGTTTTGTTATCACTTCGTTTCCTGTTGCCCACTTGAAGTAGCTTGGTTTTATCAAACTAGTAGCAGCTTTGCTTGCAACGCAAGTAACATCAGCCCCATGTCGCATAAGCAGTCTAGCTAGCTCAATTGATTTGTATGCTGCAACACTCCCAGTTACACATAAAACAATTTTTTTTCCAGCAAGCTCAGTACCATCAGAGCTAACAATGTCTAGTGATGGATGGTCACGCAATTTCCTTTTTCAACCTTTCAAGTTCTGACTTGTCAATAGAAAAGCAATGTTCTTTTGCAGGAAATTTATTTGATATTATATCATTTTTGTAAGCTTCAACAGCCTTGACAATTTGTTGCGAAAGTTCAAGATATCTTTTGGCAAATTTTGGTTTTAGCTTGTCATACAATCCAACAACATCATGAAATACAAGCACCTGACCATCACAGTCTGGACCAGATCCGATTCCAATTGTTGGAATTTTAATAGAATCAGTAATTATCTTTGCAACTTCTTGTGTAACCATTTCTAGTGCAATGCTAAAAGCTCCGGCTTCTTCCAGTGCCTTTGCATCTTCAATAAGCCTTAATGCAGCATCCTTTGTCTTTGCTTGTACCTTGTAGCCTTCCTGTAGTACAGTAGTTTGAGGCTGTAATCCTATATGGCCCATGACTGGTATGCCTGTTTCCACAATAGCGCGTACTGTATCGCCTACCTCATGACCGCCTTCTAGCTTAACTGCATCTGCACCTGCTTTGATTAGTCTGCCAGAATTTTCTATTGCTTGAGATTTGCTTGCCTGATAAGACATGAATGGCAAATCAGCTACGACCATTGCATTTTGTCGTCCTCTGCTAACAGCTTCTGTAAAAAAACACATTTGTTCCATTGTGACTGGAATTGTATTTTGATATCCTAGCATAACCATTCCACCGCTGTCGCCCACAAGTATGATATCAATTCCAGCTTTATCACAAAGTAAAGCGGTAGTGTAATCGTAAGCAGTAATTACAGAAATCTTTGTAGAACCTTTCTTTGATGTGATATCCTTTACAGACTTAGGCATGTGATTTTCTCCTAAGATTATTTTTCATCACAAGTATTGCTTGAGCAAGATTCTTTTTATTGTAAAATCTGTCTGGTTTGAGATTCTTTTTCTTTGTTAATTTTTTAGAAATATTAATCAGAATCCTCATTCCGCGAATGACATTATCAACTATAGTAATATCTGCTGACTGGGCTGTTCGTGATAATGGATTAAGATCAAAAGTGATCACTTTTTTTCCAAATTTTTTCAGGGCCAAAGTTCTATCTCCATCTTCTAATGGTACAAGAACTACATCAGCAGAAAAAATTCCATTTTTATCAACAACTCGTCTTGCACTGTCAAGTTTTGGAATTTTTCGTGAAGATCTTGGATCTAATCCCAAAATTTCTTTTGCACCATTTTTTCTTAAAAGATTTGCAATTGCTCTCTTTCTCTTTTCACTAACGTAGAAGAGATTTACCTCAATCTTTGCATTCACTGTTTTCGCAAGATTCACAATCTCTTTAGGGCATAAAGCAGCAAAGTTGCCATTTACTGAAATTACAGGAGATTTTGCCAAAACAAGGGTTTTCGCTGCTACCTTTATGGCTTTTAGGGCATTTTTTGAGGTCTTTTCACCTATTAGATAGTCAAATGTCTCCCCTCTACCATGAGCCATAAGGCCTTCTTCAACAACCAAACCGGATCTGTAGCCTTGGACAAGCTTTTCTCTTATGTGCAGGGATGCAGCCCTGGGATGTGATTTTGGAATTAACACTGGTTTACTCTGGCTCCGCTTTTGTCAATCTTTGACTGGATGACAATGCCGTCATACTTTTTCAAAATTTGCATTACCTTGCCTTCTTTTGATTTTGGAACTAGTGTAAACACAGTCTCTCCAAACATTGCAACACCACACTTGAAACCGTTACTTTGAAGATCTTTTATTACAGCATTCATTTTTGGCGTGATTACATTGACATACTTTGCAAATTCCAAAGACATGTTAAGAAAGTCCTGATAATCTCTTGACTTTAGAAGCTTGTTTACCATCTTGCCTCCAAGACCATTTATTCTTGGCAGTTGATCTTTAATGAATTCTTTAGTAGAAATTGGAGAAAAGCAGATCACTAAAGCAGAAGAGTTACTGTAAATCTTTTTCAAACTCCCAATACCGGGTGCACCTTGCTTTGTTCTTATTTCAAAACCTCCATAATATGATGACAAAACAGTTCCAAGACCAGTCTTGCAATAAATCTCAGCATTATGAGCTATTTGTCCAATTTGTGTTCGTGAAAGATTTGTGCCCATTGCCTCGTTTAGTGCAAACGCAAGACTTAGTGCAACAGCTCCACTAGATCCAAGCCCATATCCGACTGGAATTGCAATATCGTGCTCTATATCAACAAAAAAACTTTCTTTTGCAATTTTGAAAAATTCATTAATGACAAATTCGGAAACCTGAGTGTTGTCAGTTTGGTATCCAGTTACTTTTATTCTAAAACGAGGTTTATCAGAGCTTGTGACCTTTACAGTAGTTGTAACACCTTCATTTATGCAAAAACCAGCTCCAAGCGAACCTTGAAGTTCTGGTCTTTCTTGGTTCATCTCTGCCTTGAAAAAGCCAGTGATATGACCAGGACAAAAGGCAACTGCCTGCATGAGCGCATTAAACTTCCCATAAAATATAAAAATAATGATTAAATAATTTATATTGATTTAAACTGACTAAATTTATTCGGCGCTTACAAAAGATTGGAGGTAGCATACTAGTCTCACTTCCAAAAGAGTGGATTGACGCAAATAAATTAGAAAAAAGCGATGAAGTCGAGTTAGAGACAGGAACCAACAGTCTTTCCATCACACTTTCTGGAAATCACAAGCTACCAAAAGAAGTTGTAATATCGTATCCTGTTTCAAAGGAAGAAAATATTATTGCCAATATTACTGGTGCATATCTTCTTGGGTATGATATCATCAAGATAAAAGGTAAATCAGTAATTTCAGCAGACGATCGAGAAAAGATCAGAACTTCGATGCGAAGACTTGTTGGCATGGAAATTGTAGAAGAAGATTCTTCCAATGTTATCATGCACTTTCTTTTGGATGCAACAACACTTAGCCCAGAAAAAATTCTAAAACGCATGAGCTCAATTGCACTTGGAATGTTTCGTGATACTCTAAACACATTGATGTCAGAAGACAAGACGGTACTACAAACAATTGCAAATAGAGATGATGAAATTGACAGACAGTATTTCTTGCTAGTCAGATTGATTCGAAGTACAATGGTTGATGCAAAGCTTGCTAATGCATTGAATTTAGAAAACATTGACATTTTGGATTATAGAATAGCTGCAAACCTACTTGAAACTGCAGGAGATACAATAGTGGAGATTGCAAAATCAATTTCAGAACTTGCATTAATGAAAAATGAATTCAAAAAAATTTATGACACTGCACAATACATTGAAGAAATACACGAAAAATCGATAGAGGCTTTTATTGAAAATAACAGGTCACTTGCTATTAAAGCCATAAAACTACATCGCAGTTATCAAAAGATGAGTACTGAGGTTCGTTCCTCTCTTGAACCTAAAAAACAAGCGTCAATCGAGCTAATAGACCTAGTCTATACATTTGAAAAGATAGCACGCTGTTGGGCTGATGTGGCAGATCTTGTCAAACCAGTATATCCAAGCTAAACTAACATCCTCTTCTTATTGCATATGTTAAAACAGCACAAATTGTTTTAGAATCAGTTATCTTTCCAGACAAGATCATCCTTAGCACTTTTTTAAAATCAATTTTTACAACAGAAAGTATCTCGTCATCATCAAGCTTCAAATCACTAGATTTTCTCAATCCTGTTGCAACATAACAATGAATTAGTTCAGTGTTATATCCAATTGATGGATAGTACTTGATCAATGAAGTCATTTTTTTAGCTTCATAACCTGTTTCTTCTTTTAGTTCTCTAAACGCACACTTTCTTGGATCTTTTTCACCTTTATCCATGGTACCTGCGGGAATTTCAAAAACAAAGCCGTGCGGAAAACGATGCTGTTTTACAAGTATGATCTTACCATTTTCTATGGCAAGTATTGCAGAAGCTCCCCTGTGTTCGATGATCTCCCTTCTGACTTTTCGTTTTTCTATAATTCCGTCATAAAGACTCAAAGAAAGAACCTCGCCATCAAAAATCTTCTTTTTTTTCACAATGATCATCTTATGGATGTAAAATTTGTTATATATTCTGTTGATAGGTCAGATGAAGTCGCTTTGATTTCTTTGCTGATTTGATGCTATTTTTAACCCACTGTTCAGGAAAAGCAATCTTTTTTGGAATGAAGAGATCAGCTGAGGCAATACCACTGATTTTACGCACATTTTGTGTTATCTCATCAAGTTTGAATATATCATCACTATAGAAAAACAAAACAATCTGATTCATAGCAATAAATGGTTTTTGTAAAAACGATCCTTCAAATTCTTCTTGTAGTTTAGCCAGAGTTTTCTTTACATCTTTTTCTATCCAAACAAGAATAGCAAAAGGAATGTATCCAGTAAATTTCCTCGGATCATAGACCAAAGTAAATTGCATCGCATCGTTATTTTCTAGCTTATCAAGACATCTTGTTATTGTTTTTGTTGACAAACCAGTTGATTTTGCAATTTGATCAATTCGTTCACGTGGATCATCCAAAAGAACTTCAATTATCTCAAGATCAGTTTTTGTCAGTTCAGATCTAAAACCAAGATTTTGTGCTTCAAAAATACTAAGAACTCTTACATCCTTCATCAAATTCTTTGCTAGTTCTATCTTTTTTTCTGGATCGTCTTTTATTACTATACTACAAACAGTTATGCCACCAACACAGGGAACAACAAAAAACGGTTCACCTAAGAGTTTCACCTGTTTTAGGATATACTCCAAGTCTTGCCCGGTTACTACAAAATAAAGAACATTATATCCCAAAATCGGCGGTTCAATTTTTAATGCAAATTTTTCTATAACTTTTTGATCAAGCATTTTTGAAATTCTTGATTTTACAGCACCTCCTGAAATCCCAACTTCTTGGCCAATTTTTCTATCTGGCGTTCTGCAATTGTTCAAAAGTTGTGTAAGAATCTGCATATCTAATTTGTCCAATTTTTAATCTCCATACCTCATTTGTTAGTATTAAAATACTATTCATTAATAAAAATGTCGTCTATATCATTCTAATACTTCATATACATTAAATATCAGACTATTTTTATTAAAATATGGATTACAGAGTTAATCTAGCGAAAAGAATGCTTACCAACAAGAAAGGCAGTCTCATTGGTGCTGTTTTGGCAGTATCAATTGGCATACTTGTTATCCATGTAAATTTCGTAATTTTTCAGGGATTGTTTGACGCAATTGTCAGGGATTTGAAAGACTATAGATTTGGTGACATTTTGGTAACCAATGAAGAAGATTACATCGATAAAAATGACATTGCATTGATAAATTGGTTTGAAAGAAATCCGTATGTTGCTGCAGCAACATCTAGATTGGATGGATCTGCTTCGATAAATGCTACAAAATTTGGGAAAAGAACTGAAGAATTTAGAATTCCAGTAGTAGGTGTTGATCCACTAAGAGATACACAGGCATCCACTATCCACAACACAGTTGGTGATGGTCAGTATGTATTTGCAAGAAACTCATTAGTGATGGGTTCTAGGGTTGCACGTGATCTTGGTGGAGTAGAAGTTGGCGATAATGTAAGACTAAAGTTTGTAGATAGACATGGTGAAGATCAGCTCAAACGTTTTGTTGTAACTGGAATAACTTCTTCTGCAGGTGGACAAGGACTAGATGGCAGTGTCATTATTCATATTGATACATTGCGTAGTTTACTTGATAGAACAGATGAAACTGGAGCAATTTTAGTAAAGCTAAATGATCCTACAAAAGCAGGAGAAATCAAAGATTTCTTTTTGAGATCATTTCCATCTGATGATTTTAAAGCTGAAACCATAGAAGAATCTGCCGAAACAACACTGAGTGGTTTTAGATCAGGTATTGCTTTGATAAATCTTATTGGATACTTTGGAATGATGTCCTCCGCATTTGCTATTGTAACAATTCAGATGATGCTAGTATCAAGCAAAACTAGAGAAATAGGAATCATGAGAGCAATAGGCGCAAAAAGAAAGGACATCCTTCTTCTCTTCTTGTTTCAAGGAATGATAATAGGAGCAATGGGTGCAGCAGCAGGAACCGGTCTTGGTTTGGCTTATACCTTTTATGCAAAAGAGACAAAAATGCAATTTCAGGGAAGCTTGGCCTTGGAAGTTACGTACAACTGGGAACAAATAGGACAAACCGCTTTGACCTCTTTTGGACTGGCAGTAATAGCTTCAATATATCCTGCATACAGAGCAACCAGACTTTTACCAGTGGAGGCGATGAGAACTGTCTAATGTTGTTTTAGAAGTTAGAAACTTGAACAAAACATATGGCGAGGGCGAAACAGCGGTTCATGCACTAAAAGACGTATCATTTTCAGTCAAAAGGGGAGAACTGCTTCTTATTGTAGGCAGTTCTGGTTCTGGCAAATCTACATTATTGAATATGATCGGATTGTTGGATCGTCCAACCAGTGGAAAAATCTTTCTTGATGGAATAGAAACAACTACTCTTAACGATAATGAAATATCATCTTTTAGAAATTCCAAGCTAGGATTTGTTTTCCAATCTACAAATCTGCTATCTGATTTAACGGTGTTAGAGAATGTTCTTCTTCCAAGAAAGATCCAGAGAACTGATGAAAATGCTATAGATGATGCAAAAAAATTACTAAGAACAGTAGGTCTTGAAAAGCAAATGAATAACCGTGCAAACAAAATATCTGGTGGTCAAGCTCAGAGAGCAGCTATTGCCAGGGGGCTCATTAATAATCCTTCAATAGTTTTAGCTGATGAACCTACAGGTAACTTGGATTCTGTTGCTGCAGAAATAATTGTACAACTCATGAAATCTCTTGTAAAGAAGCTAGGGCAGACATTCATTATAGTTACACATGACAAGCACCAATTTGGTGACGTGGATAGAGTCCTCACCATAAAAGATGGCCGTGCTTTCGAGGAAGAAGAACAAAGAGGAATGGAGGTAGCAGCATCATGACAAAACTACTTGTATTACTTGGAATATTTTTCATAGGTCAACTGTTTGTTGCTGCATATGCACAAACGTCAACATCTAATTCACCATTTACAAGACAATTTGGTGATATAAAATTCCTTAATGCCTACTTTGGTAATTTCAAAGAAAAGATGGAGGTAGAGCCAGGTGACATGAATGTGCCATTCACAATTGTCATGTCAGCCGTAGGAACTCAAGATATTACTGGAATACGTGGTGAGTTATCACTACCAACAGGATTTTCTTCATCAAATACCAAAGATGGACTCATAATAGCAGATACTGGTAACGTCGCATTAGCAGGTGAGATCTTTTCTTTAACATTCCATGTTAATTTGGATAAGAATATCAAGATTGGACAGTATCCTGGTATTGTAAAGATAGATTTTTCAAGATTGCGGGAAAGTGGAACGAGAAACTCCTTCTCTAATTTCGATTTTCTAGTTACTGGGAAAAGTATTCTAAATATTAAATCAGCCGATCCTTTTCTAACTTCAATAAAGAACAATCCAGTGGTAGTTCAAGTCTCAAACGATGGTACAGCACCACTGTCTAACGTTCATATTGTTTTACAAAACACACAAACAAGTGTTTCAGCAACCGCACAATCCGTTACAAATCTAGAAAATTCGGTATTTGATCAAAACGAATGGAATATTGGAAATATTGAACCAAAATCTACTAAATCATTTGCATTTAATATCTATATTCCAGAGAAACTAAAAGATGAAACACTTCATGCACCTATGGAAATAACTTACTTTAATGCACACGGTGAAAGCAAAACAGCTCTTAGAACCATCGACTTCTACGTTAACGGATTGATAAAAGCATCAATCTACAACGTTGATGTTATCACTTTATCTAAAAAACAGACTGTAATTGGTGAAGTTCTTAACGAAGGTAATGTTGATGGCTTGTTTGCATTTGTTACACTAGAACCACTTGGTAACTCTAACATAAAGAAATCAACTCAGTATGTCGATAAACTAGAACCAGATTCCCCTGTACCATTTAATTTCCCAATTGAATTTGACGGAGAGCCAAGGGATGGTGAGCATGACATCCGTATAACTGTGCGATATAAGGACTCTTTACGAAATGAAAATACTATCTCATATGATACAACAATTCTCTACAAAGATACGTCAAAAGAGGAGACAAGCAACTTACCAGAGTTTATACCATTCATAATTTTAGGTGTGTTAGCTGGAATCGGAGTGCTTGTATACACCAGAATCAAAAAGAAAAATAAGAAAACTGTAAATCAAACAAGCTAAAGTTATATTTAGTATATACGAGATTTTTGTTTATGACTTGGGATGAAATAGAGGTCCCAAAAGAAATCAGACCTTTTATGCTTGAACAGGCTGAAGAAACAAAGCTAGGCCAAAAAAATGGTGCAAATAAGCAATATCGATATGGTAAATTACACATCAGAGAATATGACGATAAATATCTGATCCATATGGATAAGGTTGATCCAAGAAAAGATCCCATAGGTCATCTGATATTTGGTGCTCCTGAAGTCTTGATTGGTCTTGCAACTGCAGCAATTGGTGGAAAAAATATAGCTTCACAAATTTATAAAAATCAAAAATCAAAAAGTTTCTCTTTAATTACCGGATTACTATCGTCTGTGGCACTTGGCTACGCTGGATATTCCCTGACAAAAAAGATCAAAAATTTCTAGGAGTAGATCGGTCTTATCAAAAACAAGAACCATTAGGGTTTTTCTCAAACTATTACCACTCATTCTAGTACTTAGAAAAGATAGAAGAGAATGGGTAAAAAAAGAAGGTAAAAACATCAAAGTAGAAAGATATCAAAAAAATGCACGAAAAGTTCTCAACACATTTGTTAGTCTTGGACCAGTTTACATTAAACTTGGTCAATGGCTTTCTTCAAGAGCTGACATTTTACCACAACCATACATGGAAGAGCTTGCAAAATTGCAAGACGATGTACCAGCAGCTCCTTTTGAGCAGGTCAAACCAATAATAGAAAATGATCTTGGACCAATTGAACAAAACTTTGATTATATCAACACCAATGTACTTTCTGGCGCATCACTTGGCCAAGTATATCTTGCCAAAATAAAAGAAAAAGATGTCGTCATCAAGGTACAAAGGCCAAACATTGAGAAAATTGTAGAAGAAGACATCCGAATTCTCAAAAAGTTTCTTCCCATAGGAATGAAGTTTGTAGATCCAAATTTGCGCTATTCTGCAGAAGCAATGTTATCGCAATTTATAGAAACAATACATGAAGAAATGGATTACAGAATTGAATTACAAAATCTAAAAACAATCAAAAGAAACATGCGTGATTATCCAAAAGTAATAATTCCTTTCGTCATAGATGATCATTCATCACAACACGTACTCACAATGGAGTACATACCTGGAATCAAAATAACTAATGTGCAGGCTTTAGATGAAGCTGGAATAGATAGAGAACAGATTGTAATCAAGGCTCACAAAGTCTTTTTTACAATGCTTTTACACCACGAAATATTCCACGCAGATCCTCATCCTGGGAACATATCCGTAACAAATGATGGTTCTCTGATACTTTATGACTTTGGTATGGTAGGCAGGCTTGACAACGAGACACGATTAAAGCTAATCAGACTATATCTTTCTCTTGTTGAAAAGGATCCTCCACGAACAGTAAACGCAATGAATGATCTTGGTATGCTTATTCCTGGTTTTAATGCAAATGTAATAGAAAAAGGAATAGAAATGTCAATTCAAGCAATGCATGGAAAAAAACCAGACACTATGGAAGTAAGAGCACTGATGGAGCTTGCAAACAAAACAATGAGCAAATTCCCATTTAAGCTCCCAAAACACTTGGCACTTTACATGAGAATGGCATCAATCCTTGAAGGAATTTATCTTACTCATAAAGTAAAATTCAGATTCATCAATATTTTACGAAACATTCTCGAAGAAGAACATCTTATCAAGGATGCATATGTTGAAGAACTAAAGTACTCCATCACCAGATTTGCAAAATCAATTGATGCTACAATATCTATTGCTCCAGAACTTAAACGATATCTTGATGAAAACAGATCATTTCAAAATATGATACCAAAATATTCTGGAAATATTTTACTTTCAGGAAGCATTCTTTCTTCTGCAGTGTTTGTTGGTTCTGCAGTATTATATGCAACAAATGAGTTTGCAGGACAAGTTGGTATGATAGGTTCTGTAATTATAATGGCGATATCTGTACTTCTCAGAAAACGTTAGCTATTCTATTGTTATGTCTTTTCCATTTTTAATGGGAATCTTTAGTGTAAGAACACCATGAAGATATTTAGCTGAACCAACAGCTTCTTCACCTCCTTTTACATCAATTGGGAGTCTAATCTTCTTATCAATTTCATGTGGTCTTTGATGCCAGACCATAGTTCCATCATGATCCGTCTCTCTTTTTGCATTTATGGAAAGAATGTTTCCATTTATTCTCAATTTGATATCTTTTTTATCAAAACCTGGTAAATCAATTGTAACAATCAAGGTGTCCTCATCTAACATTATATCTATAGGCGGTAATACAAATTCGTAAAACTCTCGCGATCTATTGCCTATTTCTTTTAAAACTTCTTTTGCCATATAGTGTACTAGACCCATCTTTATGTAATAAAGCGTTTTTTTAGTTATAAACGTTGTAGATTCACAATTTATCTAGAACTCAATTAATTACAATTTGATGATAATTGTTTTAGAAGGATTTGACCAAGCAGGTAAAGGGACTCAATCAAAGCTCCTTGCTAAGACCTTAAAGGCTAGAAAGCTAAAATGCAAAATTTTCAATTTTCCTGATTACTCCACTCCTATAGGAAAAGAAATCAAACATTATTTGAGTGGAAAAAGAAAATTTCCACCACAAGTAATTCATTGTCTTCTTGCTGCAAACAGATGGGAAAAATCAAAAGAGATAGAGGACGCTCTCTCAAAAGGCTATGTACTAATAATGAATAGATATTATCAATCAAACCTAGTTTATGGTGTAACAAATGGCCTTGAATTAGAATGGTTATCGAATCTTGATGCAGGTCTTCCAAAAGAAGATCTTGTGATCGTTCTTGATGTGGAACCAAGAGAATCTTTTAGTCGTAAAAAAATTCAACGTGACAAATTTGAAAAGGATAAAGAGTTTGCACAAAAAATAGTTCGTACTTATCGAACTCTAGCCAAAGAGCTTGGATGGGAGATAGTAAATGCATTACAAACCAAGTCACAAGTTAACAAAGATGTAATGGAAGTTGTTCTAAGATACATCAAATAAAGAAATGACAAAAAAATATCTTGAGATAGTTGATCCGATTCATGACTTTATCAGAATTTATGAACCAGAGATCGACGTAATTGATACATCCGTTTTTCAAAGACTACGCAGAATAAGACAGCTTGCAGGTGCACATCTTGTTTATCCCAGTGCACAACATTCAAGGTTTGAACATTCTTTAGGTGTAATGCACATAGCTGGTCAAGCAGCTGAAGTGCTTAAAGATAAAGGATTTTTGAATTCAGATGATGTAGCAAATCTCAGACTTGGTGGCCTTTTGCATGATGTTGGTCATGGTCCATTTTCTCATCTTTTTGAGGAAGTTTTACAAAAGAAAAAGAAAATCACTCACGAAGAAATTGGTAAGAGGCTCATACTTCAGACAGAAATTGGAGATTTCATCTCACAATCTGGTTTTGATAAGAAGTTTCTCACACAGCTTGCGTTTGGTAATTCGAAACATCAATTCATGAACGAGATCATATCTGGTGGATTAAGTGCAGACATGATGGATTATCTCCCAAGAGACGGATACTTTACAGGTGCAGAACATGCGAAAATTGATTTTAAAAGAATAGTTCAATCTCTTGGTGTTTACGAAAAAAAACTTTCTCTTGACAGATCATCTCTTTATTCATTTGAATCTATGATGATTTCACGATACCAAATGTTCAAAGCTGTTTACTTTCATAAAACTGTACGATCAGCAGAAGTGATGTTGCTTGAATCAATGAGTCTTGCAGATGATGAACTTGAATTTACTTCATATGATCTTGATAAATACATTCAACTGACAGATGAATTTGTTATATCAAAATTAATAGCACTCCCACCAAAATCTTCCGATCTAAAAAGAGCATGTAAACTTGCAAAAGACTATCAGAGTCGTAGATTACTCAAATGTGTATTTGAAAAAATTCTTACACGTAAAGAAAGATTTAGCATAAAATCATCTGAGATAAAAAAAGAAATTTCTAAGAAATCCAAAGTAGATGAATCTGAAATTTTTATAGATATGTCAACAACTCCAACCATTCCACTAACACCTTCCAAAAAAGAATCTCAATCAATCATATTGACATCAAAAAAAGGCTCCATGCAAAAGGAAGGATATGAGCTACCAATTTCTGAGATTCCATTAGTGTCTGCAATCTCAGGTTTTATGAACATGTTACGAGTTTATACCGCAAAAAAAAATAGAAAAAAGGTTGAAATTGCAGCACAAGCCATCCTTGGTGAAAACAAATCATGAAAAAAAGAATCGTGATAAAATTATCGGGAAGGTTATTTGGGTTTGATGACTCTAAAATCTTAAAGGATTATGCGACATTTTTTGTGAGAATAAGCAAGTTCTGTCAACCAATTATAGTTGCAGGTGGCGGCAAAATTGCAAGACATTACATTTCACATGCTAGGTCATCTGGAGCAGACGAATCAACATTAGATGAATTGGGAATCGAAGTATCAAGATTAAATGCAAAACTCTTGATTTATGCTATGCAAGACAAAGCATATCCACATCCTCCAACTAACCTAAAGGAAGTAACACATGCAGTTGATAGCGGTCTTATTGTAATAACAGGTGGTCTACATCCTGGTCAGAGCACAAATGCAACTGCTGCACTTATTGCAGAGAAAGTTCGCGCTTCAATATTTTTGAATGCAACAGACGTAGACGCAATCTATGATTCAGATCCTAACAAAAACAAGAATGCAAAAAAATTCAAACGCGTCGAGCTCACAAAGCTTCGTAAGATGCTTGTACATCAAGAATCATTCGCGGGGGGTTATGACTTGATGGATATAGTAGCATTAAAAGTGATTGAAAGATCAAAAATTAAAACGCGAATAATAAAAGCAGATATCAAAACCTTAGAAAAGGCAATAAAAGGTTCTCCAGAAGGAACTGAAATTATACTAGCTTGACTTTTCCTGTATATTCAGGAATCCCTGCAGCAACAGCTTTTTTCAAAATCTCACGCGCGTCATTTTCTTCTAAAACCTTAGACTGTGCTTTTGCATATCCCTCTTCATCAACTATAACTGTAACCCATCCTTCATGTTTGTTAACAACTGCAACAAATTCTTGTTCTCCGACTGGAACAAATTTTCCTTCTGATTTTTTTACAGTAAGTGTTAACATGGCAAATCCTGCATGATTAAAAAGATTCATCTGAGATTTTCTCGCTCTTTCTTGACCTATTCTAACTGCTTGGTGATACTGCACAAAATTATTTTCTAAAGTTTTAACTATAAGCCTTTTCAACTCAACATTTAAGGGAAGAACAAACTTCCTTAGGCCATTGAACAGAAAACCTCTAGTTGGAGTAGCAATAGGAATTTTTGCTGTAATTATTCTAGCTGTTTCAGTACTACCAGGTTCTGATTTTTTGAAGAATATAGTACCAAAAGATGTTGAACTTCCCGGAAGTCTAAATACAATCTCTTCAGAAATTAAACCATTAGATGTTCAACTAAGTGACATTTCTGTTTTATCTGTCTCTGAAAAAGAAGCTACATTAGAATTAAAATTTGATGTTTCAAATCCAAATAATAAACCAATCTTACTAGAAATGATAAGTTTTAACATTTTTGAAAATGATATTAAAGTAGGATATGGGGAAATTGGAGAAAGACTTGGTGGGCAATATGCAAATTCTAATTACTACACAGTTTTATCTGGTTCATCACTTTTGGTACATGACAAAATACCACTAAAAAATACTGGAAATAATCCTGAATTTTGGTTAACATTACAACAAGGTACTCCCGAATGGAGGATCAAAGGTGAGGCATTCTATAGCACCACATCTGCATTTAGTGGATTGGCAGACTCTGTAGTTTTTGATTTTACTAGGTAGGAAATTGTCCTTTATATCATAAAATTCCAAAATTTAGATTATTTGTACAAAGTGAAACTTGTTTAGATAAATTATATAAGATTCTAGGAAGGAGTTTCCTTAACATGGCAGAGTTGATGATAGCATATGAAATAACTACAGGCGTTTTCATTGCCTTTGGTGTATTGTTATTTGCACTACGCGGCAAAGGTCACACGGCTGTAATTACTGGCTCAGAATAGGGATCAAATCCCATTCGAACTTTTTTACTCCTCTTGATCCTTAAAACCTAGTAGAGATTCTATTGAAAAACTCACTGGTTTCTTTTCTTTAAGATAACATTTTTCATAATATTGGCAAGCATTACACTCCAACGATGGTTCTATGACTGGAATTTTTTTCTCTTCAAGTAAGCTATTCAAAATTTTGACTCGACGTATGGATTCTTCGAACATCTTATTATCCCGAATCATAGAAAATGATATTTCATCGCCATTTTCTGCAATGTATGATACGATACCATCAGTCTTCTTAAGAATCCATAGACACGCATTCAGATACAGTACGTCACTAGCAATCAGTCTTTCTGGTGGTTTAGGTACTGGGCGAAAGATTATGACTACGTCATCAACTATCATGTCAGCATAAATCTTTAGCTTAATGCTATCTAAGGAGAATTCGCCTTGTACTGAACCATATGGCATTTTTCTTATCAACTCTCTAAAAAGGTCTGAAAATCTCAATCCTTTTTGTTCCAGTGGATCTACTCGATCAAAATACGAACGACGTAAGCATCTCGTAACCTCAGAAAAATGTATTATTTTGTTATCCTTTTCAGTTTCTGGTTTTATATCATGACTAATGCGTTCTATAACATCTGTAATAATACGCCTGTAATCTCTATCTCCCATCAAGGTGAGTATTCCTTGACGACATGTCTATAATATATTTAGCTCACCGTTCGTAAAAGTCCCTTTGAGATCTCAGAATAAGCAAGACCTATAAAGTGTAGTCCAAAACCAATCACAACGCCTAACAAAATGTTTCCGGCAGGGGAAGTAGATTCCCATTAATTTCTAAGGGAATTCACCAATTATCAAAAAATCGCTATTCTGCTATAACAAGCTTTGATATTACTGTTTGTGCAGGTATCTGTTGCTCTACGGCAAATGCAATTGCCGATATGTTTCTTATTTCATATGTTGTTAGTTTCAAAATTCCAATCACTGTTGCAAAGCTAAACATTCTAGTAAAAGTTCTATTGACTGCTTTGTAAATGGCAAGCTCAAAAGCTCTTTCAAATTCTGATAACGCATCAACTGCATTATCAATTTGTGGAACTAAATCTTTGTAAACAGTGCTTGAAAGTTCTGACATTGCATCTTTTATCGATTCCGCACTTATCATTTTACCAAGCAAATCTTTAGGTGCTGATGTTGTATGGGTTACTATAAGATCTTGTATATGTTGTTCATCTAGTCCCCAGAACTTTCCACGTAAAATACTAAGCAAATTGTAAAAATCAATATCCATTCCTATCAGATGTACAAGACCATGTTCTCCTGACGCTTTTAGCGCACTGTCTAGTTGTTTGTAAAAAACTTTGTCCAAATATGTATCAAATACCTGAAGATTCTTCTTTTCATTATACAATGAAACTGCTTTTGCAATTTCTTCACCAAACTCACTTGTTGCAAGACTTGACACAGCTTCTTCCATGTCCTTTGCTACAAGTGCTTTTACTACTATATCACGTCGTCCTATCAATTCTTCTGCATGCAGGTTTACATAAGGTTCTATTTCCTCATATGATCTTCCCAAAACTTTTCCTTTGAAAATTAGTTTTAAATTCCAGATCAAAAATTTTAGATAGTATACATTCAGAATTTTTGAACCTCCGCCTACAGATTTTGCAAGAGAAAAATGAATATCTGCAAGATGACTTCTAAGGGCAGATTCAATTTTTTCAGCGGTAATTGGTTTTGTAAGCTTTGAAACAGCATTGATGTATACAGTACTCTTTATTCTTGTTACAAGTTCTTCCAAGTTTCGTGATTCAGCTAATGTTTGCAGTTCTCCCTTTGAAAGAAGCCTACCACGGGCACTAAAAGATTTTACAGAACCAAATATTTTCTGAGGAGCACCTATGCCCATTCATATGACTTCTTTTGAGTAAGGATTTTAATGTTTGGAGATAAGGTTGGACCGGAAAAAGTTGATAACAGATTCACGATCAGAACTTGTCAAGGTGGAAAATCCTTCTAAAAGTTCTCCATAGATTGCCATTGTTCCATTAAGAGTATGCCTTAAACGATTTGAATTAAACGGAATAATCTTGTCTATCTCTCCATTAACATGTGATTCTATGTATTTTTTGAGTAATGCGAAAACAAAATTTGGGGCAATATTCAACAGTGTAAGAATCACTCCTTTGAATTCTTCTTCTTTTATATCATAATTCTCAAAGAATTTCTTAAGAATTTTAATTCTTTCATCTTTTAGCTCATCAAGAGATGCAGCTACTAACATACCACTTTCTGTGAGTTTGTAATACGGTACGCCATGCTCTTGCAAAGCCCTTGGTCCTCGCTTTAAGGGCAACCTTCCTGCCTCTTCCGCAATTCCAAGTGGAAGCAAAATTTCGTCAAGATCTCTAAAAATTCCAGAATAAACATTTTGCCACACTGTATTACCTTTCTCTGCAACCTTGTGAGCTAAAGATGTTCTTGTATTCATCATATGTCTTGTTTCAGTTGCAAGATTTGCGATAATTGATCTCTGTCGCATTGCTTCACCTGTAAGCTCTTCCTTTTTCGTTTTGAAGGTCTTAAAAATAGCTAGTTTAGGTTTGTCTTCTAATTTTATAGATGCTTCTTGGCTTCTCAAACAAACGACCCCAATTTTATTGGATCAATATTCTTAGATTGAATGAAAACAAATCGATAAATTTGGCAATTATGATATAAAATATTCATTTTACGTTATTATCATATAATGTGATACAATATAATACTTTATCATGTTATAATGTATCATAAAAATCATCTAATATGATACAATGTTTTTTATACTTTTGGTAAAGAAGAAAATCTAATGTTTTGGAAGAAAGCACGAAGGTCCGAGGTATTTACCATAAGTGCTGTCATGGTAGTTGCGACGCTACTAGCAATAAGTTTCTCAGGAAACGCCTCTGCTTATATGCCAGGCGATCCTGCTGAAAAATATTCTTGCTTTGATAAAGATGAAAGCGGAAATCACATAGTAGGCGAAGATGGAAATCTAGTTCCATGTCGTCTAGATACTGGTGACAATGCTTGGATGATGACATCTTCAGCGCTCGTGTTGGTAATGACACCTGCTGGACTCGCAATTTTCTATGCTGGACTTTCAAGATCAAAGAACGCAGTGAATTCGTTGATGATGGTATTCATCACAACTGCAATCGTTGCAGTACAATGGGTTCTATGGGGATACAGTCTTGCCTTTGGTCCCGACGCAGGAAATGGATTTATAGGAACTTTAGACTGGGTAGGCCTGAATAACGTTCTTCATGACGTTCCATCAGACGTTTACGGTGGAATTACAGGAACAACTATTCCTCATCAGACATACATGATATTCCAGATGATGTTCGGTATAATCACACCAGCATTGATTGTAGCAGCATTAGCTGAACGAATGAAGTTTAGTGCATTCTGCGTCTTCGTAGTTCTATGGGCAACATTCGTGTACGACTTTACCGCTCACTGGACATGGTCACTAGGATCAGGTGGTACTCTAATAGGCTGGACAGGCGCACTTCCGTCGCTTGACTTTGCAGGTGGAACTGTAATTCATATCACATCTGGCTTCTCAGGACTAGTTATAGCTCTGATGCTAGGTAGAAGATTAGGATATGGAAAGGTTCCAATGGAGCCTCACAACATACCACTGATAGTTCTTGGTGCAGCATTGCTCTGGTTTGGATGGTTCGGCTTTAACGCTGGATCTGCAGGCGCAGCAGCAACAAATGCAACAAGTGCATTTGTCGCAACACAAACTGCTACGGCAATGGCAGTTATTACATGGATGCTAGTATCGTGGGCCCATACAGGAAAACCCTCTACAATTGGTGCAGCAACTGGTGCTGTAGCCGGACTTGTAGCTATTACGCCAGCATCAGGTTTTGTGTCACCAATGTCTGCTCTTATTATCGGCATCGCTGCATCAACCATATGTTACGGCGCAGTACTGTTTAAGAACAGACGCAAATGGGATGATGCACTTGATACATGGGCAGTACATGGAATTGGAGGTTTAGTAGGCGCACTTTGTACTGGTATATTTGCAGAAAAGCGATTTACACCATGGGGCGCTGATGGACTCGCCTTTGGAAATCCACAACAACTATTGAACAACGCAATTGGTGCATTTGCAGCAATGGCTTGGGCAGTAGGTATTACCGCAATCATA
>Ga0184639_10000256_pt1 | contig 19593 bp, 12 predicted proteins | sample PLM31_170_b2_FD_133155 | JGI IMG/M metagenome (GOLD analysis project Ga0184639, IMG submission 133155) | Groundwater sediment microbial communities from an aquifer in East River, Colorado, USA - PLM3-1_170_b2 | ecosystem: Environmental > Terrestrial > Soil > Riparian zone | place: USA: East...
GCAGGCCGTTGTCCACGAACATGCACGTGAGCTGGTCGCCGATGGCCCGATGCACCAGCACGGCCACGACGGCGGAGTCCACGCCCCCGCTCAGCGCGCAAAGCACGCGGTCCTGACCGACCCGCTGCCGGATTGAGTCGATCGTGGTGTCGATGAAGGACGCCATTGACCACAATCGTTTGACTCCGCACACTTCGAGGAAGTTCTCAAGGATCGTTCGGCCCTGCGGCGTGTGGGCCACCTCGGGGTGGAACTGAACGGCGTAGAGCCGGCGTGCCTCGTCGGCCATCGCCGCCACTGGGCAGTTCGCCGTGGTGGCCAACGCGGTGAATCCGGGAGGCGGCTTGAGCACGCTGTCGCCGTGACTCATCCACACCGTCACCTGCCCGCTCGCCTCGGGCTCCACGCGGCGCAGGAGCGGGCTCGTCCCCGTCAGACGCACCTCGGCGCGCCCGTACTCGCGGCGCTCCGAGGGCACCACCTGGCCACCGAGGAGGTAGCCCATCGCCTGCATGCCGTAACAGATGCCCAGCACGGGGATCCCCGCCTTGAAGAGGTCCTTGGGGGGAAGCGGTGCGTCCTCCTCGTAAACGCTGGAGGGGCCGCCGGACAGGATGATGCCCTTGTAGCCGGCGCCGAGGAGATCGTCGAGGGGTACGGTGCACGGGAGGATCTCGGAGTAGACCGACAGCTCACGGATGCGGCGCGCGATGAGCTGCGTGTACTGCGCGCCGAAGTCCAGGACGGCGATCTTGTCGGCGGCGTCCACCGACGGCCCCCGTCTCTACCGGGGGCGGCCCAGCTTCTGCGCCTGCTGGAAGACCTTGCCTTCAGTCTTGATCGCCGGAGCGATGATCAGCTCCGTCTGCTGTAGCTCACGGATGTTTCGCGCGCCAACCGAGCCCATACAGGTGCGGATGGCGCCGACCAGGTTGAGGGTGCCGTCCTCGGTGAACGCCGGACCGAAGAGGATCTGCTCGAGCGGCCCCGCGATGCCGACGCGGATGCGGGTGCCGCGCGGCAGGTTCTGGTGCGGCGTCGCCATGCCCCAGTGATAGCCGCGCCCCGGCGCCTCGACAGCACGGGCGAAGGCGGAGCCGATCATGACGGCGTCGGCGCCGGAGGCCAGGGCCTTGCAGACGTCGCCGCCCGTCGTCATGCCGCCATCCGTGATGATCGGCACATAGCGCCCCGTCTGCTTGTAGAAGAAGTCCCGCGCGGCGGCGGAGTCGGCCGTCGCCGTCACTTGCGGCACGCCGACTCCCAGGACCTCGCGGCTCGTGCAGGCGGCGCCGGGCCCGACGCCGATCAGCAAGGCATCGATGCCGCATTCCATCAACTCGAGGCAGGCCTCGTACGTAACGACGTTGCCGATGATGAGCGGGATGGCCAGCTGCTTCTTGAGCTTCCGGAGATCGACGGGCGTGTACTCGGTGGCGATGTGGCGCGCGGTGGTGACGGTCGACTGCACGACGAAGATATCGGCGCCGGCTTCCTGGGCGATCTGGGCGAAGCGCTCGGCGCGCTGAGGGATGGCGGACACGACAGCGGGGCCGCCCCCCTTCTTGATCTCGTTGATCCGGCTGTGGATCAGCTCTTCCTTGATGGGCTCCCCGTAGATCGACTGAATGATCTTCGTCGCCTCTTCCTGGCTGGCCGAGACGATGCGGTCCAGCACGTCGTCAGGGTCGGCGTAGCGGGCGAAGAGGCCTTCGAGATTGAGGACGGCAAGCCCCCCGAGGCGCCCCATCTCCATGGCCAGGCCCGGGCTCACGACGCCGTCCATGGCGGCGGCCATGATGGGCAGTTCGAAGCGGCGGCCACACAACTCCCAACCGATGTCGACCTCGTTCGGGTTGACCGTCACGGCGCCCGGTACGAGCGCGATGTCATCGAACCCGTACGCGGCCCTCGCCTTGCGTCCGCGCCCCACCCACATCCCCATCATTGACCCCCTTCGGCGGTTGAACCGCCCTGAGCCCGCATCCCGTATATAGTGATCGCCCACGCGCCGTCCACTCGATTTGGTGCAGTATAGCTACGGCCCCCGTGGGTGTCAACGGCGGAGGCCGGTCGGCTGCGGCCAGCGCCGCCGGTCACCTCATGACCTCGCCCGCCACCACGTGGTGCACCCCCGCGGTGTCACGAATGACGAGCGCGCCGTCACCATCGAGGTCCACGGCGACGCCCACGCGACCGTCCACGGTGACCCGGCGCCCGATGGTGTCGGCGAGCGCCAACCACCGCTCGCGAACAGGCGCGAATCCGTCCCTCTCGAGGCAAACCCGCCAGACGTCGAAGGCTGCGAGCACGGCTTCGAGCATCGTGTCACGCTCCACCGTCTGGCCCGTCTCGATCCGGACGGAGGTGGCCGCGCCGGTCAACTCGCGCGGAAAGCGATGCTGGCCCAGGTTGACGCCGACGCCCACCACGACCAGCGCCTCGGTCGCGATCCGCGACTCCAGGAGGATCCCCGCGATCTTGCGCTCGTCGACGACAAGGTCGTTGGGCCACTTGAGCCGGACCGCGAGCCCGGCAACCGCCTCGAGGGCGTCGGCGACGGCCACGCCCGTGGCGAGCGAGAGCTTCGGGAGATCGCGGATGGCGAGCCGCGGGCGGACGACGATCGACGCCAGGAGGCTCGCACGAGGCTCGTCGAGCCAGTGGCGGCCCCGCCGGCCGCGCCCCGCCGTCTGCGTATCGGCAACGACGACCGTCCGGTCCGGAGCGCCGCCGTCCGCGAGCTCGAACGCCACGGTCTGGGTGGAGGTCACCACTCCCAAACGGACAATCTGCGGCCCAAGCGCCGGCGGGGCCCCCCATGTTCTAACCCCCATCACTGATCCACCCACGGCTGGCCTCGAGCTTCCGGTGCAGCTCGCGCTGCTCGTGGAGGCGCTGGCGCTCCTTCTCGACGATCTCGGCCGGTGCGCGCTCGACGAACTCAGGCCGGCCGAGCTTGGCCTCGATGAAGGCCACGGCGTCCGCCGCGCGGCGGATCTCCTTGTCCAGACGGGCGCGCTCGGCGGCGAAGTCCACGACACCGGCGAGGTCGACGTACAGCTCGGAGGCGCCAACGACGGCGAGTGCCGCGTTCTGCGGCCGCGCCGCCGTGGGGTCCACGCGCACCTCGGCGCGCGCGAGGGAGCCGACGAGGCCTGCCGTGGCGGCAAAGAGCGCACCGTCGCCAGGCGCGGGGCGGATCGTCACCGGCAACGAAGCGCCGGGCGTGATCCGCATCTCGCCCCGGATGTTGCGGACGGCCGCGACCGCCTCCATGACCGCGGCCATGTCGCGTTCCGCAGCGGCGTCGAGCTGGCCGCGCCTCACGCGCGGGTACGGCGCGATCATGATCGACTCCCCCGCTCCGGGCAGCCGCTGCCAGATCTCTTCGGTGATGAACGGCATGAAGGGGTGAAGCAGCCGCAGCGTCGTCTCGAGCACCGTCACCAGCGCGTGCTGCGTGGCCAGCCGCTCGGCCGGCGAGGCAGGCCGATAGAGCGGTCCCTTGGCGATCTCGAGATACCAATCACAGAACTCGTGCCACAGGAACTGATACACGGCGGAGGCCGCATCGTTGAACCGGTAGCGGCGAAGCGCCTCGCGGACGGTGCGAGTGGTCGCCGCCAGCCGGCTCCGGACCCACCGGTCGGCGAGCGCCGGAGGGGCCTTGCGGGCGCGCCGGGCGTCGTAACCGTCCAGGTTCGACAGCACGAGGCGGGCGGCGTTCCAGAGCTTGTTGGCGAAGTTGCGGTAGCCCTCCACCCGCTCGTCCGAGATGCGGATGTCGCGGCCCTGGGCGGCAAGCGCCACGAGCGTGAACCGGAAGGCGTCGGTGCCGTAGCGGTCCATCATGACGAGCGGGTCGACCACGTTGCCCTTCGACTTGGACATCTTCTGCCCTTCGGCGTCGCGGACGAGGGCGTGGATGTAGACGTCGCGGAAGGGCACGTCGCCCATGATGCGGAGGCCCAGCATCGCCATACGAGCCACCCAGAAGAACAGGATGTCGAACGCCGTGACGAGCACCGACGTCGGGTAGAAGGTGCGGAGCTCGGGCGTGTGGTCGGGCCAGCCGAGCGTCGAGAACGGCCAGAGCCCCGAGGAGAACCACGTGTCGAGGACGTCCTCGTCCTGGCGGACCGGCCCGCCGCACGTCGGGCACGCGGTGAGGGTGGTGCGGGAGACGTGGACCGAGCCGTCCGCCTCGCAGTGCCAGGCGGGGATCCGGTGGCCCCACCAGAGCTGGCGAGAGATGCACCACGGCCGGATGTTCTCCATCCAGTGGCCGTAGGTCTTGCTCCAGCCCCGTGGAATGATCGTGATCCGGCCTTCGCGGACCGCCTTCTGCGCCTCGTCGGCAAGGGGTTTGACCTGGACGTACCACTGCTTGGAGACGAGTGGCTCGACCACGGTCTTACAGCGGTAGCAGACGCCGACGGCGTGCCGGTACGGCTCGATGCGCTCGATGAGCCCGAGCACTTTCATGTCCTCGACGATCCGCCGGCGGCACTCGAAGCGGTCGAGCCCTGCGTACTTTCCCGCCAAGGCCGTCATGCGGCCGTCGAACCCGATGACGGTCCGGATCGGGAAGTCGTGGCGGCGGCCGATCTCGAAGTCCACGGGATCGTGGCCCGGCGTGATCTTCACCACGCCCGTCCCGAAGTCGGGGTCGACGGCCGGGTCGGCCACGACGCGCATCGTTACCGTCCCCTCGACCGACGGCACCTCGAGGGTCCGGCCGACGTACTCGGTGTAGCGGCGGTCCTTCGGGTTCACGGCAAGCCCGGTGTCGCCGAGCTTCGTCTCCGGTCGCACGGTGCCCAGGGTCAGCGGGCCGTACTTGATGTAGACGAATTCCGCGTCGCGCTCCTCGCGCTCGACCTCGAGGTCGGAGAGCACGGTCTGGCAGCGAAGGCACCAGTTGACGATGTAGTCGTCCCGGTAGATGAGACCTTCTTCCCAGAGGCGCACGAAGACTTCGCGCACCGCGCGCGACAACCCGGCGTCCATCGTGAACCGCTCGCTCGACCAGTCGCACGAGGCGCCGAGCTGCTTGAGCTGGCGGATGATCGTCCCGCCCGACTGCTCCTTCCATCGCCAGACGCGCTCGACGAACGCCTCCCGGCCGAGGTCGCCCTTGGTTTTGCCCTCGGCCGCGAGCTGGCGCTCGACCACGACCTGGGTCGCGATCCCGGCGTGGTCGGTGCCAGGCACCCACAGCGTGGTGAACCCGTCCATCCGCTTCATGCGGACGAGGACGTCCTGGAGCGTGTTGTTGAGCGCGTGCCCCATGTGGAGCGACCCCGTCACGTTGGGCGGCGGGATGACAACGGAGAACGGCTTGCCCGGCGATGTCGGATCGGCGCGGAAGTAGCCGCGCTGTTCCCACACGGGATACCAGCGTTGCTCGACGGCAGCAGGGTCGTAGCGGTCGGGGATGGGGGCAGACTCGGCAGTCATCTGCGGCGCGTCATTCTATCACCGGGCCCGCGGCGGTGAGACGCCACCGCGGTCCGGTGCGCTGGAAGGTCAGTGTCCACGGCCGCCGCGCCCCCGCCACGGCCGCCACCGAGACGGGACCGCCCGCCTCGCTGGCGTCGCACGCCGGCTCGCGCGCGAGCGTGGCCGGCAGCACGTTGCGCAGGCGTGCGTCGGGCACGAGAACCGCCAGCGCGCGCCGGTCGCCCGCGTCCAGCGCGGAGAGGATCCGGCTGACCGCCTGGTGCAACACGGCGTGCCAGCCGTCGTGCAGACGGCGACCCGCCCGCACGAACGTCGCCCGCTCGGGGACTAAGCGGTAGACGTCCTCCTGCTCCGTTTGCCCCTCGCAGCCGGGGATCCAGCCCGGATACTGCAGCTCGTAGCGGATCGTCACGTCGCCTCCGCGGACCCGCCAGTCACGGGCCACGAGGCCCCCGGGAAAGACATCCGCGGTGCTCCACACCACGGCCACGTCGTCGCCGCGCTGCCGCACCAGGTCGAGTCGCAGCGTGCGCGGCCCGCGTCCTGACGGAGCGCCGTCCCAGGCCACGAGGAACGGCATGGGACTCCGGGGTCCGGCGGGCAGCGCGTGGAGGGAGGCGCGGCCCTCGTGGCGGAGCGTGGCGACAAGCGCCACCTCGCCGGCCAGCGAGCCGTAGACTCGGACGCTGTCCCCTCCGTCCTCGCCGAGGTGACAGGCGACGACGACCAGGGGGCCGACGCGCATGACGTGGAAGGCGACGCCGCCCCACGCGTCGGTGAACCCCTCGAGACGGTCCTGCAGGAAACCGGCGGAGGCGAAGAGGCCGCCGCTCGTCACGTTCTGGATGATCTCCTCGTCGAGCAGCGCGTAGATCTCCCGCTCGTCTTCGGTGGAGCGGACGGAGGCCTCGAGCGGGAGCACGGCCAGCCGCGCGGAGGCGAGGTCACGGAAGCGCTCCAGACGGTCGGGCGGGCTACCGGCGACGGCGGGCGCACCGGACGCGAGCCCGTGGGCCACGAGCAGGGCAAGCGCCAGCCATGCGCTTCGGCTCACAAGGCTATGGTACAACAGACCGGTGAGGGTCCCCGGCCTCGACACCCTCGACCGGTACGTTTTCCGGGAGCTGCTGTCGCCCTTCCTGTTCGGTGTCGCGCTCTTTACCTTCTTCCTCTTCCTCGACCGCATCTACCAGCTCACCGACCTCGTCATCACGAAGGGCGTCCCCTTCCACCTGGTGCTCCAGCTCCTCGTCTACATGTTCCCGGCGTTCCTGACGAACACGTTGCCGATGGCCCTGCTCGTGGCCGTCCTCCTCGCCGGCGGGCGCCTGTCCGCCGATCTCGAGATCGTCGCCTGCAAGGCGGCGGGCCTGAGCCTCGTGCGGCTCGTCCGCCCCGTTCTGCTGGCGGCGCTGGTCGTCACGTTCGCGAGCGGGGCCCTGGCGCTGGTCGTCGCGCCGCGGACGAGCAAGGAGTTCCAGCTCCAGCTTTTCCGGATCCTCCAAGCGCGCGCCTCCAGCGGACTCAAGGAACGGGTCTTCAACACGGCCTTCGGCGACATCGTAATCTACGTGGAGGAGGTCAGCGCCTCGCAGGTGGGGCTTCGGGGGCTCGTCGTGTCCGACGAGCGCGACCCGAAGCTCAGCCGGATCATCATCGCCCGCGAGGGCCGCCTCTTCAGCGACGAGGCGACCCTGCGCACCACGCTGCGCTTGCTCGACGGCGTCGCCAACGAGGCCGACGTGAACCCCGCGAACGTGCCGCAGGACCTGACCCAGGGAACGCTGGCGCCGGGCGGAGCGGCGAGCGCGAGGCGCTACCGCTCCACCGCCTTCCAGATCTACGAGATGAACCTCACCATCGAGTCGCCTCTCAAGACGACGGCGCGCTTCGAGAAGCCGGAGAAAGACCTGGGATACCGGGAGCTGTCCCGGAAGATCGACGAACTGCGCGCCGACCCGCAGGCGCGGGCACCCTACATCGTCGAGCGGCACAAGCGGTTCGCGCTGCCCCTGGCCGCGCTGGTCTTCGCGCTCGTCGGCTTCCCCCTCGCGGTGCGCTCCCACCGCGGGGGGCGGAGCATCGCGCTGGTGGGCACGCTGGGGATCCTCGTCTCCTACTACCTCATCATGACGACGCTCGAGGGCATGGCGCTCCGCGGCGTGATCCCCGCCTGGCTCGCCCTCTGGATCCCGAACGCGCTCTTCGCCCTGCTCGGCGGGGGACTGCTCCTCGTCACGGCGCGAGAGTGGCGGGCTCCGCGGATGAGCGGCCTCTGGGGCATGCTCGACGCCCTCTGGCAGAGCGTCCCCCACCCCCGCGCGCGCCGCGAGGAGCGCTTCGCCACGACCGCGCGCGACTCCACCCATCTCATCGACCGCTACCTCCTCCGTCAGTACTTCGCGTTCATGGGCATCGCGCTGGCCGTGGCGGCGGCACTGTTCTTCGTCATCGACCTGCTGCAGACGCTCGACCGCTACCTGCGCGTGAAGCCGCCACTGGTCTACATCGCCGAGCACTTCCTCTATCGCATGCCCGCCGCGCTGCACGACGCCCTCCCGATCGTCATGCTCGTCGCCACGATCTTCCTGTTCCTCACGCTGACCCGTTACCACGAGCTGACCGCGCTCAAGGCGGCGGGGATCAGCCTGTACCGGGCGAGCGCGCCGATCCTCCTCCTGGGCGTCGTCGTCTCGGTGGGCTCCGGCCTCTTCCAGGAGCTGTTCCTGCCCGTCCTGAACGAGCGCGGGGAGGAGGTCGATCGCGTGAAGATCCGGGGCCTGCGCCCCCGCCACCTCGAGTCCCGCTCGCGGCTGTGGCTGCGCAGTGGCGACACGCGCTTCTATCGTGTCGAGCTGCTGAGCCCGGTGACGAACGAGCTGTACGGGGTGACGGTGCTGGAGATCGACGACGGGTTCCGCCTCGTTGCGCGCCTGGACGCACGCAAAGCGCACTGGAGCCCGGCGGGCTGGGACTTCAGCGAGGGCGCGTTCCGCGAGATCTCCCCGACCGGAGGTGTCAGCACGGTGCCCTTCCAGCACGCGGCCCTCGAGATGCAGGAGACCTTCGCCGACTTCACGCAGATCCAGAAGCGCGTGAGCGCGATGAGCTACCTCGAGCTGCGTGACTACGTCAATCGCCTGCAGGCGGCCGGATTCCAGGTGAAAAAATACCTCGTCGATCTTCACTCGAAACTCTCGTCGCCGCTCAAGAACCTCATCATGGTGCTCGTGGCGATCCCCTTCGCGCTCCAGTCTCCGCGCGGCGGTCGGCTCTTCGGTGTGGGTCTCGCCATCGCGATCATGGTCGCCTACACCGTCGTCCACTACGTCGGGCTCGCCCTCTCCCGCGCCGACCTCCTCCCCCCGCTCCTTGCCGCCTGGACTGCCAACATCATCTTCCTGGGTATCGGCGCATCATTCTTTTTACGTGCGCGCACGTAAGACTCGAGAGACGGACGACGGCCCCCGTCCGACGGTCGTCACACGCCTTCCCGGCGGTCTTTGATCTCGGCGGAATGTCTCACCAACGGCATGAGCTTCGCCAGCAAGCTCGCGTTCACACACACGACCGCGAGCAGCTCCATCGGCTCCTCACGCAGCCTTCGCACGACGGCGACGTGCCCGAGCAGCCCTCCCAGGGCCGGATGGTCCATGTCGGCAAGCTGTGCGATCGTCATGAACAGGACGCTCCCCAGGAGCGGCAGCGCGGTGACGGATAGGATCTCCCGGACGACGACTCGATGCAGTCCCTGGGACATGGACCAGACGAGGACGAGGGCTGCCCCCACGCCGATCGAGAACAGGCCGAGCAGGAGCGACGTTTTCCCCAGCGCGTTGACGAGATCGTGAAGTCCACCGATGTATTGGCCACCGATCCGTCCCCTCGGGACTCCGGCCGCCTTGGCAAACAGTGAGGCCACGCCGAAGTAGTCGATCTCTTCGATCGCGAGGATGATGCAGGCCCAACCCGCCAGGCGGAAGGCGCGGTAATCCGCGGTGCCCGGCCCATCGCAGCGCGCTCTCTCGAACGCGAGCCACGCCGCGGTCAGCCAGAGGGCGAACTGTAGCGGCTCGACGATCCCCCACTCACGGGTGAAGAGCTCGTGGCCGTACTTCGGGGCGACGGCGAGGACCGTGGCCATGACGATCAGCGCTCCGGCGAGGGCGCCGGCCAGGCACAGGACCCGCTGTCTCGACGAGAGGGCGGCCGCGCGCATGACCCAGCCCCGAAAGCGCGGGCTCAGCCCGAACGCGGTCAACGCCATCGCGAGGTGCGAAAGGACCATGGCCGGTGAGCGATACCGGCGCACGTCCGCGACCCCCGGCACGTTGAGCACGAGGACCGCAGCGAGGCATAGGACGCCGGCAATCAGTGCGAGACGGTGATAGAGCAGGCTACGGGCTCCGGGATCGCAGGGTGCTCTCCTCACGCACATCTGACCTTTGACAGCCCACTGCATCACGATGCCGAACCTCGCCGGTGTCCGCGCTTCGCAGCTTGCGTGCTACAACGGAGATCACGCCCAGTCAAGAGGAAGCGTGCAAGAGGGGAACGCGGGGCGGCGAGGAGCGAGCCCTCAGGCGCGGGGTGAACGTGAAAGGGGGAGCGAAGCCCTCCTGCGAATTCAGGGCGGAGCCTCCTCCGATCTATTGCGTCGCGAGCGCGCGGAGAGCTTCCTCGAGGCGTTTTTGCTCGGTGCCGTACTGAGCCCAGTCGCCGCGGCGTAGGGCGTCCTGGGCCCGGTTGTAGATGTCGAGCGCGCGCTGGGCGCCGGCACCCAGTGCAGAGAGTGCCGGGCGGGCGGCGCCCGGTGTGCCGGCGGTGCTCGGCGCGGCGGCAGCCGGCGCGGGCCCGACCCGGCCGCCAAAGATCCGCGCGAGCGATTGCTCGAGCGTGGGCTCCATGGCGATCTGGTTACCGTAGGCGACGATGACCCGGCGAAGCTCCGGCAGCGCCCCCTGCTCCGAGGCGGCGAGATAGAGCGGCTGGACGTAGATGAGGGATTTGTCGATGGGGATGGCCAGCAGCGACCCGCGGATGACCGTGGAGCCGCGCTGGTTCCACAGCGAGAGCTGTTGCGAGATCACGGGGTCCTGGTCGATACGGGCGTCGATCTGGCGGGGCCCATAGACGAGCTTCTGCTTCGGGAAGTTGTAGACGACGAGCCGGCCGTAGTTCGGGGGGTCCGAGCGCGCGGCGAGCCAGGCGATCATGTTGTCGCGGCGGCTCGGGTTGAAGAGCGTGAGGAGGATGAACTCCTCCTTCGCCTCCTCGGGCAGACGCATGATCGTGTAGTAGGGCTCGATCTCCCGGTCCCGCCCCTCGATCGTCCGGCGGGGCACCGCCCACAGGTCCTCCTTGTTGTAGAAGACCTGCGGCTCGAGCATGTGATAGGTCGCGAACTTCCGGGCCTGGATGGCGAAGAAATCCTCCGGGTAGCGGAGGTGGCGGCGCAGATCCTCGGGCATGGCGTCGAGCGGGCGCAGCAGCCCCGGGAAGGCGCCGGCGTACGCGCGCACGAGCGGGTCGCTGGGATCGGCGAGGTAGAAGGTCACCCGCCCATCGTAGGCGTCGATGCTCACTTTCACGGAGTTGCGGATATAGTTGCCGACGCCGCGCACGGGGTCGGAGTACGGGTAGCGGTCCGTCGTGGTGTAGCCATCGAGGAGCCAGACGAGGCGCCCGTCGTCGGTGACGACGATGTAGGGATCATGGTCGTAGCGGAAGAACGGGGCGATGTGCCGGACGCGCTCGCCGATCGTCCGGTACAGCATGATGCGGCTGTCGCTCGTGAGGTCGTTGGAGAGCAGGATCTTGATCTCCCCGAAGCGTGCCGCGAAGGCGAGCTTGCGCAGCCACGAGGAGATGACCACCCCTCCCCCGCCCGCGTAGCGGGAGTACACGTTCTGGTCACCGGCCGGGTAGTCCAGCTCCTGCGAGCGGGTGCGCACGAGCACGTACGGGTTCGACGTTTCCCCGTAGTAGATCTCGGGGCGCGTGATCTTCGGAAAGCACTCCACGGACTGCGGCGGGATATACTGCACGAGGAATTATGGCAGCCCCTAGAGGGTGATGCGGTTGACCGGCCCCACCACGGCCCCGTAGCCGTGCGTGAACGTCAGGTGCTCGTTGATCCAGATCCGCGACTGGAGATGAGCGTACGACAGCTCGCGCGGCGAGAGCATGAGCTGGCGGTACTCGCCCTTGACGGTGTAGCGGTCGTTGTCGACGTCCTGGAACTTGTAGTAGGTCCGGATCTCCTGGAGCTGCCCGAAGGTCCGCAAGAGCGGGCGGTGGTCCCAGAGCCGGATGTTCTTGATCGTCGGCGCGTTGCGCTCCAGGGCGCGGGCGTCCAGGCGCTCGTCGGCGGGGAACTCGTGCTCCTGGATCCGGTCGAGGCCGTACGCCTGCCGTGTCATACGGATGTTGTGGGCGATGAAGGGCCGCTCGGCCGCCAGCTCATTCGGCGTCACGCTGAAGCGCTGCAGCAGCGACGGGTAGATGCCGAGCCCGCCCACCCACGCCACGGCGAGTACGACCAGGCCCCCGGCCACGAGCCAGAATCCTCCCCGGGCGAGCTGGGCCAGGCAGGCCAGCGCGCAGAGCGCGGAGAGCACGGCGAGAGCGCCGAGGACGGGCAGCGAGGCGTGGATGTCGGTGTAGGAGGCACCGAAGACGACGCCCCGCGGCGAATACACCAGCTCGAAGCGGTCGAGCCAGAAGCCGATGCCGGTGAGGGCCAGGAGGAGCGCGCCCAGCACGAGCAGGTGCGAGCGGGCGCCGGCGGCCAGGCGCGGTCCGCGGGTCGTGAGGACCAGGCTGCGCTGCAGCACGTAGATGGCGACCGTGAGGACCACGGTCGCGGTCACGAGGGTGGTCCCCCAACCGAGGAGCATCCGACGGAACGGCAGGTCGAAGACGAAGAAGCTCAGATCGCGGCCGAACACGGGATCCGTCGTCCCGAACGGCACCGCATTGAAGTAGGCGAGCGCGGTTTCCCAGCGCCCGCTCGCCCGGAGCCCTGAGGTGAAGGCGATGAGAAGGAGCACCACGGGCAGAAAGCGCCGGATGAGCGGCTCGATCACCACTCGGCCCGGCAGCCCGAGTTGATCTTCCAGCTCCCAGAGCACGTCCGGCCGCGCCGTGCGGGCGGCGAGCGTGAGGTTCACATAGAGGAAGAGCAGAACACCGAGGGCGACGGCCGTGAACAGGGCGCCGCGCAGCGACAGGGTCTTCAGGAAGACGTTGGTGTACCCGACCTCCTGGAACCACAGCCAGTCCGTGTAGAGCGGGACCATCTGCCCCACCAGCCCCAGCACGATGAACGCCAGGATCAGCAGCACGACCATGCGCGGTCGGCCCATCACGGGCCCTCCTAGGTGCCGTGTCGCCATGAGGCGAGGTACGACTCCTGCTGGGTCGTCAGTTCGTCGATGAGGATGTCCATCGACGCCAGCTTGAGCCGCGCGATCTCGAGATCGATCTCGCGCGGGACGACGTACACCTTGCGCTCGAGCGTACGGCCCTTCTTCACGATGAACTCCGCGGCGAGTGCCTGGTTCGCGAAGCTCATATCCATGACGGACGCCGGGTGGCCCTCGGCGGACGCCAGGTTGATGAGCCGCCCCTCGCCGAGCACGTAGAGCCGCCGGCCCCCGCCCACGACGAACTCCTCGACGAAGGGCCGGACCGGGCGTCGCGAGGTGGCCAGGCCGGCGAGGGCCTCGAGGTCGATCTCGACGTTGAAGTGGCCGGAGTTGCAGAGGATCGCCCCGTCCTTCATGCGGACGAAGTGCTCCTTACGGATGACCGACGTGTTGCCGGTGACGGTGACGAACACGTCGCCCGCCTCGGCCGCCTCCGCCATGGGCATGACCCGGAAACCGTCCATCGCCGCCTCGAGCGCGCGCAGCGGCTCGATCTCCGTGACGATCACCTGGGCCCCCATCCCCCGCGCACGCGTCGCCACGCCGCGGCCGCACATGCCGTAGCCCGCGACGACCACCGCGCGCCCAGCCAGCAGGACGTTCGTCGCCCGCAGGATGCCGTCGATCGTCGACTGGCCGGTGCCGTACCGGTTGTCGAAGAGGTGCTTGGTGTCGGCATCGTTGACGGCGATGACGGGAAAGGCCAGCACGCCTTCGTTCTGCATGGCGCGGAGCCGGATGACGCCGGTGGTGGTCTCCTCCGTACCGCCGATGACGCCGGCGACGAGGTCGGTCCCGGCGTTCTGCTCGCTGTGGAGCTGGGAGATGAGGTCGGCGCCGTCGTCCATTGTTACTTGAGGTTGAATGGCGAGGACGGCCTCGAGGTGCCGATAGTAGCGCGCGTTGTCCTCGCCCTTGTGGGCGAACACGGGGATCTCGTAGTCCTTGACGAGCGCCGCCGCCGCGTCGTCCTGCGTCGAGAGCGGGTTCGAGGCACAGAGCGCCACCTGGGCGCCGCCGGCCTTGAGCGTGAGCATGAGGACGGCGGTCTCCGTGGTCACATGCAGGCAAGCACCCAGGCGGATGCCCTTGAGCGGCTGCTCCTTGGCGAACCGCTCACGCACCTGCCGCAGCACCGCCATCTCGCGCTCGGCCCACTCGATCCGCAGGCGCCCCGTCCCCGCCAGGCTCAGGTCCTTGACGTCGTTGTCAACCATCACCATCTCTTCCTTTCCACCAAGTGATTCAACCAAGTGATGAACACACGGTCAGGCGCCCGATTTCACCGCTCGAGACCCCCTCCGACGGGGATGGGGGGACGAAGTTCCCCTCCGAGCTAGGCGTCGTTCCGGAGGTCCTTCACGCGGTCTGTCGCTTCCCACGTGAACTCGGGTTCCGAGCGGCCGAAGTGACCGAAGGCGGCCGTTTTCTTGAAGATCGGGCGCCGAAGGTTCAGGTAGTCAATGATGGCACGCGGGCGGAAGTCGAACTGCCGGCGCACAATCTCCTCGAGCCTCCGATCCCCGATCTTCCCGGTACCGTGCGTGTCCACCATGATGGAGACGGGTTCGGGAATCCCGATCGCGTACGCCACCTGGAGCTGCGCTCGCTCCGCGAGGCCGGCGGCGACGATGTTCTTGGCGACGTGGCGCGCCATGTACGCGCCCGAGCGATCGACCTTCGTCGGGTCCTTCCCGGAGAACGCGCCGCCGCCGTGCGGGCATGACCCGCCGTACGTATCGACGATGATCTTCCGACCGGTGAGGCCGGTGTCGCCCATCGGGCCGCCGGTGACGAAGCGCCCGGTAGGATTGATGTGGTAGACGACCTTCCCGGGATCGAGGAGGGCCGGCGGTGTGACGGGCAGGATGACCTGCTCGATGATGTCCTGCCGGATCCTGTCCTGCCCGACGTCGTCGGCGTGTTGCGTCGAGACCACGATCGTCTCGATCGCCGCGGGCTTGCCGTCGCGGTAGAGAACACTCACCTGGCTCTTGCCGTCCGGACGGAGGTAATCAAGGGCGCCGCTCCGCCGGACCCGGCTGAGACGCTCGACGAGCCGGTGCGCGAGCATGATCGGGAGCGGCATGAGCTCCTCGGTCTCCAGGCAGGCGTAGCCGAACATGAGCCCCTGGTCGCCCGCGCCCTCCTTGTCCACGCCGAGCGCGATGTCCGGCGACTGCTTGTCGATGGCGGTGATGACGCCGCAGGTGTGACAGTCGAACCCGTACTCGGCGCGCACGTATCCGATGTCCTCGATCGTCTTCCGCACGAGCTGCGGTATGTCGACGTAGCATCCGGTCGTGATCTCGCCGGCGACCACGACCAGGCCCGTCGTCAACAGGGTCTCGCAGGCGACGCGCCCGCGCGGATCCTGCGCCATGACGGCGTCCAGGACTGCGTCGGAGATCTGGTCGGCGATCTTGTCGGGATGCCCCTCGGTCACCGACTCCGACGTGAAGAGATACGCGTCCCCCGCCATCCCCTATCCTCCCGCAAGCGTTCTCTTGGTCGAAATTCCCGTCAGTCTAGCACGCGGTCAGACGGCCCCTCAACGGACATCCGTCGTTTCAGCTCGTCGAGAAGCGGGACCGTCCACGGGTCGCTGCCGCGCAGGATCGCGAGATAGTAGCTCGTCCACTGGCCAATGTACGCCAGGGAGAGAAGCCGCGCCAGGCGACCCCGGCCCCGCGCTCGGCACTCGCTCACCCCGCCCGCGGCGGGGCCCGCCAGCTCGCGGAGGATTGCGAACCGCCGCGCGATGGCCGGCGGCTCCTCGACGTCGCGCAGCAGCACGAGGTGCACACCGTGCGCCCCCGGCGCGCGCCACGCCTCGATCGCGTTGTGGTTCATCTCGGGCAGGGCGCCGGACAGCGCAAAGGCCTTGGCGTTCTCCTCGATGTCGGTCTTCCAGCGGTAGGCCACCGGCCCCGTCACCGGTCCGCCGTAGACAGCCGGGAGTCGCTCGCCGATGGCCATGGCCAGCTGCTTCGCCTCGTTGGCGGTGCTCGGCTGCTCTGGCGCCAGTGCGCTGGCGAGGCCATCGACGATCTCGACCGCCTCGGCGGTCTCGACCTCCGTCGCCACTTCGAGTCCGGCGCCCTGCAGCAAGGTCCGACCGGGGAAAAGCAAGTAGCCGAGCGCCATGCGCGGCATGAGGCCGGCGGGCAGCAGGACGGTCGGCAGGTCGTGCCGCGCGGCGCGCTCGCGGAGCGTTCCGCCCGACGTGACGACAGCGAGCGCGAGCCGGCGTTCCAGGGCGACGTCCACGGCGGAGAGCACCTCCGCCGTCTCGCCCGAGTACGACATGGCGACGACGAGCGCGCGCCCCGACGCCGCGGGGGGCAGGCCGTAGCCGCGGTGGACGACGACGGGAACGTCCAGGCGCTCCTCCGCGCACGCGGCGACGAGGTCGCCGCCGGCCGCCGAGCCGCCCATCCCCGCCACGACGACGAGCGGCGGCCGCGCGACCTCGAGCGCCGGCGTGGCGCGCAGTCGCACCGCCTCCCGGCACTGGCGGGGGAACCCCGCGAGCACGTCGCGGACGTTGTGCGGGTCGCCCCGCTCGATCAAGTCCAGATCGTCGAGCGTCATCGCCATGTCGAGGGGCGCCCGGGCTTGGCCTGGGTGCCCCGAGCGCGGGGGGCTTGGGGGGCCCGCTCGGGGCCCCCCATGCTGGTGTCAACCACGGTCCATGTCGCGATGCACGACGGTCGGCGGGAACCCGTGTGCCTCCAGGAACCGTTGGAGCGCCTCCACGAAGCTGACGGAGCGGTGCCGCCCACCGGTGCAGCCGATCGCGACGGTGAGATAGGCCTTGCCCTCGCGCTGGTAGGCCGGCAGGAGAAAGTCGAGGAGATCCTCGAGCCGGCGCAGCAACTCACGGCTCTCCTCGTGCTTGAAGATGAACGCGCTCACGCGCTCATCACGGCCGTCCAGCAGGCGCAACTCCTCCACGAAGTGTGGGTTCGGCAGGAAGCGGATGTCGAACACCAAATCGGCGTCGATGGGGAGGCCGTGCTTGAAGCCAAACGAGACGAGCGAGAGGGCGAGCCCGGTCCGGGTGTGCGGGGAGCCGTACAGCGTGACGAGGATCTCCTTGAACTGATGGACCGTCAGCGAGGAGGTGTCGGTGATCCGGTCCGCGATCCCCCGCAGATGCGCGAGCGCCTCACGCTCCGCGCGGATGCCGTCAAGGACCTGTCCCTCCCCCGCCAGCGGGTGGCGGCGCCGTGTTTCGTGGTAGCGCCGCACGAGGGACTCGTCGCTGGCCTCCAGGAAGAGTACCTCCACGGTGTGGCCGCGCACCCGCAGCTCGGCGATGGCGTCGAGCAGGTGCGGCAGGTACTCGCCGGCACGGACGTCGACGCCCAGGGCCACGCGCGGCGGGCTGTGCTTCGAACGCATGGTGAGGTCGGCGAACGTCGGGATCAGCGTCGTGGGCAGGTTGTCGACGCAGAAGAAGCCCATGTCCTCGAGGCACTTGATGGCGAAGCTTTTCCCGGCCCCGCTCATGCCCGTGACGACGACAAAGGTGATCGCGTCGAGCATGGGTGTGCCGCCGTCAGCGGTCGCCCGCCCGGTCAGCGGCGGCGCGGCGCCAGCCGCCGGTGGTGCGACGGCAGAATGCCCAACTCCTCGCGGTACTTCGCGACGGTACGGCGGGCGATGACGAGACCCCGCCCCTTGAGCACTTGCGCGACCTCCTGGTCGGAGAGCGGCTTGGGCGGGTCCTCGTTGGCCAGGAGGTCCTGGATCATCTTCCTCACGGCGACGGACGACACCATCTCGCCGTCGCCCGAGGCGATCCCGCTGTGGAAGAAGAACTTCAGCTCGAATAACCCCTGCGGCGTTTCCACGTACTTGTTCGTCGTCACCCGGCTGATCGTCGACTCGTGCATGCTGATGTCCTCGCCCACGTCGCGCAGCGAGAGAGGCCGGAGATGCGCGAGGCCCTTGTCGAGAAACTCGCGCTGGAACTTGACGATCGACTGGGTGACCTTGCGCAGCGTCCGCTGGCGCTGGTCCACGCTCTTGATGAGCCAGACCGCGGAGCGAAGCTTCTGTTCCACATACTGGCGCGCCTCGTCCCCGGAGTTGCGGAGGAGCGACCGGTAGAGGGCGTTCACGCGCAGGCGTGGGATCCCCTCCTCGTTGAGGACGACCACGTACTCGCTGCCCATCTTGTACACGACGACGTCAGGGACGATGTACCGCGAATCATTGCCGCCGAAGCGGCGGCCCGGCTTGGGCTCGAGACCCATGATCTCTTCGACCGACTCCATCACCCGGTCGAGGGGGAGCCGGAGGGCCCGGGCGATGTCGGGGTACCTCCGGCGCGTCAGGTCGTCGAAGTACCGCTCGAGGATCTCGACGGAGACGGGGTCGGGGTTGGGATCGCGCGTGAGCTGGAGAAGCAGGCACTCCTGGATGCCGCGGCCGGCGACGCCGGGAGGATCGAAACCCTGGACCATCGTGAGCACCGGTTCCACCGCCTCCACGGTCACGCCGTAGCGGGCGGCGATTCCGGGCAGCTCAGCGCGGAGGTAGCCGTCCTCGTCGAGGTTGCCGATGATCTCGGACCCGATCTGCCGCACGACGGGATCGTCGGTGGCGAAGCGGAGCTGCTCCTCGAGGTGGTCGGTCAACGACGACACCGAGCGCACCAGGTTCTCGAACGGCAGGTCGTCGCGGTCCTCCTGCGCGACGAGAGACCGTTCCTCGTAGTCGTCGAACATCACGGCGGTGAGGTCGAACGGCAAGTCATCGGTACTGCGCTCGTTCGCCGGCGCCGGATCGTCGACCGTGATGGGCTCCACGGTCGGGGTGACGGACGCCTCACCTGCCGGCTGGCCATCCGGCGTCTCCGGTGTTTCCGGCGTCTCCGGTGTTTCGGGCGTCTCCTCGAGGAGGGGGTTCTCCAGCAGTTCCTTCTGCACCACCTCTTGGAGCTCGAGGGTCGAGAGCTGCAGCAGCTGAATTGCCTGCTGCAGCAGCGGGGTCATGACGACCCGCTGGCTCTGCCGCAGGGAAAGTCGGGCTTCCATTGCCATGAGAGTCTCGTATCCCGAAGACTACGACAGGGAGAATCGCTCGCCCAGGTAGACCTCCCGGGCGGTGGGGTTGTTCGCGATCTCCGCCGCGCTACCCGACACGAGGATCTTGCCGTCGTACAGGATGTAGGCCCGGTCGGTGATCGCCAGCGTCTCCCGCACGTTGTGGTCCGTGATGAGGATACCGATCCCGCGCTCGCGGAGCCGCCCGACGATCTCCTGGATGTCACCGATCGCGATGGGATCGATGCCGGTGAAGGGCTCGTCCAGCAGGAGGTACTGCGGCGACGTCACGAGCGCCCGCGTGATCTCCAGACGCCGGCGCTCGCCCCCCGAGAGCGTGAAGGCGGGGTAGCGGGCGAGCGGCGTGATGTCCAGCTCGGCCAAGAGATCGCGCGCGCGGTCACGCCGTTCGGCGGCGGTGAGGTCGAGCGTCTCCAGGATCGCCACGAGATTCTCCTCGACCGTGAGCTTCCGGAACACCGAGGACTCCTGGGGGAGGTACCCGACGCCGCGCCGGCATCGCTGGTACATCGGCAGCGCCGTGATTTCCTCGCCCTCGAGGAAGATGCGGCCGCCGTCGGCCGGAAGCAATCCCACCATCATGTAGAACGATGTCGTCTTGCCGGCGCCGTTCGGCCCCA
>Ga0184639_10000258_pt1 | contig 19556 bp, 12 predicted proteins | sample PLM31_170_b2_FD_133155 | JGI IMG/M metagenome (GOLD analysis project Ga0184639, IMG submission 133155) | Groundwater sediment microbial communities from an aquifer in East River, Colorado, USA - PLM3-1_170_b2 | ecosystem: Environmental > Terrestrial > Soil > Riparian zone | place: USA: East...
ACGCTTTACAAGTACCATATCGGCTCGCGATTCGACGGTTACCGCGCGGATAAGGCCGATCCGTTTTCGATTTTCAATGAGATCCCACCGAAGTTTGCTTCCATCGTGTGGGACCTCGATTATCAATGGCACGACGAAGACTGGATGGCCACGCGCCGGCAACGCAACGGCCTCGACAAGCCGATGGCGATTTACGAAATGCATCTCGGCTCATGGCGCCGCGTTGTCGAAGAAGGTAATCGCTCGCTCTCCTATCGGGAGCTGGCCCCGCAATTGGCGGATTATTTGGACAGCATGGGCTTTACCCATGTGGAATTTTTGCCGATCATGGACCATCCCTTTTTCGGCTCCTGGGGCTACCAGGTAACGGGCTACTTCGCGCCTTCGGGAAATTACGGCACGCCCCAGGACCTGATGTTCCTGATCGACACGCTGCACCGACGGGGCATCGGCGTGATCCTCGATTGGGTGCCCTCCCATTTTCCCAGCGACGAACATGGCCTGGCGTACTTCGACGGCACCCATTTATACGAACACGCGGACCCGCGCCAGGGCTATCATCCGGAGTGGAAAAGTTACATTTTCAATTTCGGCCGCAAGGAAGTGCAGAGCTTTCTCATCAGCAACGCGCTGTTCTGGCTGGACCGCTATCACGTCGACGCTCTGCGGGTCGACGCCGTGGCCTCGATGCTTTACCTCGACTATGCGCGCAAGGAGGGCGAGTGGATCCCCAACCAGTATGGCGGCCGGGAGAATATCGAAGCGATTGAATTTCTGCGCCGCATGAACGCGGAGATTTACAAGCAAATTCCCGACGTGCAAACCATCGCCGAGGAGTCCACCGCGTGGCCGATGGTCTCGCGTCCCACCTACGTCGGCGGGCTCGGCTTCGGCCTTAAATGGGACATGGGCTGGATGCACGACACGCTTGAGTACATGAGCAAGGATCCGATCCATCGGCGATTCCATCAGGACAAACTGACCTTTCGCATGCTTTATGCCTTTCACGAAAACTTCGTCCTGCCGCTTTCCCATGACGAAGTGGTCTACGGCAAGGGATCGTTGATCGGCAAAATGCCCGGCGATGACCGGCAGAAATTCGCCAACCTGCGGGCGCTCTACGGCTACATGTACGCGCAGCCTGCCAAGAAACTGTTGTTTATGGGCGGAGAGATCGGCCAGTGGGCGGAGTGGGCGCATGATTCAAGCTTGGAGTGGAATCTTTTGGATTATCCGCTGCACGCGGGCTTGCAAAAATGGCTGCGCGAGCTCAATCATTTTTACAAGAATGAACCCGCGTTGTATGAACGGGACTGCGACCCTGCGGGGTTCGAATGGATCGACTGCGGCGACGCGGACAGCAGCATCGTGAGCTTGATCCGCAAGGGCAAAAGCACCCAATCGATCATCCTGGCGATTTGCAATTTCACTCCGGTGCCGCGTTCCAGTTATCGCGTCGGCGCGCCTGCCGGTGGCTTTTGGCGCGAGGCATTGAACAGCGACGCCGGCGACTACGGCGGCGGCAACATGGGCAATCTCGGCGGCGTGGAGGCGGCGCCAGTTGCGCTCCACGGCCGGCCTTATTCTCTGACGCTGACCCTGCCTCCGTTGTCGGTTTTGTTTTTCAAAAGCGAAGGTTGAGAGCCTTCAGACTTCCGAGCGGCTAAGCGCCGAGGCGGCGAGATTCTGGGTCTCGCGTCTCGGCAAAAATTGTCTCGGGTCTCGTGTCCCGTGTTTCGGGTTGGACAACTCGAGACTCGGAACTCGAGACTCGGAACTAACTGTCTGCGAACTCTGCGTCTCCGCTGTGAATACTCCTTCATAAGCAAAGCCGGAAGAACGAATCTCACTCGCCATGCGCATCGCAATGATCTCGTCGGAAATCGCCCCCTTCGCCAAGACCGGCGGGCTCGCGGACGTGGTTGGAACGCTCGCGGCGGCGCTCGAACGCCGCGGCCACGAGGTGTCCCTCATCATGCCGGCGTATCGCTGCATTCTGCAAGGCGACTTCGCCCTAGAAGAGTCATCGATGCGGTTTTCCGTTCCGCTCGCGGATCGTCACGAAGAAGACGCGGTATTCAAGGCCAGGCTAGGAAAAAATATTTCCGTCCATCTCGTCCGCGCCGACCGCTATTTCGACCGGGAATCGCTCTACGGAACTTTGGCGGGAGATTACACCGACAACGCCGAGCGCTTTGTTTTTTTCAGCCGCGCGGCGCTGGAAATTCTGCGCCGGAATCCGGTCGACATCGCGCATTGCCACGATTGGCAGTCGGCCCTGGCCATCGTGTTCCTGAAAACCCAGCCGGACCGATACCCGGAACTGAGATCGTGCCGGACCGTATTTACGGCTCACAATCTCGGCTTCCAGGGAATTTTCGCGGAGTCCGCGTGGCCATTATTGAATTTGGACCGAAGTTTTTTCAGCCCCGAGCACCTGGAGTTTTACGGCCGCATCAATTTCCTCAAGGGAGCGTTGCTCTGCGCCGATAAAATCACCACGGTGAGCCCGACCTACGCGCGTGAAATCATGGGTAAGGAACAGGCATTCGGCTTGGAGGGAGTGCTGCAAAGACGCGCCGGCGACGTGGTGGGGATTTTAAACGGCGTGGACTACGGCCAATGGAACCCAGCCGTCGATCCCTGGATCGCCGAGCGTTATACCGAGTCCAACCTCACCGCCAAGCGCAGCTGCAAGCGCGTCCTCCAACGCGCCCTGGGTCTCCCCGCCCTGGACAAGACACCCCTGTTAGGGATGGTCTCCCGCCTGACTTCGCAAAAGGGATTTGATCTGGTGGAGAAAATTTTCGACCCATTGATCGAGCGCGATCTGCAGATGGCGATCTTGGGGGCCGGCGAGGAACGCTACGAAGAATTCTTTCGCCGCGCCGCCGAGCAATTTTCCAAAAAAGTCGGTGCGCGCATCGGTTTTGACGAAGCACTGGCGCATCAGATCGAAGCCGGAGCGGACATCTTTCTGATGCCGTCTCTCTATGAGCCCTGTGGCTTGAATCAGATGTTCAGTTTGAAATATGGTACAGTTCCGGTTGTCCGCGCAGTGGGAGGCTTGAGAGACACGGTGGAAAATTTCGACCCGGAGCAAGGGACCGGTACCGGCTTTGTATTCGGACCTTATGAGCCGCAAGCGTTATTGGCGGCCATCGACCGGGCCCTGCGGGCTTACGGCGACAAAAAAGCCTGGACGGCCCTGCGCCGCCGGGCAATGCGCAAGGATTTTTCCTGGGAGCGCTCAGCGGACGCTTACGGCAGCTTGTATCGACAACTTCGAACTTGAGGAGGCGCGGCAAGAGGTTCGCTGATGTATATTCTCGGCATTGTACTGGCGGGCGGCAGGGGCGAGCGGCTCTACCCGCTGACGGAGCACCGGGCCAAGCCCGCCGTTCCCTTCGGCGGACGCTATCGGATCATCGATTTCGTGCTATCGAATTTCGTCAATTCGGGAATCCTCTCGATTTACGTCCTGACACAGTTCAAGGCGCAATCTTTACTGGAACACATCGACCGCGGGTGGCGCACTTCCGACTTTTTGGGAGAACATTTCATTACTTCGGTTCCCGCTCAAATGCGCATGGGCGAGGATTGGTACCAGGGCACGGCGGATTCGGTTTACCAGAATCTATATCTCATCGAGCGTCACAATCCCAAATTGTTGGCGGTGTTCGGGGCGGATCACATCTACCGCATGAATATCCGGCAGATGATCGACGAGCACCAAAAAAAAGCCGCCGACGCCACCGTGGCGGCGCTGCCAGTAAGAATCGAGGAGGCGGCCGGAAAGTTCGGGGTCATGGAAATCAATGCGGATTGGCGCATCGTCGGCTTCGAAGAAAAACCGCGCCGCCCGAAGCCGATTCCGGGCGAACCGGATTATGCCTTGGTTTCGATGGGCAATTACCTTTTCAACACCGATGTCTTGGTTCAAGCTCTGGTGACCGATGCGGGCCGGGAATCGAGCGCCCATGACTTCGGCCGCGACATCCTGCCGTCGCTCATCAACGAACAAAGGACTTACGCCTACGATTTTCGCAAAAACCGCGTTCCGTCGACCCAAAAAGGCGAGGAGGCCAGCTACTGGCGCGATCTCGGCACCATCGAAGCGTACTACGAAGCCAACATGGACCTCTGCTCCATCGATCCATCCTTTAATCTATACAATCGCGGCTGGCCCCTTAGGACCGTGGGCTATGGCGATCCGCCGGCAAAATTCGTCTTTGACTGGGACGCCCGCCAAGGAACGGCGCTCAACTCGATCGTCGCCGAGGGCACGATCATCAGCGGCACCATGGTGAAAAACTGTGTGGTCGGACGCAACGTGAGAATTCATAGCTTTAGCCGGATCGAGGATTCCGTCATCATGGACTGGGCGGAAATCGGCAGGGGCTGCAAGATACGCCGGGCCATCATCGACAAGTCCAACGTCATACCGCCGGACAGCGAAATCGGCTATGACCTTAACAAAGACCGCGAACGCTACTTCGTCTCCGAAGGCGGCATTGTCGTAATCGCGCGCGGCGAACGGGTGACGACGCCCCGGCCGTGATTCCCCGGGCTTCGAACCGACGCCGGACCGCCGACCACCAACTCGGATAACCCAAGAGGCGGACGGAATTAGTAACGACTTTGTGGAGCCTCACGGGCAAGCCCGTGGGGCGAAATCCTGAGCAAAAGCCCCGGCCCAAGGCCGGGGCTCGCGTCGAAGGGTCGCGATCGAGCCGCCAAAAAATGCCATGCGCCGATGTTCAGAAACGCATCCGGAACCGCCGGCAGAACGAGGAGCTACGCGTTGAAACCCAACCTGGGCGCGTCTTATGTAGGGAATGGCCGATGCTTCTTTCAGCTATGGGCGCCGGCCGCCAGGACGGTGGAACTGAGAATCGTCGAGCCCGCTGAAAGAATCGTCCCGCTGATCCATTCGGATGGCGGATATTTTACAACGGAGTCCGATGACACGGCTCCCGGAACGCGGTACTTTTACCGCTTGAACGGAAGCAGCGAGCGGCCCGATCCCGCTTCGAAATCGCAGCCCGCGGGCGTGCACGGCCCTTCCGAGGTCATCGACACCTCTTTCGAATGGAAGGATTCAAGCTGGGTCGGACTACCGCTCAACGACTACATTATCTACGAGCTCCACACGGGAACATTCACGGCCGAAGGAACCTTGGCGGCGATCATTCCATACCTGTCGGAACTCAAGGACCTCGGCATCACGGCGGTGGAACTGATGCCCGTGGCGCAATTTCCCGGTGACAGAAATTGGGGTTACGACGGTGTATATCCTTTCGCGGTTCACAACTCCTATGGCGGGCCCATCGGTTTGAAGCGCCTGGTTAACACCTGTCACCAACAAGGTTTGGGGGTGATCCTCGACGTGGTTTACAACCACCTCGGCCCCGAAGGCAATTATTTGGCCGAATTCGCTCCTTACTTCACCGATCGCTACCGGACGCCGTGGGGGCCGGCGCTAAACTTCGACGGGCCGGAAAGCGATAACGTGAGGCGCTATTTCATCGAGAACGCTCTCTATTGGGTCACTGACTTTCATATCGACGCCTTGCGGCTCGACGCCGTCCACGCGATTCTCGATCACTCGCCCTACACTTTTTTAGAAGAACTCGGTGAGACCGTCCACCGCGAAGCGAAAAAACTCAACAGACAAATCTACTTGTTTCCAGAGAGCGCGGCCAACGACTCGCGCCTTATTCGCGCGCGGGAACTCGGCGGTTACGGGCTGGACGCCCAGTGGAATGACGACTTTCATCATGCGCTGCGCGGCGTTTTGACCGGAGAGCGTACCGGCTACTACCGGGACTACGGCGAGTTTGGCCAGCTTGTCAAAGCGTATCACGAGGGCTTCGTCTACTCAGGCGAGTACTCGACCCACCGGCGCCGCCGGCACGGCACCTCGACGAAAGATATTCCTGCGCAACGTTTCGTGGTGTTTTCGCAAAACCACGATCAAGTCGGCAACCGCATGCTCGGCGAGCGGCTGACGCAGCTGGTTTCCTTCGACGAGTTGAAGCTCGCCGCCGGCGCGGTCATCCTGTCGCCGTTCCTCCCGCTGCTCTTCATGGGCGAGGAATACGGCGAGGAAGCGCCGTTTCAATATTTTATCAGTCATACCGACCCCGACCTCGTGCAAGCCGTGCGCGACGGCCGGCGGCGCGAATTCGCCGCCTTCGGCTGGCGGGAAGAGCCGCCCGATCCGCAAGATGAAGCGACGTTTCTGCGCGCCAAACTCAACCATCAACTCAAGCGCGACGGAAAGCATCGAACGCTGCGGCAATTTTATCGAGAGTTGATCGGCCTGCGAATGACGCTGGCTCCCCTCGCCCGACTGAGCAAAGAGCATTGCGAGGTCACGGGTTTCGACGGCGAAAAGGTCTTACTGCTGCGCCGCTGGAGCGGCCCGGAGCAAGTCGTTTCGGTGTTCAATTTCAACGCCGCTCAAGTATCGGTTTCCTTACCGCTTCCCGCAGGCCGTTGGCGCAAAGCGCTGGACTCAACGGAAACGCGGTGGCAAGGTAGCGGCAGCAGTTTGGCGCCGGAGCTTGCGGCGCGCGGGGTGACTACACTGTCATTGCCACCTAGATCGATTGTAGTTTTTGCCGGCGACGGTGTCGGCGCAGGCAGATAAGCGGAGCGCACGCGCGATTCTTTATGGAACGCTACATCTGCATTCATGGGCATTTCTACCAGCCGCCGCGGGAGACTCCTTGGCTGGAGGCCATCGAGCAGCAGGATTCCGCCTATCCCTATCATGATTGGAACGAGCGCATTACCGCCGAATGCTACGCGCCCAATTCCGTGTCGCGGATCTTGGATGCCGACGATCGGATCGTCGAGCTGGTCAACAACTACGCCAAGATCAGCTTCAATTTCGGGCCGACGCTTCTATCGTGGCTCGAGTTGAATGCTGCTGATGTCTACCGGGCGATCCTGGAGGCCGACAAGGAAAGCCGCAAGAATTTTTCCGGCCATGGTTCGGCGTTGGCCCAACCCTATAACCACATGATTTTGCCGCTCGCCAATGCGCGGGACCGCCACACCCAAATTCTCTGGGGCATTCGGGACTTTGAACGGCGTTTCCGTCGCGAGCCGGAGGGCATGTGGCTGCCTGAAACCGCCGTGGATTTGGAGACCTTGGAGATTCTCGCCGAGTTGGGGATCCAATTTACCATCCTGGCGCCGCACCAGGCGGGGCGCGTGCGTCGCATCGGCGGCCGAGCGTGGAAGGACGTCAGCGGCGGCCGCATCGACCCCACTCGCGCCTACGAGCAACGGTTGCTTTCGGGTAAAACAATCTCGCTGTTCTTTTACGATGCGCCGGTTTCCCGCGCCGTCGCTTTTGAAGGGCTGCTGTCGCGCGGAGAGCACTTCGCGGATCGACTGATTGGAGTTTTTTCCGATGATCGCGATTGGCCGCAGCTCGTGCACATTGCCACCGACGGGGAGAGCTACGGGCACCATCATCGTTTTGGCGACATGGCCTTGGCCTACGCGTTGAACTATATCGTCACCAAGCAATTGGCAAAGCTCACCAACTACGGCGAGTTCTTGGAAAAACACCCGCCCACTCACCAAGTCGAAATTATCGAAAAAACTTCCTGGAGCTGCGCTCACGGCATCGATCGCTGGTGGAGCAATTGCGGCTGCAACTCCGGCGGCCATCCCTTTTGGAACCAGGAATGGCGCAGACCGCTGCGCGATGCGCTGGATTGGCTGCGCGACTCGGTGGCGCCGTCCTATGAAACCGTGGGACGGAGACTCGTCAAAGACCCCTGGGCGGCGCGCGACGATTATATAAGCGTCGTGCTTGACCGGGCGGAAGCGAACGTGGAAGCCTTCTTCGCCCGTCAAGCGGCACGGGCGCTGACCGAGGAGGAAAAAACTCAGGCGCTCAAGCTGATGGAGATGCAGCGCCACGCCATGCTCATGTACACGAGCTGCGGTTGGTTCTTCGACGAGATCTCCGGCATCGAAACGACCCAGGTCATTCAATACGCCGGGCGCGCCGTGCAACTGGCTCAGGATTTGTTCGGCGATTCCTTGGAACCACAGTTCGTCGAGCGCCTGGCCGCGGCCCACGGTAACATCCAAGCACACGGGGATGGCCGGCAAATCTATGAAAAGTTTGTCCGGCCGGCGATGGTCGACTGGGAGCGTGTGGGCGCGCACTACGCCGTAAGCATGCTGTTCGAAAACTATCCCGGGAAAGTGAAGATTTATTGCTTTCTCGCCGAGCGGGAAGACTGCCAAATCTTCGAAGCCGGCGTGGCGAGGATGGCCGTTGGACGGGTCAAGTTGACCTCGGAAATCACCCGCGATTCGTCGGTGTTGAGTTTCGGTGCGCTGCACATGGGCGACCACAACGTCAACGGCGGGGTGCGAACGTTGCTCGGCGATGAGGCTTACCGGGGGCTCATCCAAGAGGCCAAGGAGCCCTTCGCGCGCGCGGATTTTGCAGAGGTCATTCGGATCATGGATCGGCGCTTCGGCGGGTCGAACTACTCCGTGCGCTCGCTGTTTCGCGACGAGCAGCGCAAAGTCTTGGACGTGATACTGACATCGACGCTCCAAGAAGCGGAGGCCCTCTACCGCCAGATCTACGAACATCGCGCGCCGATGATGCGCTTTATCACTAGCCTGCAGATGCCCCTCCCCAAGGCGTTCTACACCGCCGCGGAATTCGTCCTGAACGGTTATTTGCGCAGGGCGCTGGAGCGCGCGGAAATCGATGCCGAACGGATAAACAGCCTGCAAGAAACCGCCAAGGTTGAAGGCGTAGCCCTCGACAGCGCCACGTTGGAATTCGCCTTCCGCCGAAACCTCGAACGGATGGCGAAACGGCTCGTGGTCCATCCCACCGAGACCGAGCTCAGGCAATTGAATACCGCCGTCGATCTGATCGAAAGGCTGCCTTTTTCGGTGGAGCTGTGGGCGATCCAAAACGCCTATTACCGGTTAATGGAAAACGTTTATCCAGACATGCGCCGCCAAAAGAATCTTGGCAGTAACACGGCGGTAGCTTGGGTGGAATCCTTCGAAGCGCTGGGGCGGAAACTCAGAGTTAGGGTAACCTGACGTTTGCCAGGCGCTTCCAGGGTGCGAGCCGACGCACAAGTATTTTCGTGACCGCCGATGCGCATTCCTACCGCGACATATCGCTTCCAGTTTCACAAGGACTTCCGCTTTGCCGACGCCGCGGAGCTGATCGATTACCTGTACGATCTCGGCATCTCCGACGTTTACGCTTCGCCGATTTTCAAAGCGCGCGCCGGCAGCATGCATGGCTACGACGTCGTCGATCATAGTCAGTTGGACCCTGCGCTTGGCAGCGAGGCGGATTTCGAGGTTTTTACCTCGGCGTTAAGGACGCGCGGCCTGGGACTGATTTTGGACATCGTGCCCAACCATATGGGCATTACCGATACCAGCAACGCCTGGTGGATGGATGTCCTGGAGAACGGCCCTAGCTCCAGCTACGCATCGTACTTCGACATCGATTGGCAGCCGGTCAACCCGCACCTGGAAAACAAAGTGCTTTTACCGATTCTCGAGGACCAATACGGCAACGTTCTCGAAGACGGCAAGTTGCGACTCACCTACGAGGATGGAGGCTTCTTCATTTACTATCATGACGCCAAGCTCCCCATAGCCCCCGGCACCTACGGCGCGATCCTCGGACGCCAGCTCGATCGCTTGACCGAGACTCTGGGGAAGGACCACGAGCGGGTGCTTGAACTCCAGAGCATTCTAACCGCCATAAGCTACCTGCCCCCCCGCACCGAGATGGATCCGGAAAAGCTTGAAGAGCGCCGGCGGGAGAAAGAAATCATCAAACGGCGCATCGCGTCTCTTTACCAGGAAAGCGCTGAAGCAAGGAGCGCCATCGACCTGGCCGTTCGGAACTTGAACGGCAATGTCGGAGAGCCACAGAGCTTTGACCCGCTGGACGGATTGATGGACGCGCAACCCTATCGCTTAGCCTTCTGGCGGATCGCCGGGGAAGAGATCAATTACCGCCGCTTTTTCGACATCAACGAGCTGGCGGCGATCCGCACGGAATTACCCGAAGTTTTTGAGGCGACCCACCAACTCATTCTCCGGCTCCTGGTAGAAGGGAAAGCCACCGGCTTGCGCGTCGATCACCCCGACGGCCTGTGGGATCCGACGACTTACTTCCAGCAGCTCCAGCAAAGCTATGTCTCCCGGAGAATCCACTCGCGCCAGGATGCTCTATCGGAACCGAACAGAACGGAGGCTTCTCCGTGGCCGTTGTACGTCGTCGCCGAAAAGGTTTTATCCAAAGGAGAACCGCTGCGTGAGGATTGGGCGGTTTATGGCACGACCGGCTACGACTTCTTGAACGATGTCAACGGTATCTTCGTGGAGTCCGGCAACCGCGAAGCGTTTGACAAGATCTATAGAGACTTCATCGGGAAGGAAATAAATTTTCGCAATCTGGTCAATTCGACCAAGAAAATGATCATGCTGGTTTCCCTGGCCAGCGAGATCAACTCCTCAAGCCATCAACTCGACCGCATCTCCGAGCGGAACCGCCACTATCGGGACTTCACGCTCAACAGCCTCACCTTTGCGATTCGCGAGGTCATCGCCTGTCTTGCCGTCTATCGCACGTACCACAACGCCGGGACGGGCGCGGTCTCGGAAAGCGACCAAAAATATATCGAGGCCGCCGTGGCGGAGGCCAAGAGGCGCAATCCCCGCACCGCGCGAACCCTCTTCGACTTCATTCAGGACACGCTGCTGCTAAGAAACCTCGGGCGATTCCGGGAAGAAGACCGCCAACATGTCATCGACTTCGTAATGGAGCTGCAGCAGCTCACCGGGCCGGTGATGGCCAAGGCGGTGGAAGACACGGCCTTCTACGTCTACAACCGCTTAATCTCGTTGAACGAGGTGGGCGGCGACCCCGAGCAGTTCGGGCTGTCCCCGGAAGCTTTTCACCACCAAAACGCCGAGCGCCGAGCGCGTTGGCCGCACTCGATGCTCGCCGCCTCGACCCACGACACCAAGCGCAGCGAGGACGTTCGCGCCCGCATCAACGCGCTCTCCGAGATTCCCGCGGAATGGGGCGCCGCCGTGACGCGCTGGAGCCGGATCAATGCCGCCAAAAAATCAACCGTCGACGGCGAGCTCGCCCCGGACTGCAATGATGAGTACCTGTTGTACCAGACGCTCCTCGGGACCTGGCCCGGCGCATCGCCCACCGCCGAAGAGTTTGCCGAATTTCGCGAGCGCATCGCGGCCTACATGCACAAGGCGATCAAAGAAGCCAAAGTTCACACGAGCTGGGTGAACCCGAACGAGGCCTACGATGGCGCGGTCGAAAATTTTGTTAGGGAGGTCTTGGTCGCCGACAAGCATGATGGTTTTTTGAGCGACCTGAATCGGTTCCATTCCCGAATCGCTTTTGCCGGCATGCTCAATTCTCTCTCGCAGACGCTTCTGAAGGTCACCGTCCCCGGAGTGCCGGACTTTTATCAAGGGACGGAGCTCTGGGATTTAAGTCTCGTCGACCCGGATAACCGGCGCCCGGTGGACTTCGGCAAACGGCGCGAGTGGCTAACCGCAATCAAACGGCGTGAGATGGAAGACCGGCCCGCATTGCTGCAAGATCTTCTCCACCACTGGCAAGACGGCGGGTTGAAGCTTTATCTCATTTATAAGGCGTTGAATTTCCGCCGCGCCCATCGGATTCTTTTTGAGGACGGCGATTATCTGCCGCTGGCGGCTACCGAAAAGCTCAACGAACACATCTGCGCTTTCGTCAGAACTCACGGTGAAACTGCCGCGTTGGTGCTGGTTCCGCGCTATACCCACAAATGGCTCGGTCATGACGGTATTTTCCTCCGCGCCGACATCTGGGGCGATGGGTCGCTTACGCTCCCAGATGGGTCAGCGCGCCGCTGGCAAAATATTTTTACGGGCGAAGAAATCGAGCCGGTCCGGGTCGAAAAGCGGCCGGCATTGCCTCTGGCTCGGCTCTTTGGGAATTTTCCCGTGGCGCTGCTCGCGTCCTCGGAACAATCAATTCCATAGTATTCCTCTAAACAACGAACCAAATCCGGTCACCCGCTTCTCGTGTTTTTGCCTGCCGAAGAAAGCCGGCGGACATGAGTTTCTTGAACAACTCCACCGAACCCTATAATCTCCCGTTGGACCGCTATCGTTCCCGTTGCGTTTCTAAGGAGAAGGAAGGTGCCCGGTGGTGCCGCTGGTCTTCAAAACCAGTCTGGGGGCCGTAAGGTCCCCGGAGGGTTCGACTCCCTCCCTTCTCCGCCAAATTCACACGTAACATCGAGTCGCCGGCGAGATTCGTCTGCTCGCACAATGATAACTTCAAGACCAAGCTGGACATCGATTCTGACTTGGATTAATGAGAGGTGCAAACTAGTATCATGGAACCGAAGTTCATTGAATGAGTTGGAAGCCTTCTGTTGTCATTCCCGCGCACGCGGGCAATCCAGCTGGGGACTGGCTACTTTTTCATCTTCGAAAAAGTTGCCTGTCCCCTTTCCCTGGAGAACGGCGCAGCGCAATGTCGAATTCGGCCTGGAGATGAAGGGGATCGCGAAGGAAGAGCGAGCGCAGATCGCCCTTGAATTCCTGCGGCTGGTGAATCTCGAAAAGTTCGCCCGATCCTATCCGCACGAGCTTTCCGGCGGCATGCAGCAGCGCGTTGCCATCGCCCGCGCCCTTGCCTATAATCCGGCGGTCCTGCTCATGGACGAGCCCTTCGCCGCGCTCGATGCCCTCACTCGCGAAGAGATGCAGCGTTTCCTGGTGGATGTCTGGAAAGAGACCAAGAAGACCGTGATCTATGTCACGCACAACGTCGCCGAGGCGGTGTACCTGGCGGATCGGGTCATCGACTTCTCGCCGCATCCCGGCACCGTGAAGGCTCAAGTCAAGATCGCGCTAGCGCGACCGCGGGACACTTTGAGCGTCGAATTCCTGGAGTACCAGAAAGAAATCGTCGGTCACATCGTCAGCCGCAAATGACAGTTGCCAGTGGTCAGTGATCAGTTGTCAGTAAAAGACAGGAGCGAAGACTATGAATTCAAAATCTCTTCTCTGGCTACTGGCAACTGTCTTGCTGACAACTGCCCCCGCCGCCGAGGCGCAGCAGCCGAAGAGGGTCCTTCGGATAGGATATCTATCGCCGTCCGACGCAGCTACTGAGTCCGCCCGTGCCGAGGCAATTCGGCCGGCTCTGGGCGAGCGTGGCTACATAGAAGGTCAGAACATCGCCATCGAGTACCGATATACCGAGGGGAAGATCGATCGGGCTCCTGAGCTTGTCGCCGAGCTGGTGCGTCTCAAAGTTGATATCATCCTGGTAGGAGGAGGGTACGCACCGATCCGGGCGGCCATGAATGCGACCAAGACGATTCCCATCGTCATGGTGGGCGGTGGGGCCGATCCAGTCAAGGAAGGCCTGGTTGAAAGCCTTGCCCGTCCCGGCGGCAACGTCACCGGCACTACAAGGCTTGGCGGAGAGCTGGGAGGCAAGCGGCTGGAGCTGCTCAAAGAAGCAGTTCCAAAACTTGTTCGTGTCGCGGTTCCCTATGATCCGGCCGCTCCGGCCAGTGAAATCGAGGTGAAAAAGGTTCTCCCAAACGCGGCGCGCGCGCTGCGGTTGACTCTTCGGTATTGGGAGGTACGAGGCAAGGACGATTTCGAGAGGGTATTCGCTGCGATGGGCAAACAGCGCCCGGATGGAATCTACGTGCCCACGGGCCCGCGAATGTTTGCTAACGGAAAGCGGATCGTGAGCTTTGCGTTAAAGAGCCGGTTACCGTCGATGTACGGCAACAAAGAAGCTGTAGATGCCGGCGGGCTCATGTACTACGGGGCAGACACCGCGGAGAGCTACCGGCAGGTCGCCTGGTACATTGACAAGATTCTGACAGGTCGCACACCCGCCGATCTGCCGGTGCAGCAGCCGATGAGGTTCGAGTTCATCATCAATCTCAAAACGGCTGACCAAATCGGTCTGAAGATTCCGCAGTGGACGCTGATAAAAGCGGACAAGGTGATTCAGTGAATAGACGGAGTGATGGAGTAGTGGAGTCATGGAGTGTTGGGACAATTCAATTAACAGCATTGCTCCGGTACTCCAACACTTCAATTCCCAGGGAGCAGTTAACCGTTCATTCTGATAGCGCTTCACATCCTGTGGTTTCGCTCAACGAAATTATTTCAGAAGTACTTGACAGGCCCCCTGATGGAACTTTACCTTGACTTCCACCAAGACTTCGGAAAGAATCTTAACGCTTGTCCGCCATCTGCCAACGAAAAGACTTTGGAGAGTTTAATGTCGATCCAATCAAGAAGAAGCTCTGCGAGTATGCCAGTAACAGGAAAGTTCAAAGAAAAGGCAAGGGCAGATATGAGACCGCAACGATTTCATTTAGCGCTGCGCTCAGAAAGGGGACTCAATGGCTAAGAGTGTTCGCGCCGTCTTCGATGGGGAGGTCCTTCGCCCTGAGGAGCCGGTCGATTTGAAACCAAATGCTCGGTACCTGGTGACGATCGAGCGAGAGGATGAAAGAAAAGAGAGAGGCGAAGAGGGCACCTACCCTCTAACAGAGATCGGTAGGTTGGCAATCGACATGGGCATCACGGACTTTTCGACTCGCCATAGTTGGTACGCACACGGCCGCCTGGAGAACAACGGCGGTGGCACCTGACCCTCAGCCGGTCTATCTCGACACGGCTTACATCAACGCTCTCATCAACACTCGTGATCAATGGCACGAGGCAGCAATCCGGTGGGAACGGAAGCTGGCGACGGATCGACGGCGACTCATTACCACCGAGTTCGTGCTGGTGGAAATTGCTGACGGACTGGCAGCGGTCAGATTTCGGCTCCATGCAGGGCAAGTGATCGCAGCTCTCCAAGCCAGCGCTCTGGTTGAAATCATTCCCGCTTCTTCTGACCTCTTCACTGCTGCGTTAGAGCTGTATCGTAGCCGTGCTGATAAAGATTGGGGCTTGACAGATTGTGCGTCCTTCATCGCCATGCGCGAGCGCACCCTGTCGGAGGCCCTGACCACTGACGAGCACTTTCGACAGGCCGGCTTTCGCGCATTATTGCTCGAAGATAGCTCCGCATGACTGGGCCTCAGTCGTATAGCTTTACCTGTAGGGCAAGCCTTTCCAATAACTTCCGCCACGCCGCTACGTATATGGAGAAAATCCTCAAAGGCGCCAAGCCGGCTGATCTCCCGGTCGAGCAGCCGATAAAGTTCGAGTTTGTCATCAATCTGAAAACGGCCAAGCAGATCGAGCTGACGATTCCTCCCAACGTACTGTACCGGGCGGATAAGGTCATCTGGTAGACGTGAGGTGTGAGGCGAAAGCAAAAGGTTTTGAGTTGGAATTGAAACTAGGTGCGCAGAGGAGGATAAGCAAATGGCACAGAGAACATTGACGCGACGTGAGTTTCTGATTCTTTCCGGCGGCGGCTTGGTGGCAGCGGGTGTGGTCGGGCCTGAAGCTCTATTTGCTCAGAGCACCACCATCCGCCAGGGTTATCAGACCAACATCTGGGGGATGCCCACCTAATATCTCCTGCGGTCGGGCGCTCTCGAAAAACGCGGCCTAAAGTTTGAGGAGTTAGCCGTCCTGTCGGGGAATCTGACCATGCAGCAGATGGTGGCGCGCCAGGTCGATCTCGGAACCTACGCAGGACAATCTTTCGTGACCGGCCACGACAAGGGCGGCCTCGTCGCGATCGCGCAGATCGAAAAGGTCGGCAAGACGGCCCAGGTCATGGCACGGAAGGAATTGAAGATCACCAGGGTCGCCGACCTCAAAGGATTGAAGATCGGCAACCAGGTGGGCTCCTCCACCGGCAATACTTTTGTCGACATCATCGCGCCGCGCGCCGGGCTGAAGAAAGGAGACTACCAGGAAGTCAAGATGGACGTGAACGAGATGGTCGCCGCCGCGGCGGCGAAGTCGATCGACGCGTTCGTCAGCGTCGATCCCTACTGCTCCATCGCCGAGGCGGAAGGAATCGCTACCACGGTCGTGAGCCTTTACGACTACGATCCGTTGCCGGTGTTCATGGCGGCCACTCCGGAGTTCATCGAGAAAAATCCCCAGCTGGCGACCGAATATCTCCGCGCGTGGCTCGATGTCGGCAAGGAATTCAAGCAGAATCCGTCGAAGGCGGCGGATGTCATTTACGGCTTTTTCACGTCCAAGGGTTACACCATGAGCCGGCAGACATTCAGCAAAGCGATGGCGAATGTCGAGGTTGACGTCAGCTTCCCCAAAGACGTCCGTCCCTATCTGCAAGAGATAGCCGAAGGGCTGCTCAAGGAGAAAAAAATCGGCGCCATCCCCGATTGGAACAAAGCGCTCCGGCCGCAGTTCATGGAGAAAGCGCGCGGCTGATCTCAGGCGGGCAATCCATCGATATTCTTTAACGGCATCCCGACGTCGCAATCAAGTACCTCCGCGAGGTTGCATGTCGCCCGTGCGGGCCTTGGCTCTACCCGCCCGGCTCTGCGCGCAGGATCTTCGCCGCCTCGACCATCGACTTCATCTTGCCGAAGGCGACGTCGCGGGGCAGGTACTTCATGCCGCAATCAGGCGCGAGGATGACATTCTCCGCCTTCACGTAAGGCAGCGCGCGCTTGATGCGCGCGACAACCGTCTGCGGTGATTCGACCGCCATATCGCTGAGGTCGAGACAGCCAACCATGATCTTCTTTCCCTCGAGCTTCGCGAGCACCGAACAGTCGAGTCCGGACTGCGCCGTCTCAACCGAGACCTCTTGGCAAGTACACCCGGCCAGCTCGGGCAGGAAGGAATAACCCGACGGGCGCTGGTGGATGATCGCCGCGTAGCCGAAGCAGATGTGCACGGCCGTGGTGCCTGTTATGCCCTCGAGCGCGCGGTTGAGCGCGTTGAGCCCGTACTGGCGAGCTCTCTCGGGCCGCGCCTGCATGTAGGGCTCGTCGATCTGCACGATGCCGGCCCCGGCGGAAAACAGCTCGTGGATCTCCTCGTTTACCGCGACCGCGTAGTCCATCGCCGCCTTTTCCTCGCTCGGATAGTAGTCGTTCTGGGCCTGCTGGCTCATCGTGAACGGGCCCGGCACGGTCATCTTGATCACCTTGTTCGTGTGCGCCCGTAGAAACTTCAGGTCCTCGACCTCCACCGGGCGCTTGCGGCGAATTCCACCGACGATGCGTGGCACCGGGTTCGGGTGGCCCGAACGATCGAGCGCTGTGCCGGGGTTATCGATGTCCACACCGTCGAGCGCAGTCGCGAAGCGGTTGGAGTAACTCTCGCGCCGGATCTCGCCGTCGGTAATGATGTCGAGCCCCGCCTCCTCTTGCGCTCGGATCGCGAGCAGCGTCGCGTCGTTCTGAGCCTCCTCGAGCCACGGCTCGGGGATGCGCCAAAGCTCCGTCGCGCGCACGCGCGGCGGAAAGCGGCCGGCGAGCTTCGCCCTATCAATCAGCCATTCGGGCTGCGGATAACTTCCGACCAGCGTGGTGGGGAACAGCATCGATCTTCTCCTTTTTGGCGAATACGTGGCTGATCAGAGGCCAGGCCACATCTGGACCAGACCTCTCTCAAAAATGAAAGCGTGTCAAGGCGATACTTCGGTTCGTTGCCCTCACCCTTCCCTCTCCCAAAGGGCGAGGGTCAACTGAACTCAAAACGTAGGTCTGAAATAGAGTTCCGGTTGCCATCGATGAACCAAAGTTGCCAAACGCTAGGGGCATGCATCTACTTCGGCGGAATGATCGGGAGGAGTAGATGCGAAGCTCGGTTGGGGCCGACGTGCAGCGTCGTCTTGCCTCCAAAAACCTCCGGCGGCCGGTCGCGCGGGTCGTCGTGCAGGAATGGCCCGCAGCCTTTAAGTTCGTTTTTGAAGCTAGCAATCCTTTCGCCGCTCGAGTGCGGATACTCGTAATCTTTTCCGCGCACAGTGAGCCCAATCCGGTAGCCGGCGGGCACCACAATGGAAGTCGGCCAGATCTCAACGTCAAGCTCGACAATCTCGCCGGGTCTCAGCAGCTCCATTTCATCATGGGTGTGATACGGGCGGTACGGAGTGCTCAGCTCAGGATCGAGCTTGCGATGCGACGCGCGCAGCCAGCCTTGACTGATGGGCGTGTGCGGGTCGATGGCGCCCTGGAACACGACTTCGTTTCTGCCGGAGACTGTGTCGCTATCCGCCGTTCGCCCTTTGACCGTTCGAGGAGCCTCACGGCAGGCTTCCTCGCCAGCCTTTAGTTCCGAGCCTGTCGAGGAATCAGGACGAACGGCTACGTGATTGAATTTCGGTGCACTGTCATCCGTTCGTGGTGAGCTTGTCGAACCACGAACGGACTTTTGAAACTGTCTCTCGGGGGAGAAAACGCGCAGCACGACGAAAATGTCGGCGTCTTCGGTCGAAGACGAGACGAACAGCTTGGCCGCCGAAGGCCCGGTGATCTCGGTTTCCTTTTCAAGCGGCGGCGACATGAATGTAACGCCGTCGCCCATCGCGTCGAACTCGACGCTTCCTTTGGTGGTGACGGGTTCCCAATTCAAACTGCGATCGGCGGGATTGAGGTAGAGCTTCGTCCATGTTGTGCGAGCGATGGGCCATTCGTGTTCCCTGCGCTCGACGAACTTGTCGATGTGACGAACCTGGAGCCGGACGCGCGGCTCCTCGGCCCAACCGTTGTCGATGCCTTTCAAAAAAAAGTCGAAGAAGCGCTTCTGAAGATTCCGGCCATAGTCCGTGTAGAAATGCGTCCAGTGCTCCAGCCCGTGCAACTCGAGCCACTTCTGCCGTGACGCCGCGCGGACAAATCCCTCGACGTTTCCGCGCAAATGCAACCCCTGCCCTCCCCAGTTTCCCGCGGACAAAAATGGCACCGAAATCTTCGACCAAACCGGCGAGCGGGCCTTGTGGTAGTCGTCGTCGAGGGGATGAGCAAGGATCTCATTGCCAAGGTCGCAGCGATTCCTGGCCAGCTCTTCCTCCGAGAGCGTTTCCGCTCCGCAGACGAGCTCACCGGTGACCCGGCTGCGCGGGCCGCGCTCGCCGAGGCCATGCTGCACGGTCTTCACCTGCATGTCGTACCAGTTCGCCCAGAAGGTGCAGAGTATGCCGCCGTGATGAGTCATGTCGCGGTACCAGTCGGCGGCGCCTTCCCAGATGCACATCGCCGCGAGGTGCGGCGGTTGCAAAGACGCCACCTGCCACTGGTTGATCCCGTAGTAGGAAATGCCGTTGAGACCCACTTTGCCGCTGCTCCAAGGTTGCGTGCCTGCCCACTCGATACAGTTGTAAAAATCTCTCGTCTCGCGCGGTGAGAAGTGGTCGATGTACCCCGGCGAGCAGCCGCAGCCGCGCGAGTCCACGCGCACGCAGGTGTACCCGTCGCGCACCCATTTTTCCGGATCGACGACTTCCCAGCTCTGGTATTTGTTGCTTGAGCCCGCCGCCACGTCCGGATGCTCGGCGATCATGCGCTGCCACTGGTTCGGAT
>Ga0184639_10000259_pt1 | contig 19547 bp, 18 predicted proteins | sample PLM31_170_b2_FD_133155 | JGI IMG/M metagenome (GOLD analysis project Ga0184639, IMG submission 133155) | Groundwater sediment microbial communities from an aquifer in East River, Colorado, USA - PLM3-1_170_b2 | ecosystem: Environmental > Terrestrial > Soil > Riparian zone | place: USA: East...
ATGCAGCCCGAGGCCGGCCGGCATGGCCGTGCGTGCAAGGTTCGTCAGCGACTGCTCGATACGCAGGACGGCAGCCGTAATGGTGATGCGCAGGGTGGATTCGTATCGCCACGGCCAGCCGTCACCGCCGCCGCGCACCCAGAGCGTTCCATCCTCGCCCGCCTGCCAGGGTGTGGCGTATACCTGCCCATGGATCGCTGACCCGTCCTCGAAATTCGACTCGACGGTGACCAGGTGGCCGTTGGTCCTGGTCGGGGTCGCGGCGATCCGGTTGCACCACGGCGCCATGACAAAGGCACCCCATCGGAACGGATCCGTGAGGTGCACGGCGGGGTCCTCCGGCGTGCGCAGGAGGTCGTGGCCAAAGACCCGGAGGCGGTGAAGCCTTGCGCCGACCTCGGGCAGCAGATCGACGGAGATTGGCCCCTCGGCGACCGTGAGGATGCGGCCGTCCGGGCGCGCAGCCTCGGCGTCGGCGGCCATCACGCGGTCAGGGTCATGGCGCGGTCCGGACGGAGGAGGAACGGAGGGAGCACCGCGGGCAGGTTGGAGAGCGGAAGGACGTCCGGATGAAGATCGATGCCGAGGGTCTCGCGCATGAAGGCGCGCCGTGCGGCGACACGATCCCAGAGATCGGGGAACGACCGCTCGAACGTCTGGCGCAGCGTCGAGTCGGCCAGGGCGATTCCGTCCTCGATGTTGGTGGTGAAGTACGGGCCGCCGGTCGCCGGGATGATGTCCACCTGCATCACCATCCCGGAGCGCAGCTCGGTCCTGCTCCCACGGCCGACTGGCGAGTTCACCCACTCGTCCAGATGGAGCTGGTGACCGGGATTCAGGAAGATCCCGAAGAATGGATCGCCGAGCCGGCGGTCGATGATCTCCTGGAGCACGCCGCCGGTGACGCCCACGCGCAGCGCGCCGTACCATTCGGCGACCGCCTCGAAATACGGCCCGACCAGCCGATCGACGTAATCGCCGATCCCTTCGGGCAGCTGGGCAGCATCCTCCACGACGAACCCCGCCCGGCAGTTGAGCGCGCCCCAGATCCCGAATGCCACTGTCAGCGGATCACCGCGCTCGATGATCCGATCGCCCGGGCTCAGCAGCCCGTATCGGGCGCGCGGCCCCGCGGTGAGCATCAGGTGGCAGGAGAGCGGCGCCCCGCTCCACTCGAGCAGGCGAACCGCCTCGCGTTCCCGCATCCCCGGCCGCAACCCGAACAACAGGTTGCGGACGCCGTTGGATGTTTCACACGCTGCGTGCTCGAACGCGGCGATCTGCTCCGGCTCGTTGATCACCCGCAGGCCGTCAGCAGCGTCGATGAGGAGGTCGGTGGCGTTCTCCACGCTCCCGGCCGGTCCAACCAATGCCCGCAGCGCATCGATCAGGTAGGCCGGTGCGTCCATCCACGATCGGTCGGGCGGGGCCTTCCAGCCGACCACGCCGACCTTCGAGCCGCGTCGCAGGCCCGCGTCCGCGAGGATCTCGGCCAATGAGTGGGAGCGGTCTCGCGGCTGGCTCGGCAGGCTCAACTCCTGGAACAGCACCGCCTCGACCGGCAGCGGCGCGAGGCGTGCGAGGCCGATGCACTCGTTGCCGGCGAGGAGGGTTGGTTTGCCAGTCATGCCGAGGATGAGGATCGCCTCCTCGAAGCGCGGGTCGAAGCCGCTCAGGTAGGCAAGGTTGGCGCTGTGCTCGCGGTCGGCGTAGACCAGCAGCCGGTCGTAGCCTCGGGCGCCTGCCCGCTCCCGCAAACGATCCAGCCGCGCGGGGTACAGCGCCGGCGGGAGCTCCGGCGTCACTGCCGACATCCCGAACTGCGGCAGGCGCACCTCGTCCAGCCGGGCCCTCCCGGTCCTCTTCACCATCTCCTCAGTCCCCCGCAGGAGTCCATGGAAGCGCGTCGAGCGCCCCGCGCTCGACGGTATAGAACCGATTCGCCTGCACCGCCATCCACGGTCCCTGTTCGCCATCGGGCCACCGCACTGCCACATCGGCCCCTTCGGCCGCGCCGAGGCCAAAGTGCACCCAGCCAAGCTGCCCGCCGGCATGGCCGCCACCGACGGTCACCTCCCGCCAGGTAGTGCGGTCACCGATCTTGATCTCGATCCAGGCCCCGATCGCGTCGCGGTTGGGAGCCGGCGCGACCAGCTCAAGCGCGAGCCAGTTGCCCATCGGTAGCGGGCGGGTTGCGTCACCCCAGCCGACATTCCGCCAGAGCTTCACGCTCGTTCGCCGATTGACGACGATCAGATCCAGCATCCCATCGAGGTTGAAATCGGCCAGGGATGCGCCGCGCGCCCGCGCGAAGCTCACGATGCCGGCCTCCTGGGCGCTCTCGACGAAGGTGCCGTCAGCCTGTCCAAGCAGCAGGTTGCTGGGATCGAGCGCGGCATAGTCCGGCTGCGCCTCCACGTTGCCCTTGGCGACGAAGAGGTCCATCAGGCCGTCGTTGTTCACGTCCTGGAATTCGGCGTGCCAGGCTGTCGACCTCATGCCCACGTCGCCCGCGAAGGGTCGCGGGGCATCGGCGCCGCGCTCGGGCGCGATGTTTTCGTACCGTGGCTGAGCTGGTCCGTCCGTCAGCGTCTCCAACTTGTTATCACCCTGGCTGGTCAGGAAGATCTCGGGATAGCCATCGCCGGTCAGGTCCTGGCTGGCGATCCCCATGCCCCACACCTTCACCGTCTGCCAACCCTCGGCGTGGGTCCACGTCCGCGGCGGCTCGCCGGGCTCCACGCGCCACAGCTGCTCCTCGCCTTCGCCGAAGTCGCTGTAGTAGTGACGATCGTTTGAGACTCGCAGATCGCGCCGGCCCGAACGATCCCAATCGCTGAACAGCATCGAGAGGGCGCACCACGACGGATTGAGGGGGAGGCCCGATGCGAAGCCATCGTGCGTGGCGTTAGGGCGAACGAGCTCGTTGTCAAAGCACAGGCGGTCGATATCGTCGCTCGCCTCGTTGCGATAGTTCCCGAATGCAAGCGTCGGCCATTCCGCCGATCCCTCCCAGGTGGCACTGAAGGCGGTTGTCCACTCGTCTCCGCCGTCGAGCCCCCACGCGACATTCGCCGGCTCGAAACGGCAGTCGCCCAGCCCGCGCAGCAGGATGTTCTCGCCCACGCGCAGGAGCGCCAGGTCCGTCACCCCATTCCCATCGATATCGAGCGGGTAGGCCCCCGTCACCTGGGTCATGTCGGTCGCGGGGTCATGGATCAGGCTGAAGCGCAGCACGCCCGCGAGCTGGCTTTCGTTGCGGTACAGGGCCGCAGGCTCGACTCCTCCGGCGAGATAGACCTCCTGCCGCCCATCGTCGTTGCAGTCAAAGACAGCCACGCCGCCACCGACGAAGTACGAAAAGTCGCCGTCGTAGCGGTGGTCGATGCCGGCTGCCGCTGCCTCCTCGACGAACCGCGGCGGATCGAGCGCGGCCGACGGATCGGTCGATGCGAACGGGTCGATCGATGGCGCGGCCGACGGAGCATTCGAGCCAGACGGGCCCACCGATGCCGCGTCCGATGGAATGTTCGATCCGAATGGGCCAACCGCCGCCATGGCGACGAGCACGATGAGCGACAGCCCGAACGCGCCAAGGGCCAGCCCGACGGCCCGATGCCTCACCGCCCCTCCCCTTGCTCACGGTTTCTGCGACGACGGCATTGAAGCATGTCGGGCGGGCTGACCTCCCCGGTGACGTTGCGCGCTAGGCTCAGTCTCGCCCCGCGGCCTCAAAGATCCGCTCGATGACCCGCAGGTTGGCCACGGCATCGTCCGGCGGAACCGGCGTCGGCAGATCGTCGAGGATAGCGGCGGCGAACCGCTCCACCTCGGCCGTGTATGGATCCTTCGTGTCAAACGTCAGCACCTCGGTGCTCGGATCGACCGGCGGGTCGCGCCGGCACTCACGGACACCAGCGTCGGGCGATCCGGGGGGATATTGAACGGAATGCCGACCGAGATCCGGCCTTCGGTCCCGTACACGTGGACGCGTTGATCGTCCTCGACCGTGGTGGAGCACGTGAAGGTGGCCACACCATCGCCAAACTCCAGGATGCCGCTGGTCAAGACGTCGACGCCGGTCGTCGGGTCACGGGTGATCGACGCCAGGACGCGTGTCGGCTCAGATCCGAACAGCATCCGCGACAGGTTGACGGGGTAGCAGCCAATGTCGAACAGCGCGCCGCCTCCCGCCTCGCGGATATTCCGGATGTTGGTTGGGTCGTCGTTGACGTACGAGAACCAGCTCTGGATGGCCGTCAGCCGGCCGATCCGCCCTGAAGCCACCAGTTCCAGCACTGCCTGCCAGGATGGGTGGAGGCGATACATGAAGGCCTCCATCAGCCGCAGGCCCTGGGCAGCAAAGACCTCGACCATCGCCTGGGCGTCGGCGGCCGTCATCGCCAGGGGCTTCTCGCAGAGGACATGCTTGCCCGCGTGGGCCGCGGCGATCGACCACTCGGCGTGGAGGTGGTTCGGCAGGGGGATGTAGACCGCGTCGACCTGGGGATCGGCCAGCAGCGCCTCGTAGGAGGCGTGCGCGGTCGGGATGCCGAGCTCGTCGGCGACGTTGCGGGCCCTCGCGCCATCGCGCGATGCAATCGCAGCCACCTCGACCCGGCTGGTCTTCTGCATCCCGGGGACGACCTTCGTCCGCGCAATATCGGCGGTCGAGAGGATGCCGATGCGGAGGACGCTCATCGGCGCGTCAGCCCCACGAGGTCTCGGTGACTGGACGGAAGGCGAGCTCCAGGATGCGATGGGTTCGGGGGCGCGTGAGCGCAAAGATCACGGCCTCGGCCACGTCCTGTGGCTTCATCATCCCCGCCAGCTGCGGCATCTCGGGCGTTCGTCCGCGGCCCATGGCGAAATCGGTCGCCACGCCGCCGGGGCAGATGTTGGTGCAACGGATCCCCTGTTCGCGCAGCTCATGGTCAAGCGCGCTGGTCAGTCCGACCTGCGCGAACTTCGAGGCACAGTAGACGGCCTCGAACGGCAGCCCGCGGCGCCCGGCCTCGCTGGCGATGGTGACCAGGTCGGCCGCCGGGCTGCGCAGGAGGTGTGGGAGCGCGGCGCGCACCGAGTAGATGGCGCCCTTCACATTCACGTCGATCATCTCCTCGAGCTGATCGGCGGGCAGGTCGAGGAACGGGCCGTAGGCACCGACGCCGGCATTCACGACGAGGATGTCAAGGCCGCCGAAGCGAGCAACCGTGGCGGCGACCAGCGCCTCGAGAGACGCGGGATCGCGCACGTCGCACGGTCGGGCCACGGCTTCGGCGATGCCGAGGTCATCCCCGCTCCGGGATCCGAGGCCGAGCCGCACACCGGCGCTCGCCAGCGCTTCGGCCACGGCTGCACCGATGCCGCGACTGGCGCCCGTGATGAGGGCAACGCGGCCGTCCAGGCTCTGCATGGAACATCCCTCCGTTCGGGCTCTCCCGCCGCGACCAAACTGGCGCAGGCTCGGGACGGGACGGCTCATCGGGTCCAATCCCAGTTGGGCACCAGTTGCGGAGTCGTAAGAGTACGTCAACCACCTCAGGAACAAGGGCCGGGGCGAAGGTCCCAGGCGCACAGGCTGTGCTCCGCGGGCAGCCAAGCGGGGCGATGGCAGCCGTTGTCTGGCGCCCAGACTGTCAACCGCTCCGGGCTCGTCAGGCCCCGCCGAAGACCGCCGGCGGGATGCCGCGGACGCCGGGCCGGACGCGGAAGAGCGCACCTGCCAACGGCTGCGCCTGGCGCTCCTTCAGGGAGAGCCCTTCCCACGCCGACGTCACGTACAGCTCATCAAGGTCCTCCCCGCCGAAGGTGCAGCTCGTAGGTTGACCGACCGGCAGTTTGATCACCCGGTCGAGGTGCCCATCGAGGTAGCGATGGACGGCCGCGCCGCCCCACAGGGCGACCCACAGTCCGCCCTCTGCGTCGATCGTCATGCCGTCCGGCGCTCCATCTTCGGGGGGAATGCGGATCACCGAGCGTCGGTCGCTGATCTCACCGGTTGTTGGCGTGAACGAAAAGGCGTCGATCCGCTGCGTCGGCGTGTCGATGTAGTACATGGTGCGCCCGTCCAGGCTCCACGCGAGCCCGTTCGAGACGGTCACCCTGTCGAGCACCAGCCTCGCTCGGCCATCCGAGTCGAGGCGATAGAGGGCTGCGGCACCCGTCGACTGGTCGTAGGCCATCGTTCCGGCCCAGAATCGCCCGGCCGGATCGCACTTGCCATCGTTGAATCGCAGCCCCGGCCGGGCCTCCGCGACCGTCGTGATCCGATAGACCGGGCCGTCGCCGACTACCCAGAAGCCGTCCTGCAGCGCCGCCACAAACCCGCCGGCGGCGCGGGGCACCACCGCACCCACATGAAGTGGCACCTGGATCACCTCGCTGGCACCGGTATGCACATCGGTGAGATGGATCCGCCTGGCGAGGATGTCGATCCAGACAAGTCGGTTGGTCCGCGAGTCCCAAACCGGTCCCTCGGCGAGTTCCGCACCGGACGCGACCACCACCTCGACCCCGTCCCTGACTTCCACCTTCGCCCGATCCTCTCGGTCCAACTGACGTCCGATGGCGCCGCGATGGCGCCGCCGTGATCAGTTGATCAGCGTGGCCATCTCGGTCTCCGAGACCTGTTCGGGGCGCTTGCCGATGATGATCATGGCCAGGACCTCGTCCTTGGTCACCTTGTCCTTATCGACGGTGCCTACCAGCTTGCCGTGGAGCATGACGCTGATCCGGTCGGCCAGGTCGAAGACGTCGTGGATGTCGTGGCTGATGAGAAAGATGCCAATGCCCTGGGCCTTCAGCTGCGTCACGAGGTCGCGGACCTGGGCGGTCTCCGCCGGGCCGAGAGCGGCCGTGGGCTCGTCCATGATCAGGATCCGGGCATTGAAATGGACCGCCCGCGCGATCGCCACGGACTGGCGCTGCCCGCCCGAGAGCGATTTCACGGGAACCTTGAAGTTCTTGAAATTCGGATTGAGTCTGCCGATCACCTCCCGGGTCGCCGACTCCATCGCCGCGTCGTTCAGCGAGCCGAGGGAGGTCGTGATCTCCCGACCCAGGAACATGTTGGCGGCCGCATCCACGTTGTCTGCGAGGGCCAGCGTCTGGTAGATCGTCTCGATCCCGTAGGTCCTGGCGTCGCGAGGATTGGTGATCGAGACCCTCTCGCCGCTGACGTAGATCTCGCCTTCGTCGGCGGGATGAGCGCCGGACAGGGCGCGGATCAGGGTCGACTTGCCAGCGCCGTTCCCACCGACCAGTCCCACCACTTCGCCCGCGTGGAGATCCACGCTGACGTTGTCGACCGCATGCACGCCCCCGAACGAGACCCGGATGTTGCGCATCTCGACGAGGGGCTCGCGCGGCGCCGCTGGAATGGCGCTGGCGGATTCGGCGGCACTCAAGATCGTCTCCCCATGGCTCAGGCTCTCCGACGGCGAAGGTAACTATCGAACCCGACCGCGCTGACCAGTACGACGCCCACGACGATGTCCTGCAACGCGGTCGGTACACCGATCAGGACCATGCCCGATGACAGCGACTGCATGACCACCGCGCCGAGGACACCGCCGGCGATCGTCCCGATGCCGCCCGCGAACGAGGTGCCACCGATGACCGCGGCCGCGATGACCTGCAGCTCGACCCCAAGCCCCAATCCGTTCGTGGCTGCGTTCAGGCGCGCCGAGGTCACGGCGGCCGCAATCGCGGCGAGCACGCCCATCAGGATGAAGGTCTTCATGATCGTCAGCCGCGTATTAATACCGGCCAGCTCCGCGGCCTCGGGGTTGCCGCCGATGGCGTACACGTAGCGTCCGAATCGGCGTCGCGTGGCGAGGACCGTCACGACCACGGCAATGCCGATCGCGATGAGCACCGGGATGGCGATCCCGGTCGGGAGGCCACCTGGCGGGATCGTGATCCCGTGCTCTTGGGCGTACGCCGCCGCCAGCGCAGCAGGCCAGGGATAGCTGTTGGCGATCCAGACCGCGCCGGCGACGACGACGCTGCCGATGACCCCGAGCGTGACATCCGCCCAGACCGCCCGCAGCGGGAAGCCGTATCGGCGTCTGCGACGACGACTGGCGAGGATGCCGTAGACGAGGGCGCTGATCGCCAGCCCCGCGACGAGCCAGCTCAGGGTCTCACCCAGTGACCCACGAGGCCCTCCACCCAGCAGCTGGAAGGTGCTGTCGAGCGGGCCGATCGTCCTGCCGCTCACGAGGCCGAAAGAAGCCCCCCGCCAGACGAGGAGGCCGCCGAGGGTCACGATGAAGGAGGGGATGCCGAAGTACGCGATGAGAAATCCGTGGAGGGCGCCGATCAGCGCGCCTAGCGCGATCCCGACCGCGAGCACGACGATCCAGGTGTAGGGCTGATTCAAGCCCAACCCGAGGCCATTGGGGATCCATTCGGTCTGGAGCAGGCCCATGACCAGGGCCACCACGGCCAGGATCGATCCGATCGACAGGTCGATATTGCGCGACACGATGATCAGGACCATGCCGGTCGTCATGATCGCGACGGCGGCGGACTGGACGGACAGGTTCCAGAGGTTGCGTGGGGAAAGGAAGAGGCCGTCGGACAGGAAGTTGAAGACGATCCACACGACGACCATGGCCACGACCATCCCCAGCAGCCGGCCGTCGATCTCGAGGCTCGCCAGGAGGGATCGCGCTGATCGCTTGCCTGGGGCGCCCTTGAGCGTCGCCTCCATGACTGGCCTGGCCTCGGGCATCACCACGCCTCGATCATAAAGGGAAACCGAAAAGAGGAGGCTCTGCGCCGCGGTTGGACCGCGACGCAGAGCGCTTAGCTACCAGATTGGCGACGGACGATTAGCAACCGGCAACAGAACCGGGTGTCACGTCCTTGCAGAGCACGTCCTTGGTGATCCAATTCGCGTCCAGGACAACCTGGAGGTTGTCCTTGGTGATCGGAACCGGATTGAGCAGGAGGGCGTAGCTGTCGAGGCCTCCCGAGGTTTTGGACGCCGTCGCGCCGGTGACCTTCGAGATGTCCGGGTCCGCGCAGAGCTCGAGTGCGGCCTCGCCGGCTGCGGTGCCGAGCTCGGTTGCGTCCTTCCAGACGCTGACGACCTGCGTACCGAGGGCCACGCGGTTGAGGGCGAACGAGTCGCCGTCCTGGCCGCCGATCTTGACCTTGCCGTCCGTGTTCCCATTGAGCGCGGCGGTGACACCGGTCGCCATGTTGTCGTTCTGCGAGAGCACGCCCTGGATGTCGGGGTGGGCGGTGAGGATGTTCTCCATATTGGTCTGCGCGTTCTCAGCCTTCCACTCGTCGGTGAACTCCTCAGCGACGATGGTGATCGCGCCTGAATCGGTGAAGGGCTTGAGGATGTCCTCCATGCCTTCACGCAGGAAGATCGGGTTCGTCTGGGTCTGGTCGCCCTTGATGATCACGTAGTTGCCGGTTGGCTGCACCTCGGTCACCGCGCGCGCGATCATGCGTCCGACTTCGACGTTGTCGTGTGTGAGGAAGAGGACCTTGTCACTCTCGAGCTCGCGGTCATAGGCGATGACCGGGATCCCGGCGTCGAGCGCATCCTGGAGCGACGGCAGCACGGCGACCGGATCCACGGCGTTGAGAACGAGCACGTCGATGTTCGCTGCGAGCAGTGTCGCGATTTGCGACGCCTGGGTTTCGGCCTCGTTCTGGCCGTCGCCGCCTGAGACGTACTCCGCGCCACCGGCCTCGAGGGCCGCCTTGACGCCAGGCTCGTCGCGAAGCCCGTAGCGCTCCTCCTGGAAGGTCGCCCAAGCCACGCCCACCGTGCAGGATGCGGCAGTGCTTGTCCCAGGGCCGCCGCAAGCGGCCAACACGATCGCCGCGATCGAAAAGATCGCGGCCGTTCTCCGAATGGACAATCTCGTCTCCTCCTGAATTTCAACGTGAACGGGCTGCGTATGCGCATCGGCGCACTGTAGCGGGTCGAGCCAACGAATGCCACCCCGGAAAATACCGGATGACACGCCTCGGTCCCCTGGATCCTCTTTCCGTGCGGTGCCCAAAAGGTGTGGAAGTCCTCAAGGAGAGAGATCGACTCGAAGCCCACCGCATCGGCATGAACCTCAACCCAGGAGCGTTTCGTAGAGCGCTTGCTGACGCGCCCGCGCCGCGTGGTGAAGGGCCGATCGATCAGGGTCGCAGCGGACCCGGCGCGCGGGAGGCGCCGGGATCGTGTTGAGGTCGTCGAGCAGGCCTGAGCCGCGCAGGGCCAGCAACGCGGCGCCGCGCCGGGACGCTTCGAAGGCGGGTGCCACGGTGATCTCCCGTCCCAGCGAGTCGGCGATGACCTGCGCGAGGAGCGGCGAGTGGGATAGCGCCCCGCCCGATGCGATGATCGCCGGAGCGCCCCCTAGAACTTCGGACAGCCGATCATCAACGGCGGCAAAGCCGTAGGCGATCGACTCGAGAATCGCCCGATAGATCGCCGCCGCGTCAGTACCCGAGTTGAGACCCATCAGGGAGCCGCGCGCGCGGTCGTGGTATCCGAGGCCCCGCTCCCCGAAGGTGTATGGAAGCACGGTGAGCCTGTGGGCATCCGGTGCCATGTCGGCCGCCGCGCGCTCCAGCGAGGCGCGCGATCGCCGGAACAGACCGCTCGCCCATGCCAACAACCCACCACCTTCGCTGAGTTGGCCCCCCACCAATGTTCCGGTGCCGAGACGATAGGCGAACAGGCCAACGGGGACCGATACTGCCGGATCGGAGACGACGCCTCGCAGGGCACCGGAGGTGCCGACCATGAGAGCCGCCTTTCCGGGGCCCGTGGCAGCGAGCCCCACGTTGCCGCAGGCGCCGTCACCCCAGGCAGCGAACCAGGAAACATGGGCGAGCTGCGGCCAGCGCCGCGAGGCAGTCGCAGAATGCCGACCGATCGGCTCGTCGTCGCCCACCAACTCTGGAAGGTCACTCGGGTCGATCTCCAGCTGTTCGAGCAGCACCCTTGACCACGCTCCGCGAGCCCGGTCAAGCAGCCCGGTCCCCGAAGCCATCGAACGACTCACCACGGCTCGTCCTGTCAGGGTCTCCGCCACCAGTTCCGGAAAACCCGCCCAGCGGCGGATCCCCGGTTGCTCCTGTCGTAGCCGAAGGACTCGTGCCGGCCAATGGCTCGCGTGGATGGGAGCTCCAGTACGCGCATGGACTCCTACCGGATCGATCTGCGCTCGCAGCGCAGCGGCCTCACCTGCACTCGTGGTGTCGGCCCACGAGAGCACAGGGGTCATCGGCCGGCCCGCGTCATCCAGACCCACGATGCTGTGGAAGAAGCACGAGACACCGCCAGCGACGACGTCTGCGGCGAGTGATCCGGCGGCAATGACAATCTCGTCGAGGGCCTGGCGCACCAAGTCAAGGAGAGTCCGATGAGAGAGTCGGACGGAGCCGCCCGGAGCCATCTCCCAGGTGTAGGGAACCTGCACCTCGCAGCCCTTGAGGGCCCGCCCAAGGCGATCATGAAGGGCAGCCCGGACCGATGACGAACCAATGTCAAGGGCAAGCACAAGCGGCAAATCAGCGCGACCGGGGCCGATCGGCGCGACGGCCGGCCGCGTCACGCGCGATCGACCTGGCGGCGACCCTGGAGCGAGCGGATCAGGGTGACGTCGTCGGCGTACTCGAGGTCGCCACCGACCGGCAGGCCGCGGGCAATGCGCGTGACCATCGGCACATACGGGGTGAGGAGCTCCGCCAGGTACATGGCCGTCGCCTCCCCCTCCAGATTGGGGTTGGTGGCCAGGATCACCTCTTCCACGCCCGCGGCGGCGACTCGGACCACCAGCTCCCGGGCACGGATCTGATCAGGACCGATACCGTCGATGGGGCTGATGGCGCCATGCAGGACGTGGTAGCGGCCGCGGTACTCGCCGGTCCGATCGATGGCCAGCACGTCGAGCGGCTCCTCGACCACGCAGATGCGGGTCGCGTCGCGACGTGCATCGGCGCAGAAGGCGCATGGGTCCACGCCGCGATCGGTGATGTTGCAGCAGGTCGAGCAATAGGCGACCTCCTCCTTCACCGCCACCAGCGCCGCCGCCAGGGAACGGGCCTCATCGGCCGGGCCGCGCAGCATGTGGTAGGTCAGGCGCTGGGCCGTCTTGCGGCCGACGCCCGGGAGCTTGCTGAACTCCTCGATTAGGCGCGCCACCGGCGCGATGAGGGCGCTCACGAAGGGTCGCTCAACGTATGCCCGGCAGGCCGGGCAGGCCGATCCCACCGGCCACCGAGGCCATCCGCTCGCGCTCCAGCTCCTTGCTGCGCGCAATGGCATCGTTGACCGCGGCCATCACCAGGTCCTGCAGCATCTCGACCTCGGCCGGGTCGATGGCTACCGGGTCGATCTCGATCAGCCGCAGCTCCTGGGCACCGGTGATCACCACCCGGACCGCCCCGCCGCCAGCCGTTGCCTCGAGGGTCGTCTCCCGCAGCTCGGCCTGGACCCTGGCCAGCTGGGTCTGCATCTGCTGGGCCATCCTCGCCATCTGGGCCAGGTTCACGACCGCACCTCGGGGGCGTCGACCAGCTCGCCGCCGGTGATGCGCAGGACCCCCTCCAGCAGGGCGAGGCCATCAGCGTCGCCCGGATCCGAGACGATCGCCTGGGCCACGGTCAGCGGCTCCAGCTCCACGTTGCTGGCGACGCATTCGATCGCCCAGCTGCCACCCAGCACCACGCTCAGCAGCTGCTCGATGGCGGGTGCCCGGGTCGCCGCCTTGGCGCGCATGAACGCGCGTTCCTCGGGGAAGGCCAGGGTCAGCCGGACCCCGTCGACGGCGATCGGCCGGCACTCGCGGAGGAGCGGCTTGATGGCCGGTGCCGCGCGTTCGACAACGTCGCCGCATCGTCCCCGAACCCCCTGCACGTCGCCGGGGCGGTCGGCGGTGGCGGCCTGCTCCACGATCGGAGCCGCTGCCCTGGGGCGGGGCGCTGGAGCGGGATCTGGGGCGAGTCGGGCGGGCGCGGGTCGGGCGGGCGCGGGACGCTCGACCGGTGCGGGCGGCGCGGCCTGTGGCGTCGAGGTGGCGGGGCCCTCCACCGCCAGCAGCTCGAGCGCGAGACGAGCTCGACCCTCGCGCGCCCCAACCGTGGCGGCCTGGGCCAGGGTGCGGAGCATCGCCGCCAGGCGTCGAGCAAGCATCGGGTCGGAGGCCGATCGCAGGAGGCGGCGCCGCGCCTCCCCCTCCGCCTGGGCGGCGACTTGGCCCATGTCGCGCCCGACGTCCGCGAGCGCCTCGATCCGATCGAGCGCCGTCGGCACATCGCCGGCCAGGTAGGCATCCAGCAGCGCGCTGATCTCCGCCTCGTCGGCAAGGCCGACCGCCTCGCGGACGGCGGCTGCGCTGACGTGGTCGCCCGCGTAGGCGAGCACCTGGTCGAGCAGCGACTCCGCGTCCCGCATGCCGCCATCGGCCAGCTGGGCGAGCAGGTCAAGCGCATCGGCATCGGCACGGGCTCCCTCGGCCTCCACGATGCGCGCCAGCTTGGAGACGATCAGTGCCACCGAGATCCGACGGAAGTCGAAGCGCTGCGTGCGGCTGATGACGGTGGCAGGAACCTTGTGGGTATCGGTCGTGGCCAGGATGAAGACCACGTGCGGAGGCGGCTCCTCGACCAGCTTGAGCAGCGCGTTGAAGGCGTGCGTGCTCAGCATGTGGACCTCGTCGATGATGTACACCCGCCGACGCAGCTCTGCGGGTGCGGTGAGAGCCCGCATCACCAGGTCGCGCGCGTCCTCGACCAGCCCGTGGCTGGCGGCATCGATCTCGATGACGTCCATGGCACGGCCGTCACGGATCGAGACACAGGCCGCGCATCGGTCGCAGGGCTCGCCATCGGCCCCACGCTCGGTGCAGTTGATGGCCTTTGCCAGGATGCGGGCCATCGAGGTCTTGCCGGTGCCGCGCGGGCCGACGAACAGGTAGGCGTGCGCGACCCTGTCGGTCGCAACGGCGTTCCGCAGCGTTGCAACGATCGGATCCTGCCCGATCAGCTCCGCGAAGCGCTGGGAGCGCCATCTCCGATAGATGGCGCTCGGCTCGGGGGATGCGGCAGCGGTGGCGGGGTCGCCCATGGCCTCCTAACCGTACACCGAACCGCGATCCGGTCGCGGTCGCGCGCGGGCACATGAATTGGCCGTGCACCCGGCGTCGATCGACCGCCTTCACACACGCGTCCATCGTCCGGCTCCAGCCAGGTCGCCCCATGGCACCCGAAGGCGGTCGCTTACCGCTGCTTCCTTCCGGACCTGACGGGGTTCACGGACCCTCGCTGCGTGGGACCCGACTCTCAACGTCGGTCGATGTCGTGGGAGGCGAAGGCAGATCAGCCTCGGCCGGGAATTCAGTCCCGCTGTAGCGGATTGCGGGTGCAGGGCACCGCTAGTTCCCCACCTAGCACGGCCGCGGCCGATGGTAGACGCGGCGGTCGCATCGGTCAATTCGAGCGGGTGGCGGAGAGGGGGGGATTCGAACCCCCGACGGGTTTCCCCGAACCGCATTTCCAATGCGGCGCCATAGGCCACTAGGCGACCTCTCCGGGGAGGGATGGGGGTGGCGGAGAGGGTGGGATTCGAACCCACGGTGCTCATCGCACACCGCTTTTCGAGAGCGGCACCTTAAACCACTCGGACACCTCTCCGGCTGCGGAGTCTAGCAGCGGGTCGGTCAGGCGGGGGTCGGCGCGATGGTGGCCAGGCGTCGCGCCTCGTCCTCGCGGACGCCGGATATGACCGAGATCTGGTGCGGCATGCCGGGGGCGCGGGCGAGCTGCAGGGCCCCGCCGGCGGCACCCCGCTGGCTGTCTCCGACGGCATACACCAGCGTGCGCACCTGCGCCTCGAGAAGCGCCCCGACGCACATGGCGCACGGCTCGTGGGTGGTGAACAGGGTCACCTCCGGGAGGCGCTTGGCGTCGAGCTTGCGAGCGGCGGCCTGCAGGGTCAGCAGCACCGCGTGCGCGGTCGGGTCGCGTTGCAGGACGATGCGCCCATGGTCACGCGCGATCATGGCGTCGTCCAGGACGGCCACCGCGCCGACCGGCTCCTCCCCCTCCTCCGCGCCGCGACGGGCCTCGGCGATCGCTTCGGCCATGTACAGCTCGTAGTTCATCGGCCCCGAGTCTAGCAGTCCTCCCGGCCGCCACCGCGGCCGCTAGGATGGGCCGGCGGTTCGCCCGCGCAACCCGAAAGGAGGCTCCTCATCGACGCTCGCCGGGCATGGGCCGGTCGCGATTGGCTGGCCCTGGCATTCGTCAGCCTCGCGGGGGCGCTGGTTCGGGTGATGGATCTCGCCCGACCCGCGGGGTTCGTCTTCGACGAGATCTTCTACGCTCGCAATGCCTGTCGCTTCGTGATCGGCACGGCCCAATGCGGGATCGATGACCTGGTCAGCGGAGCGCATCCGCCGCTCGGCAACTGGCTGGTCGGCATCGGCATTCGGCTCTTCGGGTTCGATGAATTCGGGTGGCGGATCCCCTCGGCGCTGGCAGGCACGCTGACCGTGACCTTGCTCTACATCCTGGTGCGGCGCCTGCTGAATGGCCACGCGACGCCGGCCGCGGCCACGGCGGGTGCCTTCGCCGCTGCCGCCCTGCTGGCCGTCGACCCGCTGCACCTGGTGCAGTCGAGGGTCGCCATGCTGGACTCGTTCGTCACCCTATTCGTCGTCGCCACGGTCCTCTTCGCCGTGCTCGACGGGTCGCGCGACCGTGACCTCGCGGGCAATGACGCGCACGCCGCGGCATGGCTTCGGCGCCTGACCCTTGGCCGCCCCTGGCGGCTGGCCACCGGCCTGTCGCTCGGCGCGGCGGTCGCCGTCAAATGGTCGGGAGCCTACGTAGCGCTCGGCATCGTCGTGCTGGTTGTGATGTGGGAGGTGGCGGCGGCACGGCATCTTGGCGCGGACGGCGGTCGCGCGACGGGCTGGCGAGCTGGGCTGGGCACGGCCGTCCGACGAGAGATCCTCCCCTCACTGGTGCTGCTGGGCCTGGTGCCGCTGATCGTGTACGTCGCCTCGTACGCCGGCCGGGTCGACGGCGACCTGCTGGCGGCGCCGTGGCGGGAGGGATCCTTCTGGCGCGGCGTCGCCGATCACCAGGTGGCCATGCTGCGCTTCCACATCGGCCTCGGCGGCGACCATCCGTACGAGTCCCCGGCGTGGTCCTGGCTGCTCCTCAAGCGCCCCGTCGCGTACTCGTTCGCGGTCGACTCCGGCGTGTACCGCGAAGTGCTGGCGATCGGCAACCCGCTCGCCTGGGGGGCGGGCGCGGTCGCGCTGGTGGGGGCCGCGATCGGCTGGCTCCGTGGCGGAGCCGGCATGGCCCGGGCGGAGCCGATCCTGTTGGCGGGAGCGGTCGCCACCTACCTGCCCTGGCTCATCCTGTCGGGATCGCGCTCGCAGGTCTTCATCTGGTACCTGCTGCCGACGATCCCGTTCCTGTATGGCGCCCTGGGACTCCTCGCGGCCCGTTCCTGGAATTCCCTGCGCGGCAGGGTTGCGGTCGGTGTGGCAGGACTGGCGGTGGCGGTCTGGTTCGCCTTCTTCTTCCCGGTGCTGACCGCCCAGCCGATGACGCCGGACGAGTGGCGCGCGCGGATCTGGTTCACCGCCTGCGACCGCCCTGGCGCGCCCACCCTGGAGCTACCGGACGACGAGATCAGCGATGGACCGCCGCCGGCAGGCTGGTGCTGGATCTGAGGCAGTAGAGTGATGCACGGCCGGCCGCAGCCCGTTCCCCATCAAGAGGCGTGCGTCGCCGGCCACGAGGTTGGCCGTTGACCGATCGATCGCAGCCGAACATTGACGCGCTCCTGGCGCAACGGATTCGATCCGGCGATCGTGAGGCGTTGGGCGAGCTGTACGACCGGTATGCATCGGTTGCTCTGGCGACTGCCCTTCGTGTCGTGACCGACCGGGAGCAGGCGGAGGACCTGGTGCACGACACGTTCGTCGCGGTATGGCAGAAGATCGACCGGTTCGACCCGATGCGCGGCAGCTTGCGGTCCTGGCTGCTGACCATCGTGCGCAACCGATCGATCGATCGCATCCGTGCCCAGCGCCCGACAGTCGGGGTCGACGATGCCGACGAGCAGTCGCTGCTGCGGACCGCCGCCAACCCCACCTGGGAGGCCGTCATTGCCCGTCGCTCGACGGCGGAGCTGCAAATTGCCATCGACGGGCTGCCGGCGGAGCAGCGGGAGGCAATCGAGCTCGCCTACTTCGGGGGCCGCACCTATCGCGAGATCGCGACCCTTACCGGCGTGCCGCTGGGGACTGCCAATGGGCGCCTGCGACTGGCGCCCGCCAAGCTGCGCGAGGCACTGCGCATGACGGACGCGGCACCTGCGGCGTCCGCCGAGCCGATGAGCGCGCGACGGCCGGACCGATGAACAACGAACTCGACTGCCAGGCTGTTGACGAGCTGGATGCCGCCTTCGCCCTCGGCGCCGTGGAGCCCGACGAGGCGCGAGCAGTGGCCGCGCACCTGGCCAGCTGCCAGCAGCCGCATGCGCAGCTCCGCTCGATGCTGGGCGCCGGCGAGCTGCTGTCGCTCGGCCTCGACCCGGTGCAGCCCAACGCAGCCGTGCGTGATCGATTGATGGCCACCATCGAGCGGACGCCGCAGGAGCATCGGGTTGGGCTGGGCGAGCGCGAGGCGGCTGGACGGCGGAATGGCTGGCTCGACTGGCTCTCCCCACGGGTGGCTCGGCGGCTTGCGCTCGCGGCGGTCGTCGCTGTACTGGCGGTAGCGGGCTGGAACCTCAGCCTGCAGTCGCAGCTCGCTGAGCGGGACCGAGCATTGCGCGAGGTGGCCGAGGCGATCTCTGGTGGGGAGGCAGCCTTCCGCGTGGATGGCAGCGCCGGGAGGGGCTACCTGGTTGAGACACCGGGCAGCGGGGCCGCCCTCGTGATCGCCAACCTGGCGTCGCTGCCGGCCGACCAGCTGTACGAGCTCTGGCTTATCGACGCCGCCGGGGCGGTGGCGGTCGGGACGTTCACGCCGTCGAGCGGGGCCATCGCCGTCGTCCCGGTCGAGCGAGACCTCGCCGGCTATACGACATTCGCCGTCACGGTCGAGGCCGATCGGGTCGATGCGCCGACCGGAACGCCGGTCATGGTCGGAGACCTCACCGCGTCGTAACGTTGCCTATTCGGCCACCGCGACTGCAACGGGCGCGTTCATGCGGATGCTGCGCACCGACGGCACGAGGACGACGCTGACGCAGACCGCGATATTGAGAACCGCGGCGACGACGAGCGTCTGCGACGTTCCGATCGCGGCGGCGAGCGGCCCGATCAAGGCGTAGCCGATCGGGTTGAGCGCCACGGAGCCAAGCCAGTCGAACGAGCTGATCCGCGAGAGCGCGTGCTCGGGCACGTTGCGTTGGAGCGCCGTGAACCAGAGCGTGTTTCCGAGCGCGAACCCCACGCCGTTGACGAAGCTGACGACGGCGAGCGCGATCAGGGGGAGCGGGACGGCAAGGGCGGCGAGCAGCAGCCCCGCCGGTAGCACCAACAGCTGGCAGGCGACGAGCGGCCTCTTGACCCTGAGCCGCAGGGCGAACATCCCCCCGAACACGGCGCCGGCGGACTCGATGGCCAGGATCGCCCCCCAGGCGCCAGCCCCACCAAGCTGCTCCTTCGCGACCAGTGGTCCGAGCACGAGCAGCGCAGGGAAGTAGGTGAGCTGGAAGAGGCCGAACGATGCGACCATCGCCACGGCCCAGGAGCGCTGGACGAACTCGCGCCAGCCGTCGCGAAGGTCTCCGAGGATCGACGCCGATGCTGTCCGCACCGTCGGGATGAGGCGCATCGAGGCGGTCAACGCGGCGGAGGCGAAGAAGGTGACCGAGTCGATCGCGATCGCCCACGCCGGGCTTCCCGCGGCGACGATCAGCGCCCCGATGGCGGGGCCCGCGATCGAGACCACGCTGTACGAGAGCCCGACGAGCGCGTTGGCTTCCTGGAGGTGCGCATCGCTGACCGCATCCTTGACGAGCCCTACCGTCGCGGGCCGGGAGAATGCGGCGGCGGCGCCGAATACGCCCTGCAGGACGGCGATGGTCCAGACGTTGGCGGTGCCGGAGAAGAGGACGATGGCCGTCGCGACCTGCGCCGCTCCTTTCACGAGGTCGCTGCCGACGATGATCGTCCGGCGTGGGATGCGGTCCGCGAAAACTCCGCCCAGCAGGAGCAGGACGACGATCGGAATCTCGCGGGCGAGCAGCACGATCCCCAAGTCGATGGCGCCGCCGAACTCGAGCACCGCAAAGGCGAGCGCCACCATCGCCATGCCCGAGCCGAGGGTGGAGACCGTGACCGCCGCCAGGTAGCGGGCAAAGCTCCGCTCGTGGAGCACGTCGAGAGACCGGGGAAGTCGCACGAATCGAGTCTAGGTGAGCGCCTGCAAGGGCCGTCATCTGATCGTGACTTGTGGCGTGCCCGAGAGGACTCGAACCTCCGGCCTTCAGGTCCGCAACCTGACGCTCTATCCACTGAGCTACGGGCACGTGCGCGACACGG
>Ga0184639_10000260_pt1 | contig 19411 bp, 20 predicted proteins | sample PLM31_170_b2_FD_133155 | JGI IMG/M metagenome (GOLD analysis project Ga0184639, IMG submission 133155) | Groundwater sediment microbial communities from an aquifer in East River, Colorado, USA - PLM3-1_170_b2 | ecosystem: Environmental > Terrestrial > Soil > Riparian zone | place: USA: East...
CAATATCAGCGAGTCGATGTCGTGCGAGCCGAGCGCGCCGAGCATTCCTCCGCCGCGGTCCTTCTCCGTGAGCCAGGTGAGGCGTCGCGACGGATCGCGCGCCCACCCCGGGAACCGCGTGCTCATGGTCACGTGCTCGAGGCGTCCGAGCTTTCCCTCCTCGATCCAACGCGTCAGCGTCGCGCGCGCGGGCTGGTGGCGGAACTCGTGGTTTACGACGTTGACCACGCCCTGCGACCGCGCGAGGGAGTCGAGTTCTTTCGCCTGCGCCACGTTCAAGGCGAACGGTTTCTCGCAGAGCACGTGGCGTTTCCGCTCGAGCGCGGCGCGCGCCATGGGGTAGTGGAGATCGACCGGGGTGGCGATCGCGACGAGATCGGCCTCGACCTCTTCCAGCATCTTCTTCCAGTCGTCGGTCGCGTAGGGGATCCCCTGCTCGGCCGCGACGCGCTTGGCGCTTTCGGCGTGCCCGCTCGCCATTCCGACGACGCGGAACGCGGGATCGGACGCGAAGCCCGGCGCGGTGACCTTGCCACCGAAGCTCGAGCCGATGATCAGAACGCGGATGGGAGCGTGATCGGACATGGGCGTGGATTCTAGCCCATCCGCCGGCGCCACGTATCGCGGAGCAGCTCGATCGAGCCGGGAGCGTGTCCGGCGTAGTGATTGTTGAAATACCCGAAGACCTCGATGCGGCGCTCCAGGAGCGCGACGAGCGCCGGCGTCCAGCGATCCATCTCCGCCGCCCGATCCACGATCAGCTTGTCCCACCGCACGGTGCGGGCCTCGATCCCCTTCCGATCCCCAAGCCAGCGCACGTAGGCGAAATCCGCCGTGACGACGTCCTGCTTCTCGATCAGGTCTTCCACCGGCGGCATCAAGGGGTAATCGATCAGCGCATAGGCGATACGGCGCTCCCGGAGGAGCGAGAGGAGCGGCTCCCCGACCCACTCCTTGTTCCGCACTTCGAGCGCGAAGGATTGGCCGGCGGGAAGCGTGTCCAGGAACGGCCGCAGTCGATCGAGGAATGCTCCCACCGACGCGAACGCGTCGCGGCGGAAATGGGGGAACTGAAAGAGGAGCGGCCCGAGTCGGTCCCCCAGCTCGTCCATCACGCCGAGGAATGCTTTCACCTCGTCCTCGCATTTCACGAGGAGCTTTTCGTGGGTGATGACTTGGGGGACCTTGGCCGCGATTCGAAACCCGGCCGGCGTCTTCGCCGCCCAACTTCGGACTTGCGCGGCGGACGGAATGCGGTAGAAGGTGGCGTCGATCTCGACCGTGTCGAAGCGCTTCGCGTACTCGCTCAAGAAGTCGGCGGGCTTTGTTCCCGCCGGATAGAACGAGCCGATCCAGCTCTCGTGGCTGAAGCTCGAGGTGCCCAGATGAAGGTGGGGATGGATCGACTCCCAGCCGGCTTCAGTTTCCCGTTTCGAGGAGTCCATGGCGGACAACAGTAATCCGGACGCCGCGGGGGGACAAGCGCCGCGCCGCGCGGCGGGCGCGGACGCCCCGCCGGCGCCGCGCCGCTTCCTCTGGGGAACGGCCACGTCGTCCCACCAGGTCGAAGGGGGGAACGACAAGAATGACTGGTGGGAGTTCGAGGCGAGGCCCGGAACGATCCGCGACGGCGCTCGATCCGGCGCCGCGTGCCTGAGCTGGGAGCGATACGAAGAGGACCTGGATCTTGTCCGCGGCCTGGGATTGAACGCCTACCGCTTCTCGCTCGAGTGGAGCCGGATCGAGCCCGAGGCCGGGCGTTACGACGAGGCCGCGCTCGCGCGGTACCGGGCGATGCTCGAGGGTTGCCGAGCGCGCGGCATCACGCCGATCCTCACGCTCCACCACTTTACGAACCCGCTCTGGTTCGCGGCGCTCGGCGGTTGGGAAGAGCGGCGGAATCTTCCCCACTTCGAGCGCTTCGCGCGGCTGGCGGGCGAGCGCTTCGGCGATCTGGTGGACTACTGGATCACGGTGAACGAGCCGGAGGTGTACGGCTTCCACGGCTATGACGCCGGGATCTGGCCGCCCGGAGTGAAGGATCGGTCGCGGGCGCTGATCGTGATCTCCAACTTGCTCGAGGCTCACGCTCTGGCCGCGCGCGCTCTACGCGAGACCGACCGCGTCGATGCCGACGGCGACGGCCGCTCCGCGCTCACGGGAGTCGCGAAGCACTGGGTTCTCCTCGAGCCGCGGCTCCGCTGGTCCCCCCTCGACCGTTTCGCCACGTCGGTCCAACACCGCGTATTCAACGTCGCCGTCGTTCGCGCGCTCGCGGGTGGGCCCATCGAATTGTCGGTACCTGGGGCGCGCTCGGTGCGGCGCGAGGTGGAGGCACTGCGCGGCTCCTCCGACTTTCTCGGCGTGAACTACTACACGCGATGGATGGTCTCGGCGTTCGGTGGGGAGCCGCGGACCGCGCGGCGCGGCGCGCCGGTCAGCGACCTCGGCTGGGAGATCTACCCGGAGGGGCTGGAGCGTGCCCTGCGGGAGTGCTCGGCCTTCGGCCTCCCCATGATCGTGGCGGAAAACGGTCTCGCGGATGCGGCGGACGCTTGGCGGCCCGCGTTCATCCGGGCGACCCTCGCGGCGCTCGATCGAGCGCGCGCGTCAGGCCTCGACGTGCGCGGATACCTCCACTGGTCGCTGATGGACAACTTCGAGTGGGCGGACGGATACCAGGGACGGTTCGGACTTTATGGGGTGGATTTTCTCCGTCCGGAGGGACCGCGACGGGAGCGGCCCAGCGCGCAAGTCTACGCTGAGGAGGTTCGGCGGCGTTCGTAGCGGTGCAGATTGCACGATCGCCACGCTGGTCGAATTAGCGGCGCGCCCCAAACGACTTGATTTGCGGTACTTGGGTATCTCGCCTCGGCTCCCGCCCTGGCACGCGCGTTGCTGCTATCCCAGAGCGCACACCCATCGGTCCATCGCAATTGAATGCTCTGGGAGGGCAATATCATGAAGCCTCGGGTGACCTATCTCGCGGCGCTCGCCGCGTCCGCGATTCTCTCGATGTCGAGCGCGCCCGCTCGCGCCGGTGTGAGCATGGACGTAATGATCAGCTTTGGGAACGAGAATGCGGGAGGTACGCTGGTCTACCGCAGCGAGCCCGAGGTGGTGCTCGTCCCCGCGACGAAGGTTTACTACGTCAGGAACTACGACTGTAATCTGTACCGCTACGGCAGATATTGGTACTTCATCGAGAAGAATCGGTGGTACCGCGCCCGCGACTACTCCGGCCCCTTCGTTCGGGTCCAGACGCGCTCCGTGCCGCGCTCCGTCGTGACGGTTCCCGTCAACTATCGCCGCAACTGGCACGGCCCGCCGCCGCACGCCAAGGCGTGGGGATACGGCAAACACCACAAGCACGGGAGGGGCGAGGTCGCCCAGGGACACCACAAGGACAAGGGAAGCCACAAGGAGAAGGGACACGGAACGTACAACAAGCACGATAAGGACAATGGGCACGGGGACGACGAAGTCGCCCAGGGGCAGCATAAGGAGAAGGGACACGGGAAGAACGGTAAGGACTGAGTGAAGCGCGGGCCAAGTCCCGCGTAACTTCGAAAACGACGAGGGGGCTTCCTACGGGACGCCCCCTCGGTTCTTTTCCGGCCCGCCGACGCTACCCCGCTCTCCGCAGCCACAACCCTCCGCCGGGGTCCCTCATGCAGAGCGGCATCCTTCTTTCGAGATCCTCCGCGTGGACGGCCGCCATGTACGAGTTGAAGTATTCGATCTCAAAGACCGAGTTGTACTGGAGGAATGCATGGAGGAAATATGCCTCGTTCCATGCCCTGCCGGCAACGACCCACTCTCTCGGGTACTCGAACGGCCAGAAGACGTCATGGAAGTGCACCACGACTCCGGGGCGAAGGACGGGCAGGATCGTCGAGAGGATGTGGCGGACGTCGCTTCCGATTTTCACAACGTGCGAAGAATCGACGAAAAGGATGTCTCCGGCCTTGAGCTCCTCGAATCGCGCCAGGCTCACGTTCTGGACCAGTTGCTGAATTACCTCGCACCGGGCGCGATCACCCTCCTTGAGGAGGCCGAGGAGCCGCTCCGGATAGGGCTCGATGAACGTGAAGCGTGTGCGGCCGCCGAGAAAGGCCTCGTCGGTGTCGAGCATCACCGCGGACGAGAACCCTGATCCGATCTCAATCACCCGCTCCGGCTTCAACCGCCGGAACATCCCGTAGAGGACAACGGCGTCGCCGCGGGTGTAGGACAGATTGTCGAAGTAATACCGTGACGCGGCGGAAGGTAACTCCGGGAATGGCAGATCCCCGTAGTAGGCCGCCATCTCCTCGAGCACGTCGAGTTGCCTCTGCTCCCTGAGCGTGATGCCGGGGCTCGCAGTCGCCCCGACGCCGAACAGCGATTCCTGCCGAGAGCGAATCCACCGCATGTCCGGTAGCGGAGAGTAGTAGTGGCCCGCGGGGAAGTATCGTAGGAATGGAGACGAGATCGAGCGCGCGACGTTGAGAACCCGCTCGATTGAGCGAGAGCCGGCGCGAAGCCCTGGTATCCCTTTGAGTAGATCCTTCACTCGGCTCACTTGGCCTCACGTTCTGTACTTGTGTCGGTCCGGAGCCCGCGCCGAGCCGCGGCTCCCTCCATCAGCCTGCGACCTACCCCCCCGCGCTGCGCCTTTCTATGGGCCTCGCCAACCCCAGCGCCTCCACGCCGCCGGAGTGACGCTGGGCCATCCGGAGCCACCACGCGTCGAGGTGCGGCGACGCCCGATAGGCCACGAACGTGAGCACGAAGCCCGCGAGGATGTCCACCGCCCAGTGGTGCCGGAGATAAACGGTGCCGAGGATGAGCCCCGCGGCGAACGGGATCTGCACCCAGAAGAACCAGCGCAGATATCGCCACGCCAGGAGTACCGCCAAGAGCGCGACAGCGCAGTGGAGCGACGGGAACGCGCCCCGGGCCGTGAGCGGCACCGCGGCGATCAGCTTCTGCGTCCAGTCGAGGTACGGGGCGCCCTGGAGCACGACCGAATACGCCTCGGAGATCGTCAGCCGAGGGGCGGACGCCGGCCACAGGATGTAACCGACGTAGCCCATGTAGAGGCAGAGGACGACGCTCAGCATGGTGAGGCGGAAGGCGGGCCAATCCTTCTTCAGATACAGAATGAGCCCCAGCAGCGGACCCAGCACGTAGAAGAGCCAGTAACAGATCGTGAAGAAATCGGTGAGGAGCGGGCGCGCGAACTGCTCCGCCCAGATCGTCGGCTCCACGCCGAAGAGCCGGACGTCCCACTCGTGAAGCGCGGCGGTGAGGTCAGGGGCGCCGTAGAACCGGATCAAATCGTGCAGGTTCGCGTAGACGTTCGCGCAGAAGACGAACGGCATGACGTCGCGGACGAACTCCCACTGGGGCCGGAACCGCACCAGATAGAGAAACAGGGCGGTCGCCGCGATGAGCATGAGGAGCCGGATGAACGAGCCGGGGTAGCCGGGCGTCAACGGGTCCGCGCCCGCGAGGGCCTGGATCACGCTCATCCGCGCGAGCGTGTACGCCATCGGAATGAAGAAGAGGAGCGTGAGCGCCTCCTCAGGACGGAACTGGAAGACCGCGCGGCGGATGCTCAATGGTCGGCGGCGACCAGCTCGGGAGCCGGCGCCGGCGTCGATGCCGGACCGCCGATCCGCATCCTCGCGTCGAGGGCGACGCAGGGAGCGATCCCCGGGAATACGAGAACCGGATTCAAGTCCAGCTCCTGAATCTCCGGGTGCTCGACCGCCATCCGGGAGACGCGGTGAAGAAGCTCGATCAAGGATGCGACGTTGGACGGAGCCGCGCCCCGGTATCCATCGAGGAGCGGGTGACCCCGGATCTCGCGCACCATCTCCTCGGCGTCGCGGTCGGTGAGGGGCGCGACACGCACGGACACGTCGTGGAGCAGCTCCACCGCGACGCCGCCGAGGCCGAAGAGGACCACCGGCCCGAACAACGGATCGCGCGTCATGCCGACGATCGTTTCGATGCCGCGGGTGACCATCGGCTCCACCGTGACCCCCAGGAATCGCGCGCCCGGCTTGGCCCGCATGAGCGCCCCGCCGATCTCGTCGAACGCCCGGGCCGCCTCCTCCTCGCTCCTAAGGCCGAGCCGTACGCCGCCCACGTCGGTCTTGTGCACCGCGTCGGGCGTTTTCACCTTCATCACGACCGGAAAGCCGACGCTCTTCGCGGCGACCGCCGCTTCGCCGCGGTTGGTCGCGGTCCGCACCGTGGGGATGTTGATCCCGTACGCGGTGAAGAGCGTCGTGAGTGATTCCGTATCGAGCCACGTCGGGGCTCCGTTCCCGGCCCCCGCGAGCGCGCGCCCGATCACCGCGCGGCCTCCCTCGGAGTCGATCCCCTTGATGACCGGGATCTTCCCGGGAGGGGCGCTCCGCCACTCTCCATAGGCCGCGGCGCGCGCCAGCGTGCGCGCGGCGGCCTCCGGAAACGCGTAGGACGGGATGTGTCCCTCGTTGAGCGAGCGCAGGCTCTCCGGGACGCCGTGCGTTCCCATGAAGCAGGAGAGGATCGGCTTCTTGCTCCCGGCCGCGCCCGCGAGGATCGCGCGGGCCACATCGGGCGCGCCGGTCACGAGCGGCGGGACGAAGATCACGATCACCGAATCGACATTCTTGTCAGCGACGAGGAGCCGAAGCGCCTTCTCGAACGATGCAGCCTCCGCCGAAGCGATCATGTCCACCGGGTTCTTGACGCTCGCCTCCGCCGGCAGGAATGCGCGCAGGGCCTTGACCGTCTTCGGCTCGAGCGACGGCAGCGTCAACCCGGCCGACTCGCACGCGTCGGCCGCCATGATTCCCGGGCCGCCGGCGTTTGTCAGGATGGCCACGCGCCTTCCGCCCGGCACCGGCTGGGAGCCGAGGAGGAGCGCCGTGTCGAACAGCTCCTCGATCGTGTCCGTGCGAATGACTCCGCTCTGGCGAAAGAGCGCGTCCACCGCCTGGTCGGATCCGGCGAGGGCGCCGGTGTGCGAGGAGGCCGCGCGAGAGCCGCCCGGCGTGCGGCCGCTCTTCACCGCCACGATCGGCTTCGTGCGCGAGACGCGCCGGGCGATCTGGGTGAACTTCTGCGGATTGCCGAACGATTCGAGGTAGAGAAGGATCATGTCTGTGCCCGGATCGTGCTCCCAGAACTCGATCAGGTCGTTCCCCGAGACGTCCGCCTTGTTCCCCACGCTCACGAACTGGGAGATTCCGAGATTCAGCTCGCGGGCGTAGTCCAATATTGCGAGTCCCAAGGCGCCGCTCTGGGAGGAGAAGGCGATCCTTCCCGCCGGCGGCTGCACGGGAGCGAACGTGGCGTTCATGGAGACGGCGGGGTCGGTGTTCAGGATCCCAAGGCAGTTCGGGCCGACGAGCCGCATGCCGTGGCGGCTGACCGCGGCGTGAAGCTCGGCCTCGCGTTTCGCCCCCGCGGCACCCACTTCCTTGAATCCCGCCGAGATCACCACGAGCGCCTTGACGCCCTTTCGGCCGCATGCGTCCACCACCTCGAGGACGTGCGCCGCGGGAATCACGATGATCGCGAGGTCGATCGGTCCCGGGATTGCCTCGACGTTCGGGTAGGCGGGAACCGCCTGTACGTGGCTCGCGGACGGATTGACCGGATAGACAGGACCCTGAAAGCCCTGCTCGAGAAGATTATGGAGGATCGCCCCGCCGATGGTGTCGCGCCTGCGCGAGGCGCCGATCACAGCCACCGACCGGGGGCGGAACAGCGGTTCGAGTGTGCCGGTCACGTTTGTCTACGCGGGGGCGCCCACCTTCTTGCGGATCGCCTCCACCTGCTGGGCGAGCGCGACGTCCTTTTGCGTGATCCCTCCCTGGTCGTGCGTGACGAGCGCGAGCGTGATGTCCGAGTAGCGGATGTCCACGTCCGGATGGTGGTTCGCCAGCTCGGCGAGGTGAGCGACCGCGTTCACGAAGACGATCGCCTCCGGGAAGGAGGCGTGCTTGAACGTCTTCACCAGCTTCTTATCTTGATGCACCCAGCCCGGAAGCTCCTGGACCGCCTGCGAAATCTCGGAGTCGGATAGCTTGACCATCGTCTCCTCCTGAGTCTGTGACGCTACCAGCGGCCGAGCAGACCCGGATCGGGCATCATATCCGGCGTCCACTGTTCCGCCATGATCTCCACCTCGGACGGCTTCCCGGTCACGCGCAGAACGACGTCCTTCACTTGTTGAATGATCTGCGGCGCGTACGGGCAAAAGGGCGTGGTGAGGAGCATACGAACGACGAGCGGGTCCACGCTCTGATCGACCTCGCGGACCAACCCCAGCTCGACGATGCTGAGATGGATCTCCGGATCGACCACTTCCTCCAGCGCGGTTCTGATTTCGGCTTCGGTTGCCATGGCGTTCCTTTCAGTATCTTGGGCGCTGTCCCGGCCTGGCGCGGCCCGGCGCGGCCCAGGCTCAGTCGGGCATGCCGACCAGGAGATCCTCACCCTCGACCCGGACCGGGTAGGTAACCACCGGCGTGATGGCCGGGAACGTGAGCGCGTCTCCCGTCTTGATGCTGAAGCGCGCGCCGTGGCGGGGGCAGATCACCTGGTCGCCCTCGACCTCCCCTTCCGCGAGGGGGCCGCCGTCGTGCGTGCAGATATCGTCGATCGCGTAGTACCCGTCCGGTAGACGATACACCGCGATCTGCCGATCTTCCACGACGAAGACTTCGGCACCGCCCGCCGGCACGTCGGCCGTCCGGCCCACCTTGACGAATCGCGCCGTCCGCTCGGTCATCCCTCTCCGTCCTCCTCCCCGGGCCATCCCTGTATCCCGTAGACTCCTACCTTGAGCGTCTTGAGCGCCAGCAGGGCGCATTTGAGCCTGACCGGCCCCAGCTCGATGCCCAGCATGTCGAGAACTTCCTCCCGGCCGATGCGCTTCACTTCCTCGAGCGTCTTCCCCTCGATCTCCTCGGTCAGCATGGAGGCGGCGGCGCGGCTGATCGAGCACCCCTTCCCCGTGAAGCGGACCTCCGCCACGCGGCCGTCCTTGATCTTCAGGTCGATCCGGATTTCGTCGCCGCAGAGGGGATTCGAATCCTCGGCGCTGATGTCCGGATTCTCGAGGGTGCCGAAGTTGCGGGGGTTCTGGTAGTGATCGAGGATGGTCTGGCGGTAGAGGTCGTCCAGGCTCATTGGTGGAAGACTTGCTTGGCCTTCCGCACGCCCTGACCGAGCTTCTCGATGTCGGGCCCCAGATTGTAGACGTAGAGGCTGGCCCGCACCGATGCCGTGAGTCCGAGCTTCGTGTGGAGGGGCATGGCGCAGTGGTGCCCGGCGCGCACAGCGACGCCCTCGTGGTCGAGCACCGCCGCCACGTCGTGCGCGTGGATGTCGTCCACCGTGAAGGTCACGATGCCGGCGCGCTCGCCGGCCGGGGGACCGTAGATCGTCACGCCGGGGATCGCGCCGAGGGTCCGCATCGCCTCCGCCGTCAGCTCCGCCCCATGCGCGTGGACCGCGTCCATTCCGATCGCGTTCAGGTAGTCGATCGCCGCGCCGAACGCGATCGCGTCGGCGATGTTCATGGTGCCCGCTTCGAACTTGAAGGGAACGTCGTTCCAGGTGGAGCCCTCGAGGCGCACTTCCTTGATCATCTCGCCGCCCCCGAAGAAAGGCGGCATGGCGTCGAGCAGCTCGCGCTTGCCGTAAAGCGCCCCGATGCCGGTCGGCGCCAGCATCTTGTGGCCCGAGAGTGCGAGAAAATCGCAGTCGAGCGCCCGCACGTCCACCGGCATGTGCGGCACGCTCTGCGCGCCGTCCACCAGCACCACCGCGCCCGCCGCGTGCGCCCGGCGCGCGATCTCGGCGACCGGATTGACGGTGCCGAGCGCGTTCGAGACGTGGGTCATCGCCACCAGCCGGACCGGCCCATCGAGCAGGCTGTCGAGCCCGCTCAGGTCGAGTCGCCCGCTCTTGGGGTCGAACGGGATGAACCGGATCGTCGCGCCGCGCTCCTTCGCGATGAGCTGCCACGGCACGAGATTCGAGTGGTGCTCCATCTCGGTGAGCACGATGACGTCGCCTGCGCCGATGTTCTTCCGGCCCCAGGCGTTCGCGACGAGGTTGACCGACTCCGTGGTCCCCCGCGTGAAGACGATCTCCTTGGAGGAGCGCGCGTTCAGGAACCGCGCCACCTTCTCGCGGCTTTCCTCGTAGGCCTGTGTGGCCTCCTCGGCGATCTGGTAGACCCCGCGGTGGATGTTCGCGTTGTAGGTGCGGTAGTAGTGGTCGAGCTTCTGGAGAACCGAGACCGGCTTCTGCGTGGTCGCCGTGCTGTCGAGATAGACCAGCGGCTTCCCATGGACCTTCCGCTCGAAGATCGGGAAGTCCTTGCGGATCGCGGCGAAGTCGACGCGCTGCTCGGCGATGGCCTCGCTCATCTCAGTCCGCGGCTTTCCGGCGCACTGACTCGGTGACGAGGGCGCGAAGCGAGTCGGCCGGGATGCGTGCCAGCACCGGCTCGAAGAAACCATCGATGATCAGCCGCTCGGCTTCGCCGCGGTCGAGTCCGCGCGCCATGAGGTAAAAGATCTGCTCCTCGTCCACCTGGCCCACCGTCGCGCCGTGCGTGCAGCGCACGTCGTTCGCCTCGATCTCGAGGCTGGGAATCGAGTCGGCGCGTGCCTTGTCGGAGAGGATGAGGTTCCGGTTCGCCTGGTAGGCGTCGGAGCGCTGCGCGTTCTTGTGAACCTTGATGAGGCCCTGGTAGATCATCCGCGCGCGTCCCCGCAGCGCCCCTTTGAAGAGGAGGTCGCTCGTGGAGTGGCCCGCGTTGTGGTTCTGGAACGTATGGAAATCGAAGTGCTGCGTCTCGTTCCCGAAGTAACAGCCGGAGAACTTGACCTCGGTCCCCTCGCCGTCCAGATGCATCTCCATGTCCAGCTTGGTGAGCTTTCCGCCCAGCGCGGCGAAGGTCCAGTGGAAGCGCGCGTCGCGCGCCACGCGGACCCGCTCCGAGCCGAAGTGGTAGACGTTCCCGCCCCACCGCTGGAAGGTTGCGAGGTGGAGATTCGCCCCCTCGCCCACCGTGATCTCGCTCACGCCGACGTTGACGCCGATGCCCGGCTCTCCGCCCGGCGAGAAATACTCCTCGATCACCGTCGCCGCGCTCCCCTTCTCCAGAGCCACGACGACGTGCGGGAAGGTCGCGAGGTCGGGGCTCTGCCGTGAGATCAGGAGCCGAATCGGGCGCGGGACGGTAACGCCCGCGGGAACGTGAACCAGGGCGCCGCCGGACCGAAGCGCCGCGTTGAGCCCCGTGAAGCGGCTCTCGTCGTAACGCACCGTCGCGCCGAGGAGCTTCCGGACGAGCGCCGGGTCGCGCCTCGCGGCCTCGCCGATCGGGGAGACGGTGACGCCGAGACGCGCGAGATCCTCGTCGCGCTCCGCGAGCACGACACTCGAATCCAGATGGACGATCAGCGCCGAGCGCTCCTCCGCGGGGCCGAGCTCCCCGCGGATCGCGGCCGGGAGCTCCGCCACCGACCGCGCCGCCGCGTGCGGCTCGCGAAACGCCACGACCGATTCCCACTTGAAGCGGGAGATGTCGGTCCGCCGCCACAGCTCTTCCAAGCGGCCCGGGAACGGCGTCTTCTCGACAAAGGCCCATGCCTCGCCCCGTCGCTGGGCGAGAAAATCGGGGTCTCCCGAGCGGCGCGCCAAATCCGCGATCGCGCCGGCGTGCATCGCTCCCAGGCGGTCCGTGGTTTCGGTCCGCGGGGGCATCAAGGTATCAGGGTTCACGAATTCTCTCCGGTCTGGTTGTATGGCTTAGGAAGCGGGCGGCTCAGCCGACCGATCCCTCCATCTGCAATTGGATGAGGCGATTCATCTCCACCGCGTATTCCATCGGAAGCTCCTTCGTGATCGGCTCGATGAAGCCGCTCACGATCATCGCGGCCGCCTCCGCCTCGGGAATCCCGCGGCTCATTAGATAGAAGAGCTGCTCGTCGCCGATCTTCGAGACCGTCGCCTCGTGCCCGATGGTGACCTGATCCTCCTCGATCTCCATGTAGGGATACGTATCCGAGCGCGAGTGCTCGTCGAGCAGCAGCGCGTCGCAGCGCACCGTGGACTTGCATCCTTTGGCGCCCTTCGCGACCTTGATCAGGCCACGATATCCCGCGCGCCCGCCGTCCTTGCTGATCGACTTCGAGACGACGCTCGAGGTGGTGTTGGGCGCTCCGTGGACCGCCTTGCCCCCGGCGTCCTGGTGCTGCCCCTTGCCCGCGAATGCGATCGAGAGGATCTCGGCGTGGGCGCCCGGCTCCATCAGGTAGACGCTCGGGTACTTCATCGTGAGCTTGGAGCCGAGGTTCGCGTCGACCCACTCCATCGTGGCGTCGCGGTACGCGACGGCCCGCTTGGTCACGAGGTTGTAGACATTGTTCGACCAGTTCTGGATCGTGGTGTAACGGCAACGCGCGCCCTTCTTCACGATGATCTCCACGACCGCCGAATGGAGCGAGTCGGTCGCGTAGACGGGCGCGGTGCATCCCTCTACGTAATGTACCCACGCGCCCTCGTCCACGATGATCAGCGTCCGCTCGAACTGTCCCATGTTCTGGGCGTTGATGCGGAAATAGGCCTGCAGCGGCATGTCGACCTTGACGCCCTTCGGCACGTAGATGAACGAACCGCCGCTCCAGACCGCGCTGTTCAGCGCGGCGAATTTGTTGTCCGTGGGCGGAATGATCGTTCCGAAGTATTCCCGGAAGAGATCCGGGTGCTCCTTCAGCGCCGTACCGGTGTCGAGGAAGATGACCCCTTTGTCCTCGAGGCTCTTCTTGATCGTGTGGTAGACCGACTCGGAGTCGTACTGCGCTCCGACTCCCGAGAGGAACTTCTGCTCCGCTTCGGGAATGCCGAGCTTGTCGAAGGTGCGCTTGATGTCGGCGGGCACGTCGTCCCACGACTTCTCCTGCCCCTCGCTCGGCTTCAGGTAGTAGTAGATGTCCTGGAAGTTGATCTCCTCGACCTTGCCACCCCACCGGGGGAGCGGCTTCCGCTCGAACTCCTCGAGCGACTTGAGGCGGAAGTCCCGCATCCACGCGGGCTCTTCCTTCATGTCGGAGATCATGGCCACGATCTCGCGATCGAGGCCCTTCCGGCTCTTGAAGACCGGCTTGATGTCGTCGTGGAAGCCGAACTTCTCCTTGTAGCCTTCGCGAATATCGAGTGTCGGTTGCGTCGTCATGGCTTTCGCTCCTTCGTCGGGCGCGCCGTCACGCGGCCTCGGTGTCGCGGACCCAGTCGTAGCCCTGGGCCTCGAGCTCGTGCGCCAGCTCGGGACCGCCGGACTTCACGATTCGGCCGTCGATCAACACGTGGACGAACTGCGGCTTGATGTAGTTCAGGATCCGCTGGTAGTGCGTGATCAGGAGCACGCCGAGGTCGGGCCCGGAGAGCGCGTTCACTCCGTCCGAGACGATCCGGAGCGCGTCGATGTCGAGGCCCGAATCGGTCTCGTCCAGGATCGCGATCTCGGGCCGAAGCACCGCCATCTGGAGGATCTCGGCGCGCTTTTTCTCGCCGCCCGAGAAGCCGTCGTTGATGTAGCGGCCGGCCACGCTCTCATCCATCTTGAGGAGCGCCATCTTCTCCTTCACCAGCGCGCGGAATTCCTTCGGCGGGAGCGGTTTCTCCTCGCCCATCTCCTTCCGCCGCGCGGTCAGTGCCATGCGGAGGAAGTTGGCGACGCTCACGCCCGGAATTGCGGTCGGATACTGGAACGCGAGGAAGAGGCCCTTCCGCGCGCGCTCGTCGGCGCTCATCTCCGAGACGTCCTCGCCGTGGAAGAGGATCTTTCCCTCGGTCACCTCGTACTTCGGATGCCCCATCAGGACGTTTGCGAGGGTGCTTTTGCCCGAACCGTTGGGGCCCATGAGGGCGTGGATCTCCCCCTTGTTCACGGTGAGGGTCACGCCCTTCAGGATCACCTTCCCCTCGATCGAGACATTCAGATTCTGGATTTCCAGCGTCGCCTTCTTGCTCACGTGCTCGTTCCTTTCCTGTATCGGCGCGGCCGATGCCGCGCGCCTGTCAGCGGGCCCGAGAGGCCCGTGGTAAGAAGCGGGCCCAGGGGCCCGGCGTCATAAACTGAAACTCTCTCCGCAACCGCACGCCTTCTTGACGCGAGGGTTGTTGAACTGGATCCCGGAGCCGAGAAGGCCCCGCTGGTAATCGACCACGGTGCCGTCGAGGAGCTGCGCCGACTTGGCATCCACGTAGACCGTGAGACCTTCGTACTCGACGACCAGGTCCCCCGCCCTCTGCGCGGTGGTGAACCCCATGAAGTAGCTGTAGCCGGAGCAGCCGCCTGCCTTCACGCCGAGACGGAGCGCTTGCCCGTCCTTGCCTTCCTTGGCGCGCGACCGCATCACCCATTCGATCGCCGAAGGGGTGAGCGTGATCGAGGCGCGGGGAGCTTCCGCCGCCGCCTGTGGCATTGCCGCCGTCCGCGTGTCCTCCTGTGCGTCCATCTCGCTCATCGGTTCTCCTGCGTAACGTGGAGTGAAATCGCGCCGCCATGTTTCGTCTCGGAGTGAAATCCCGCCACGAGCGCCGGCTCGACCTTCATGCCGTGATCCTCGGGGCAATGCGGGCAGTCATCCTGCGTCGTGCGCGGCGGACGGCACTGGTGGCACGCGTTCAAGTACTCGAGCGAGCCCTTGAGCTCCCGCTCGAGCGTTTGATACCGGACGATCGCCTGGCGCGTCTCCTCGAGACGCTGCTCGAACATCTGGCGGACGTTAGCCATCGCGTCGGGACCGTACCGCGTGCTCTGCCACGCGCGGAGGAGCCCCTGGATCTGATGGAGCGTGAACCCGCTGCTCTGGAGCAGCTCGATCCAGCGGATCCGCGTGAACGCCGTCTCGTCGTAGAGGCGAAAGCCGCCGTGGGACCGCGCCGCCGGGCTCAGGAGCCCCAACTCTTCATAGAGGTGGAGCGCCCGCACGGATTTGCCGGTCCGCTTGGCGAGGTCGCCGATTTTCAAGAGCTTGGCCGCTTGCGTCTGCATCGATCCTCCTTCGACTTCCATGGCAATATCGTACTCTTACGCACACGTCAGAGTCTAGGGTAAATATCGGCGGGAAGCCCCGAGTCGATGAGGGCTTATCGGGGTTAGCTCGTGCGGCCAAATACGCAATAGGACAATGGGTTACGTGGCCATGGGCAGCTGGAGTCGATTTTGCCACTCCCGCCAGGTCCGCCACCAGTCCAGGAATCGCTTGCCGCGGGACAGTCGGGACCATCGGCGCCACGATGAACCGCCTCGGCGTCCGACAGACGACGATTCCTTCCATCGCCCGTCGGGGTCGTACCAATACCGCGCTCGCAGGCTGCCCGCGAAGTGTCGCGTCGCTCGAGTGTCTGTAGGTGCCGGAATTCCATCTCTCCGAAAGTGGAGTCCATTCGCTCCAAATTCGACGAATTTGGAGCGCGGACGATCCAGATTCGCAGAATTTGGAGTGCTGGCAATCCACGGTCGGTGATGCACGGCCACCCGCCTCGAGCGTGACCCTGACGGGACAGCCCGCGGCGATCGTGCTACCCTGGCACCGACGCGACCCAACCATGCTGGGCGCGCCTGCCGGTAGAGTTCCCAGGGAGGTGCGACTTGAGATCACTGCTACGCATCGGCTTCATTCTTCCCGCTCTTCTCGTCATGGGTTTTACCGTGCTCAGCTGCTCGGGCGACGACGCTCCGACGGGGCCGGGTAATGGCGGCGGCACGGGCGCGGACGTCACCATCAGCATCGTCGGCCAGGCCGGCGCGAATTCCTATTCGCCGAGTCCCGACACGGTGACGGTCGGCCAGACGGTGTCCTGGAAGAACAATGACGGGACCGACGCCCACACAGCGACGTCGAACAACGGAACGGCATTCGACACCGGGCTCATCAGCTCCGGCGCCACGAGCGCCCCGGATACGATGAGCACCGCGGGGAGCTTCCCCTACCATTGCACGCCTCATCCGGCCATGACGGGGATATTGGTGGTCATTCCGTAGTCGGCTCGTCGCGTTCGATCCGCCCCCGATCACGAGGAGGTTCCGCGCGTGTACCAGGTCTTTCTGTTCCTGCATGTGGCCAGCGCCCTGCTCCTGGTCGGCGAGATCCTCTTCTCGTCGCTCTGGCTCCGCGCCTCGATCGGACGCGCGGCGGATCTCGGGGTGACGCGCTACGTGCTCGCGACGATGAAGATCACGAGCCGTTCCATCGCGCTCCCCGCGATGACGGTGAACCTCGTGACCGGCATCGCGCTCATCTTCCACACCGACGTTCGGATGTCTCGAGCCATCTGGCTGATCCTCTCGATCATCCTGTACACCGTGCTTTCGTCGCTCTGGCACGGGACGTTGATCCCGCTCCGGAAGAGGATGGCGACGATGATCGAGGGGGCCGGAGGATCGCTCCCGGCCGATTACGAGACCTTGGCCAGGCAGTGGGTGAAGGTCAGCGGGAGCGTCGTGGCGCTCTTCGCGGTGATCCTGGTCTTGATGATTTGGAGGCCGGTCGTCGGCTAGCGGGCCGCTCCACGGTCGTCCAGGTCACGAACGGGAGAAGCCTCCGCACGCCGCCGTGCGTTCCGAGCGGCGTCGGCCGCTGGAGCAGCCCGATCGGCGCGATCCGCGGCACACCCATCGCGGCGAACGCCGCCGTGAGGCGCGCGCGCTCCGGTCCGCGCGCCTCGAGGCCGACCGCCTCGAGATAGCGAACCGCGGGGCGAACCGCGCGCCCGAAATCCTCCGGGCCGTCCACCGCGTGCACCTTCACGGTGCGATACGCGGGGCCGGGCTCGAACCGCGCGCCCTCCTCAAGGACGACCGTCCATGAAGTGTTCCCAGGCGATTCGAGAACCCGGATCGGGTAGCCGAATGGCGCGACCGCGGCCTCGAAACGAGCCTGGGCGCGGTAGAGCTGGACGCGCGCGGAGGCGGCCGGGGTGACCTCCCCGCGAGGCATCTCGATCGCGCGCTCCTCGAGCGCGGTCGCGAGGACCTCCGCGAATCGCGCGGGCGGGACCGCGCCTTTCCGCTCGACGTAGAACGCGTGCGGCGAGAGGCAGCCCTGCTGGTCGTAGAGCGACACGTCGTGCGCGACCCGCGCCGCGAGCCCTGGGAGGGCCGCATAGCTCAGCGCGCGGCGCTCGACGTAGCCCACGCTGACCTTCGGGCCGTGCAGCACGTGGATCGCGTCCGGACGCGCCTGACGCGCGATGCTCGCGATCGCCTCCTCGCCTCCGAACGCGAGGACGGCGGGCGCCAGCGAGAGCGCGGTGCGGTCGAGATCGTTCGTGCCGCCCTTCCACCAGACCACCGCGACGCATGCTCCAAGCGCTTCATCCTCTTCCGCGATCACGCGCGCGATCAGCGGCGCAAGAATCGGCTCCTGCGCCGAAGTTTTCGCGAGAAGCGCGGATTTGAGGAGGAGCGCCGAATAGATCGGCCACACCGGCAGCGTGGGAATGTTCCCCGCGTAGATCTGGAGCATCCACTCGGGTCCGCTCGCGAAGCGCTCGATTCCACCGGCGGTCGCGGTGGGTCGGTCCAGCGCGTGGAGCGATCCGACCTCCGAGGCGACCCATCGGGTGAGCCCCCCCTTGCTGAGCGGCTCGAAGACGTCGTCGAGCGCCCGCTCGATCATGGGAGCGGAGAAGCGGCCGGCGCGCGCGAGCGATTCGACCGCCTCCCGCCTGGCGGGATCGGCCGGATTGAGGAATCGCGACGTCACGGCGTCTAGCGAGCGGACGATCTGGGCGGCGGGTCGGTTCGCGAGATGATGCGCCCTCGCCTCGCGAAGCGCCTCGATCCAGCGGGCGAGATCGTGCCGCGCGACGACCGGGAGATGAAGCTCCAACGCGTCGTGCGCCGGACCGAAGCGCTGCAGCGTCGTCTCGAGGCCCTCCTCGAGGCCGAGCGGAAGATAGAAGGCCGAATTCATGGCGCCGCGTCGGCGTCGGCGGCCGGATCGAGGGCGGCGACCTCGTCGGCGGCCGGATCGCGCGGGTCGATCGCGCCGCCGGCCGGGCGCTCCTGCTCGAGGAACTGCTCGAATTGAAGGGAGCAGCCCCGCGGCTCCGACCCGAGAAGCCGGCCCTCGAGCATGAGGCGATCACCCACTCGCGCGCCGATGTCCTCGGTCTGAATCGCGAGCGGGATCTCGAGGTTTGCGAGGTCGTAGTGGACGAGGAGGCCGGGTCTGCCATCGGGCTGCTCTTCCATCGTCTCGGGATCGAGCACTCGCGTGCGCACCCAAGGAGGAATCCGCTTTCCGTGGAGCGGGGCTCGACGCTCGTGCGCCGCGCGCAGGTTGTCGTCGTAGAACTGGCTCCCCATCTCGGCCATGCCGTACTCGTTCACGATGTGGGCCGGCGGAATGCCGACGCTTCGCGCGAATGCCGATTCGACTTCGGCGCGCGCGAATTCGGAACGAAGCCCCTTCGCGCCGCCGGTATCCATCGCGCGGGATCCAGACGGGAGCGAGAAGCGGCGCCCGGCGGCCTCGGCCCCCGAGGCGCCGGCCGCGACCCCCGAGGCTTGACGCGCGAGCCGCTCGAAGTACGCCATGAAGAGGAGCGTCGTGCCGAGGAGGAGAATCGGCGTCCCGTCGCGGCAGGCGCGGGCCAGTGCGGCATCCGCGGTCTCCCATCGCGGCTCGCCGCTCTGCACGATCCATTCGCCGCCCGCCGCGAACTGTGCGACCGCCCGATCCACCATGAACCAGAGTGCGGACCGAGGTACATCCTCCCGCCGCGGGCCGAACACGATGGCGGGAAGCCGCGCGCCGTCGGGAAGGAGATGCGCCTCGAAATTGCGGAGCAGCGACGCCTCGTAGAGCGCCGTCGAGCCGAGCCGCACGCGACCCGGCCGGGAGATCGTCGTCCCGCTCGTCTCGAAGATCGCCGCCTCCGCCCCCTGCGGCGTCGCGCTCAGATCATGCGACTTGAACGCCGACGCCGGCACGGGCGGGACTTCGCGCCAGTCGCGCACCATATCGGGACCGCGTCCGACGTGCCGCGCGTACGCTTCGTAAGCGGGGATCGAGTCGCACTGTGCGCGGAACGATTCCAATGCAATCATGCCGAACGGATCCACCTCGGGCGTTGCACTCTCGAGATTAGCCTCGCGCACGTATCCCAGGAGATTCTCGGTATGAACATCGGCGATCGGCACCGAGCGCCGCTCCGCATGACTCATCGTTCCCCCTCCCCGCACGCGATCTCCGCCGCGTCCTCCGCGTTCCGGGCCACGCTCACCAGCCCGCGGATCGGCTCGCTGAACTCGAACCGGCGGCCGAGCAGCGCGAGCAGTTCCTCCCAAGGCTCGCCCAGGAGGACCAGCGACTGCGGCGCGGGATCG
>Ga0184639_10000261_pt1 | contig 19398 bp, 17 predicted proteins | sample PLM31_170_b2_FD_133155 | JGI IMG/M metagenome (GOLD analysis project Ga0184639, IMG submission 133155) | Groundwater sediment microbial communities from an aquifer in East River, Colorado, USA - PLM3-1_170_b2 | ecosystem: Environmental > Terrestrial > Soil > Riparian zone | place: USA: East...
AAGCCGATCGAGCCGAGCCGGACGTACAAGGTCGCGGGCTGGGCGTCGGTTCAGGAGAATCCGGTGGGCGAGCCGATCTGGGAGATCGTCGCGCAGTACCTCCGCGACAAGAAGGTGATCGCGCCGCGCCGGCTCAATCTGCCGCGCCTCGAGGGCGTCGCCGGCGATCCCGGGCTTGGCTGAGCCCACCCGACACCTGTCGGTCACGACAGGGCGAACTGCAGGCGCACCATGAACCCTCCGCCAAGAAGCGAACCGCCACAGTCGTTGAACCTTGTCAGAACTCCCCGGGGCTGCTTAACATCCCGGCATGGGCATTCTCCGCAGGCTTCTTCGCGAGCTCGCGCTGGGCGACCGCCGAACCGGCGGGTCCGCACCCGCCGTTTCGACTGACGCCCCGCTCAACCCGGGCGCCCTCGACGAAATCGCCGATGGGGCCCGCGCCGCAAGGGCGGTCCTCTCAGACGCGTACTCTCGGTACGTCGCGGCGGTTTCCTCCGAAGACATGGCGATTTCCATGGAGACCGCGAGCTTCCTCTTCGCGCTGTGCCGACGAATCCGTCCCAGCCGCATTCTCGACCTCGGCAGCGGTTTCAGTTCGTTCGCTTTTCGCGCCTACGCTCACACAACCGATCGTCGCTGCCTAGTGCACACGGTCGACGATGACGAGGCTTGGCTCGAGAGGACGAGAGACTTCGTTTCGCGTGAAGACCTGGCCCCCGACGGTCTCTTCGCGTGGGCGCAGTTCGAAGAGGCGCTCTTATCCGACTATACCTTGGTGTTGCACGACCTCGGCCGGATGCCGCGGCGGTCAACAACGGTCGAGTTCGCGGTTACCTGCCTCGCCCCGAACGGTGTTCTAGTGCTCGATGATATGCACAAGCCACACTACGCTTCGCAGGCTGAGGCGGTGTGCGCGCGCGCTGGCCTTCGCGTGTTTTCCCTGCGGAGCTACACGCTGGACCGATTCGGGCGATTCGCGTGTCTGGCTTTGTCGGCCACGCCGACAGTGACGTAGAGGCACGTCGGCGACATGCGGGTTTATCCCACTACTCGGACAGTCAAGACTGTTGCGCGGGCGACTCTTCATAGACGGCGTTGCGTCGGGGCGCTGTGCTAAGCTCGCCGGCAAACGCTATGGCCGCCTCCTACCCCGGCAATGACACGGCCCGCGCGTGACACCGAGCGCATGCTGATCGAAGACGACAGTACCTTCGCGCTCATCATCCCAACGTACGAAGGCACGCCATTCCTGCGGCGCTGCCTCGAACACTTGAAGTCGATCCAGTACCTGGGGTACGTCATCCTCGCGGACGACAGCACTGGCCAACATCGCGAGTTCGTCGAGTCCTGTGCTTCCCGCTATCCGGAACTCTGGATCGACCTCCATCTGTATGAACACGGAACGCGGTTCCTCGACAAGCTCGGCCAGGCCATGGATCGGATCCGCGCGCGCTTCGTCATGCTCTGCGGCCAGGACGACTTCGTGGTGCCCGGGGCGATTGAGCGCGTGGTCCGGGCTCTGGACGCGGACGCGGGGCTCTCCTGCGCAAGGGGGCGCGTCGCTCGCTTCCGCATCCGCAGGAAAGGCACTGGCCAAGACAAGGTGGCGATCGACCTCCAGCAGCATCCCATGCGCGCCTACCGTGAAGCGGGTGCGGTCGACCGCGTCCTCGCCCATATCCGCGCCTACTCGTCGACCCTTTATTCGGTCCACCGTCGCCCGCATCTCATCGAGAGCTTCCGCCGCACCGAGGCCGCGACGAAGAACGTCATCTTCATGCAGTATCTGTCCTCATGCATCACCGCGGCGCAGGGTCGCGTCGAATGCGTCGATACCCTGTTCCTTGCGCGGCAAGCGCACGCGGCGAGCTGGGCGGGTCGGCTGATGCGCGATAGCGAGCACTGGCCGCTGCTCGTCGCTTCGCCGAACTTCTCCGTCTACTACCAGGCGTTCCGGAGCGCCCTGCTCGAGTTGCTCCGCGGCGAGCCCGATGCAGACGAGCGTCTGGGCGAGCGGATCGACGAAGCGTTCGTCGACCTAGCGAAGCACGGCCTCTGCCGGATTGGGGTCGACGACCCCGAGCATGAGGCGTTCCACGCGCGACTCACGACCGAAGGCACCCAAGAACAGCGCGAGGTCGATTCGATCGTCAGGTTTGCGCTCGAGCACCCGGAGACCTATTAGACGGACGGTCGACCGGTCCTCGCCTTGCGCGGCTCCTCGAACGGCTTGCGCTCGATGACGAGCATGCTGTCGTAGAAATGCATGGAGCCGGCCTGGAGCGTGAACTCTTCTACCGAGAACTGCTCGGGCGTCCGCGTGTGCCAAGCGTTGAGCCGATCGATCAGCGCCTTCGAGTACTCGATGAACGTTCCGTCGCGCCGATACCCCCCGCCGAACTCCGCCCAATAGCTGGTGTGGAGATCTTCGGCGACGTACACGCCGTGGTCGCTCATTCGTGGGAAGATCTCTTCGAAGGTGGCGATCTGCTGTCCCATCTGGTGGCCGCCGTCCTCGATCACGACGTCGAACGGCGCGAACTCTGCCGCCAGCCGGCGAAGGAACGCGCGGTCCTCCTGATCGCCGATCCGCACCGAGATCCCCTCCTCTTCGAAAGTCTTGCACACCGGCTGGATATCCACCCCGACCACCCGCGCCTGGGGCCCGAAGTAGTGCCGCCACATCTGTAGCGATCCGCCGTGATAGACGCCGAACTCGAGGACGGTGATCGGCGCGCCGCGGAACCGCTGGAGATGCCGGTGGTACGCATCAAAGTAGTGCAGCCACTTGGTCACCAGCCGCCCGGGATTGTTCGAGAAGTAATCGAGCAGCGGATTCCCGGCCGAGGCGGTAGTCGTCATCATCCCCGCCCTCGGATGTAGGGGTGAGGAAAAGGCTGCTCGGTTAACGCCGCTCGCGCGAAGGCGCCGGCAAGATAGCAGTCAGCGGCAGAAGACATGGTCGCTTTCGTTCATCGGGTCATCGGCGCTGCGCCACGCAGCCGGTGCGCCGCCGAGGCACGCGGGAAAGATAGGGAGGGCAGGTCGGCGCGTCAAGGGCTTCTGGCCGGCGGCCGGCGCAGGCGTGAGGTGTCGTTCACGCCGACCCCTGCGGCCCGGGAAGACTGCCACGCGGGCGGCGACGCCCGCGGCGACCGGCACGCGACGTTCCGGTAAGCTTCGCATGCTCATGCTGCGCCGATTGATCCGGGACCTCGTGGCCCGCCGGCCTCGCGGTCTCGAAGAAGATGCGCCCGGCCGGGCCGCCGCAGACGCGGTCGCGCGCTTGAAGTCCGGCGACCTGGCGGGCGCCGAGCTGGCGGCCCGCCGCGCGCTGCGCCATGACTCGACGGCCGCGGTCGCGCACCTCGTCATCGGACGGGTCGCCCTGGGCCGGGGTGATCCCGACGCAGCCCGGCCGACACTCGAGCGGGCCCTGGTGCTGGATCCGGCGCTCGATGCCGCTCGCGCGGCGCTCGCCGAGATTGCGCTGCGGTCGGGCCGGCTGGACGATGCGATTGCGCTCTACCGCGCCGCCCTCGCGCGCGACGCGCAGTCGCCTCAGCTGCTGCACGCCCTCGGTACGGCGCTGATCGAGCGCGGCGACTTCGACGACGCGGCCGCACTGCTGCGGCAGGCGCTGGACCTCGCACCGGGGCTGACGGCGGCTCGCGAGAGCCTGAGCCGTGCGCTCTTCAACGCGCGCCGATTTGCCGCCGCCGAGGCGGTCGAACGGGAGCTGCTCGCTGGCGCGCCGGACGCGATCCGGCTCCACCTGCGGCTCGCGCACGCACTGCTGCTGCAGGGCAAGCTCGATGAGGGCTGGACCGAGTACGAGTGGCGTCTGCGCCAACCCGGGTTCACCTGGGGCGTGCGCGGGCTGCCGCGCTGGGACGGAGCCGAGCCCGCCGGGCGCGCGATCCTCGTCGTGTCGGAGCAGGGTCTGGGCGACGCGATCCTGTTCGCGCGGTTCGTGCCCGAGGTGACTCGCCGTGGCGCCCGCGTGCAGCTCCTCTGCTGGCCGCAGCTCGAGCGCCTGTTCCGCTCCAGCTTCGAATCGGAGGCGATCTCCGTGAGCACCGACGCCGTGGGGGACGTTGCGGGCGTCGACGCCCATCTGCACCTGCTCAGCCTGCCGCGCGCGCTCGATCTCCTGGTCCCGGCGCGGGATTCGGGCTATCTGCGTCTCGACCCGGCGCTCGCCCGCTCCTGGCGGGACCGGGTTGCCGCCGGCGCAGGCCTGAAGGTCGGCCTCGCGTGGGCCGGGAACGCGCAGCGCTCGGGCGACGAGAGCCGGTCGCTCGCGCCCGAACTCCTCGCGCCCCTGCGCGATGCTGCCGGCATCACCTGGTTCAACCTCCAGGTGGGTTTGGAAGCGTCGTCGCCGCGGCCGTTCCCGATGGTCGACCGGATGAACGAGGTGGCCGATTACGCCGACACCGCGGCGCTGATCGACGCGCTCGACCTCGTGGTGTCCGTCGATACGTCCGTCGCCCATGCCGCGGCCGCGCTCCGCAAGCCGCTATGGCTGCTCGCTCCGCACAACGTCTGCTGGCGGTGGGAGATCGCCGGCGTGGAAAGCCCCTGGTACCCGGGGGTCCGGATGTTCCGGGCACAGCAGCTGGACGCGTGGGAGCCGGTCATCGAAGCCGTGCGGCTGGCGCTGCAGGCTGCGGTCGTCCCGCCCCGCTCGTAGAATCCGCCGAGCGGGAGAGAGGGTGGCACTGACGCCATTGCTCGGAAAGGGCGGATGAGGCAGCGGATTCTTGTTGGCATGATGGCTTGCGGCGAGAACGAGCGCGACAGGGCGATCGAGGCTGTCCAAGGGCAGACCTACGGCGACTACGAGTTCTTTCTGATCGAAAATCGTCCGAACAAGGAGGCGCACGAGGCGCTCTACGAGAAGTTTACGACGTCTGCCGACCGATTTCAGGTGTTCCTGAAGCTCGATGCGGACATGGTCCTGCAGCGTCCCACGGCATTCGAGGAGGTTGCCAATTTCTTTGCGAAACACCCGAATGTCGGATTGCTGCTCTTCGAGCTGATCGATTGGTATAGCGATTCCCTCATCCCCGGAATCGTGATCGCCCGCAGCTCTGCGCGTTGGCCGAAGCACGCAGATCGATTGATGGTCGACTCCTATGTCACGGTTCCGGGCAGGGTTGTGACGGTCTCGAACCGGGATGCGGCGCTGGCAGTTCACAGTCCCGATCCCTCACCGATCCAGGCGTTTCGGTTCGGTGTTCATCGCGCCATGAAGGCGATACAAGATGATCGGCGGGTGGCGCAGAGAATGGCCGAAAAAGCGCGTGGGCACTGGGACATCCTGGCGAAGACTTGGTCGCACTTCGTTTCCCGCCGCGATCGCCGGCTCGGCCTTGCAGTCGCCGGTGCGGAGGTCGTTCTGAGCGCAGGCAGTGCCGTCGCAGCTAGGGGCTACATGAGCGGCGCGGTCGAGCAGCTTTTCGCCCAACGATACGCGAACGCGACGGCCGATTCTTTGTTCTCCGAGCTCTCGCCCCTGTGGAGCGATGCTCCAGCGAACGAAGCCCGCTGGCAGGCCGCGTTCGCTGCCGAAGTGCGGTCCGGCTGCTGATTTTGTCAGCCGACGCTGAACGGCGCGGGCGGCCGCCCCGTCGCGTGGCGCTCCCACATCGTAGCGTACGCGCACTCCAACGCGCGTGCATAGCCCGCGGTGTCGAACAGCGGCGCGCGGAGGCGATTGGTTTCGAGCTTCGCCCGCAGCTCGGCGAGCCGTTGCGGATGCCGCGCGAGGTCGAGAGCGTGTGCCTCGTACGCCCGCAGGTCGTCCACGATCAGCTCGGGGAGGCCGACCGCGCGCAGCAGGCTCGCCCCGACGCGGCCCGCGAACGTCGACCCCGGGCAGGTGAGCACCGGCAGCCCGGTCCAGAGCGCGTCGCTCGCGGTGGTGTGCGCGTTGTAATAACCCGTGTCCAGGAAGAGATCGGCGTGCCGGTGGCGGGCAAGGTGGGCTGCCTTCGGGAGCTGCGGTGCGAACACGAGCCGGCCCGCGTCGATCCCCTGCGCGGCCGCGGCATCGCGCAGGCGACGCTCACCGTGCCCAGCAAGGAGCCAGAGGACGCTCCCCTGGACTGCATCGAGGATCCGCATCCAGACGTCGAACGTTCCCCGGTCGACCTTGATGTGCCCGTTGAACGCGCAGAAGACGAAGGCGCCCTCGGGTAGGCCGCACGCGCCGCGCGGCGGCACGTCGGCAATCGGCTGCCGATCGTCGTTCGCCTGGTAGCTCGCGGGCATCCAGACGACACGCTCGCTGAACCAGCGGCGCTCCGTTGCGGGGATCACCTCGCGATCGGCAACGACGTAGTCGATGAAATCGGCGCCCATGGACCCTGGGTAGCCAAGGTAGTTCACCTGGATCGGCGCCGGACGCAGCGCGAAGATCTCGGTACGGCTGCGCCCCGTGTAGCCCATGAGGTCGACGAGGATTTGAACGCCGTCGCGCGCGATGCGGGCCGCCGTCGCGTCGAACGGTTCGTCGCCCACGTCGGCAAAGCGGTCCAGGCCCGCGGCGATCCGGGCGCGATGGTCGCTGCCGTCGTCGCGTCCGAAAGAGTACCCGAACACCTCGAATCGGCTCCGGTCATGGCGCTCGAACAGGCCCGCGATGAGATGGCCCACGGCATGGTTGCGAAAATCCCCCGAGACGTAGCCGACGCGCAGCCGGGCGTCGCCGCCACGCCGCGCCGACGTGCGTGGTGCCTGTAGCGAAGCCACGCGCTCCCGAACCGCCCGCGCCTGTCGCGAGGCGATCTCGTGCCGCAGCGCCGGCGGCAGGGGGAGCAGCAGCGTCGTGTGCGCCTGGAAGTACTTCAGCCAGCCCCCGTGCGGGTCGCGTTCCCACGCCTTCACGAGCAACCGTATCTCGCGCTCGAGCTCGCGCCACGCGCATAGCTCCAGCAGTGGTCGGAGCAGCAGTGCATGCGCGCGCGAGTTCGCGGGGTTGCGGTGGAGTGCCTCCTCGAGCACCGCGGCCGCCTCTTCGGGCTGATCGTTCAGAGTGAGGGCCTCGCCGAGATTAACGCTCGCGTCGGCGTTGTCCGGGTCGAGGGCCACGGCTTGCCGAAAATGGGCGACCGACTCCTCGCTGCGACGCAACTGCCACAACACCGCGCCGAGGTTCGACCATGCCGGCACGTAACCCGGGTTGGCCGCGAGCGCACGCTCGAAGCGGTGTCTCGCCTCTTGCGGCCGGTTCTGCCGGAGGAGCCGGATCCCCGCTTCGTTCTCCTCCGGAGCACGCGCCGGGCGCAGGGAGCGGAAGAGCCGCTTCAGCACTCTCTCACCTCGCGTTCGTCAACCCGCGTAACCGTGGCGCCGTATGCGACGCTTGACAGCGCGAGCCATCAGTCGATGGCGACCGGTTGCGGCGCTCCGCCGCCCCGGTGGATCTCCCACATCCGCCCGTAGGCGCGCTCCAGATCCCGCGTGAACCGCTCGGTATCGAAGAGCGGTGCACGCAGGCGGTTGGCCGCCAGCTTCGCCCGCAGCTCGGCGAGCCGTTCCGGATGTCTCGCCAGGTCGAGCGCGCGCGCCTCGTACGCCTGCAGGTCATCGACGATCAGCTCGGGGAGGCCGACCGCGCGCAGCAGGCTCGCCCCGACGCGGCCGGCGAACGTCGGTCCCGGGCAGGTGAGCACCGGCAGGCCGGCCCAGAGCGCGTCGCTCGCGGTCGTGTGGGCATTCACGTAGTAGCTGTCAACGAACAGATCGGCGAGGCGGTGGCGCGCCAAGTGCGCCGGCTTGGGCAGCTTGCCCGCGAAGACCACGCGCTGCGGATCAACCCCGGCGCGCGCCGCCGCCTGCCGCAACCGCGTCTCGCCGGCGCCACCGAGCAGCCAGAGCACGCTCCCGGGCACCGCCGCGAGGAGCCTCATCCAGAGCGCGAACACCTCGCGCTCGATCTTGTAGTGCTTGTTGAAAGCGCAGAACACGAAGCCGCTCTCGGGGAGGCCGAACTCGGCGCGGGACAGCGCGGCGTCGGCGACCCGCTGGCTGGCGTCGTTCACTTGGTAGCTCGCCGGCATCCACACGACTTTCTCCGAGAACCAGTCCCAGTCGGTTCGCGGGGCGACGACGGAGTCCGCGACGAGGTAATCGATGAACGTGGCGCCGGTCGTTCCCGGGTACCCGAGGTAGCAGACCTGGACGGCAGCGGGGCGCAGCGCGAACACCTCGGGGCGGCTGCCGTCGGTGTGGCCCCGCAGGTCGACGAGGATGTCGATCTGGTCGTCCGCGATCCGCTGCGCCGTCACCCGGTACGGCTCGGTGCGCACGTCGACGAACCGGTCGAACGCCGCCGTCAGGCGGCGGCGGTACTCGCTGCCATCGTCGATCCCGAACGAATAGGCGAAGACCTCGAAGCGGCTGCGATCGTGCAGCTCGAACAGCCCCGCCGCTAGGTGCGCGCCCGGGTGGTTGTGGAAGGTCCCGGACGCGTAGCCGATCCGGAGCTTCGCGCGCTCGCCGCGCGCTGGCCGCCGGGGCCGCGGCTCCCGCGCCACCTTGTCCACGATCCGTGCCGAGTAGCGCCGTGCGATATCGAACCGCATCTCCGGCGGGAATGGCACGAGCAACGAGGCGAACGGCGTCAGCCGTGCCAGGGCGGGATCGCCCGGGTCGCGCCGCCACCGGTCGACCAGGAATCCGACCTCGCGCTCTGCCGCGTCCCAGTCGCACAGGTCGAGCAGCAGCTTGACCCGCCCTGCCCTGGCCTTCGCGTCCTCGGGATCGCGGCGCAACACCTCGGCATAGTGCGCGACCGCTTCCTCCGGACGGTTGCCGACAACGAGGACGTTCGCGAGATTGATACGCGCCAGGAGGTCGTCGGGGTCCAACTCGAGGGCGCGCCGGAACAGCGCGGCGCCCTCGTCGAGCCGTCGCTGGTCGCAGAGCGCCATGCCGAGGCTGTGGTAGGCCGGCGCGTAAGCGGGATTGACCTCGATCGCGCGGCGGAGCAGCCGCTCGGCGCCTGCGAAGTCCCGCTGCTGCAGCAATCGGATCGCCCGTTCGCTCAGCGCGACGGCGCGTCCCGCGCCGATCGATTTCACCAGGCTTCTCAGCATCGCATGTCGGGCTCACGAATCACGCCGACCGCCGCAAACGATCATCGAAGGGCCCGAGCCGGCGGAGTCTGCTTCGCTGCGCTTTCCAGCGGTCCGGTGAGCGAGGTTGGAAATCCACAGCGCACGCGGCGATCTTAGCAGGCGGCGTCCACCCCGCCCGGCGGGGCGCGCACCGCCATCACGCGGGATAAAAAAAGGCTGCCACGAGGGCAGCCTTTGTCGATGCAAGAAGCGATTAGTCGGTACGGCAGCTCGACGGGTTGTACTTCGCCGGCGCGACCTCGCAGGACCAGATCACGGTGTTCGCCGTGCCGTTCCACGAAGGGGTCAGGGTGACCTGGATCCCCGCCGTCCCCATGAGCGCGTCAGCGCCGACGATGGTGATCAGCCCGGCGGCGCCCACCGTCGCAGCGCTGAGCTTGCCGCCGACGCCGATCGTCAGGCCGGAGCCCGAGCCGCCAAGGCTGTTGGCCTGCTGCGCGCCTTCGGTGACCGAGGTCCGCGCAGCGCTCGCCGCGAGGATCAGCTCCGAGGTCCGGGCGCGGACCGTGTAGTCCTGATAGGCGGGCAGAGCAACCGCCGCCAGAATGCCGATGATCGCGACCACAATCATCAGTTCGATCAGGGTGAAACCCTTCTGAATCGTCTTCATTCGTTCCCTCTCCGTAAAGATATGCGGCATAGCGCCACCCCCTATTAAGCACCTTGCGTGCCACTCCAGAATTTGCCGTCACCGCCATTAAATATAAGTAAAAACATATACTTACCGTATAGCAGCATCGGCGTGGGTGACGAAAAATGTCATCCGAGTGCCCGCCCGCGCCCGGTCGAGACGAGCGCCTCTAGGCGGGAGCGTAGCCTCGCCAGGACCGGCTGCCAGCCCTCCCCGGCCTCCTGGCGGACAAGCTCGACGCTACCGTACCAGGGCATCCGCGTGCCCTCCAGCCCGTACCGCCATTCCGGCACCGACGGCACCAACACCCAGGCGCGCTGGCCGAGCGCACCAGAAAGATGGACGAGGGCGGTGCACACGGTGATCACGACGTCGACCGCACACACGAGCGCAGCGGTGTCGTCGTAATCCGCGATCGCCTCGGGCCAGTGGGCAATCGGGACCCCGCAAAGGTCATTGGCTTCGCGCAGGTCCTCGGTGACCTCGCCGTATTGCAGGCTCACGAAATGACAGCCGGGGACGCTCAGGACCGGCGACCAATCGCGGAGCGGGATGCTGCGGGCTACGGTCCGCGTTCGGACCGACCCCCCGCGCCATGAGACGCCGACCTTCAGTCCCGGCCCGAGACGGTCCAGTTCGGCCCGCCAACGGTCGACCTTGTGCGGGCCGGCGCGAAGGAAGGGGCGTGCTGGGAATGCATCGTCGGATCGCCGGAAGAGCGGCGGGAGGCTCCCCGCCGCAACCTGAAAGTCGATCGTGCCCACTCGCTCCAGCCACCCTGGCACGCCGCGGTCTTCGCCGGCGATCACGGTCGCCTCCGGGAACGACCGGCTGAAGAGCTGCTCGAGCTTCGGCCGGCACTCGATCACGCAGCGGCGGGCCTGCGAGAGAACCTCGTGGAAGCACGATGCGAACATGATTTCGTCGCCCACGCCCTGCTCGGCGAAGATCAGCAGCGCCTTGCCCGCGAGGGGCTCGCCCCGCCAGCGCGGAAAGGGGAACAGCCGCAGCGTATCGCTTTCCGCCAGCAGGCGGCGCTCGTACCCGTCCCAGCCCGCCGCGAACTGTTTCCGGAGCAGCAACACCAACGCCTGGTTCCAGCGCGCAAAGGGATTCCTCGGTTCGCGCGCGAGCACGGTATCGTACTGCGCCATGGCGTCGTCGAAGCGGCCGAGCTGCTGCAGGACGTTGCCATAGCCGAGCCGCGGCACGCTGGACGCCGAGAAGCGCCGGACGAGGTCTTCGTATAACGCGAGGGCCTCGTCGTTGCGCTGCAGGTACACGAGCGAGTTCGCGAGGTCGTTGTGCGCCTGCGGATCGCCCGGACCGCCCTCCAGGCCGCGCCGGAACCACGCGACGGCATCTTCATACCGCCGCAATCGATAGAACACCCGCGCGAGCTCGATGCTCGCGTCGGCACGCGCCGGGTCGACCGCGACCGCGCGTTCGAGGCACTGAACCGCATCGTTCAGCCGGCCGCCTAGCGCGAGCAGCCGCCCCAGCTGAAACCACGCGTCGGCGGAGTCGGGCGAATGGTGTACGGCCGTCCAGAGCGTATCGCGAGCGTCTTCCGATCGCCCGGCGCGCGCCTGGATGAGCGCGAGCGCCACGCTTGCTTCCGCGAGCGCCGGATCGCGATCGAGCGCCTGCTCGAGCCAGTCGACGGCGTCCTCGGTACCGCCGCGCTGCCCCGCGACGCGCCCGAGCCAAAGCATCCCATGCGCCGTGCTTTCCGACGCGCCCAGGGCGCGCCGGAAACGCTGCTCGGCGACGTCGAGGTCCCCGGTTTCGAACGCGAGGCGGCCGGCTTCCAGGTCGTCGGCCACGCGCCCGTCGGGAGGCGCAGCAGTCGAAGGGTCTGCAGTTCCGTGGGTCATGGCACGACTGCCGTCGGCTCGCTCGGGCGAATCGCGCGCCCCGCGTCCGCGATCACCGGCGTCCAGTCGCCTTCGGCGCGCTGACGGAGCACCCGCAACGACGGGTACCACGGCAAGGCCACCTCCGCCGTCTGGTAGCGCCACGACGCGCCGCACGGCGCGAGGACGAGCCCCGGCACGCCCAGGGCCCCCGCGAGATGAGCGGTCGTGTTGCATACGGTGACCACGCCATCGAGCGCGGCGAGCAGGCCTGCAAGCTCCTCGAAATCCGCGATCGCCTCCGGCCAATGGTGCATCTGCGGACCCCCGGCCTGCTCGAGTCCGGCAAGCTCCGCGCTGCAGTCCCCGTATTGGAGGCTTACCCAAGTCGTCCCAGGAATTCGGAGCAGCGCGCCGAGCGCGGCAGGCGGCAAAGAGCGCTGGGCCCGCCCGGTGCGGGCTAGACCGCCGCGCCAGGAGATGCCGACCTTCCGGCCGCTGCCGAGCGCTGCCAGGCGCCCACGCCAGGTCTCGGCGCGGGCCGGGTCGGCCTTGAGATAATCGGCATGCTCTGGGAACGACAACCGGTTTGGCCGGAAGAGCCGCATCAGGCTGCCGATCGGCGCACAGGCGTGGATCGAACCCGCCCCCGCGAGCCACGCGCCCGCGGGGTCCCTGGCCAAGGTAACGATCTCCACGCTGGGGAATGAGCGCCGGAACAGCGAAGCGAGCGGCTCCGGGACGTCGAGCACGAGTCGCCCCACCCGCGGCAGGACCTGCGGCAGGCACGATGCGAACAGGATGACGTCGCCGAGCCCCTGTTCCCAGTGGACGAGCAGCGTGCCGTTGGGCAGGTGTTCGCCTCGCCACTCCGGAACGGGCGGCGCTAGACGCGGCGCCTGCGGGGTGTCCAAACGCGACTCGTAGTTCGTCCAGCCAGCCGCGAACTCGCCGCCCGAAAGCTGGATCTCGCCGAGGCTCGTTCGCGCCGCCGCATAGCCGGGGTTCACGGCGAGCGCCTCCTCGACGAACGCCCGCGCGCGCGCGAGGTCGCCGCGCCGCTGCTCGACGATCCCCCTGCCGAGGAGGGCTTCGGCGTGGCGCGGCTCCAGCTCGAGAGCGCGCTCGTAGGCGCGAGCGGCGCCAGCGAGCGCGCCAAGATCCAGGAGCAGCGTGCCGAGGTTCAGGTGCGCATCGGCACTGCCTGGCCGCAGCTCGACCGCGCGCTCGAGATGCACGCGCGCCTCGTCGAGTCGCTCGAACTCCCGGAGGGCGAGGCCGAGGTTGCCGTGCGCGGTCGCATAGGTCGGCCGGATCGCGACCGCGCGCTGGAAGCAGCTGAGCGCCGAGCGCAGGTCGCCGCGCCGCTGGCGAACGACGCCGAGGTTGTTCCAGCCGTGGGGATGGTCCGGCGCGATGGCGAGCCCCTCCTCGAGGCGCTGCGCCGCGTACTCGAGATTCCCCCAGCGCAGATGGATGAGCCCCTCCTGGATCAGGCACTCGGGATCGTCGGGCTTCAGAAGCAGGACGGTCCTGACCTGGATCAGGCCGTCTTCGAGATCGCCGCTCTCGTAGTAGCTGACACCGAGTGCGACGCGCGCCTCGTGGAACAGCGGGTTCGATCGCAGCGCGAGAAAGTACCACTCGCGCGCGGCGTCGTGCTCGCCGCGCGACTGGTGGAAGTCCCCCAACGCGCAGGCAGCAGCCGGAAACGTCGGGTGGGCCTTCGGCAGTTCCCGCACGCGCCGGCCCGCGGCGGCGGCGTTGCCGCGCACAAGCTCGGCTCGGACGTCCGCCAGCACGTCGCCGGCTCCATCCCGTTGCGACTCCGCCTGCCGGGAGCGCGACAGCTCGCGCCACAGCTTCTTGAGCATCGTTGGCGCCACCTACGAGGGGGCGGACCCTGTGGACAAGCGCTACGGCGCGTCGTCGAGGCGACGGCGCGCGGGGCTCAACTCACCCGGTGGCCACATTCGCCGCGCGTTGCTCGGCATGCAGCATCGCCTGGAGCTCCGCCCGCCACTCGGGAGCGAACTCGCACTCGGCATGGGCGTCGAAATACGGGCCGCCGAGCGTGTAATGGACGAGCGACGCGTCCCCGGTCGGCTGATCGTACCCGACCAAATGGTTCCAGCGCCGCGGCAACCCGCCGATCAGGGAGTCGTCGGGAAGCCATTTGAACTGGTGCAGCTCGAGGCCGGTGGCGGTGTTTACGTACTCCGGCGTGAGCGCCTTACACCGGGCGTTGTTGAACAGCATCACGCTCGACCAGTTCTTCTTCGGATACGACGTCTGCGCCTGGCCGAGGAACTTGATCGTCTCGCGCGGCTGATGATCGTGCTTGACGACCTGCACTGCGAACCGCTCGTCGCGCAACGCCCACAGTCGCGCGATGTCGTCGAGCATGAGCATGTCGCAGTCCACGAAAACGCTCCAACCCGCGAACCCGGACAGATGGGGAACGAGGAAGCGCGAGAACGCGAAGTCCGTGGATTGGAGAGAATGGCGGCTCCTCACGAACACGCCACGAAGCTGGCTCAGCATCAGGGGAGTGATCGACACCGGCACGCTCGCCCGTCGATGGATGCTGAAAGCGAGCACGCTGAAGGCGACCGCCTCGCGCGCGTCGAAACCGATGAACACCCGTACGGGGTCCATCAACTGCCGTCCCTGGCGAGCCGCCGCTCGACTTTCCGCGCGCCGGCCGGCGTGTCCTCGATGAGCTGCGCCCAGACCTCCCAGTCGATCCCAGGGCGGCGCTGTGCCGCACCATCGAAGAGGTCCTGCCACCAGGCGACCGGCTTGACCGTGCAGTGCGCGTTCTCGCCGTTGGGCAGCCGCTTCCGGGCCGGATAGCAAGCCACGCTGGCAAAAACGAAGCGCTCGGCGAAGCCGAACATCTCATCGACGATCCACGGCAGGTCTTCCTCGGGGCAGTGCTCCAGGACGTCGGTGCAGATCACGCCGTCGAAGCGCCGGCTCGGCAACGTGCTGAACGGTCCGTAGCCCGGGTCGTAGCACTGGATGAAATCGACACCCCAGTAGTCCTGGAAGCCGTCGGAGACGCGTCCGTCGTCGGCCCGGACTTCGCGCAGATCGTACTGGCGGCCTTTGCCGCTGCCGTAGTCGAGGATGTGCGCCGCGCCGGTGACCGTGACAAGCCGCTTCACTCGGCGCGCCTGGGCCGGGAGGCTTTGCCCCGGGAACGTGTCTGCGGGCGCGATGTTGAGGAAACGCTCGCCTTCGACGTGCAGCCGCCGGTACGCCTCGGTGAGCTCGCGGTAGCGAGGGCTCGGGTTCCCGCGGCTATAGCCGGGCATTGCTTCTACCATCCTTTGAGCGCTCAACTTGCAAATTATAGCGACCGGCGTCCCCCCGGCGTGTGGACCAGTTCACGCGTCTGCGCAGCGATGGCGACCGCCCCGCGGCGAAAGCGATAAAAGGCAAAGTCTCGGCGCCGGATCCAATGGACGCCGCGACGGCCCGCCGTTAGACTCGCCGCGGGTCGGAGTGGTCGGAGCGGCGTGATACGCTTATCGTTTGCGCCGGCACGTCGTCGGCCCGATGGAACCACAGTTGACGCCTCGCCATGGAACTCGAAGAGTACGAGCGACTCGCTCCGCACCGGACGGTGGAATTCCGCGGCGCGAGGATGATCTTCGATACGCCGAACATGGGCACGCTGTTGCGGGCCGAGACGTTGTTCTTCAAGGAGCCCGACACCATCGACTGGATCTCAGGCTTCACCGCGGACGACACGCTCCTCGACGTCGGCGCGAACGTGGGGATGTACACGATCTTCGCCGCCTGCACTAGAGGCTCTTCGGTGTTCGCGTTCGAGCCGGAGTCGCAGAACTACGCCATCCTGAACCGCAACATCCACCTCAACCGGCTCGACGACCGGGTCCAGGCGTACTGCGTGGCCCTGTCCGACGAGGCCGGCCTCGACCGGCTCTACCTGAGCCGTTTCGTCCCGGGGGGCTCCTGCCACAGCTTGGGTCAGCCCCTCGATCATCACAACCGGCCAGCCGCCTCTTCGTTCGTGCAAGGTTGCATGTCGAGCACGATCGACGCGCTGGTCGGCCGCGGGGCGATCCCGGTGCCGACGCAGATCAAGATCGACGTGGACGGGCTCGAGCACAAGATCATCGCCGGCGCGCGGACGACGCTTCGCGATGCGCGAGTCCGCTCGGTACTGGTCGAAATCAACACCAACCTGGACGAGCACTGGGCGATCGTCGATGCCTTCCTCGACTGGGGCTTCGACTACTCACGCGAGCAGGTGGAGCGCGCGGTAAGGACGAAAGGCGAGTCCAAGGGAGTCGGAAACTATGTCTTTCGACGTTGAGCAGCACGTCCACTACCGGATCGCGAATGCGCCGGTCCGCGCGTATCCGTTCCCGCATTTCTACGTCGAGGGCGTGTTCCCCGCCGAATTCTACGCGACGCTGCGCCAGCGGCTGCCCGGACAGGACGGCTATACCCGGATCGACGAGACCGGCACCGTCTCGAAGGGGGCGTATCCGGAGCGCTTCGTCTGCTCGCTCGCCGATCTCGAGGAGCAGGAGGCTCGCGCGCGCAGTGACACGTCGTTTTGGGCCGACTTCAGCTCGTGGCTGCTCGGGGACGCGTTCGCCGAGCTGATTCTCGCGCGCTTCCGCTCGTTTTTCGCGGACCGCTTCGGCCAGAACGTCGAGCCCCGCATTGAGTTCGAAGCTCGCCTGGTTCGGGACCTGACGAACTACGCGATTTCGCCCCACACCGACTCCCCGCGCAAGCTCGTCTCGCTGCTGTTCTACCTGCCGCAGGACGACTCGATGCGGCATCTTGGCACCTCGCTCTACGCTCCGAAGGATCCGGCGTTCCGCTCCGAGGGCACCGGACACCATCCGTTCGAAATCTTCAAGAAGATCACGACGATGGAGTATCGGCCCAACACCCTCTTCGCGTTCTTCAAGACGGACCGCGCGTTCCACGGCGTGGACCGGATCAGCGATACGAACGTGGTGCGGGACCTGCTGCTCTACAACATCTACGTCAGGAAGCTCGTGGGCCAGCGGCCCGCGCTCGATGCGACCCGAGGGTTGCGGTGGCCGTGGCAGCGGGCGTGATCTCGGGCCCGCTGCGCCGCGCGAGCCGCCGACATCCGACCAACACCAAGTTCGAATCCGAAGCCAGAAGAGCGAGCTGCTCATGTGGTTCAAGTCCCTGTTCTCCACCCGGCATATCAACGACTTCGCGCGGGAGCTCGCGGACACCCTGGCGAAGCGCTACCCGCCGTCGCTCGATGCGAACCCGGAAAGAAAAATCTCGGCGAACAGGCTGACGAAGGTCCTTGAGGATACCTTCTCGCGCGCCGCGGAGTTCCAGCAGGAGCACAAGCTCGGCATGTTCGGCAAGGCCAAGCTCGGCAACGAGTTCAAGTGGCAGCTGAAGGAGCTCGGCTACACGGAGAAGTTCATCGAGGTGGCGACCGAAGGGCTGATGGTGTACGTCACCCGCGGCGCGCCGCCGCCGGATTCGACGCCGGCCGAGAAGGGCTAGGAAAGCGCGCGCGGACTAGCTCCGCGGATCGCTCGTTTCGAATGCTCAAGCAGTTGCTCCGCGGTCTCCTCGCGCAATCCCGGGCGGGCCGTGCGCCCGGAGAGCCCGCCCCGACCGCCTCCGCGGAGGCCCGAGCCCTGCGCTACAGCTACGACGCGGACGGCCTGGCGACGATCCACAACGCGGACTTCCTGCAGGAGCCGAGATTCCGCGAGAGTTACGCCCTCGGCGCTGCCAGCGGACACAGGATCTGCGCGCCGGGGGATCTGCACATCGAGTGGCGGGTCTATGTCTGTTGCTGGGCGGCATGCCACGCCTGCCGCCTTTCGGGCGACTTCGTGGAGTGCGGCGTGAGCACGGCCATCGTCTCGCGTGCCGTCGCCCACTATGTCGATCTGCGGCGGCTCGACCGGAAGTTATGGCTCTTCGACACTTTCGCCGGCATTCCCGACGACCAGATGCGGCCGAATGAGGCGCCGCTCGCGCGCAGCAAGAACGCCCGGCACTACTTCGACTCCTTCGAGCTGGTGCGCAGTCACTTCGCCGAGTATCCCAACGTCCACTTGATCCGCGGCGCGGTGCCCGACACTCTCGGAACAGCCGCAATCGATCGCGTCGCGTGGCTGCACATCGATATGAACATCGCCTACCCGGAGGTGGCCGCCTCCGCCCATTTCTGGGAACGGTTGACCCCCGGCGCCGTCGTGATCTACGACGACTACGCGTCGCGGGCCCATGTGCCGCAAAAGCTCGCGCTCGATGCCTTCGCAGCGGAGCGCGGGGTACGTATCCTCTCTTTGCCGACGGGGCAAGGGCTCCTGATCAAGCCCTGATCGAGGAAGCTGATGCTGAGATCGGTGCTGAAAAGCCTGCGGCGAGGTGCTGCGCCGCCCGCGCGCGGATCTGGTGCCGACGCGGGCGTCCCCGCGAAGCAATCGCGCTTCGCCGACCGCCTCAGCATCATCGTGCCTTCTGTGGCCGGCCGGGCCCGCTTCTTTGACACCGCTTTGCGCCACTTCGCCACTTGCGCCGTGCGCTGGCCCATCCTCGTGTCCGATCACAGCGCAGCCGAGCACGAGTCCGTCCTGAGCGGCGTAGCAGCCCGCTATCCCAGCCTCGATTTGCGCTTGCTGCGCCATCCGCCGGCGATGCATTTTCTCGAGCGGCTCGCCCGCTGCACCGAGGCGGCGCAGACCGACTACGTCGTGTTCCACGCGGACGACGATTTCATGATGCCCGCGGCGATGGAGTCCTGCATCGATTTTCTCGACGCCAACCCGGACTTCGCGGCATGCCAGGGACGGATGGTTTGGTTTCGCATCGCGGCGCTCGGTGAGGTGCGAATCAATAGGACCGGCGGGAGGACGCACGCCGAGGACGACGCGGCTGACCGGCTCATCAAGCACGTGGCGAACTTCACTCCCACTCTCTACGCGATCCACCGTCGGGAAGTCTTCGTCGAGTCCTGCCTTCGGACGCTCGATTTCACCCACAACGTGATCTTCTGGCAGTACTTGGGATCTTGCATTTCCGTGCTCCGCGGCAAGCTGAAGACTTTGGACGGTCTGTACTACTTGCGCCTCGACAACGCCATCGGCTGGCGTGCGCAGCTCATCGGTCGTCGTGACCCCAGCCACTGGCCGTACATTGCGGTTTCGCCCGAGTTCTCCGCGGAGCTCGTTCGGTTCAAGAACGGTCTGCACGCGCTCCTCGCCGGCAGCGGCGAAAACAGGGATCTGTCCCCACGCATCGATGACGCGTGCCTCTCGCTGATCCGTCGCGGGCTCTGCGACATGACCAAAGACCCCATTGACACGCACGAGGCAGGATTCTTGGCCCGGCTCCAAGCGCCGGGCAGCGAGGAGCACGAGCTCCTGCAGTATGCGGCTCAATGTGTCCGCCGGGCGCAGGAACCGGCGCTCGTCAGCCCGTGACCGCGGGGACGATGCGCGGTAGATCGCGAGCTTCGAGGGAGTCGTTTCGGCGCGCCACCAACCCGCGCCTCAGGGCACGTACCCCGGAATCTTCGTCTCGTCGACCCGATCGATCTGATCGGGGTCGAGGAACTGCTGGGCGTACTTCAGGTACACCTTCCGGCGGATGAAGACGTCGAACAGATCCGGGTCGATGTGCCCGTTCAGCTTGAACTTCCCGAGGATGTGCAGCGACTCCGAGAGCGTCTTGCCCTTCTTGTACGGCCGGTCCTTCGCGGTCA
>Ga0184639_10000262_pt1 | contig 19291 bp, 20 predicted proteins | sample PLM31_170_b2_FD_133155 | JGI IMG/M metagenome (GOLD analysis project Ga0184639, IMG submission 133155) | Groundwater sediment microbial communities from an aquifer in East River, Colorado, USA - PLM3-1_170_b2 | ecosystem: Environmental > Terrestrial > Soil > Riparian zone | place: USA: East...
GGCCTGCCGGAACGGATCCTTGATCGCTGTTGCATCTTTCCGAAACAGTTCAGCCTAGCCTGAACCCGGCGGCGATTGCCGCTCTCTACCCTCTTTAGGGCGCCCGAGGGGGCGCAGAGCGCCACGCCCTTCGGCGCACACCTAGGGTGCACCCGAAGGGGTGCCCGAAGGGGTGAGGGTGGCCCGACGCCGCTCCGGAGGGCCCATGATTCCCACTCGCGATACGCACGCGGTCGACATTGCCGGGGTTCGCCGGGAGCTGCCCCTGTTCGAGGTGGCGCCTGGCGTGCGAATCGCCGTCCTCAACATCCTGGGCGACACGGTGCTGGTCGAGGCCTGCGCCCAGGCCCTGGCTCAGCGCCTCTCCGCCGTGGACTTCGACCTGATCGTGACTCCGGAGGCCAAGAGCATCCCCCTCGCGCATGCTCTCGCCCGCGTCTCCGGCCGCGCCTACGTCGTGCTGCGCAAGGGCTACAAGGTCTACATGGGCGAGACGCTTCAGACCGAGACGGTTTCGATCACCACCGGCGCTCCGCAAACCCTGTACCTCGACGAGAAGGACCGCCAGCTGATTGCCGGCAAGCGGGTCGTGCTGGTCGACGACGTCGTCAGCACCGGATCGACGTTGGAAGGGATGCGAGCGCTCATGACCAAGGCCGGGGCCACCGTCGCCGCCGAGGCGGCTGTCTTTACCGAAGGCGACCCGGACCGTTGGAAGTCGATCATCGCCCTTGGCCACCTGCCGGTCTTCGGTGCGGGGTGATCGCGCTTCGCTCTTTACGCCCTTCGCCCTCTACCCTCTTCAGGGCACACCCAGGGTGCACCCGAAGGGGTGCCCGAAGAGGTGCAGGGCGCCAAGGACGGCGCACACCCAGGGTCCACCCGAAGGGTGAGGGCGCATCGCGCTTCGCATCCCGGAGGGCAGCCCGGAGGGGATCCCCGGAGGGACCCCGCGGCCTCCCTCGAGAATTCTCACTTGAGCGCCGCCGGGTGAAGCCGAGCCGTCTTTCTCTGGAAGTCGGGATGGTTGACTGGCAATGATGGGCGGCCGGCTGGTTCCCATCGGTGATACGCGGCTGTACGTCGAAGAGCGCGGCACCGGCTATCCGTTGCTCGTGCTGCACGGCGGACCCGGGCTCGACCATCGAATGTTCGGCGACTATCTCGACCCGCTGGGCGACGCTTACCGCCTGATCTTCGTCGACCAGCGCAGCCAGGGCCGGTCGGATCGAGCGCCCGAAAGCACCTGGAGCCTGAGTCAGATGGCGGCCGACGTCAGTGCGTTGGCGCAGGCGCTGGGCCTCGATGATTACGCCGTGCTCGGGCACTCCTTTGGCTCCTTCGTCGCCCTACAGCACGCCGTCGATCACCCCGGTGCGGCAGCCCAGACGATCGTTTCGGGCGGCGTGCCTTCAGCCCGCTATCTTGAGCACGTCGACGCCAACTTGGCGGCGTTTGAGCCGCTCGAGCTGCGACGTCAGGTGGCAGACTCCTGGGAACGCGAGAAGTCGGTGCGGACGGCCGATGAGGTGGCGAGGTTGCTGCACGATCAGCAGCCCTTCCACTTCGCCGATCCACGCGACCCGCGCATCACCGAGTATGAGGCGCGCAGCGACGGGGCGGTCTACTCGCCCGACGTGTTGCGATTCTTTGCCCGGTTAGAGTATGGCGCGATTGAGGTGGAAGCCCGCCTGGGCGCGGTGACGCAGCCGTCGTTGATCCTCGTCGGACGTCACGAGCGGGTGTGCTCGGTACCGGCGGCCGAGGCGATGGCGGCGGGTATCCCCCGAAGCGAGTTGGTCGTTTTCGAGAACAGCGGCCACATGACCTTCGTTGAAGAAAACGAGCGCTACCTGGACGTGGTGCGCGACTTCCTTAATCGACACGGAGGGCGGCGTACGGCTCCGTCCAGGCCAGATTGACCGAAGGCTCCAGCCGCGCCCAGCTTCGACCCTTCACGGCGGACCACATCTCGGGGGCGGCCGACGTTCTTGCTGCGCGGCAGGCGCGCCATCGCGCAGCTCTGCCTCAAGTGCCGATGGGGGATCCCCGGGCGAGCCTTGAAGCCCTCTGGCGGAAGGAAGGGGTGTCGGGTGTAGCGGCCCTGCGCGACGGACGCGTGGCGGCCTTCGTGCTGGCGCAGGTTGGCGACCGACGGCACTTCGGGCAGAGTGCATGGGTGCTGCACGCAGGGCATGCCGCCGAGGAAGGTGAGTTGCTGCGCGACGTCTACGCCGCCGCCGCCCAGGGCTGGGTCGAGGCCGACGTCGAGCGACACTACGTCCTGGTTCCGGCTTTCGACGAGGCGCTGGCGCCCTGGTACCGACTTGGGTTCGCGCATATGCACGTCGAGGCGCTGCGCCCCGGCGGCGGATTCACAGCCGCGACGCCGGCCGGTGTGACGATCCGGCCGGGTACGCGGGCCGATCTGGAGATCGCCGAGGAGATCGACCTGGAGATCTTCCGAATTCAAGAACGCTCACCTTCGTTCGCCCGGCTGTCGTTGGATCGGGAGGCACGCCGCGCCGATTGGTTTGAGATCGATCTCAAGGAAGAAGGTCTGTACTACCTCGTCGCCGAGGTCGGCGGCGAGCTGGTAGGCCACACCATCATCTTCCGGCACGAGCCGGCCCTGGGTTTCCCGGAGAACGCCGCCACCCTGGCCTCGACGGCGGTGCTGGAAGGCCGGCGCGGCCGAGGCATCGGCCTGGCGATCGTCGCCGCCATCCTGGGCCTCGCCGCCGAAGCCGGCTACGAGCATGTCGTGACCAACTGGCGCATGACCAACCTCGCGGCCTCCAGGTTCTGGCCGGCGCGCGGGTTTCGGCCCATCTACCATCGGCTCTATCGGACCGTCGGGGCAGACTGACGGGGCCTGTCCACCCCGTTGTCGCGTGCCGGCCGTGCCAACCCTAGAGACGGTTGGGGCGCGCAGTGCAGCGACGCGCTCCTGCCCGAAACCGGTCGTCAGACGGGCCGCCGCGCTGTGATCGAAGTGCCGGTGAAACGGCCGGCCACCTGGCGCAGGCCTTTTTCACCCAGGGCGGCCGCCAGCTCCGACGTCTGGCGCGGCAGTTCCTCCGGGGTCATGCGGTATTCGACGTGGAGGCCGATTTCGCGGAAGCCGGCTTCATCGAGGGCCGAGCGCACTTGGGAAGATGTCAGTGCACCCGCGGCGCATCCGGCCCAGTCGAGCGAGCGGCGGATCTCCTCGGCGCCGAAGGGAAGGTCCTCCAGGCCGGGGTCGATGACGATGTCGGAGATCGCCAGTCGGCCGCCTGGTCGAAGTACGCGGAACGCTTCCTTCAAGGCCCGGCCCTTGTCGGGCGTCAGGTTGACGACGCAGTTCGACAGGATCACGTCCACGGCCCTATCGGGCAACGGGATGTCTTCCAGCTCGCCTGCGCGGAACTCGACGTTGGTCGCTCCGGCGCGCGCGGCGTTGCGGCGGGCCAGGTCGATCATCGCCGGAGTCGTGTCGAGCCCGTAAACGAACCCTTCCGGTCCGACTCGGCGGGCGGCGAGCAGGACGTCGAGGCCCCCGCCCGAACCGAGATCGAGGACCACCTCGCCGGGTTGCAGCCCGGCGAGTGCCGTGGGGTTGCCGCAGCCTTGCCCGCTGGCGACGGCCTCGACCGGCAGCAGGGTCAGTTCATCGGCGTCGTAACCGGCGCAGCCGCAGCCGCCGGAGTCCGGGCCGCAACAACCGGCGGAAGACTGGGCGACCTGCGTGTAGTGCTCACGCACGGCTTGCCGGATCGAATCAGGACCTTCGCTCATAGGTTTCCTCCACAGCGCTCGAGGGTATCGTTCACAGCGAGTCCAGGTAGCCACGCAGGCGCTTGCGCCGTTCGTCGAGCGCAGGACGGACAACGGTGTAGTGCGCCCACAGGCCGCGCCGGCGGACGGCCACCAGCCCGGCCTGTCGCAGCAACCGTAAATGGTGCGAGACCGTCGGCTGGCGCACCGGTAACGCGGCTTCCAAGTCGCAAACGCAGACTTGCCCCGGCCGGCTGGTCAGGATATCGAGGATCTGCAGGCGCACGGGATCGCCCAGGAGTTGCAGGTCGTCCGCCAGCCGCGAGGCCTGGCGCGGTGAAAGCCGTCGCTCGCTTGGCTCGACGCAGCAACGTTCACCGATGACCCTGAGCTCGACCGAGGACTCCGTTTGCACGCGGCCCTCCGCAGGAGCCATGCTACCATCTATATCGATGATTGTCAATATACTTGGTCTAGCGGACGAGGGGCGGCGTGCGCGTGGGGCAGGCACTCGTGAGACAATCGGCCGATCGGAGGCGTGTGACCGATGCCCGCTGAACGAGCTGTGCGGCGTGACGAGCTCAGGCGCAATACCGGCGAGCGCGGCACACGCTGCTATGTGGCGCATGCCGGCGTCGTCTACGACGTCACCGACTGCCCCAAGTGGCGCACCGGGCTCCACGAGCAGCTGCACTTCGCCGGACAGGATCTGACCAGGGAGATCGCTGACGCCCCTCACATGCTCGAGGTATTCGAGCGGCCGTGTGTTCGGAGGATCGGGATTCTGGCTGATTAGGCGACCGAACGGAGAGATGCGCGCTCTAGTAAGTGAAATGTAGGGGCCCGGCACCCTGGCACTGCCCGCCACACCGCCCTGCTGTCCTGGCGAGGACGGCGGGTGTGCCGTGCCCCTACGCGCAAAAAGACGTCTGATGTCTAACCACAGAACGCCTGAATCGCCAACCACTCCGCCTGGAACGTGCCACGGTGGACCTGGCCGTCGGGCATGCCGAGCGTCCACTCGCCGCGGACATCGGCGCTGGTGGAAGCCCCAACAAGAACGACCTCGCCCCACGCCGCCGGCACGCATGTATCCGGACCGACGCAATACGCCCCCTGCCCGATCGCTCGATCACCGTCGAAGCGGACGGTCGAAGGCGGGATGACCCCCTCCGCCGGCCACAGGTTGAAAGACACCCACACTTCCCCATCGGCGGCTTCCAGACGGAGTTCGGTCGAAGGACCGTCGTGCGGGGCACATCCGGAGCTCATTGTCCCCCGATGCATGGGTGCACGCTCCTTCGACTCCGGCACGCTGCACCCTGCGACAACCGCCGTCAGGAGCATCGCCGTCCATAACGCGGGCGAGTTGACTCTCATCCGAAGACCTCCAATCGCCAAACGCCGTTCGCCGATCGCAAGTCCCTAGTCTCCTCGCTCATCCGCGCAAGAGACTGGAGACCGGTGGACTGATGACTGGTAACTGGTGACGGGTCACTGGTCCTGGCCTCACGGCCACACATGGCCTCACGGCCACACATGGCCTCACGGCCACACATGGCCTCACGGCCATGTGTACCGCACCGTGTACGTCAGCTCGGTCTCGCCCTCGGCCGGGATCTGCGCGCGGAACTCGATCGTCGAGCTGTCCATCTTGTCGTAGCCCTGAGATGAGCGCAGGATGCGCCAGTCCGTCCAGCGGAAAAGGTGCTCGACGACGCGCACTTGGACGGCCTCGTCTTTGTGATTGCGCAGGACGATGCGATAGGTCTCTTCGACGCTTTTTTCACTCGGCCGGCGGAAGTCGGTCTGGATGCGCTCGCCGACGATGTCGAAGGCGTCCCCGACGTACAAGCGGACCGTCTCCCCCTTGGGAGTGTGGTCGATGGTGTCTTCGCCGATGAGCAGCGCCGCGCCGTCGATGTCTTCCTGATAGACCCGCACCCGGCCGCGCGGCAGGTCGGCGTCGACGTCGTCGGTGTCGAACTCGACCATCACCATGACTTTCGGGTTAGAAGCGATCCCATAAGACGGGTCGGTCTGCGGATACCCGGCATAGGCACAATACCAATAGTACGAGGCGCACTGCAGGCCGTCATAGACGAAGAACTTGTCGGCGGCGACGCCGGCGGAGCGCACGAACTCGATCTGCTTAGTCTCGTTGTCGCGCACCGTCACCGGCCGCGGCACCTGGTACAGGTGGTACTCGAAGAACTCCCGCTGCTGCACCTGGGCCGCGGCCTCCGTCGGCGCCGCCCGCAGCGCGTACTCGTCCGCAGCAAAGCCGGGCTCTGGCAGTCTTTGCAGGTCGCCGGCTACGAGCTTGAGCAAGGCGTCCTTGAAGGTGGCCCCGCTCAAGTTGCTGACCGTCACCCAGCCGTCGAGGTCGATCGACCGGTCGTCCTTGGCCAGCTTCAGGACGTAGTCGGCCTGCCAGGTGACCCCGCCGGTTAGATACGTGATCTCAACGTCCTGCGTACCGGAGCGCGAGGCCTGCAGGCGCCAAACAAGAGTCGGTTTGGTGATCAAGCCCTCGGGGAGCCCTGGGAAGGAGAACTCCTGGATGTCGTCGGCCCGCACGACGGTCACCCGGCCGTCGTTGTCTTGCAGGATGACGTCGCCGCGGCCGCTGAGCAGCGTGCCGGAGTAGAGCGTCCCATCCTGGGTGACGACGTTGATCTCTTGATCGAGGTACTTCTCGAGCAGCGCCGCCGCGCCCACCAGGTCGAACTCGTAGTTCTGTTCGACGACCGAGGTTCCGGAGGGATCGCTGAGCGAAGTGAAAAGGACGCTGGTCGGATCGATGGAGGCCGCCACATCGCCGAAACGCAGCTCGTTCAGACCTTGGCGCAGGTTGAACTGGCGGCGGTCGCGCACCAGGGCCGTGCCCTGGTTGTAAACCGTCAGCGCCAGCCCACCCTGGGCGGCCTCGGCGGTCGAGAGCCGGCGGGGAGGCGCGGCCCCGGAGCCGGGGCTAAGTGAACTACAGGCCAAGCCGACGGCGACAAGCGCAAGACAGGTCAGGGTGACCCGGCGGCCTGCGACGAAGACCTTGATCGATGGGTGTGCGGTGAGTCCAGGCAAGGCGAAGCGGTTCATGGGTACCTCCTGTGTCTGACCAGAGGACGCCGGCGCCCCGGCAGAGGTTCCGCCGGAAAGGATTTCTAAAGGTCTTTTGATAGAATCATCCTCTGGGGAGGCGACGCATGCTGAGTGATGTGTTCAAACGCCGGCAGGAGGAGGACCGCGTCCGCAAGGAAGGGCGGCTGCCCCCGGGGCAGTCGCTGACCCAGAAGTTTCCCGTGTTGCATTACGGTCCGGTGCCTCGCTTCGACCCGGCCACCTGGGATTTCCGCATCTGGGGCGAGGTGGAAGAGGAACAGCGTTGGACGTGGGACGAGTTTCTCATGCTGCCGCGGCACAAGATCAAGATGGACATCCACTGCGTCACCCGTTGGAGCAAGTTCGACACCGAGTGGGAAGGTGTCTCGGTGCGCGATCTGGTGGATCGGGGGTTGATCCGCCTCAAGCCGACGGCCCAACACGTCATGCAGCACTGCGAGTACGGCTTCACCGTCAACATCCCGCTGGAGACTGCGCTGGCGGGGAATTTCCTGTTGGCGACCCATTTGGACGGCGAGCCGATCACGCCGGATCACGGCTACCCGGTGCGGGGGGTGGTGGGGAATGTCCCCGGCGCCGACCTGAAGACTCCCTACTTCTGGAAAGGCGGCAAGTGGGTGCGCTCGCTCGAATTCATGGCGCAGGATCGGCTCGGTTTCTGGGAGCAGGCCGGGTACCACAACGAGGCCGACGTCTGGAAGGAACAGCGCACGGTTCGGTTGTGGTGAAACAGCGGTCAGGGGTCAGTAGTCGGTGGTCAGTGGCCAGAATGTCATTGCAAGGCGCCCGCCCTCACCCCTTCGCACTCTACGCCCCTTCGGGCGCCCCCAGGGGGCAGTGCGCCAAGGGCGGGTGCGCTGAAGAGGGTAGAGACCGAAGGGAAGAGCCTGCCCCGAGGGAAATGAAGGGTGGCTATCTCCTCGATGAGGGCACTATTCGCCTCGGCCCCCTTCGGGCTGCAGGCGAACTTCGCACTCTACGCCCCTTCGGGCGCCCCCAGGGGGCAGGGCGCCAAGGGCGGCGCACCCGGCGAACGCTTTGGTGGAAACATCTTAGGGATTCCTCGGGCCGCATCAGGTGGCCCTCGGAATGACAAATGTGAGGGAACCTCCCGGCAGCAACGATTTCCTCCTAATGTCATTCCGAGGGCGGCCGATCAGGCCGACCGACACCTGCGCCTGCAGCTGCGCCGTTGGCGCAGGTGCAGGTGGCAATCCCCCCGGCCGCGACGGACGCAATGCGCCCCACGTGCGGCCGACTCCGCTTTAGGGTAGCTATGCAAACCGCCTTCCTCTACGCCATCACGTCTCTGATCTGGGGCTCGACCTGGATCGCCATCACATTCCAGTTGGGAGCGGTCGCCCCGGAGGCGTCGATCGTCTATCGTTTCGCCCTGGCGGCGCTGGTGTTGGGAGTCTTCGTGCTCGTCCGTAAGCTCCCCATGGCCTACAGCCGGCGCGAGCACGCCTTCATCGCGTTGCAGGGCGCCTTCCTTTTTTCCTTCAACTACATCCTGGTGTATCTGGCGGAGCAGCACCTGCCCAGCGGGATGGTGGCGATCGTCTTCTCAACCCTCATCATCATGAACGTCTTGCTCGGCGCGCTCTTGCTGCGTAACCCGATCCGCCCACGAGTGCTGGCTGGAGGGTTTCTGGGGGTCGCGGGGTTGATCCTGGTTTTCTCGCCCGAGATCGCCGGCCTCGATTTCTCCGGAGGGCGAGGTCTGGGCCTGGCCTTGTCGTTTGTGGGGGTCCTATCGGCCTCGATCGGCAACGTCATTGCCGCCCGCAATCAGCGATCCGGTCTCCCGGTGGTGCAGACCAACGCCCTCGGCATGGCCTACGGTGCGATGATCACCCTGGTCGTCGCGCTCGTACGAGGCGTCGATTTCACTTTCGACTCGTCTCCGGCCTACGTGATATCACTGGCCTACCTGGCCGTCTTCGGCTCGGTGATCGCCTTCGGTGCCTACCTGACTCTCATCGGTCGGATGGGCATCGATCGGGCGGCCTACATCGGCGTCGTCTTCCCCCTCGTCGCGCTCGCTCTCTCAACGCTGTTCGAAGGCCTCGTTTGGAATCTGATTGCACTACTGGGGGTGGTGCTCGTGGTGGCCGGCAATGTGCTGGTCTTGAGCCGCCGGCGCAGGGTGCCGGCGGCGACGCCCCCTTCCGGCCAGGCCTTACCCCAAGCTTGACCCCTTCCTCCCAGGTTCGAAGATTCTCGATGGCGCCCGGCGCCGGCGATGCCTCTATAATGAGGCGGGGCGGTATGGCCCGAGAAGACGACTTCCGCCTCGCCCGCGAGCGCATGGTGGACGAGCAGCTGCGCGGCCGCGACATCACCGACCGCCGCGTGCTCGAGGTCATGCATTCCGTCCCTCGCCATCTGTTCGTCCCAGCCGACGTCGCCCGCGTCGCTTACAGCGACGCCCCTCTGGCGATCGGCTTCCGCCAGACGATCTCCCAGCCGTATATCGTGGCGCTGATGAGTCAGTTGCTCGCCTTGCGCGGCGAAGAGACTGTGCTCGAGGTCGGGACGGGCTCAGGTTACCAGGCGGCGGTGTTGGCGGGGCTGGCGGCGCAGGTTTACAGCTTGGAAAGAATCCCGGAATTGGCCGAGGCGGCGAGGCGAGTGCTGCATGAGCTGGGGATCGACAACGTCGACGTGAGGCTGGGCGACGGCTCGGCAGGCCTACCCGACCACGCCCCTTATGACGGAATTCTGGTGGCGGCCGCCGCGCCGAGAACCCCCAAGCCGCTTCTAGATCAGCTGGCGGACGGCGGCCGTCTGGTCGTGCCGGTCGGGAGCATCGACGGCCAGGTCCTCGAGCGCTGGACGCGCCGCGGCGAAGCGTACGATTGTGACCGGGCCGCACCCGTATGCTTTGTGCCGCTGGTGGGCGAGCACGGCTGGAAGGCGGATCTGCGACCGGTGGGAGAAGGCTAGCCGACCCCGGCGGTTTCCCGGCGGCGCCTGGGCTCCGCCCACGGACGACATCGAATCAGGAGTTAGGCGGCCTGGCGAAAGCCGTGATCCTTGAAGTCCTATGATGGCCCCGCGCGTGGGAGCAACATTCTTTTCCATCGGGTTGCCAGTTTTTCGCGGTCACTCGACATGCAGGTACATGGGGAGGGAGACTAATGATAGGAATAGTGCTTATTACAGTCGTTGAGGTCGCATCGCTCGCCATCTGGCTCGCCCTGGTACGCAGCGGCCAGCCTGTTGTGGGAATCGTTGTCCTCGCAGTCGGATTAATTGTCGAGCATCTGCTGGCTTACAACGTCATCAACGGGCGTGCGCTTTTGCGGCTCGCAGGCCTTCCGGTACTGAAGAAGGCCATAGTGAGCCTGATCGAGACCGGCATTTGGGCCCTCTGGTTGACGTTGGCCGATTCGCAACTAGGGCCTCAAGCAAGCCTGACTGCGATCCTCGCGGCGGTTGCCTTGGCTATCTTGCTCATCGTCGAACATACCCTGTCGGACAACGTCTTCAAAGACAGGGGTCTCTTCTCGAGGTTGGCCGACGGGCGGACGATTGGCTTCAGCCTCATCGAGGCCGCCGGCGCGACAATCTGGCTAGCTCTTGTTCAAAACAACCTCGCTGCCGTGGGCATTGCCGTTCTGACTCTTGGCGCATTCATTGAGCACACGATGGCGGTTGCTCTCGGCCAAAGGCGTACTCCCTAACTGGGCAGGGATGATTCCGATCCGTGCTCAGGTCGTCACGCCGCCTAACAACTCGATGGAGCCCCCTCCGCTTCGCTCCGGGGATCTTCGACCGATCCCGGCCAGCCCCGGAGGTTACGTTCGGCGCGATACTAGCCCTGGCTGGCCGGGCGGCTCATCTCGAGGCCGTTAGGCCGCAATCCGCGCATCGCGGCTCACAGAGGAACTGCGCAGTGCCTTCCGGCTACACTCGCATCTCCCCCATAAACCGACCAGAATACCGTGATCTCATCTCTAGCGTGAGCGAAGCTGTCTGGCCTGAGTTCATGTTCCACGATCCCATTGCCGCCTTGCACTGGGGCGGCCTATTCGCGAAGTTTCCTGCCTTTCGATTCGCACTCCTTGACCAGGAGAGTGACCGCTCGAGCCCGCCGCCCCCGCCAACGGAGGAGGCATTGGAGCGCTTCCTTGCCACGGCCTCTAAGTACGGCTTGGAGACCCTGCTCCCCGGCCGGTAGTCCTCTCAAAGGCAAGTCGTCCGGCCTGGGCTGAGAGGGTCCCAGTCGTCGCTCTCAGCTCTGCATGAACGAGGAGGGTCGTAGCAATCGCGGTTCTCTTGGTGCCCGATCCGCTATGCGTGCCTTATGGCGGCCCAACAACTCGATCGAGCCCCCTCCGCTTCGCTCCGGGATCTTCGACCGACCCGGCCAGCCGGAGGTTACGAAGTAAGCGATACTAGCCTTGGCTGGCCGAGCGGCTCCCCTCGCAAAGCCTGCCCTGAGCCTGCCGAAGGGCTCGGGGTGCTCCGCCCTCTACGCCCCTTCGCTCTCCTACGCCCTTCGGCGCACCCGAAGGGGTGAGGGCGCGAATCTCGAGGCCGTTGCGCCCCGCGCTCATGCCCCTGCAAACCTCGATGGGCCGCGGACCTTGATCGCCTGCCAAGCCAGGGTTATGACCCATACCGCATACGTCAAGAATAGGAACCGCGGGGGCCAGCCAAGAGGGACGCCCGGGCCGTACTCGACTTCCAGCGGAATCACAAAAATGGACAAGTGCACCAAGAAACCTACCAAGCCAAGCAGGGGTATGCCAGCGATCCAAAGCAGTACCCGGCGCGCCGATAACCATGCCTGGTTCTTGAGAGCCAGGCTCAGGCTGATCAGCAGGGCAGCCAAGGGAAGGAGCATCAAGGCGCTCGGGCCGGATAGGATGTGAATCGTGCCGGTCGTCGATAGGGCATCCGGAGGCGTGTCAAAAGGATCCGTGGTAAAGAGGCCCACACCAACCGTGCCAATCGTGCAAATCAAGAGGATGCCGAGTCCAATCTTTCCCGCGATGCCCCGTACTTGTGAGCGTATCGAAACATACAAGGAACCATAGCTCACGGCCCAGATAAGAAAGGCGATGGACATGATCCAGCCGTTGGGCCCGATAGCCCACTCACTCAGGGTGTGCCATGAAGGGTCGAGATCCGGCCTGAGGAAGATCAGCGCGATCAGGATCACCTGATACGTGATCGCCGCCGCGATCGACAGCCGCGCGGCTGTCAGTGAGATCGCCGTCACTGGCGCAGGTCTCTCTATGTGTGTCATATCGTTTTCGCTCCTCCTTGGGTCAGGCTTCATCCGGCACAGCGGCCCTGATCGCCCTTTTCAGGCCGTTGCCAGGCAGCAGCCGCAACCAGCCTTGAGTACGACCTGCCGAAGGGTCTCGGCATTCCGCCTGAACGGCGCCGCGCCGCCCCTCTAGGTGCGACTCTCGACATCGCTGTCGTCCAAAGGCTCGCCCCATCACTCACCCGCACGACCCAGGACCGAAGCACGGACCACCGGCGACGATGTCCCGGTGGCCCGCGTAGCGCTGGCGTCGCTATCTGAGCGAAACGGCCACTTGCTCGAGAAGGTCCATCGCGTCCTGCAGGCCTGCTTCCATGCCGGAGCTGATGATGGCGTCCCGAACCGCCTGGCTGTCGGCCTCCACGAGGGTGGTGACGGTCGTCCGCCCGTCCTTCTCGGTGAACGTCGACGTATTCAACGTTCCTCCTTGCCCTTCCCCTCCGGGCATACCCTCGAACACCTCGGTATAGACCAGGCGGTCGTTGGGGACGACTTCCCGGTACTCACCGTGAAACGCGACCTCGAAGCCGCCGTCGGTCGTCACCATCACCCACCGCCACATGCCGCCGACGCGCAGATCGACGTCGGCCACCGTGACCTCACCGCGCTTGGCGTGCCACCAGCGCCTGATGAGCTCGGGCGTGGTCCAAGCCTTGTAGACCAGGTGCTTGGGCGCATTGAACTCCCGCGTGATCAGGATCTGCGTCTCCGTCGGGAGTGTCACCACCGCCGTGCCGCTACTCGTCAGTGTCGCCATGACCTTCCTCCTTGGCTTTGAGTTCCTCCAGCATCTCGTCCAGTGCTTCAAACCGCTCATTCCATGACCGCTCGTAGTTCTTGACCCAGTCGTGGATCGGCTTCAGAGACTGGCCATTCAGGCGGTAAATCCGCTGCCGCCCTTCGTCCCGGACCTCCACCAGGCCCACCTCTCGGAGGACTCGCAGGTGCTTGGAGACCAGGGGTTGAGCCAGACCAAGCTGGCTGACAAGGTCGTTCACGGGGCGCTCTCCGCCGACGAGGACGTCCAAGATCTGCCGCCGCCGGGGCTCCGCCACCGCGTTGAAGGCATCCGCCGTCGTCGCTGCTCGGGCCACGCGCATATTATATACCGATATAGGTATATGTCAAGCCCGTCTCATTTTGGTGCTCGGCTGCGCCTCGGATGGAAGAAAAAGCCGCCCAACAGGGCGGCTTGTGCTACTTAGGACCTTTGACGCCGTGTCAGCTGCCGAGGTGCATCGGCATGACCACGTGAAGGAAGTCGTCGCGGCCGACGGGGCGAAGCACGCCGGGGGAGGCCGCGGTCGTCGTCTCCAAGGCGATGTTAGGGGTGTCCGTCGCCGAGAGGACGTCCACCAGGAAGCGCACATTGAAAGCGATCTCAATCGGTTCGCCTTCGACGGCGGCGTCGACCGAGGCTTCGTTCGAGCCGGTCTCGGCCGAGGTCGCCGTGACGAGCATCTGACCTGGCTCGAGCTCGCTGCCCGGGGTGATGCGCAGTCGCGCCGAGTGCGCCGCCTCGCGGGCGAAGATGTCGGCGGCGCGGCACGCCTTGAGGAAGGCGGATGTCGTCATCACGGTGCGCGTGCTGAAGGAGCGGGGAATGATGCTCTGGTAGTCGGGGAAGGTGCCATCGATCAACTGCGAGACGAGCTCGACGTCCTTGCCACGGAAGACGACCTGGCCGCGATTGGCGGGCAGCGACATGCGTACCGTCTCCTCGCCGTCCGTCAAGACTCGTCCGAGCTCGATCAAAGCCCGCGCCGGAACGATCGCCCGGGCGCGGTTCGGACCCTCCGCTGGGAGGCCGACCGTGCGCACGGACAGGCGGAAACCGTCGGCGGCCGCCAGGGTCAGCTTGTTGTCGTCGAGCTCGAACAGAACGCCCGTCAGCACCGGGCGCGAGTCGTCGGTCGAAGCGGCGAAGGTCACCTGGGCGATGATCTCGCGCAGCTCGTTCACCGGCAAGGCCAACCCGTCCTCGCCTGGCGCCGGCGACATCGGCGGGAACTCCTGGGCGTCGATGCACTTGACGTCGCTGCGAAAGGGGCCGCATTGGATGTGCAAAGACTGCGTCCGCACCGCCAGTTCCATCTCGACCCGGTCGCTGGGAAGGGTGTTGACCAGGTCGACCAGAGTGCCGGCCGGCGCCGTCGTCGAGCCTTCGTCTTCGACTTTGGCGCCGATCCAACAGGTGATCCCCATCTCGAGGTTGGTCGCCGAGAGACGCAATCGTCCGCCGTCGGTCGCCAGCAGGATGTTGCCCAGCACGGGCAGCGTGCTGCGGCGGGCGGCGGCGCGGCTGACCGTGCTCAGCCCACGCGCCAGATTTTCTTGCAGGCAGGAGACTTTCATCGCGGGGAAGTCCTCCGACGAAACGCTAGGCGCGAGCGAAGTATACACGAACAACAGTGGTCAGTGGTCGGTGGTCAGAGGAAGGCGCTCAGCTATCAGCTATCAGCGATCCTGCGGAATCAATCGCTATCCTCCAATCGCGAGCCCCAATCACCTATCTCCAATCCCCAATCTCCGGTCCGCACTGACCACCGACCACTGGGCGGTGGACACTCGCCAGCCTCTGACGTATAGTTGGCGACATGCCTGAGCGAGATCTGGCCAGCGAGATCGACGAGCTGCACCGGGACATCGTACGGCTGTCGCGCCTGGTCGAAGTCAGCGTCACGTTGAATTCGACGCTAGACATCGAGCCCCTGCTGAATTTCCTGATCGGCATGGCCGCCGACCTGCTCGACAGCGAAAGAGCCTCGATCCTGCTTTTCGATGAGAAGACTCAGCGCCTGTTCTTCGCCGCCTCGACCGGGGCCGACCCCGACGAACTGCGGAAGATCCCGGTGCCGTTGGAGGGTTCGATCGCCGGGGCGATCTACCGCGACGACCGGCCGTTGATCATCAACGAGGTCGCCTCCGACCCGCGCCACTACCGCCTGGTGGGCGAGAAGATCGGCTTCGAGACGCGCACCCTGATTGGCGTCCCGATGCGCATGCGCGACCGCCGCATCGGCGTGCTGGAGGCGCTCAACAAGCGCGGTGGTTTCTTCACCAAGAACGACCAGGACACGTTGTCGATCGTCGCTTCCCAGGCGGCCGTCGCCATCCACAACGCCAACCTGGTCTCCGCCCTGCAGAAAGCCTACGACGAGCTGGGCAAGGTCGAGAAGCTCAAGAGCGACTTCATCGCCATCGCCTCGCACGAGCTGCGCACCCCGTTGGGGGTGATCCTCGGCTACGCCGCCATCTTAAAGGAAGACGCCGATCAGGCGACCTCGGAGCACGCCGCCGCCGTGCTCAACTCGGCGCTGCGCATGCGGGCGTTGATCGAGAACATGACCAATATGAACATGCTGCGGGTCGGGTCGGCCGAGGTCGCACCCTCGCGCCAGCCGTTGCGGCCGATCGTGGAAGCCGCCTGCGAAGAGATGCGCCCGTTGATCGAGGCCAAGGGCCAGGAATTGCGGCGGCACGTGCCGGGCGAGGAGTTGGTCGCCCGCGTCGACGCGCCCAAATTGACCATGGCCCTGACCAATCTGCTCAACAACGCCATGCGCTTCACGCCGGGCGGTGGGAGGATCGACCTGGAGATGGAGCGGCATCGCGACGAAGCGTGGGTGCGGGTGAAGGACAACGGACCCGGGATTCCCGCCGACCAGCTGGAGCGAGTGTTCGACCAGTTCTATCAGGTCGAACACCACATGACCCGGCGCCACGAGGGGATGGGCCTCGGCCTATCGATCGTGCGCGCCGTCGTGCGGGCCCACAACGGGCGGGTCTGGGCGGAGAGTTCGGGCCCGGATCAAGGGACGACGTTCACCATCGCTCTCCCCCTGGCCAGCTGAGCTTACTCCTTCAGCAAATAGACCGCATCGCCGCGGCGGACCGGCTGGTCGAGCTTGACGGCGACCTCGCTTCCGGCAGCGGCCTTCTCGACCGGTTGGTGTTCCACCTGCATCGACGTGATCGCTTGGTCGAAGTCTGTGTGGCCGCCGAGGAAGTGCAGATGGTCTCCCTGGCGAATCCCCTTGTCCAGGCGTACCACCGCCACCATGATCTTGTCGAAGACATGGACGACCTGGCCGACCCGCTCTCCGGTGGCCATCCCGCCCTCCTTTCGTTCGCGTTGGATCGGCGGAACTGACTCATTCTACAGCCGAACCAGGAGAACCCTTCCAGGCCCCGCGTGAGCCGTGGCCCAAGGGCGCATCTCGGAGGGGATTGGGCGCCAGGTTGGTTTCGACCTGCCTCATCGCGTGTCGTTCCCTATCCTCAGACGTCAGGTCTCCTACTAACTCATCCCGCGAAGGCGATCCTCTACCCTGAAGGTCAGCACCATCCCGTCCAATTATTGACATAATCACGAGAGGCGTCCGCCAGGTCCCAATATTCGGTGAGTTTTCGGCGGTGTATGCGGGGCCCAAGGTCAATTTGCCCTTGCCAAAACGCATCCTCATATACTTGGGCGAGCCGGCTCTTGCGTTCTCGGAGGGGGTTTTCCGCAAGAGCGGCGTAAAGACGTCATCCAAGAGACAAGTCAGTCCTGGACCCCCTTCGGCGGGAAGACGGGCCCAGAACGCGTGTTCGATGAGGTACCGACCTCGGCTGCCGCCTCTGGCTGGCCGTGAATGAGTCGTATCGAGGCGAAACCATGTTGCGCGAACTTGAGCTCAAAGGTAAGTACGAGCGCGGCGGCTGGCCGGCTCAACCCAGGCCGGATATCAAGCCGCCCAGCGGCTGGAGCTTGCCCCTGATCACCTCCGTGGGTAGGCCGCGTGCCCATGCACCCTCGCCGGATGGAACATGGCTGGCCTATTTCTGGGACCGCGGCGAGACCTCGGACCTGTACGCCCTGCCATCGGCCGGCGGCTGGCCGATGCGCCTGACGTTCGACCGTGAGCCGCGCGCCTACTGGATGGACGATGCGCCGCAATGGTCGCCTGACGGGTCCTGGTTGAGCTTCACCGACCGCGATCACGTGTGGGTCGTCGACGCCCGTGGCGGGCTGCCGCGCAAGGTGAGCAGCTTCGCCGTGTGGGCGACGGCCCCTCGTTGGATGCCCGACAGCCACCACCTGCTCGTGGGCGTGGAGCGGGACGAGCGGTCGCGCATCCTGCTGACCGACCACGACGGTTCGTGGCCGCGGCCGATCAGCCATGGCCCCGGGCACGATTACAATCCGTCGCCCTCCCCCGACGGTAAGCTGGTCGCGTATCTGCACGGCGCGCTCGACGAGTTGGATCGCGTCGACCTGATGCTGGTGAACGTAGAGACTGACTCGGGATGGCGGCTGACGAGCGGAGCCGGCTGTGAGCTCACCACCCCGGCCTGGTCGCCGGATGGACGGCGATTGGCCTACACCAGTGAACAGCCGGGCTTCTACGAGCTGTTCCTCATCGACGTCGGGACCGGCCAGGAGCGTCAAGTCACCCGCCTGGGCTGCGACATTGTGGACTACAGCTGGTCGCCCGACGGCACGCGCCTCGTCTGCACGGTCAATCGGCAGGGATCGCTCGACCTGGCCGTGATCGACGCGGCGACGGGTCGCGTCGACGACCTGCGTAAGGGGCCGGGCGTTCATGGGCGGCCGCACTGGCTCCCCGACGGGCGCACGATCACCTTCGAGTATGAGGACCCCCTGCACCCGGCCGATCTCTTCCGCATGGATGTCGAGTCGCGCCAGGTGACTCAATTGACCTTCAGCAACCCGCCGGCGCTGGAGGCGCTCGAACTGGTGATGCCGGAGCCGGTCTTCTACCCCAGCATGGACGGCCTTGAAATCCCGGGGTTCCTCTATCGGCCGCGCCATCCCAATGGCGCCGCGGTCGTCTACCCTCACGGGGGTCCGACTTCCCAGTACCAGCTCGAGTGGGATATATGGGCGCAATACATGGTGGCCAAGGGTTACACCTGGCTGGCGCCGAACTTCCGCGGCAGCTCGGGCTACGGGGCCGAGTTCGAGCGCGCCAACCACGACGCGTGGGGCGTGAAGGACACCCAAGACTGCTTGGCCGCCGCCGACTTCCTAGCCGGCTCGCCCGGGATCGACCGCAAGCGGCTCGGCATCTACGGTGCCAGTTACGGATCCTACCTGGCCGTCTGCGCGCTGGCCTATGACCCGCAGTATCGTTTCGCCTGCGCCGTGGCGAAGTATGGCGACTGCAATATCCTCACGTCCTGGGCTCAGGGCGAACGGGAAGCGCGCGAGGAGTTGGAGAGAATGATGGGCCATCCGGCGGTCTGGCGTGAGAACTACGACCGGGGGTCGCCCGTCCTGCAAGTAGCGAAGGTCCGCGCGCCGCTGCTGATCGTTCACGGCTTGCAGGACCCGATTGTCCATCCGCTTCAGTCGGAGGAGCTGGTCGAGGCCCTGAAACGCGAAGGCAAGACGTACGAGTACCGCACCTACCCCGACGAGGGGCACGGTCTGCTGCTCCACAAGAACCAGCTTGATTTCTACGGCCACATGGAGCGCTTCGTCGACTGGTATCTGTTGTAGGGCCGGCGTTTCCCACCTCCGCGCGGAAGGCTCCTTCCGCCCGCGCCACACCCCCCCGCTGAGCGGAGGCCTGCACGGAGTGCAGGCCGCAGTCGAAGCGCCATCGACTCGGGCGTCCCCAGCCCTTCGACTGCGCACTTCCGGGGGACGCTCTCTCCATTTCATTGTTCCCTGCCTGAAGAGACGGGCCTGGTGCGCTATCCTGGAGCGGCCGAATGAAGATCATCCTGTACGATGACCTGACGTGGCCGGAAGTGGCGGCGCTGCCCAGGGATCTTCCTCTGCTCATCCCGCTCGGTGATGAAGAGTACGACCTGCAGCGAGTGGCGCGGCGGCTGAAGGCCGAGACCGTCGTCACCCTTCCCGCTATCCCGTACGGTTTCCCGCGTTCGGGTGGTCTTGGAGACCTGGCCGTTGGCGCCGGTCTGATGCGGCGCGTCCTCCTGGGCGTCGTGCGCGAATTGAATTCACAGGGCTTCCGGCGCGTCTTCTTCCTGGACGGCCATCGGGTGGCGCGTCGCATGGCGCCCCGCGGCTTGCACTTCTTACAGACGGCGATCCGCGAGAGTAATTCGGGAGGCCGTTCGTGGCTTTGGCCGGCCGACTTGGTCGAGCGA
>Ga0184639_10000264_pt1 | contig 19248 bp, 16 predicted proteins | sample PLM31_170_b2_FD_133155 | JGI IMG/M metagenome (GOLD analysis project Ga0184639, IMG submission 133155) | Groundwater sediment microbial communities from an aquifer in East River, Colorado, USA - PLM3-1_170_b2 | ecosystem: Environmental > Terrestrial > Soil > Riparian zone | place: USA: East...
ATCATGGCCGCGTACATCGCGTTCGGCATCGAGCCCAAGCATATCCTGACGGCCGTCATCATGACCGCGCCGGGCACGCTGCTGATGGCGAAGATGCTGGTGCCCGAAACCGAACAGGCCATCACCGCGGGCAAGGTGGTGATGCCCGCGGACGAAGAGCACAAGCAGGAAAATTTTCTGAGCGCGATCGCGCGCGGCACCAGCGACGGCTTGAGCCTGGCGATCAACGTCGCCGCCATGCTGATTTCGTTTATCGCTCTGATCTACCTGACGAACGGCATCATGGGCGGGCTGCACAACTGGCTCGCAGGGCACGGCATCGCGTGGTTTCCTTCGAGCCTGCAACAGATCTTCGGCTGGGTGTTTGCGCCGGTTGCGTGGGTGATCGGCATCCCCTGGCACGAGTGCAGAACGATCGGCAACCTGCTGGGCACGCGCATGGTGCTGAACGAGCTCGTGGCGTTTTCCTTCCTCGGCCCGATGAAAGGCGCGCTCAGCGAGCGCACATTCACCATCGCCACGTTTGCGCTCTGCGGCTTCGCCAACTTCACCTCCATCGGCATCCAGATCGGCGGCATCGGCGCGCTCGCGCCCAACAAGCGCGGCGAGCTGGCCAAGCTCGGCATCCGCGCGATGCTCGCGGGGACCATGGCCAACCTGATGTCCGCCGCGATTGTGGGGATCCTTTTGAAATGAGCCCGCGCGCCAAATCGGCGGGGAAGAACGACGAATTCGCGCGCGCCGAGCGCGCCGCGAAGTTTGTCCTTTCGAAGACGAAGCTGCGGCCGCGCATCGCCCTGGTGCTCGGCAGCGGGCTCGGCGGGTTTGCCGACGAGTTCTCCGAAGCCGCGCGGATCGACTACAAGAAAATCCCGCATTTCCCGGTTTCGACGGCCATCGGCCACGCCGGGCGGCTGGTGATCGGCAAAGTGGACGGCGTGCCGGTCGCGGGCATGCAGGGTCGGGTACACTTCTACGAGGGCTACCCGATGAAGGACGTGGTGTTTCCGATGCGCGTGCTCGGGCGCATGGGCATCCGCGCCGTCATCCTGACGAATGCGGCGGGCGGCATCAACACCGGCTACAAGCAGGGGTGCCTGGTGGTCATTCGCGACCACATCAACCTGCACGGCTCGAACCCGCTCATCGGTCCGAACGACGAGCGCTTTGGCCTGCGGTTTTTCGATATGACCATGGCGTACCACAAGCCCTATCGCGACGCCACGCTGGCAGAGGGCCGCCGGCTCAAGCTCGATATCTACGACGGCGTCTATTGCATCCTGAACGGGCCGAGCTACGAGACGCCAGCGGAAATCCTCGCGATGCGCACGCTGGGCGCCGACCTGGCGGGAATGTCCACTGTGCCGGAGGTGATTGCCGCGCGGCACATGAGCATCAAGGTGCTGGGCATTTCCTGCGTGACGAATATGGCCGCGGGCATCCTCGACCAAGCCATCACGCAGGAAGAGGTCCTGGAAACCGGCGAGCGCGTCAAGGGCCAGTTCGCCGCGCTGCTGCGTGCGGTGATCCCGCGCATCGCCGCGGACGTGGCCTGAAGGAAGACGATGGGCGAGTACGACAATTTGATTGCAGCGGCGAAACAGGCGCGCGAGAACGCGCACGCGCCCTTTTCGAACTTCCGCGTGGGTGCGGCGCTGCGCGCCAATTCCGGCCGCGTCTATATGGGCTGCAACGTTGAAAACGCCACGTACGGTTTGACGGTCTGCGCCGAGCGCGTGGCGATCTTCAAGGCCATCTCTGAAGGCGAGCGCGGCTTCGACGCCATCGCCGTCGTCACGCACACCGACGTGCTGACCCCGCCCTGCGGCGCGTGCCGGCAGATCATCTGGGAGTTCTGCGGCGACGTCCCGGTGATCCTGTCGAACCTGGCGGGCAAGGTCGAGGTGCACCGCATGTCCGCGCTCTTCCCGCGCCCCTTCGATTCTTCTTTTCTTTGAAGGTTTTGGAACCACAGATGAACACAGATCACCGCGGATGAAAGATCATTTCCGAAAAATGGAGTGAATCGCATGAGAGCGGCACCCAGGCAGCTTCTTTCCAGGTTTTTGCCCTTGTATCTGTGTTTATCCGTGTTCATCTGTGGTTTTTCTCCGGGTGTTTACGCGCAGGCGAAGGCGCCGAAGCAAGCCGCGAAGAAGGCGCCCGCGCTCGAAAGGGTGGACCTTTTGATCGCAGGCGGCACCGTGGTCACAATGGATGCCGGGCGGCGCGTGCTTCAAGACGGAGCGATTGCCGTGCGCGGCGACACGATCGTGGCCGTGGGCACGCGCGCGGAGCTTGCGGCGCGCTACGCTCCGGCGCGGCGCATCAACGCAAGCGGCAAGCTGGTCCTCCCCGGCTTGATCAATGGCCACACGCACGTGCCCATGACGCTGCTGCGCGGTATCGCCGATGATCTGGCGCTTCAGGAGTGGCTCGAGAAGTACATCTTTCCCGCCGAAGCGCGCAACGTCACCGAAGAGTTTGTCACCTGGGGCACGCGGCTGGCCGCGCTGGAGATGATCCGCGGCGGCACCACGACCTTCGCGGACATGTACTACTTCGAAGATACGGTCGCGCGCGAAACGAAGGCGGCCGGCATGCGCGGTGTTTTGGGCCAGAGCATCCTGGATTTTCCCGTGCCCGGCTTCAAGACCGTGCCCGAGGGGCTTGCCTACGCGGAGAAGTTCCTCGCGCACTGGAAGGGCGACCCGCTCATCCACGCCGCGGTGGCGGCACACTCGATCTACACCTGCTCGGAAGGCACGCTGAAGCAGAGCGCGGCGCTGGCGCGGCGCTACGGCGCACCGATCCTGATCCACGTCGCGGAAACGAAGCGCGAGCTGGATGAAAGCCGCGCGAAGCACGGGGCGTCGCCGGTGGCGTATCTCGAAAAGATCGGCGTGCTCGGCCCGGACGTACTGGCGGCGCACTGCGTCTGGCTGAGCTCGGCGGACATTGCGATCCTCGCGAAGTACCAAGTGGGCTGCGTGCACAATCCGTCGAGCAACATGATGCTCGCCAGCGGCGTTGCGCCCATCGTGGAGATGCGCGCGGGCGGCGTGCGCGTGGGCCTGGGCACCGACGGCCCGGCCGGCAGCAACAACGACCTCAACATGATGGAAGAGCTCGACCTGGCCGCGAAGCTGCAGAAGATCTCGCGCATGGACCCGCGCGCGCTCGGCGCGAAGGAAGCGCTCGAGATGGCGACCATCGAAGGCGCCCGCGCGCTGCACATGGAGTCTGAGATCGGCTCGCTCGAGGCGGGCAAGAAGGCGGACCTGATTGTGCTGCGGCTCGATGCGCCGCACGCCGTGCCGATGTACAGCGTGTATTCGCAGATCGTCTACGCGCTGAAGGCCAGCGATGTGGAGACCGTCGTGATCGGCGGGCGCGCGGTGATGGAGAACCGCCGTGTGCTGACGCTCAACGAAGCTGAAGTGATTGCCAAGGCGCGCGAGTTCGGCGAACGCGTCAAGCGCTCGCTCGCCGCGCCTCCCGCGAAGTAGCTCCTCCCCATCTTAGCCCGACGGGCGCGTCTCGCCGCGCTGCCGGTGCAGCCGCATGGCCGCCGTGCGCAGAGTGTCCGGGATATTCTTGTTCATGGTGAGCATCTTCAGATCTTTGCCGGTGATGTTGGGCAGCAGGCGGAGGGAGACGTCGAGCGGCGTTTTCGGATTGTTCACCAGGTGCAGCGTGATGGTGTAATTCTTGCGGAAGTTGCGGTTCATGGCGATCATGCGCGGCACCTCTTCGCTCAGGTTGGCCATGGCCGCAAAGCTTTCCACTTCGCGCTCGGTCAGCCGCGCCGATTGCAGCACCGCGCGCTGCACCACCTTGCAGGGATCGCGGATGAGCGCCAGCCGCTCTTCGCGCCCGCCCTTGAGCGCGAGTTGTACGCGCTCGATCACGCGCATGCGCGTCAGCCGCTGCAGCAGCGTAATGCGCCTGGCCCCGTCGGGCTCGGCGGCAGCCACGGCTTCTTCGATGGCGGCGGGGTCGCTGGTGCCTTGCTGCAATTCCTGAAGCTGGTGGAGCTGGTCGGCGGTGAGAGACGACGATGTGCTGAGCATTGCCACGAGCGCGGGAGCCATGCTGAGCCGGTCGAGGTTTTCCATCAGCGCCTGCACGCCGGTGGTGGAGAAGTGCCGCGCTGAGGCGAGCAGAGGCTCCGCGGGGCAGTTGGGATTGAGCGCCAGCGCGTCGGCGATGCCCGGCTTTTCAAGCATGTGCGCGGCGCAGTAGCGGTAGAGCTGCGGCGCTGCGTCCGTCTGCGCCAGGGCGGCCTGGAACGCTTCGACGGGCTGCGAGAGCGCGGCCCCGGCCGCACGCTCCGCCAGCGCCTCGTCCGCATCGAAGGCCAGCACGGCAAGCAGCTCGACGCGCTCGCCGGGGTCGAGCGAGACGCTGCCGGCGCAGACGGCGAGCTTTCGCTCGTGGGTGGCGCGGCCCGAGCAGATTTCTTCCCGCAACTCCGGATTAATCGGGTCCTCCGGAAGATCGCTTCAGGTCTTTTCGGGTGATGGTGGCCCGGCCGGGCTGGTCCGCAGGCCCGAGCGGCGGGAGCGTCTGCCCGTTCAGCTCGAGCAGGACCGCGGTCGAATTGGACGCGGAGACTTCGAACTGCTCTTTTGCCGCGAAGCGCTGCGTCTTCCCCGCGGCCATGCGCCCGTCGAACACGGTTTTGCCGTCGGCCACGATGGTCACTGTCGTGGTCCTTCCTGCAGAGACCGCCAGCTCGAGCTTCTCGGGTTCTGCCGCTCCCGGAGAGCCCGGGGCAGGTGCGGGAGAGTTCCCGCCGGTTGCGCCCTGCGCCCGGGGCGCCGTTTGCGCCGGAGAAGGCTGCGCCATGGCCGTCTGCGCCATGCTCTGGGCGTGCTTCCGCGCGGCGTAGCGCCGCCAGCCATACCAGACCGCGGCGGTCAGGCCGGCAATCACCACGAGTATGACGAGCAGCAGCAGGATGCGTTGTGCGGTATCGGACTTCGCGGGACCTGAGTCGGCCCAGACGGCAATGTTTGGCTGGTCGTTGGTGGCCAGGGCGTATTCGGCCACCATGCCCTCTTCCTCAAGGCCCAGGAAGCGCGAGACGGCGCGGACAAACCCGCGGTTGAAGACGCCGCCCGGCAGGCGCTCCCACTGCTCGTTTTCGAGGGCTTGGAGGAAGCGGACGCTGATGCGCGTAGCGGCGGAGATTTCTTCCAGGGAAACGCCGCGCATTTCCCGCTCTCGCTTCAGGTGCTCGCCGAACGCGCTCTTGGTCATTTTTCTGCGGCTCACGGCACTATAGGCGCGCGGATGGGGAGTGTCAATCGGGCCGCTACCCGCTCCAAACAGGAAACATCGCCTCATGTGGGGCGTTGCGCCCCGGAAAGAACGTTGCTTATAATTCGATTGGCCCGTAGGCGGGCGGCGGCCCGCACCTCTCAAATTGAGCCAGGGTCCAGGCGCATAGTGGAAGAGCCCAAGATCTTCACCGGTGTCGAGCGGCGTCGCAACCCCGCGGTGAGAGTGAACCAGCGCGAGGCGGGCGAAGTCGCCGTTTTCCATGAGCTCGGCAAGGCCCTCACCTCCTCCCTCCAGCTCGACCAGGTGCTGCGCACCATCATGGAAAAAATTGACGAGTTCCTGCACCCGGACACGTGGTCGCTGCTGTTAGTGGACGAGGCGAAGCAGGAGCTCTATTTCGAGCTGGCCATCGGCAAGGGCGCGCAGGCGCTGAAAGAAGTGCGCATCAAGATGGGGCAGGGTATCGCCGGCTGGGTGGCGCAGCAGGGCCAAGCCGTCATCGTGCCCGACGTGAGCCAGGACACGCGCTTCTTCGCCAAAGTGGACGAGAAGACGAAGATGGAGACGCGCTCGATCGTGGCCGTGCCCGTCCGCTTCCGCGACCACTGCCTGGGCGTCATCGAGCTGGTGAACTGCGTCGGCGCGGACGGTTTCCACCAGCGCGACCTGGCGCTGCTCGAGGCCCTGGCGGACTTTGCGGCGATCGCGCTTGAAAACGCGCGCCACGTGCAGCGCATCCACGAGCTGACCATCACCGATGACTGCACCAGCCTCTACAACGCGCGCCATTTGAACTTCATGCTCGAAACCGAGGTCTATCGCTCCCACCGCTACGGCTACGAGTTCTCGATCCTTTTCATCGACCTCGACTTTTTCAAGAAGGTCAACGATACCCACGGCCACCTGATGGGCTCGAAGCTGCTGGGCGAAATCGGGGAAATGATCAAGTCCCACTGCCGCCTGATTGATTTTGCCTTCCGCTACGGCGGCGATGAGTTCGTGGTCCTGCTGCCGCAGACTTCGAAGGAGAACGCCTGCCGGGTGGCGCGCCGCCTACACAGGATGACCCGCGAAGGCACCTGGCTCGAGTCCGAAGGGATCAGCGTGAGGATCACGGCCAGCGTCGGCGTGGCCACTTATCCCACCGATTCGCAGACCAAGGTCGACCTGCTGCACATGGCCGATGAAGCCATGTACGTGGTGAAGAACTCGACGCGCGACAGCGTGGCGGCGGCCAACATGGGCGTTCTGCCGGACGTTTGAGCCGTCTGCTGCCGAAGCGCCTCGCCCGCAATTTCCACAGTTTCTGCCCGCCTCCTTGATTCGCCTTCGCCGGCCGTGCTAGTCTCATCGCGCCTGTCGCTGCTGAGCGGCACGCCAGCGAGGAACGCATGGCCAATGAAGCATTGGGAATGATTGAGACCAAAGGCTTGGTCGGCGCCATTGAAGCCTCCGACGCCATGGTCAAGGCGGCCAACGTCGTCCTCACGGGCAAAGAATACATCGGCTCGGGCTACGTCACCGTGATCGTGCGCGGCGACGTAGGCGCGGTGAAAGCCGCCATCGATGCCGGCGCCGCGGCGGCGCGGCGCGTGGGCGAGCTGGTGGCCGTGCACGTGATCCCGCGGCCGCACGAGCACGTCGAAAAGATTCTCCCCGGCGCGAAGAAGTAACCGGCAGGGTTCGGCCCGCCGGCGCGGCGGGCGTTCGGGCGAAAAAGGTTCAACGCTTGAGTCTGCGCGACCGCGACCTCATCTCCATTCAGGAAGCGCGGGAATCTGTTGCCCGCGCCGTCGAAGCCCAGAAAAAATTCGCCGCATTTTCCCAGGAACAGGTGGACGCCGTCGTGGACGCCTGCGCCGAAGCAGCCACGGCTGCCGCGGAGCCGCTCGCGCGGCTGGCGGTGGAAGAGACCGGCTACGGCAACGTCCCCGACAAGATCATCAAGAATCGCCTGGGTTCGGTGGACGTGCACCGCGCCATCCGCGGCATGCGCACCGTGGGGATCCTGCGCGAGGACAAAGAAAAGGGCGTCCTCGAAGTCGCCACGCCGGTGGGCGTCGTCGCCGCGGTGATTCCTTCAACGAATCCGACTTCGACGGCGATCTACAAGACGCTGATTTCCATCAAAGCCCGCAATGCCATCGTCCTGAGCCCGCACCCTTCGGCGATCCGCTGCATTTGCGAAGCGGCCAACGTGCTGAGCCATGCGGCGCTGCGCGTCGGCGCGCCCGAGGGGCTGATCAATTGCATGTCCCACACCACGCTCCAGGGAACGCAGGAGCTGATGCGCCACCGCGACGTCGGCGTGATCCTGGCAACCGGCGGCACGGGCCTTGTGCGCGCGGCGTACAGCTCCGGTAAGCCGGCGTACGGCGTGGGCCCGGGCAACGTGCCCGCCTACATCGAGCGAACAGCCGACGTGCGCAAAGCCGTGGCCGATATCCTCGCGGGGAAGACGTTTGACTACGGCACGGTCTGCTCCTCCGAGCAGGCGATCGTGGCTGAGGAGCCCATCCGCGAGCTGGCGCTCGAGGAATGTCGCCGTCAAGGCGCGCATTTCCTTTCGCTCGAGGAAGCCCGCAAGGTCGGCGAGCTGGTCTTTCGCCCGGGTTCACACACGCCGAATCCGCAGATCGTCGGCCGCCCCGCCACCATGATTGCCGAAATGGCGGGCATCAAGGTGTCCTCCTCCACGCGCGTTCTCATCGCGCGTCTCGAAAAAGTGGGCCGCGAGGAGCCGCTCTCCGGCGAAAAGCTTTCCACAATCCTGGCGTTCTATTCCGTGCCCAACCTGGCTGCGGCGATTGACCTGTGCACGCGGCTGCTGCAACACGGTGGCCTCGGTCACACGATTGCCATCCATTCGCAGAACGAAGCGGCCGTGCGCGAGTTCGGCCAGGCCGTACCGGCGTTCCGCGTGTGCGTGAACACGTCGGCGGTGCACGGCTCGATCGGCTATTCGACGAATCTATTTCCGGCAATGACGCTGGGCTGCGGCGCGCCGGGCGGCAACATCACCTCGGACAACATCGGCCCGCAGCACCTGATGAACGTCAAGCGCATCGCGTGGTCGTCGCGCGGCATCGAGCACCGCACAATTCCCGCCGACCAGCGCCTGGCCGGCACCGCGCCAGTGGCGGCAGCCGCCGCGTCGGGTGCGTCGGGTGGCGGCAATCCTTCGGGGCCCGACCGCGGACTCATCGCGCGCGTCGTTGAGCACGTGATGGCGGAGAAAGGCATTGCGCGCGGCGCCGCGGCCGCTGGCGGCGAAAAAGCGCCTCAGGAGAAGAAGGGGGCTTCAGCCCCTGAGGCTGCTCCTTCACCCGCCGCCGAGATTGTCGAGCGTGTTTTCCGCGATAAAGCCGTCGCGGCCGGGGCAGGAACGTCAGCCGCGCCCAGCGCAAGCGCCAAAGAAGCGGAGAAGGCGCCGGCTTCAGCGCCGGCAGCGCCGGAAGTGAAAGTTTCCCCGTTCGTCAGTGAGACCGAGGTGCGCTCGGCCATCACCCGCCAAGAGAAAATCTTCATTGGCCCGAAGACGATCGTTACGCCCTCCGCGCGCGACCTCGGCCTCGCCCACGAAGTCTTCGTCGAAACCGGCACAAAGTCCATCTAGGGCGGCCCACGGTTCGACAACTCGCCTCACCAAGCCTCCTTGTTCGTCTCAAACCAATTCCCTATACTCGCTCTCTAACCATTCGAGGCGCTCAATCGCATGCGCAACACCCAAGCTGCGCGCTACGCTCGCTGGGCCGCCACCGCGGCGGCGCTGCTGGCCGTAACCGCGCTCGGAATCTATGCGCGGCGCGCGTGGCAAGCGCACAACGAGCGCAAGCAGGCGCCGCCTTCTGTGCCGGCGGCCGTGCAGCAGCGCTCCTCGGTCTTCTCTTTTTCGAAGGTGGAAAAGGACCGCACGATTTTCACAGTCCGGGCCTCCCGCGCGACAGAATTCAAGGTCGGCAGCAAGAATCTCCTTGAAGACGTCTGGATCACCGTGTACGGCCGCGCGGGCCAACGCTATGACAATATCCACACGCAGTCCTGCGAGTATCTCTCCGACGTTGGGCGCATCATTTGCGCCGGGGAAGTGCAGATGGATCTGGAGAGCGCGGCGGAGGCGCAACAGCATCCGGGCGAGCGCGTGATCCATCTGGGCACGAGCAACGTCACATTCGATCGCGAGAGCGGCATCGCGCGCACAGACCGCCCCGTCACTCTGCGCTTCCCCTACGGCGAAGGGCGCGGCGTGGGACTCGCTTTCCAATCGCGGGAAGGCGTGCTGCGGCTCGAGCGCGAAGTCGAGCTGAAGCTGCTTCGAATCGGACGCCCTGGAGAACTCGCGCGCGAAATCGAACCGTTTACGATCACCGGCGCCACACTGGAGTACCGCCGCGAGAGTCATACGCTGCGCCTGGTGGGCGCGGCCCGCGCGCGGCAAGGGCAGCGCGAGCTGACCGCGGGCGAGGTGACGCTCCAGCTGGACGCGGACCTGCGCGCGCGCCGCCTCGTGGCGAGCCGCGAGCCGGTGCTGCACTCGCCGGCGCCGCGCGGCACCGCGACGCTGGCCGCAGCGGAGTTCGTCGCATTCTTCCATCACGATGGCTGGGTGGAACGCGTCCAGGCTTCCGGCGGCGTGCACGGGAATCTTACGGCGGAGTCCAAGAACGACCAGATTGCGGCGGACCGCGTGGAGATCGAGATGCTGCCGCGCGTGAACCAGCCGAACGTGATGACGCTCAGCGGCGGCGTGACGGCGCAATCGCAACACCGCGGAGAGCTGCAGAAGCTCGAGGCCGCGGCGCTGCGGCTCTATTTCACGCAGGGTGCTAAGTCGAATGAACGGCGGCTGGACCGCGGCGAAACGCTGGCGCCCGCTATGGTGGAATGGCAAACCCCGCGCAGCGTGAGCGGCAAGCCGGCGATGGAAATTACGCGGCTGCGCGGGCAGCAGATCGCGGCCGAATTCGACGCGCGCAGCAAGCTCCGCGTGCTGCGCGGCCGGAACGGCACGAACCTGGAGCGGCACCCGCCGGGGCGGCCCGCAGAGGTGACCGAGTCCGACGAATTCGCTGCGCGCTTCGATGCGGATGGCGAGTGGAGCGACGTCGAGCAGACCGGCCACGTCCGCTTCCGCGAGGGCGAGCGCAGCGGCCAAGCCGAGCGCGCGCGCGTGGAACACGCCACGGAAACGATTACGCTCACTGGCTCCGCCCAACTCACCGACGGGAATATGCGCACCACCGCGCGCGTGGCTACTTACAATTCCCGCACGGCCGAGTTCACCGCTGAAGGCAACGTCAGCGCCAGCGACCTTTCCGGCGGGCGCAGCGCCAGCACGAACCTGGCGCTGCAGCCCGCGCACATCACCTCCGATCATCTGGCCGGCAACGCTTCCAGCGGCCGCGCGGTGTATTCCGGCAACGCGCGCCTGTGGCAGGGTGATTCGGTCGTGGAGGCGGATTCGATCGAGTTGCTGCGCGATGCGCAGCGCCTGGCCGCGCGCGGCAACGTCCGCGCCGTATTCCTGCAAGCGCCTTCGGCGGGCGCAAGCGCTCCAGCAGCGAAACCGCCTGCAAGCGGCGGCGGCCCGGCCGCCGCGGGAGGGCCGGACCTGTGGCGCGTGCGCGCGGGCACGCTGACGTATTGGAGCAAGGAGTCGCGCGCGCTGCTCGAGCAGAGCGTGGTGGCGGAATCGCGCCATGCGGCGATCAGTTCGCAAACCCTGGAGCTGTTCCTCTCGGCGCAGGGTCCTGCAGAGGGCGCGGGCGCAAACGGCCCGCAGCAGGTGACACGCGCGGTGGCCACAGGCGGCGCCTCCGTGCGGCGGGGCGAGCGTCGCGGCGTCGCCGATCGCGCCGAATACTTTGGCGCGGAGGGCAAATGCGTGCTTTCGGGCGGGCGTCCCACGCTCTACGACGCGTCGCGCGGCACGACGACGGGGCGTCAATTGACCTTCTTTTTTGCGAATGATACGATTGTCGTGGATTCGGAGGAAGGATCGCGCACGCTGACAAAGCACCGGGTCGAGAAATGACGCACGATGCTGAAACTCCAGGCCGTCGAGCTCAGCAAGTCGTATCGGGGCCGCAAGGTCGTCGATGATCTCGATCTGGAAATCGGTCAGGGAGAAGTAGTTGGTCTACTGGGGCCCAATGGTGCAGGCAAGACCACCACGTTCTACATCCTGGTCGGCCTCGCCCGGCCCGATTCCGGGCGCGTGCTCCTGGATGGCGACGACATCACCGACCTCCCGATGTATCTCCGGGCCCGCAGTGGCATCAGCTACCTTCCTCAAGAGCCTTCGGTTTTCCGCCAACTAACGGTTGAAGAGAATCTGCTGGCGGTGCTGGAGACTCTGCCCCTGACCCCGGAGCAGCAGCGCGACCGCCTGGAAGAATTGCTGGCGCAGATGGGACTCGAAACCGTGCGGCACAACCGGGCCTACACGCTCTCCGGCGGCGAGCGCCGGCGCCTGGAGATCGCGAGGTCGCTGGTACTGGAGCCGGCGTTCGTGCTGCTCGACGAGCCGTTTTCGGGCATCGATCCGCTGACGGTGGTGGACATTCAAAAGATCATTGCGGATTTGAGCGCATCGGGCATCGGGGTTCTATTGACGGATCACAACGTCCGCGAGACGCTGCGGGTGACCGATCGGGCCTACATTATCAATAACGGTAAGATTTTCCGGGCCGGCCCGCCCGCGCAGCTGAGCGAAGATTCCGAGGTGCGGCGCGTCTACCTGGGCGAGCAATTCCGGCTACACTGAGCCGCGCGAGCAGAGGTTCCTGGCGAATTACGACAATGAGCTGGTTACAACCCAAACTCCAGCTGAAGCTCGCGCAGAAGCAGATTCTGACGCCCGGCCTGGTGCAGATGGTCAGCGTCCTGGCGCTGAATCGGCTCGAGCTCCGCGAGATGATCAACCAGGAGATGGTCGCCAACCCCGTCCTCGAGGAGCTCAACGAAGACGGCGTGGTCAGCGAAAACTATTCCGACGAAGCCTTCGTCAAAGCGGAAACCGAAAAAGTCCCCGAGACCGAGCAGGCCAATCCCTTCGATGAGTTCGACATCTCCTCCTTCTTCAACCAGTATCTCGATAGCGGCGCGGGCGCATCCGACCGCCGGGAAATCGAACAGATCGAGCGGCCCTCGTTCGACAAGTTCCTTTCTTCGCCGCAAGGCCTCGCCGACCATTTGACGTGGCAATTGAGCGTGACGATCTGCAGCGACACGGTCAGCGAGATCGCCGAGAAAATCATCGGCAACCTGAATGAAGATGGTTACCTGGTGGTGGATGACCGGCCGCTGACGGTCGAGGAGCTCACCGAGAACGGCCGCTATTCCGTCGAAGACGTGGAAGAAGCCATCGCCGTCGTGCAGGAATTCGATCCGCTCGGGGTGGGCGCGCGCGACCTGCGCGAGTGCCTGCTGATCCAGCTCCGCATGCTCGACCCGCAGAACACCCTGGCGCAGCAAATTGTCTCCGACCATCTGAAGCAGTTGCAGTCGAACCAGCTCAAGGAAATCGCGCGCGCGCTGAACCGCCCGGTCGAGGCCGCGAAGCGCGCCCTGGACGTCATCAAGCGGCTCGATCCGCGCCCGGGACTCCGCTACAACAAGACGGAGGCGCGGCTGGTGGAGCCGGATGTTTACTTCCGCAGGGTGGACGACGAGTGGCAGGTCTTCATGAACGAAGACGACATGCCGCAGCTCCGCCTGAGCCCGGTGTACCGCCGCCTGCTGGCGCGTGACGCCGCCGACCGCGACGTGCGCAATTACGTGAAGGAGCGCTTCAGCGCGGCGCTCCAGTTGCTCAAGAACATCGAGCAGCGCAAGCACACCATCCTGCGCGTTTGCCAGGCGATCATCCGTCGGCAGGGCGAGTACCTGGACCATGGCGCCGACCACCTGAAGCCGATGATGATCAAGGAAGTGGCGGAAGAAGTCGGCGTGCACCCCTCGACGGTGAGCCGCGCGGTGGCCAGCAAGTACGTGCACATGCCCCGTGGCGTGGTGGAGCTGCGCTCATTCTTCTCGGAATCGGTGAACGGCCCGGGCGGCAGCGCGATGTCGCTGCTGACGCTGAAGCGGGTGGTGAAGAAAATGATCGAGGAAGAGGACTCCACGCACCCGCTGACCGATGACCAGATCGCCAAGAAGCTCGACGAAGCGGGCATTCACGTCACGCGCCGCACGGTGGCCAAGTACCGCGAAGACCTGCGCATCCCCAGCACCCACCAGCGCAGGGTGAAGACGTAGGCGCCGAGCGTCGTGAGCCCGCAAACAACCCGCGACGCCCGCCAACTGGTGATCCTGACCGGCCTGAGCGGCTCGGGCAAAAGCACCATCCTAAAAACCTTCGAGGACCTCGGCTTCTACTGCGTGGACAACCTGCCGGTGGAGCTGATCCCCACGTTCGGCGTGCTGCACATGGACAGCAGCGGAGAGATCCAGCGCGCGGCGCTGCTGGTGGACGCGCGTGAAGGCGAGCAGATCAAGCGCCTGCCGGCGATGCTGCGCGAGCTGAAGCGCGGTGAGAACGCCACGCTGGTCTTCATCGAGGCCACCGACGAAGCGCTGCTGATGCGCTTCAGCGAGACGCGCCGGCCGCATCCGCTGGGCCACGGCCGCCCCATCCGCGAAGTGCTGCGCCACGAGCGCGAGCTGATGGCTCCCATCCGCAAGCTCGCCGACGTCGTGATTGATACGACGAAATTCAATGTCCACGAGCTGCGCCAGTTCATCACCGGGCGCTTCAAGAAGTCCGACCACAAACCGCTGCTGATTTCGCTCGTCAGCTTCGGCTATCGCTACGGGATCCCCTCCGACGCGGACCTGGTGTTCGACGTGCGGTTTCTGCCCAATCCGCATTTCGTGCTGCGCCTGCGGCGGTATTCGGGCAAAGACCCGCGGGTGGCGCGCTACATCCGTTCGTTTCCGCAGACCGGTGTATTTTTGCGGCGGATCGAAGCGCTGCTGGGCTTTTTGCTCCCGCACTACATTCGCGAGGGGAAGAGCTATCTGACGATTGCCATCGGTTGCACCGGCGGCCGCCACCGGTCGGTTACGCTGGCGGAAGCCATGCGCCGCGCGCTCGCGCGGCATGGCTACGCGGCGAAAGTGGTGCATCGCGACGTCAACAAGTAGCCGCCTTGACATTTGCGCGTGGCGTTCGTAGCGTAGCGCGTTTGCGCTGCGTCCCGGGAAGAGGACAGGGGGAATCTGGTTGCTGAAACTGCCGCCTGAATTCGGCCGTCTGCTTCGCTACGTGCGGCCCTATCGCGGCCGCCTGGCGCTGGCGGTGCTGTTGCTCGCGGTCGTGGGCCTGACGGAAGGGCTCACCGCATTGATGATCACGCCCGCCTTGGACCGCGTCCTCAATCCGGCCACGTCGGATCCGAATCTCGTCCTGGTAAAGAAGCTTCCATTCCTCGATCGCCCTCTGCTGCTGAACTCTTTCTTTCCGCCGCGGATCCGCTGGGTCTGGACGATCTTTGCTATCGCGCTTGTCGTATTGTTTGCGGCCAAGGCGCTGGCGGAGTTTTTCGGCGGCTTGCTGGTGCAATTCGTGGGCCTTGCTGCCGTCACCGACCTGCGCAATCAAATCTACGAGAAGCTGATTCGCCAGCCGATTGGCTTCTTCCAGCACCACCCCGCCGGGCGGCTCCTTTCGGCTGTCATCAACGACGTCGAACGCGTGCGCAGCGCGCTCTCTGAATGGCTCGCGGATTTCTTCCGCCAGGCCTTCACCATGCTGTTCCTGATCGCGGTGTTGCTGCTGATCAACTGGAGGATGGCGCTGGGGTCGGCGATTCTGGTGCCTCTGGTCGTTTGGCCCGTCGGAAAGCTGGGCCGCCGCATTCGGCGGTCGGTGGAAAGAAGCCAGTCGCGCCTCGGCGAGCTGAGCCAGATCTTGCAGGAGACGGTCAGCGGGAACCGCGTCGTGAAAGCCTTCGGCATGGAGAGCTTCGAAGCCGGGAAATTCCGCGCCACGTCGCGGCGGCTATTGCGCGAAAACATGCGCTGGGTGCGCGCCTACGTGCTCACCTCGCCGCTGATGGAGTTGCTGGGCGCCGTCGTGATCGTCATGGTCCTGTTGTATGCGCGGAATGAAATCCGTGGCGGTCTTATGACCATCGGCACGTTCGTGGCCTTCATTTACGCTCTCTTCAAGGTCTACGAGCCGATCAAGCGCATGGGCACGATCTACCAGCAGTTCCAGCAGGCCGCGGGCGCCAGCGAGCAGGTCTTCGCCTTCCTCGCGCTGGAAGAGGAAGTCTCCGAAGCTCCGGGCACGCGGGTTCTGCCGCCGTTTTCGCGCGGCATCGAGTTCCAGAACGTCGGCTTTGCGTACGAGTCCGAGCCTGCCATCCTGCGCGGCATCAATCTGACCGCGCGCGCTGGCCAGGTCGTCGCAGTTGTCGGGTTGAGCGGCGCGGGGAAGACGACGCTCGTGAACCTGCTGCCGCGGTTCCACGACGTCACCTCGGGCGCGGTGCGGATTGACGGCTACGACGTGCGCGAAGTGACGCTACGTTCGCTGCGCGAACAGGTGGCCATCGTTACGCAGGAGACCATCCTCTTCAACGATACGGTCTGGAACAACATCTGCTACGGACGTCCGGAGCTGCCCGAGGAGCGCGTCCATGAAGCCGCGCGCGCGGCGCTGGCGCACGACTTCATCCTGGAGCTGCCCCAGGGCTACCAGACGCTGCTCGGCGACCGCGGCCAGCGGCTCAGCGGCGGGCAGCGCCAGCGGCTGGCCATTGCGCGCGCCTTGCTGAAGGATTCGCCGATCCTGATCCTCGATGAGGCGACCTCGGAGCTCGATTCGGAATCGGAACTGCTGGTGCAGCATGCCCTGGCCAATTTGATGGTCGGCCGCACGGTGTTCGTGATTGCGCACCGGCTCTCGACGATCCGCCGCGCAGACAAGATTGTCGTGCTTGAGGACGGCGTGATCCGCGAGACCGGCACGCATCAGGAGTTGCTGGCGCGCGGCGGCGCCTACGCGCGTCTCTATGAGCTGCAATTTGCCGGAGCGGTTGAGCCGTGAGCACAGCGCCCAAGTCCATGACCGGCTACGCGCAGGCGCGCGTCGAGCAGAACGGCTGGTTGCTTCGCATCAACCTGCGCAGCGTGAACCACCGCTTCCTCGATCTGCACTTTCGCCTGCCGGAAGGATTCGAAGTCTTCGAGCCGCGCATCCGCCAGGCGCTGCGGGACCGCTTGCGGCGCGGGCACGTGGACGTGACGCTGCATTTCGAGCCCACGGGGCCCGCCGCCGTACAGGTAAACCGCAAGCTCGCTGAAGCGTACCTCCAGGCCGCGGAGGATCTGCGGAAGCGCTCCGGCGGGAAGGCCGAGCCCGACCTGGTGGCGCTGCTGCGCCTGCCGGGCGTGATTGCCGCCGCGGGAGCGCCTGCGGGCGCGCTCACCAGCGAAGACGAGGAGCGGCTGGCCACGCAGGTCCAGGCGTGCCTGGAAGAAGCGCTGGGCCGCCTGGAAGAGATGCGCCGGGTGGAGGGCCGGCATCTAGCAGAGGAAATGAACCGCCGGCTGGCGCATATTTCCGGCAACGCAGCGCAGATCGAGACGCTGGCGGAGCGCGTGCGCCCCGCATACGCGCGGCGACTGGAAGCGCGCCTGCGAGAACTGATCGGTGAGGTGCCGCTCGATCCGGTGCGCTTGACGCAGGAAGCGGCGCTGCTGGCCGAGCGCGGCGACATCAGCGAAGAACTGGCGCGGCTGCGCAGCCACGTGGATCAGTTTCACAAACTGCTCGCGGCGGGCGGCGAGCTGGGCAAGAAGCTGGATTTCCTGCTGCAGGAGATGCAGCGCGAAGCAAACACCATGCTCTCGAAGACGCCGGGGATCGAAGCGGAAGGGTTGGCCATCACCGACCTGGGACTTGAGGTCAAGTCCGAGATCGAAAAGCTTCGCGAACAGGTGCAGAACGTCGAGTGACGATGACGGAACCGCAGCAGCCGCTGGTACTGATCGTCTCGGGGCCCTCGGGCTCCGGGAAATCCACCCTGGTGGAAAAGCTTCTCGAGTTGCCGGGCACGATGTTTTCCATCTCGTGCACCACGCGAAAGGCGCGCGCCACGGAAAGTCCGGGGAAATGGTATGATTTTGTTTCCGAGGCCGAATTCGAGCGCATGGTGGCGCAGGGCGAGTTCCTCGAATACGCCCGCGTCTTCAGCAAGTACTGGTATGGCACGCCGCGGAAATGGCTCGAGCAGGCGCAGCGCAAGGGCCTCGATCTGGTGCTGGAGATTGACGTCCAGGGCGCGGAGCAGGTGAAGATGAAGAAATTGCCGGGTGCCGTCTCCATCTTCATCATGCCGCCTTCGCGGGAGGAGTTGGAGCGCCGCTTGCGCGCCCGCGGGCAGGACGCCGGAGAAGAAATCGCCCGGCGGCTGGAGCGCGCGCGGCAGGAAATGCAGCACTTCGCACAATACGATTTCATCGTCGTGAATGACGACGTCGAGCGCGCCGGCCGCGAAGTGCAGGCCGTGGCGCTGGCGGCGCGCTGCCGCAGCGACCACACCCGGCCGCGCGTGGAAAAGATTCTGCACTCCTTTGGAGGCATCTAACCGAATGGCGGTACAAAATGACACACCGGACAGCATGTTCGCTTACGTGGTGGTGGCATCGCAGCGCGCGCGCCAGTTGATGGCGGGGGCGCCCCCGCTGCTCGAGCCGCGTTCGCACAAACCGACGCGCGTGGCCATGGAAGAGCTCAACAAGGGCATGCTCGAATACGAGACGCCCGCACTCCCGGAAGAGGGCGGAGAAAAAGAAGGGAAGCGCCGCAAGTCCTAGCGCGTTCATCATGCGAGTCGTACTCGGCGTATCGGGCGGAGTGGCCGCGTACAAGGCGGCGGAGCTGGTGCGGCGTCTCCAGCAGGACAGGCTCGACGTCCAGGTGGTGATGACGCGCAGCGCGCGTGAGTTCGTCACGCCGCTCACCTTCGCCGCGCTTACGGGCCAGAAAGTCATCACCGACATGTTCGACGCTGAAGCCGGCGCGCCCGCCAACGTCGAGAGTGCCATCGAGCACATCGGCGTCGCGCAGGCCGCGGACGTTCTCGTCGTCGCGCCGGCCACGGCCAACATCCTGGCCAAATTCGCGCGCGGCGTTGCCGACGACTTCCTCACCACGCTCTATCTCGCCACGACCGCTCCCGTCGTTGTCGCTCCCGCGATGAACGTCAACATGTGGGAGCACCCCGCGACCCAGGAGAATGTCGGGATCCTGCGCGCGCGCGGCGTGCACGTCGTGGACCCCGACGAAGGCTACCTCGCCTGTGGGATGACCGGCGCGGGGCGCTTGGCCGGCGTGGAGACGATTGCACGAGCCGTCTGCGAGGTTCTGGGCATCCGCCACGATTTCAGCGGCGAGACCGTTCTCGTGACTGCCGGTCCAACCTGCGAAGACATTGATCCGGTGCGCTACCTGACGAACCGCTCTTCCGGCAGGATGGGCTATGCGCTGGCCGACGCCGCGCAGCGCCGCGGCGCGCGCGCGATCCTGGTCAGCGGGCCCACCGCGCTTACTCCGCCCGCGGGCGTGCAGCACATCGCCGTTCGCACCGCAGCAGAAATGCACCGTGCCGTGTTGGAGCATCTGGCCGAGGCCACCATCGTCATCAAGGCCGCTGCAGTGGCCGATTACCGCCCCGTGATGCCGCAGTCGAAGAAAATCAAGCGCGATGCCGGGCGCCTGACCGTCGAGTTTGAACCCACGCCGGATATTCTGGCCGATGTGGCGCGGATGAAAGGCAGCCGCATCGTGGTCGGCTTCGCTGCCGAGACCGACGACGTGGCTGCGCACGCGCGTGCAAAGCTTGCCGCGAAGGGCGTGGACATGATCGTGGCGAACGACGTGACGCAGGAAGGCGCGGGATTTGACGTGGAGACGAACGTCGTCACCCTGTTCACCCGCGACGGCCG
>Ga0184639_10000265_pt1 | contig 19238 bp, 22 predicted proteins | sample PLM31_170_b2_FD_133155 | JGI IMG/M metagenome (GOLD analysis project Ga0184639, IMG submission 133155) | Groundwater sediment microbial communities from an aquifer in East River, Colorado, USA - PLM3-1_170_b2 | ecosystem: Environmental > Terrestrial > Soil > Riparian zone | place: USA: East...
GACTGCGTTTAATTCAGTTTACTATTCCTTCAGTCCTACTGTAGCAGATTGGGAAAGGCAAAACCCAGTCTTCAAAGAAATAGTAAAGGCAACAATAACACCATTAATTTCAACTCTTTCAATTCTTAACTACCTCAATATTGATTCCGAAGCTGAATTGATTACCTATGGAATTGGAATAATTTTACTTAATGCAGGCATGTATGTTATTGCGCCTGCTATTGTTATAGTAAAATTAAACTCACGTGCCAAAAACAAATACCACAAAGTTAGAAATTAAGCTACGACACAAACAAACACATTGGATCTAGTTTTTTCTGATATACATGCTGATATTGAGGCTTTAGAAACAATTTTAGAAGTTGTATCGAGTGATGATTTTACAAAAAAATACGGCAGTTTTGATAGAATAATAAATCTTGGAGACCTCCTTGAACGAGGCAGCGCTCCAAAGCAGGTTCTTACAAGACTAGAATCCTTGAAAAAAAATTATCCAATAATATCTGTCATGGGAAATCATGATGAAGCATTTTTGTACAAAAGACCCGTAAGTGGGAGCTCAATAGAAAGTTGGACAGCTCATCAGGAATTAAAAAACGATGATCTGTTATTTTTTGAACAAAACAAGGACTACACTTTTGGAAAACAACAACTCATTGATAAAAAAAACAATATTGTTTGTGTTCATGGAGGACCACTTGATCCTCAAAAGATAATACCAAAGAATGCATATGATGATGATACATGGTTATACCAAAGAACATGGCAGAGATTATCTGACGAAGAGTTTGAATTCTTTAGCTATTCAGGATATCATTACACGGCATCATCTGCATTTGATGAAGGAAAAAACTGTCTTGACAACTTTGTAATTCTATGTGGTCATCAGCACGAAGAAGCCGTTTTAGTACAAAATGAACAAATTCATGATATTTTTTCCAAGCTTAAAGTAACTCGTGAAAAAATATCAGATTTGATACTAGAAAAAAAAGAAATTGAGATTGACAAATCAAGTAATTATCTAATAAGACTTGGTCTTGGTGGACCAAGCGGATATTATGGAGTAGGTACACCAAAACCGCACTTTGGAATAGTTCAATATAATCCCAAGAAAGTAACTCTTTTCACAGTGGAATGAGCGCAACAAACTCTCTTAGGCAGGATCACATCCAGATCAGGCGACTAGAAAAGATCATCACAAAGTGTTACAAGGAACTCTATGAAGGAAAAGACATCCCCTTTTCAGACATTGAGCAAATCACAGTAATAATGGCAGAATTTTTGGATGCAATACATTATGCAAAAGAAGAAGATGCATACTTTCCATGCGTTGCAAGCTATGATTCTCTCAAAAAGGAAATTAGAGCATTCATGATAGAGCATGAGTTTGGCCGCAGAATAGCAAGAAGTGTAGCAACTCATCTACAAAGATGGAAGCAAGGTCAGGATGCAAGAGAACCAGTAGCAAGATTTCTTAGAACATATGCTATATACCTAAACGATCACATTACAAAAGAAGAACAATTTTTTGATGTTGCAGAAAAAGAGATCCTTTCAGCAGAAGAAGAAAAGATGATGTATGAAGAGTTTACTGCAGTGACTGCTATTACAACCAAGATTGATGATATGATAAAATCAATTACTTTACTTGAGGAAAAATCTTGGATGAAAGAGTCATGAAAAAATATCAAATATCACTCTTACTTTTTGCATTTTTATTTACTTCTGCAAGCGCAGAACCAATACCTGATTATTACAATCCATATGCTCCTATTACTACTGATAAACAAGTTTACAGCTGGACAGACAAGGTTCAGATTACAATAGATGCACCAAGCTGGAATGAAAATAAAAATGGAATAGACACTATTGGAGATCAAAATGGTTACTTTATCAAAATATCAACACCTGGACACGATCTTGAACCATACAAGTTAGTAGAAACCTCAAAAAACAGTGGAGTGTTCACAGGTGAAGTAATACTAACTGGATTTTCACACGATGCCAACGGAGATGGCAAGATAGACACCCAACCGCGAACTGTTGGTACAGGTCCAACAAGCGGTTTTCTAGAAGCAGACAGAGATGACGGAATTACCATATCGTTTGAGTTTGCAGACGGCGTGGTTCTCACACAAAGTGCACAGATACGTTGGAATGAAGGTAAAATCAGTCTTGACAAACCATCGTATCTTCTACATGAGACAGCAAAGATCCAAATTATTGATCCTGACATGAATCTAAATCCAGAAGCAAGCGATACCGTTCAAGTTGAGATATCATCAGATTCTGACGTGGCTGGCATAACTGTTGATGCAGCAGAAACAAGTGAAAATTCTGGTATTTTTGTAGCAAATGTTTCATTTACACCATATGATAGGTCTAGTGGAAACAGATTGCATGCAATTTTAGATGACAGACTATATGCAAAATATGTAGATCACACATTACCATCACCATATAACATCAATGACGACTATGACATAATAACAGAATCTGTACTTTCATCCAATACGCCATCAGCTGACAAAATCACACTTGAAAATGTAATTTTGGCAGACAGTTTAGGGATGACAATACAAGAACCAATGTTAGGACAACAGCTGCAAGTAGTTGCAGAAATTGAAAACAAACAAGATTATAATCAACCCTTTGTTTATCTTGTTCAAGTAAAGGATTCTACTGGTACTGTTGTAGCACTTTCATGGTTTAAGGGTTCTATTACAATAAATCAAAAACTTAGTGTGTCACAGTCCTGGTCTCCGACTGAGTCTGGTACATATACCATAGAAACTTTTGTCTGGAGATCTCTTGATAATCCACTACCGCTTGTGCAATCATCAAAAGCCATTTACAAAGTCACACAATAGAATTTTAGAAATTATTCTTTTACTTCAAAGACTGATTTGACTGCAGGAAATACATGAATCTCTATTTCCTTTTCTAACTTGCAAACCGCTTTCATGTTATAGTTTAAGACTGTAGAATTATTATATATGATGAGATTAGTATGCAAACTATACATACCATGATGACTAGTCTGGCAAACTTGCGTGTACACATTGCCCCTGTAGGCTTTGAGATAGACAGGATAGTGCTTTCAGCTAAAAAGATGAAGGCAGATAAGGTCTGGCTTTTGATGCATGATGATCCATCAAAAGATAAAGCTCGTGGTTATATGGAAAAGATCAAGACTGAACTAAAAAAAGAAAAGATCGAGGTTCAAGTAGTCTATTCAGATAGGTTTGATCCTTTTAAGATCTTAAAATCTGTTAAAGAAATAGTTCAAAAAGAAAAAGAAAACGACATATTTGTAAATGTCTCTTCTGGTTCAAAAATTCAAGCAATTGCATGCATGATGGCATGTATGATGTTTAAGGGAAAAAACAAACTGACACCTTACTATGCAGAACCTGAAAATTATGCTACTGTCAAAGGAGCTCAACTTTCTTCTGGACTAAAAACACTGGTCCAGCTTCCAGCATACGAAATTCATACCCCAAAATCTGTACTCATTCAAGCATTAAAAATAATAAAAGAACGCGGTGGTAGGATAACTAAAAAAGAAATGGCAGAGCTTGCTTATGAAAATGGACTCTTAATAGTAAATGCAAGAGAAGAGAACTTCCAACAGGCAAGATTTGCAAGTCTTGATAAAAACATAATCCAGCCTCTTTTGCGAGATTGGAAGTTTGTTGAAATTGAGCAGATAGGAAGAAACCGCTGGATAAAAATTACACCAGAAGGACTAGGAGCAGAAGAATTTCTCACCTGACTTATGTAGTAAGTTCAGGTTTGAGAGTCCATGCAACAGCTAGTATGACAAATGGAATGGAAATCATGACAGTAATCTGCAAAATTATGAATAGCTGACCTTGTGCTACACTAGAATTTGTTATGATAAATGGCAATGGTAGGGTAATGATAAACCAGATCAGAGAAAGCATAATGATTATTTCTAATCGCTTCTTTTTCTTTGTGTTCACGAGGGAAAGTGTAGTGTTGATGTATTAATTTGATTGGTCTGAGACTTATTTAGCAGAGGCACCACCATCTAATACCAAGATTGCGCCTGTAGTCCACGATGAATCTTCAGATGCAAAGTAAAGAATCGCCTTTGCCACATCATCTACAGTACCTATTCTGCCAATAGGATGTTCTGCTACAGCCATTTTTCTAGCTGATTCTGAATCCAGATACGGTTTTGTCATATCTGTCTCAACTATTCCAGGACATACACAATTTACACGAATTTTATATTTTGCATATTCAACGGCCCATGCTTTTGTTAGCAGTACCAATGCTCCTTTTGACGCGGTATATGCATCTGCTTCAAAATTTTCAAACGCTTTGAGTCCGGCATTAGAAGAGACATTTATTATAACACCACCATTTTTTTCCATAAATGGTATAACTGCTCTAGTAAAACGAAACTGTCCTGTTAAATTCACATCAATTACTTCATTCCATTCTTTGTCTGAAATTTTATGTAGCGGTTTAACTTGAGGAAAAATCCCTGCATTATTTACCAAAATATCAATTTTTCCAAATTTATCTCCAGTTTTCTTTACAACATTTTGAACATCATTTTCATTTCTGATATCTCCTGGTATGTGATACACATTCCCAATATCATTTGCTGCTTTTTCTAATCTACTTGGATCTTTTGCTGTGATAGTAACATGTGCTCCTTCTTGTACAAACATTTTTGCAGTAGCTTTTCCAATACCACGGCTACCACCTGTAACTATTGCGACCTTACCAGAAAGTTTCATAAAATTAGATATCCTTTGTTACTTCTTAATTTTAGAGCTTAATTCCAAACGTCAAGCGACGATTTAGTACAAAGTTTACTGACGATGCAATCATAATAGACATTAATGCAGCTAGAAGATAATACACTGAAAGTTTTTCTACAAATATATAATTAAATCCCAGTTGTATTCCCATACCAACTAGGCTTACACCAATAAATTTTCCATACATAAGAAAATCACGTTGTTTTATAGCAGTATCCCTAAATGTCCAAGTTTTGTTAAACAAGAAATTAGATGTGATTGAAACATAGATTCCTATGGTAGAAGAAAGAAGATACCATAATCCAACAAATTCGGTCAAAATAAAAAGAATTCCCAAATTAACTAAAACACCGCTTGCGCCAACCAAATAGTACTTGAAAGCATGTTTTGCAAAAAGTGAGATTCTACCTAACGCGTCCTCTTTATCCAGAGTCATTTGACTATTCAATATTTTATGTATTAATAAGTGATAAAACTTTCAAAAACCTAATATCTTTACAAATAACTACTGTTACAAGTTTGGCATTTTCCAAATATTGATTTTTACTTGAAAAATTTAGTTAAAAGTTAACTGAACTATGAAAAAATCAACATGAAGTGATAAATACTTGAAAGTCATATAGTAAAACATGCAGAAGGATGCAAAATCTACTGCTTGAATTGCGTGGTCCCGCAGAACTAAATGTGAAGTCCGGCCTTGGAGCCGATTCAAAGAGGTAATCTCTGCCCTTCTGACGGGGGGCCACGCCAATTATGTTTTAATTAAATCAACGGATACACTACCAAGTAAATTTCCATGAGAATTTATCACAATTTGTAGTGGTTGATCCTCTGGTACTCGAATCTCTTTTTTACCAAGATAGTCCCATGTATAATAAATCGAAATTCCTGTATCGTGCGATGTCCCATTTAGCTGAAAATCTTCTGCAAAAGAAAAAGTCGCTCCTTTTAGGGCAATAGAGAGAGTCTGAGGGCTATCACCATTTGGTACAAAACTAAATTGATATGTCCCCTTTTGAATTGCAAAAGTGTCAGTAAAAATTTCATTAGTGTAAAGTTTAGGATCTGCTATTGTCACATGATAGGTAACAGTTTTTTTTGAATTAGGCTCTAAAGATAATCCTATTGCTATTGCAACAACAACTATAGCTGCAATGTATATTATTTTTTTCATGTAATTAAAAATTATATTATTTTTAAAAAAATTATAGTTTTAGGGATTCCTTCAACCCCTTGTATCTATTTCTGATAGTAACTTCGGTTACCCCTGCTGCCTGCGCAACATCCTTTTGTGTCTTGTTTTCTCCATTCATCACACAAGAAAGATACAACGCAGCGGCTGCAAGTCCCATAGGATCCTTTCCTGCAGAAATTTCAATTTCAGCAGCAGCTTTTAGAATTATCAGTGCTTTTCTTTTTGTTTTTTCACTTAATCCAGCTTTACTTGCAATTCTTGCTACACATTTTATTGGATCCACAACAGGCATCTTAAGATCAAGTTCTCTTAGAAGTAATCTGTAGCATCTGGCAACATCTTTTCTTTTAATATTGATCCCATTTGCAACATCAGTCAAAGTTCTGGGCGTTTCAGTATCTCTACACGCAGCATATAATGCAGCTGCAACAAGTCCAGGAATTGACCTTCCTCTTACAAGACCTTTGTCTAAGGCTTTTCTGTAAATGTATGCTGTCTTTTCTATAACTGCATCAGAAAGAGCAAGTTTATCTTTTAATCTATCAAGCTCACTAAATGCCTGTCTAAAGTTTCTGTCTACTGGCTCGTGAACTTGGCTTCTACTATCCCAAGTTCTAAGACGTTCAATAGTACTTTTCATAGAAGCAGACAGCGGTTTTCCAGACGCATCTTTATCTGCTGGACCAATTATAGTTGCAAGTCCCATGTCATGCATTGCAAGTGAAGTAGGAGTTCCAGTTCTACTTCGATCCTCATGTTCTTCTTTAGAAAATGATCTCCATTCAGGACCTGATTCTTCCACTCTCTCAGTAAGGACAAAACCGCAGTTTCCACAAAACATCTCTCCAGTGGTACTGTCAGTTACCATTGGACCTTTTCCACAACGTGGGCAACGACCACCACCTGAACTGAAAGTTTCGCGAGTCATCTTATATCTAATAAAAGTTTCGCTCGTAGGACAATAAAAAGATTTAACTATCACCATTTATTCTATATTTTTAATAAAATCATGTTTATAATAAGAATTTTTTAATTAACTAAGTTTTTTATTAAAATAATTTTAATTATTTGATTATCATAAAATTCGATAAATCACCTACCGTAATTTGATTCTTAATTGTTTTCTAAATCTGTTTTATAATTTTTGAGTAATACATTTTTCTAAAAACAGATTTACTGATTACAATGAGAGAATCTAAATTCGTTGATCTGTTTTACTAAAAACTCTCAGATAATTTAGAAAATAATTTTGACTAAAATTTTTCATCAAAATACTTAAAGCAAAAACTTAAATACGATTTTTTTAATTCACAGGCATTAAATAAAATGGAAAAATGTCCACTTTGCTGTGAACATCAGCAGTCAACTACTGCACTGGAAGTTCACATAAAGAAAATCCATCCGCAGAGAAATAGTATACAACTGGTGCACTAATCTCTGGTCTGAGGATTGATTGGAAGGATATATCCAAGATAGGTTATCGATAATTTTACTAAAATTAGTAAATCCTACTTTGATTTGATAATTCTACACTCTGGATTGGTAGTTTGTTAGCTTAATTTAGCGTACAGTGAACCTCATTTCACACCTTGAATTAATAACCAATTTTTAAAGTGCTTACCATGACAGGTTTTACTAAAAGTTGGACCAAGCCACAGACACCTAGCATTGGTGAACAATTCAATGATGCATTGCATCCACAAGGTCCATTAAAACCCAGATTAGAGACAGCAACAAAAAGACTAGAGACTCAGATTTCTAAATTAGATGGTTTAATTACAAAGCTAAAACAAAAAGATGAAAAACTTTTCAAAAGAATTGTTACTGCAACACAACAACATGATACTACCGCTAGTAGAGTTTTATCAAAAGAACTTGCCGAAGTTCGTAAAGTTACCAAGCTCTTAGGCAACGCAAGAATGGCTCTGGAGCAAATCGAACTTAGATTAACAACATTCCATGATCTTGGAGACACTGTAATAACTATAATGCCAACCATAGGTCTGATGAAGAGTTTAAGATCATCACTTGTCAGATTCATGCCAGAGGCAGACCAAGAACTAAGCGGTATGACAGAGATGTTGAATGGTCTTATGACAGATACATTCCACAATGGAGACTTTGGAATAGATTCAGAAACAACAAGTGAGGAATCAGAAAAGATTCTCCAAGAAGCAGGAGCAGTAGCAGAGGCAGCAGTAAACGACAAGTTACCTTCCATGCCTGCCGGTCAATCAACTTCAGCACGCTACATCTAGACTGTATTGTGTGATAGTCTATAACGTAGATAGATTCTGAATAAAATAAACGACATTGCTAAAATAATTGCAGCAATCAAAAATAGAATTGTATATCCAAACAAATTCGTAAGTTGCCCTGTTACTATGGCACCAGCAAATACGCCAATTCCTGTTACTGAGCTATGCACCCCAAGATATTTTCCTTCAAAACCCGGTGGAATACTTTTAAAAAAAATAACTGAACTTGCTGTACTAAAAATGGAAAATGCTACTACCATCAAACATACTGAAATAATTGACACAACAAAAACGCCAATTCCTAACATGAGAGGAATGACCAACCCTGCAATAAGAACAGCAATTATTCTTGGTGCATATGAAATCAAGGTAGCACGATCCTCTCCTAATTTAGATATCAATCTAGGAGCAACAAAGAAAATTGCAATCATTGTAGATGTTTGTATGGCATAAATCAAAAACACGATTGAATCTGTAAAGTTGAAATGTTTTAGAAAGGGAGTATAAGCTGTAAAATAGATGCTACTTCCAAAATAGAAAAGAAAGTTTGCTAAAAACAGAATTCCTATTTCATGTGAAACCTTTCCTTTGAATATGGAAATTATGTGCTTATAGTCATATAATTCCGAAACCTTGGGAAACACTAAATGAAAGTGAGTAAAACTATAGGCTAACCCCTGTATTGAATGCGCAATACTACTTCGTTCAAGGTGAAAATGTGATTCCTTAATGGTTGTAGCAAATACTATGGCAATCCCAGTTGATATAGCACAGATCAAAAAATATGGACTCAAATCGAAATACACGCTCCAGATAGTACCAATTATCATGGCACCCAACATTCCAAAGGTTCCAATTATTGAGATTCTCGCAAATAGCCAACTCCATTGATTTTTAGGGGCTGATTCCATTACCAGTAACTGTGTTACCGGGTTCTTTCCCACTAGAAAGAATCCAATTACTGGTGAAATAACAAAAAGCATAGTAAGATTTCTTGTAAAATATAACCAAATACAGCAAAGTATTATAAAAAAAAGTGAAGCAAGAAGAACCGCCCGTCTTACATGAAACCTGTCTATTACCTTACCCCAAAATAAAGAACCAAGGGCAGCTGCACCATAATGAAGTGCAACTACTAGCGAAACTTCACTTATGTCTCCACCAAGAAATATCACATACAATGGAATAACTGTACGTAAGCCTTCAGCTGTTATCTGGGATGGAAGAAGATACCAGATCCACTTCCTCCTAGGAGATAATGACATTGCTTTGGATAATCACACGTAATCGGATTATTGTATGATACATTTGAATACTTTCTACAGTTTTGTTGATTTTAATTCGATAAAATTTGTATTTTTGAAAAGGGGAAAATATCATCATGCAGAGCGTGTTGTAGTAACACGCCAAAGCTTTGGATGGGATCCGATGGATCCAAAAGCCCATGTTGACCTTTGTCAACAATTCTTGGGAGTTTTTCATCCCATAGTGGCTCATCTTCTGCGGAAGGATTTTCCTTGATCGCATGCTTTTGTCTGCATGATTCCTATCTTGGGAGGATATTCCTTTGATAGGGATAAACTATACGTGATAAAATTATTTAAGTTTTACTCAAAGAAAATTATTGAAATATAAAATTTTTTAGATAATATAAAGAAACTATATGATAATGTGGCTTTTCTTATAATTTATTGAATGAACATTTTTATGAATGTAGTGTACAGGAAATGCATAACAAGAGAAATCGACCTTTATCAAATGATTTACGAATCAAACTTAGAAAGTAAGCTAGAACAGATACTGATAGGTCTAACTAAAGATAATTCCTCTCCAAAAGTAAAAGATGTAATACACAAGTTTTTGCTTTATGTCCAACATGCGTCTGAAAATTTTTGGGTAACTTTCCATAAATCAAAAACAGATCAAGAAAGATTAGAATGCTATTATCAATTTACAAAAAATCAATGCCTGGCAACTGAAGTTTTAATACGTGATTTGAATTCTATATCTGATGAAGATGAAATAAAAGAAAATCTCAGTGCAATCCTAAAGGAAGGGTTCACTTTTTAACTAAATGTACCTTCCATCTTTGATTTGGATTCTTTAAAGTTCTTTATTTTATTGCCTTCTTCATCTACTATGTGATCAATTGATGTGAGTTTTTCACGTAAATTGTTAATTATTACGGCCACATCATCCGCTTCCTTTTCTACATCTGATCTCTTCTGAGCTAAGTTCTTGATCCCCTGTTTTTCCTCATCAATATATTGAGTTACTTTATTCAACTTTTCCTTCAGATTTTTAATATCAACTGATTCATCTTCAATATTTTTTTCAAGTTTGGTGCGTTTATCTTTCAGATTTTTTATCATCAGCCCAACATAATCTATTGCCTCTTCAAGTTTTGCACGCTTATCCATAAGCGATTTTATACCTATGTCATCACTTGACTGACTCATACTGACTTGTTCAACACGTTCAGGTATTTTTATTTGTTCAATGTTAGTTGTTGATTCAACAGGAATGATCTTTTCTGTCACGACATTACCCTCATCATCTTTACTTCCCTCAGACGAAAGTTCTCTAAACTTTTCTAGGTTTTTTTTGAACTTTTCGAACATATTGTATAAAATAGTGTAATTTGCAATATATAAAAAGATAATAGATATAGAGTTGACATGATTTTAAACTAAAATTGTTAATTTTACTATCAAATTATAACTAAACTTCCCAGATTGTTAAATTAATCTGCTGATCAGATTTTATAGGGTTATGGCTTATGGTAAAGCAGAAAGGAGGTGCAACGATGAGCTATAACGAAGGCGGTTTTGGCGAAGGCTCTGATAACCGAGGATACGGCGGCAATAGAGGCAACTGCGGCGGTAGACGATTTGATGACAGGCCAAAACCAGTAGAAACCGGAAAAGAATACGATGTATCTATAACGGAAATTAGTAGAAAAGGAGACGGTATCGCAAGAGTAGATGGTTTTGTGATATTTGTCAAAGGTGGGCAAGTAGGACAGAATACAAAAGTAAAAGTCACCCAAGTTGGTGGACGATTTGCTACAGCTGAAGTAATTGGAGAAGGTTCTCCACAACCGGCAGAATCTACTACTGAATAAAACAGTCCGTACATCCAAAAACTAATTTTTCCCTTACTTTTTCTTAATTTTATAACTGTGCAGTTTTTTCTTTAATGAGTTTTACAATTTTTAGCTTTTTTATTGTATCAATATTTGGTTCCATTGTAACATAAACTGTTTTTCGTTTAGGATACAAAACAATCTGGGTAACCTTTTCACGCTCAATATGAACATAATCTACTTTTCCCAGGCTTTTATTAAACTCATTTTGCATCTTCCTTCTTAATGCGACTTGTTTGCAAAAATACTCCTCTTCCTTTTGAGATTTTAATGATGTCTTACCCTCTTTCATTATCGATTCTGAAATGTTTCCTTTCAGATCTATAATTGCAGCAAATCTCATTCCAGGATCTATTGACAAAATATCCTCAACGATGGGAATTAAATCTGTTTTATGATTCCTATTTTTCAAGATATGAGATGCCAATTTTAGATTCGATAAATATACCTTGTTCTTAATGTGAAAGTTCTATGAAAGATCACGATCTTTTGTTTCTGGATTAAGAAGAGTGCCTATAAGCAAAATTACCGCACCAATAATTATATTCATGCCTAATGCCACTGGAATAAACTCACTTTGAACCAGCGAGATCAAACTTACTGCGATCAAAGGAGACCATGAACCTACTATTAATCCACCATTATACGCAAATCCTGCCGCGCTATTTCTAATCTCAGTTGGAAACCTCTCAGAAAAAAATGCAGGTATTGGTCCAGAGGCTGTGGAAACTACGAAGGCGTATATAACTACAAACAAAATGGTAGAAGTTAGATTTTCTCCAAGAATTCCATAAGCTATTGGAATTACTAGTATGATAGAACCAATAGCAAAAAAGATCATGGGTTTTTTTCGTCCTATTTTTTGACTTAACCATCCTGTTATAATCATTCCAAGCCAAGAAGAAATAGTTGCAAAAACCATTATCGGAGCTACATGTACTATATCTATATGACCAAATTGTTGTAAAAGAGTGGGTAGAAATCCTATTGAACCGTGATACATGTAGACAAGTCCAGTCATTACAAATACGCATAGAAAGAAAGATTTCCTATGCTCTTTACCAAAAACAATTTTTCTAAGAGGAGCTTTTTCCAGTTTTTGCTTTTGTTGTTTTTCTAACCAAAGAACTGATTCATCCATTCTAAACCTGACAAAAAGAGCTATGAAGCCAGGAATGACACCTGTAAAGAAAAGTATTCTCCACCCCCACTCAGAAAATGCCTCACCTACAAAACCAATTGTAATTATTTGGAATGCAATAGAAGCCAAAAGAAAACCAAAAGAGAATCCACTCTGTAGAAATCCAGATAAAAATCCACGTTTTTGCTTTGGTATACTTTCCATTGTTATGACCGCTCCACTTCCCCATTCTCCACCCGCAAAAATTCCTTGAATCATTCTTACTAATATTAAAAGAGCAGGAGCAAAAATACCCACCATAGCATACGTTGGTAAGAGTCCCGTAACAAAAGTTGCAACCGAAAATCCTAAAATTGTAATTATCATGGATTTTTTTCGTCCAAATTTATCACCATAAACTCCAAAAATTGCAGCTCCAATAGGCCTCATAATCAGTGTAGCTGTATAGCTTGCAAAAGCTGCAAGTAAACTGAAGATCGGATTTTCTGACGGAAAAAAAAGCTGGCTTACAGAGGGTATTACAAGAAGCATTAATACAATATCGTATCCATCAAGTGACCATCCAAGAAAGGAGCCAACCACTATTGCTTTCTGATTCTTGGTCAGAGCAGACATCTCGTTTAATACAAGATCAACGTCGTATTCTAGCTTTGTTTAACCGTTCGTGACAATAATTTTGTTACCTCAGATGTTTTGATCCAACTATATAGTTCCCATGTCGTATATAGAACAGAGATTTAACTATGTAAATTTGACACAAATTATGCCTCAGTGGATGTCATGGTTAAAATCCAATGAAAAAGAAATTCTTGGAATCTTAAATGATCTTGCTTGCAAAGCAGAAGAAGTAGCAAATCTACTCGCAGATTTATTTGCAAACTTTGACAAATTAGAGGAAAATCATGCAAAGATCAGAAAACTAGAAAGAGAAGGAGACAAACTAACACATTCTGTTTTTGAAGAATTGAACAAAACTTTCATCACCCCATTAGATAGAGAAGACATTTCAAGAATTGCATCAAAGACAGATGATATTATAGACTACATAGAAGGAATATCTGGCAGAATTATTAATTTTAGAATAACAACATCTCCACCCTACATGCTTGATATGGCTAAAGAACTTACAGTAGCAACAAAAGAAGTTAATTTTATGATTACTAGATTAAATAATGTAAAGGCAGACAAATCTATAATTGATCATTGCAGAAAAGTCAGTGAATCAGAGCACAGAGTTGATGAAATTCATCGTAAAGCTGTAGGTGAATTATTTGATACAAAAGATGTAGTCACAATAATCAAAATGAAAGAGATCTATGATGCATTAGAAACTACATCTGACAGATGTCAAGATGTGGCAGATTCGATAGAAGATATTGTACTAAAATATACTTAGTTTTTGATATGTACGAACTTGCAATTGGAGCAATTCTATTAGCGCTATTTTTTGACTTTGTAAATGGTTTTCATGATGCAGCAAATTCTATTGCAACTGTTGTAGGTACTAGAGTTCTTAGACCGCTTCAAGCAGTTTCCCTTGCTGCTATTGCAAACTTTGTAGGACCATTTGTTTTTGGAGTTGCTGTAGCAACTACTATAGGAAAAGGAATCATAAATCCCGATTTTGTTACAATTTACATTATTATTGGCGCACTTGTTGGCGCAATCATCTGGGATATAATTACATGGTTATTGGGTCTACCAGCTTCAAGTAGCCATGCCTTGGTAGGAGGTGTATTAGGTGCAGGTATAGCTGGTGCTGGTATGCATGCAGTGATTCTCGGCGGATTGGAGAAAATTGCCATTGGTATTATAGTATCGCCAGTAGTTGGTTTTGTCACCGCATTTCTACTAGCAACTCTGCTCATCACTTTATTTGCTAGAAAGAGACCAAGTAAGGTAAATTCTGTCTTTGGTAGATTACAGCTTATTTCGTCAACCTACTTCTCACTAACTCATGGAGCAAATGATGGTCAAAAGACCATGGGAATAATTGCATTAATTTTACTAACAGAAGGCGTGATTACTAGCTTTGAAGTACCATTCTATGTTATTCTTATCGCAGCACTTGCAATTAGTCTTGGTACATTTTTTGGTGGCTGGCGAATTGTAAAAACAATGGCACTAAAAATAACACAATTAAAACCATACCAAGGTTTTGCAGCAGAAACAGGTGGCGCATCTATCCTTGCGGTTCTTGCTCATTTTGGAATCCCAGCAAGTACCACCCATGCAATTTCTGGGGCAATCATGGGAGCAGGAGCAGTAAAGCGTGTTTCTGCTGTAAGATGGGGAATTGGGAAGAGAATCGTCTGGGCTTGGATTATAACTATACCCGCCAGCGCTGCGGTAGCTTATATTAGTACACTAATCATACATGCTTTTGTTTAATCTAGACGATCTAACATCTCATTAACCACGATAATCTTTTTGCAGGTGGGCTGGCTACCCAAAAAAGATCAGAGTCGTTTAGTGCGTCGGGTTTTAATTCCGTAATAGGAGGCTATTGTAGGTCTCCATCTTTTAAAAAAGATAGTTAGATGTATGAATCATGAAATCTTGCATTTTAGACTATTTTACTCCAATCTGAGCACAAATTCAATATCTAAATCTCCTCTCCCCCGCCACGTAATTTGCAACATTTTGCTCATTTTATACACTAAAACAGCCGTTCCGCTAGGCGTTCCGCTGTGATGTTTCAAGGTGTCCCTCATAATACATACATTCCATAAGATGGCATGTCAAAACAACAATACAGATCAGAAATGGGCATAATTGCCGATATTTTGGATGTGACCATGGACGGTGGTACGCAGGGGGTAATTGTGTCTGCCATATCTAGAAGGGCAAACCTGTCGCATTATGCAGTGCTTGACAAGTGCCAAAAGCTAATAGATGCAGGTTTGGTGGATTCAATGAAAAACAATAGAAACCGACTCTTTGTGATAACCGAGAAGGGTATCAAATTCTTCCAAGAATTTCAAAAATTCCAGAGTCTCGTCCAGACAATGAACCTAAGGTATTAAAAAATGGAACAAAGAACAGAGTTAGCACAACAAGAGTATGCACCACAAGAAGGAATGCTTTTTGTAAGGATTACTAATATCCTGATATTAATGGCAAGAGCTCCCTTGATAGCAGTATGTTTTGTTCTAGTAACCTTAGCGTCCCTACCACAACATACCTTTGGGGTATCCAAGGTTCTAGATTTTACAATTTATACAGATGGTACTACACACGTCTTTTATGCTACTGAAGTAGATCCTTTACAACCTGATTTTACAATAAAACTTTTTGGAACCAATATTGATAACCTTATAGCACAGGACGAAAACGATCTCTTACTTTCCAGCCAAATTGATGGAAACAATGTAATAATTGAAACATTAGGAGCTTCTCAAGTTAAAATCGATTATGATACGGCAGATCTAGTTACGAAAAACGGAAAGATCTGGTCATTTTCTATTGATGCACCATCTGACTACTCTATACTCTTACCAAAAAATACTGTAATTGTAGGTATGAACGCATTTCCACTTAACATGCAAGTTGTAGACGAGCAATCACTCCTTTTACTTCCTAATGGAACTGCGGAAATTAACTATGTATTTGGCGTTTTAGGAACAGAACAGACTGCAACTCTTGCCATAGAAAAAGCACGAGATTTAATTAATAAAATTAATGCAGAAGAAATTAAAACACCACTTGCCTCTGCAAAACTTGAAGAAGCAATTTCTGCGTTTAATGAAAGTAAATTCTCAAGTGCAGAGATCTTGGCTAATGAAGCAAAGAACACTGCTGTTCATGAACAAGAGACAGCACTTTCAAATAATGGAACAAAATCAGATAATGATCCTTTGTCTTCTATAGGCGGTACTATTGTAGCAACTGCAGCTACAATCGGTACAGTAGCAGGAGCAATAATAACAATTTCACTTTTTATCAAAAGAGCAAAATCTGCAATTAAAAAGACTGTGGAACTCCTACCAAAGAACGAAAAAACTGTAACTCCAGACAAAGAAACAATCTTTAGACTTAAACCAGAATTACGTCAAGAAGACAAGGATATGGTAACATATATCTCTGAAAATGGTGGCCAAGTTTATGAAAGCGAATTACGAAAAAAATTCCTTCTTCCACGTACTACTACATGGCGTGCAGTAAAACGTCTTGAAAGGGAAGGGATTATAGAAATAGAAAAAATAGATCAACAAAACCTTATAAAATTACGAAAAACGTTGGAGGAAAATCAAGAATGAAACCTTTAGCATTTATTCTATTTGCATTAGTTGGAAGTATGATACTTACTATTCCGATGCAGGCTTATGCTGACATACAACTAGATTCACTACTTAGAATAGCAAACCAGGCAAGAGACAACGTAAAGATCAGATTATCACAACTTGAAACAGTACCTGATGAAATAAGTAAACTCTATGAACAAGGCTCCGCAGATACAGATGCACTTGCAAAATCGGTTTTAGAGGGAGATGTTACTACAGCAAAACAACATTTTCTTTCTGCAATGAAATTGTTTAAGGATGCAAGTGACAAGATATCATCTTCTGTACCAGCAATTGCTGAAGAACCATTATCTCAAACTGATACATCTAGATTAAAAACTGTAATTATTAGGATAGAAAGCAGTGCAAACAAACTCAAAGCGGTCGCAACAAAGAACAACATCGAAATTGATTTTACAGAATTTGATAACCTAATACAAATTGCAAAGCAAAATTTGGATGCAGGAAACGTTGATGAAGTGAACAAGACATTAGGAGTTGCAAAACAGTTTATAATTGGCGCGTATAGTTCAATTTCTGAAGTAGCAAAACAAAGAACTTCTGATAGGGCCAAGGTTTTTGCCGCAAAACAAATTGAAAATCTTGACAAATTAATCTCTCAAGCAGAGGCTCTTGAATTATCCCAAGACATTATAGATAATCTACAAATTGCCAAAGAAAAGCTTCAAAAAGTCTCTGATCCTAGTCAGATAGTATTAGAAACAAAAGGAATCAATACAATTACAGAAAAACTTAGCGTGTCAACAGTTAACAGATTGAATGCTATTATCCATCAATTTGAGTCAAAACTTGACAATTTAAATAAAAACTTACAAGACGATGATTCTAGAACCAAGATAAAAACTGCAAATGATATGATTGTGGAGTTAAAACAACTTGTTTTAGATAACAATCTGAAAGGTACATTACAAAAAATAAACTCCATAAACGAAATTCTTGACAGTATAAAAGTACAAACTGAAGCGACAAACGAAGCATCAGATTCTGTAGAAACAACAGACCGTACAAATAAAGCAACAGGAAATACTGATTCCAAAGTAGAAAAAATAAAAACAAAAATTCAAACCTTAGAAGAACAACTAAACAATCTCTCTGAAACGGCAACTGAAAATGAGATTGCTACCAAGTGGATTACACGTGCATTTTCACTTCTTGAAAACGCTAAACTTCAGATTGATACATCTCCAGAAAAAGCAATGAATACATTAAACGAGATTGATAAAATTATACATATGATACAAAAACTAGTATCTTAATACGTGTAAATTTTAACAAAAATCATTTTAAGTCTGACAAAAACTTACATAAACTTCATATACGTTTTTCATGGCTACATCCCACATGGCTTCTAAACAAATCTCTGTCGGTATAGGAATCCCGATGATTGTAGTTGGCGCAATACTTGCAGTTTTACTTGCCCCCACACAAATCGATATTAAAGAAACAATAGAATTTGTAGGAAGTCTTATCGGAATTCTTGGCGTTGTAATATTCATTTCAGGACTTTTTGCTAAAAAAACAGAGGAAATTACAACCTAATTAGATAATTATTAATCCAATTGAATAAATATTGAAAAACCAAAGATCATTTGCTTGAATGTAAGACTATTTGAAATATTTACTTCTGTAGAAGGAGAAGGAATATTGTATGGAACAAAAACGCTTTTTGTAAGACTGGCAGGCTGTCCTTTCAAATGTTTCTACTGTGACACAAAAGACTCTCTCCCCATGGATTCTGGAAATGAGTACACTCTTGAAGAGGCATGTAAACTCATAGAAAAAAATCTAGAAAAAAATACTTACAAAGTGAATTTTACAGGAGGTGATCCACTTGTACAATCAAAAGCAGTATCGGAAATGGCAAAATTTGTCAAAACAAAAAATATCCCAACCTACATTGAATCCTCTTGTTATGATTCGCAAAAATTTGCAGAAATACTTCCATATTTTGATTACATTAAGATTGAATTCAAGACACCAGATTCAGAGTTCGTAGATCTTCAACATTATTCTAAGCTTTTAGAAAATGAATTACAATGTCTTACCTATGCCATAAATTCTAATAAAACCACTTACATCAAAATTGTTATAAGCTCAAAAACCGAACTTGAGCCATTCAAACAGCTAATTGAGAAGGTTTTTAATATTATTTCAGAATCACAAATTGCAGGATTTATAATACAGCCAAGCTATGGTATTGCAGAACCAAGTTTGAAACAGCTTTTCAACTTCTATGATTCTGTTTATCCTTATTATAACGAAGTACGTATAGTTCCACAACTTCACAAATTTATAGGTGCACCGTGATGGACAAAGATAGAGTAAAGCGACTAGTAAGAGAGTTGATTGCAGAAATAGGCGAAGATCCTTATCGAGAAGGTCTTATTGATACGCCA
>Ga0184639_10000266_pt1 | contig 19175 bp, 36 predicted proteins | sample PLM31_170_b2_FD_133155 | JGI IMG/M metagenome (GOLD analysis project Ga0184639, IMG submission 133155) | Groundwater sediment microbial communities from an aquifer in East River, Colorado, USA - PLM3-1_170_b2 | ecosystem: Environmental > Terrestrial > Soil > Riparian zone | place: USA: East...
CCACACTCCTGTCGTCATTGTTTTGTTGTGATATGGAATCATCCATTTACTTTCTGGATAGCCTCTACAAATTTTTCTACTTCTGGTGTCATTGATTCTAAAACTCCTTCTAAATCTGTAATTCTAGCTTGATGATAGGAAATTTGGTCTTGAATTTGCTCTCTAAATGTTCTAGATTTAATTCCTATTGCATTTGTCATTCCAAGTTGACCAGAATATGATGATTTAGCTACACTCTCATGACCACCACCTACTAGCTGATTAAACAAACTCATTTCTTTCCTCCATGACCTACGCTATAGTGATTACCGTCTCCAAATTTACCACCCCAATTACAGACTATTTCATCATTTGATTGTTTTTCCCACCACTCTCCTAGCTCTCTATGAGATTCAGTAGAAGATAAGTATTTTCCATTCCTAAATAAGTTTAAGTCTATTGCTAACTTTAATGTGTGAAGTGATTCTTTTATTCCCTTTCCTAATTTAGCTAATCTAGCCGCTTCTTCAGGTGAACGATAGGCTTCTCCTAAAGTTACTTCAAATTCCAAACTTAAAGCTTTAAAAATTAATTTTGGAACTAACGATGCGAATGCTGATTGTTTTTGTCTTAATGTCATTTTTCTATATCCTTAGTATCTTTGAACCAAACTATAACACTAGCAGGACTATCATCAGTATCTGCTATAGATATATTAATTATTTGCCCTGGCTTTAATGAGGAAGCAAATCTAGCTGCTTCATCTAATGCAGAATTTAGTCCACTTAAAAATCCTGGTCTAAATCTCTTATACATTACCATTCTTATACCTCTGAGAGAGAACGTTGCCAACCAGCCGCATTCTTATGTCCCCCACCACCATTTGCTTTAGCTACTTCACTAACATCAAAGTCACCAATAGAACGGGCACCCCATTGTCTAGTATTGTCAGCTAGCCTATCAAAGTAATATTGAGCATATGGTTTGTCTGGATACATCTTGCAAAGTTCATGTCCTACTTCGCTGAATAAGATTGATGTATTTACTGTAGGAATACCATTATTATCTAAAGCGGCATTCTTGCAAATTGCTTCTACCATTGTATTTTTGTAACGGAGGATTGATTTTCCTCCATTAAGGGCTGTAATAACATCATGTTCTAATTCATTAAATAACATTTCATATACTCTTATATTCATAGGATATGATTGGATATAAGAATTCATAGCTTCAGATTCAGTTTCATTAAATAGCCATAAATCTCTATCTTTTATATATTTAACAAGAATGGGAATTGGTAAATTAGGAAATATTATTTCCCAGGCTAATGATGCACCAGATTCATTCATATCGAATACACAGAAGTTAAGACCTTCACAGTTATCCTGTGCAGTTTTATGATGGTCTAATACTGTCATATCAGGAAACATTAACTTTAGTGCAATCATCACATCGCGTGGAAAAGAGAAATCTACAATAATTAAATTATCTTCTTGTGAATATATTCCCTGATTCCATCCTTGAGTTAACCAATCTAAGGAATCTCCATAATTCATTGGAATAAATTCTGCTAGAGATTCTGGTAGAGCTTTGCCATCTTTATCTAAAGCTCCTCCAAACTTTTTCCAAACTACCCACGCTGCACAAATTCCGTCAAAACAATTCTTGTGGTAGATACACACTGTTTTCATTTCTTCTCCTTCATTCTCTCATAACAATAACTACATTTTGGAATTGACTGAACTATCTTACCTTCTATCTCTATGCTATTTCTACCCTTTAATGATGGGCAATCAAGATACTTATGAACGCATGTTCCCAATGTAATTCTTCTATCTTTTTGAATGTGAAATGTTGTGTATGTCATTTCTTCTCCTTCATGTACTTCTTGTAGGACTCCAAAGGTTCACCAGCCAAATGAATTAACCAATCCATATTACTTCCAACTCCAATCTTAGTCCTTCTTATCCAACTCATTTCTAATAAATTGTCAATTATCTGGTCTAAAGTAAAACTATTAAACATTCCATATCCTTTCCAGAGTAATTGTTGGCGTCTCATTTCCTGATTCTCAGCCGCTAACAAGTAATCTAATACGTTTTTAGTAGCAGCGGCTAATGGGTCTGGCCCCCTTCCTTCAGTTGTTCTTTTACTGCTATAAACTAGAGATGTTACTCTACTAATTGCCTCTTCAATTTCAAATTCATTTATCTCCCCATTAAAATCATAATTAGATAAACTTAAACACATAGCTACTTTAAGAACATGGTCTGGAACTCTATTAAGAAAGCCTGTTTTATCATATGTTTGTGAACTACGCCACTTTTTACGCCAAATATTAAATAAGTCTCTTGCTTCTTTAGAAGGTTTTAGTTGACCTTTTAACTTAGCTATCTTTTCTAGATGTGGGACATATTTAGGAACTACATACTCATCAAATTTGTCACCCTCATCTTTATTATCATCTAATAAATCTACGTCTTTACTTCGTTTCTCTTCATAAATAATAAGATTCCTGCCAATATAACCACCAGAAATATTGTCTTCTGGTATCGAAGCATAGAATATAGTAGGATTTGCTCCAAACAATGTTGTAACATATGGGCTTTTAAGTTTTTCTAAATTGCCAGTCTTAATATCTCCTTTAAGACGATTAATCCATTCTGGATGAAAAACTCCATCATATAAATCTGTTAATATATTCAGACATTGGGGGTCTGATACAAATGCAGAACCTAGCTCACCATTAACTATAAATCCTCTACTATCAATAATAATACTTTTTCCTTCTACTGTTTTCGTTGTAGCTAACTCGCTAACAATGGCTTGTATAGAACTTCTACCTGCAATGACTCTTGTAACATCTGCCTTGGACACTAATAATTTAGCTCTATTTATTGGAAATCCTTTGCCTAAGCCACTTTCTCCCAATAACATTATATATAGATTAGGCTTATATATTAAGTCTCCTTTTAGAGTTGTGAGATAATAATTATTCCCAGCAGCGGCTGAGATACAAGAGAGAAAACTCCACCAAAGCCAACTTTGAGGCGTTTCTACATGAGAACATTCACTAACAAGTGAATCTACCCAATTAAGTCTCCTTACCATTACTATCTTCTTTAGGAGAACCCCATCTTATCCCATCTCTCATTCTTGTTATAACATTATAAATTAATTTTTGGTCTTCTTGTATCACATACGTGCTTGACAATGCTCTAATCAAAACTAACATTTCTTCCTTTGATAATTTCACCTTTTTTCCTCCAATCAAGCTCTATTAAAACTTCAAATATTTTACTAATTAAGTAGTTAGTTTCCTCTGCATCGAGATTGAATCTTTTAACTATAATGTTTGTTGATTCCGAGATTATTTCTATAATTTTATTATTTAGTTCAGATTCGTTCATATTCTTCCAATCCTTCCTTGTTTCTGAGCTAAGCTAAATATTTTTTCAAAGTAGCTTGGAGGAACATTAATTCCTGAACTCCCTATTACTACCGTGTGAAAATTAGTGTACCTTTTAATATCATCAATGTCACTTGGATAGAACCATTCACTAGGCTCTAAGAATTGTCCCCTAGCCCATGTTTCTGCTTCCTTGTAATTGCCTGAAATGATACAAATCATTTTACTTCAGAAAGGAATATCATCATCTTCTCCTATAGCGTGTTTCTTTCTATCTAACTCAGCTAATTTCTCTACTATATTGTTCATTACTACTTCAAGTTTCTCTTTTAGGGAATTCATATTATCAGCTTCAGTTTTATCTCTCATCCTAAAGAGACCATCTTCCCACACTGTAATGACCGCTTCAATTTTAAGACTCATATTATCATCTTATGAGCCATTTCAATTTTTGGTGGAAAATTCTCCGGATGTTTTCCATCGTAATTATCTGGTTCTGGGTCAAGCATATCATCAGTCAGTGCTAATAATTCAACTAATGATTGCTTAACGGCTTCATTTTCTTCTCTATTAGAATCTTCTCTTTTATATTTTTCATAGTTATCTAAACACCACTGAATATGATGCCTTCCAAAGTTTTCATCATCCCAAATTACATGAGCCGCTCCATAATGCATAGCTGGCTCACCTGCTATATGTATATATTTATTGTAGATGTCTACTACAGGTTTAGACCAGCCCCAATAGCAATACCAACAAATCATATCTTCACCTTGTGCATCTCAGCATAGTTGGTGTCACTAAATTCTAATTCACATGGTATGGTTAATTTATAATCACGCTTAAGACTACAATAAATACTAAAATCAATAGGAATTTCAAAGTTCTTCTTCATTAATCGTCCATATGGTTCCCAGTCATTTTCTGGAACTTGCATCATTAGAGAATCATGTGCTTCATTAAGCCACATAAAAGCATTATCACCATTTAGTTCTTCATCTATCTTAAGAGCTGCACCTTGAACTAAATGAGCTACTGTTCTCTGTGGTATGTTTGCATAGCCTTCTTTATACAATTCTTCATCCATTCTTCCATTGAATATTCGAATTCCTCCAAATGGGTCAATGATAGTCCTTGTTGATTCAAGGCAATCCTTAATATCCTGGTGGAATTTGCTTTTGATTTTAGGTGATGCAGAGTGAAACAATTCAAGCATTTGTCCAGCGCGCCATTCAGAAACTGACATAGGTATATCAAACTTCTGAGCATCAGTGTTAAACTCAATCATAAACCTATTCTTACCCATGTCGTAATTACTTGCATGTCTCGTCTTCTTTCCGCAGAATCTTTCTGGTCCATCTTTTTCCATTATATCCACTACTGGAATGAATTTAGTATCTAAAATAAGTTCTTTTGTATATCCAAATATTAGTCCAGCTGTTCTTCTATGTATGTCTACTTTATCAAATGCTTCAAGTAATTCCCAGTCTTCAGAAAGAACGGCTACTACCCTTGCTTCTGCTTGCGAACTGTCTGCCGAAAGGAATATCGCCCCTTTGTCTGGGATAAACATTGAACGTATATCTTTTGCTAGCCTACCATGTTTACTAATTGTGTGAAAGGCAAGTCCTATTTTCTTTGGCCTAACTGGTTTCTTAAGGATTCCAGTACTGCTTCTACAAGTTTCAGTTGCTGAGATATTGAAGGAGGTTTTGCATCTCCCATCATAATCTGGTTTGAAATTAATATCTTTCGACAACTGAGTTCTAATTCTTTTCTCTTCAAGGATGTTAGAAAGAACTTCCTTCCTTTCTTTTGTTTTAGCATGGTTTCCTAGCAAAGCTACTATCGTTTCTTCAGATGTTGGATTGCGTTTCATATACTTAAATTTTAGTTCTTTGTATAATAATTCAAATAATTGAGGATAGCTTTTAACATTTACTTCATGTCCAACTTGCTCCGCAATTCTAGTATGAACAACGGCTGCCATGTCTGAGTACTTCGTCCTTAACTCTTTTTGTCTTGCAACGTCAACATTGAAGCCGTTGTTTTCCATCTTCAAATAAAACTTATGTTTCTTCATCATATAATTGTAATAATAATCTCTTAATGGAATATTAAATTTGGCTCCTATTTCATCTAAGTCTTTATCTTGCTCTTCATCTATTTCATATGTAACTGCACAATCTTTACCATTATATTTAAGAAATTGCTCAAATGACTGCTTTCCTAACTTAAATTCTTTTCCTTCTTCTTTGTAGTATGGCTCTCTTGTCCAGATAGAGCTTTGGACGTGCAATCTTTTATCTGGTAATTCTGGAAAGATAACTCGTGTTTTAATTAGAGTATCACTATAAACATTAGGGAATTCAAATCCAATAAGGTTGCATTTGAATTCGTCATACTTAAGATTTTGACCAATGAGTTTAAGCCTTCGTAGTTGAGTATCAATTAGTCTCCAGACTTCATCGAGTTCATTATCTCCCATATCAGTAAGTTTATGATTACCAATATCATGAAGCAAAGGAATAGAAATGGAATGTTGATGATTGAAAGCAAATCCAACACAAACAGGGACGCAATTAATAGATTCAATATCGACAGTAGCCTTTTCAAGTTTTTCATATTTAGCAAAGAACCTAAATAGGTCAAGTGAACTATGACAAACATCTAATTGTCTATCTGGTAGAATTAGCTTTCTAGTTTTACTTTCTTCTACTGCACGGGCAATATCTGACTCAATAAGTTTGATATAAGTATATTCAAGTCCACCTACTTGTTTCCCATTTTCATAGTGAGGAAAAAGAGCGGCTGGATGAATTGTAGGGACTACTTTAGTAACTCCATCTTTAGCCAGAAGTATTGAACCTCTGTATTTAAGTATTCCTGTATATCCAGTTGTAGCCTCTAGTGCTTTATCACCTATTGCTAGAATACATTTTGGATGTAATCTATTGATTTCTTCATCCCATAGAAATTTGATACTCTCATTTATATCTACATTAATTAGATGAAATTGCTTCCAATTATTCATTGGAGGTTGATACTTAACTACATTTGTAAGAAATATCTCACTACGCTTAATTCCTGCCTTTGTGAAGCATTCATTGAGAATATCACCACTAGCCCCTACGAATGGAATGCCCTGTTCATTTTCATTCTTACCTGGAGCTTCACCGATAGCCATCAAATCTGGCTCTAGTGGTCCTATTCCTCCACAATAGTTAGGCATCCATAACGCCTACATCTTCCACAAAAATGTCTTCACCATTACACAGTGCAATCAACTTCTTTCCACACAAAGTACAATCAACAACAAAACATTTATTTGTGCTATCCCAATATATTAGACCCTTATTAACTTTGTGTTTACAGTTACCACGTTTTACCTTATCAGGATGTGATGTCATTACTCTTCATGGCCACGTATTAAATTTTTATAACCAAACTTACGAACGGCCACTATTAAATTTCCAAGAGTATCATCATCTAGACAAATTCTATTCTCGGGAATAATACCATTATAAGTAAATATCCAAAGCTGCCCTATATCATCTATTCCAATATAAACTGAATCTCCCATATATTCTACATTAGAATATCCTCCAATCTTATTAGTCATCATTTGTATCTATAACTATATATGGTCCACGTGGTTCAAAATCATCGGAATATTCTACCCTTCTAATATGAAAATCATTATCTTGTGATATATCATAAATCTTAGCTGTACCATCTTTAGGATACTTCTCAAGTTCTTCAATTAGTTGCTGATTAGTCATTCAAATCTCATTTCTTTTTGTTTCTCTTTTACAAATTCTAAAGCATCTCTCATACTACTACATTTTCTAAGTTGTTTTTCATGAGTTTTAATCCATGAAGCTAGTAATAAGTCTTGGCTAACAGAACCAATAGAGCGATTAAGAGCCTTAGCCGTTTTCTCTATAGTCCAATTTGGTTCTTCTTTACACTGTTCTATATGAAATTGGCGTATCTCTATTGCCCTATCTAGGAAGTGAAATTTAACTGGGCCGTTTCTCATATCCTTTGAAGAATCCAAAACTGAGGTAAGAGAAAGCCATCCATATCATAAACTGATTTTCCATAGTGAGTTTCTACTCTTACATATCCTTTTGGAATATCATCTTTGCACCTATATAATAAAGCAGAATCAATTGGTCTAACAAGAGTGTAACTACCACAATAAATTTTAGTGGCTGTTTTGCCTCCACTGATAGCTTTTCTCATTAGCTCGAAGTCCATTCTTAACCGCCTTTACATCTACGAACCTTTTCTAAATGTAGTTCTTCCTTGTGCTCTATCTATCTCTCTATCTTCATCTTCTTGTTTATTATCTCTTTCCGCTGCTCTATCTGCTTTACTACGTCCCATATTATCTCTAGTTCCTTTACATTTTGGAAAGTTTTTACGTCCCCAGAATACACCAAACTTTCCAGTTCGGCTGACCATCTCTCCATCACAGTCTGGGCACTTAATTTCTTCTATTGACATTGTTTTTCTCTCTATTTCTATCTCAACTACTTCTTCTGTACTTCTTAGGTCATCTTCTGGTTCTGGGTACCTATCATAATAATCTTCAAAACTCATTTTTGATTCTCCTTAAAATGCAGCTGCCAGTGTGGGCCACTTTATCCACACATTCTTTTCAGACACTCTCACTGCTAGCCTCACAGATGAAGTCTTCAGCTACCATGTAGGTTATGTGTTTAGCTACATGATTGGCAACTAATAACTAACATATTGCCTACTAGGACCTTTGAACAGCAATCAATATGTTCATGTATCCTAATTTTGTCGGGGAAAGGTATCCATTAATGTTTCCGACCACTAATGAAAGGCAACCAATAACTAACTAAGCAAGAGGCATGAAGTCTGCTACATCATTGAATTCATTGCCCTGGTTACTCTTTCCTCTCTTAACATAAATCTTTAATTTGTGACCAATTTTTGACTTGAACAATTCGCTAGTCAATTCATATCCACCCTGTGGAGTCTTCTGAATATCAAGATTTGCCCAGAGTGGCTGAATTGTTCTATGCTCAAGACTCTTTTCATTCACTAACTTTGTTACTCTTGCTCCTTTGTTTGGACCATCAATAAGAGTAAACTGAAATAGACAGTTTGTACTACCATCTGTTTCAGCATCTTTCTCATCGTAATCAGTCACTTCAGCCGGATGCCATCCAACTTGAGCCAGGTCACTCTTACGTAAGTCTTCAGGTGTGAGAATACGTCTCATTCGTAACTCCCTTTGTCTGGATTCCACTTTTTGTTGCTTTCTTGTTCTTGTGCTTGTATTGATTTGATAAATGGATTAAATGGGGCTTCTTTTTCTTTGGTTATAGCATCTCTTACCTCCTGTTTGTGTATGGAAACCTTATCTTTCCAAACTTCATAGAACATTTGCCCAGTAATATCCATTTGACCAGTTAGACCAATATTACTTTTAGCAAAATCGTCGCCGACTGCATCTGTATCTACTATGTATCTTGTAGATGATTTTCCAGTGGTTGCATCCCAATTGTTTACTTTACTGAAATGATAAATTTCGCTGAAATTGCCTGGAACAATACCCGCTACTTTATTACCATAGGTAACAATTGGATTAATTTTAGTTACTTTCATGCTTGCTCCGGAACCCTCAATTCTTATGGATGGCACCGGATGGCAAGTCCAAATAATATGACAGGGTAGAGTTCTACAAATATCTAATGCTTGTGTGACTAGAGACGTTTCTACTTTATACTCATCAAAATCTGGAATGATTTTCCTTTTAGATTTTCCTTTTCTATCATCATTGAAATTAAGAGACCAATTAACGGCTCCACTAGTCATCTGTGTAACAGAGTCATTTATGATAGCAAAGTAACGACAATCTTTAGACATCTCAATTAATTTATTGAGATATTCGTTTGCATTACTTGCACCATATACTTCATACTCAATACGTTTCAACAAGTCTGGTCTTTTGATTACTTTGTAGAAGAAATGTTCCAATTCAATTGGTGCTTTCTTATCCCAATAGGAAAGGAAGATTGGACCTTCTAATGCGAAAGTTGCGGCTGCTAATGTTTTACCGTGACCAAATGGTGCTTTGAATAATAAAGATACTTGACTTTCAACTACCATTTCAGAGGCTTTCACTTGATTTATCCTTCTCAATCTCACCTGGACTAGTTGGAATATCTTCTAATTTAGACCTAATTTTACTGAGTGTTATCCTAGCATTATCTAATTCTATCTCTAAATCTTCAGTCATAGAGTATATGACAGAGAGTTCTTTGAACAATTCACTAATGGTCGCCATTATGTCTCTCCTTTTTAGAAAGCCACTGTGAACTCATGTATATACCTCTATAGGTTGGATTCATAGACTTAAATCTTAACCTTATCTCAGGCCAATGCTTAAATATCTTCTTTATTAACTGTTGTAGTGACAAAGGATAACCTATTGCGTAGGTCTTCAGAGCTTTCTTCAGCAACCGTTGCCAGTACATGAACTTCTTGCTTGCGTATGAAATGATTTTTACCATCAATTCCTTTTACTTTCTGTTTACTACAACTTTCACAATGTGGCCTAGCTAACTTTACTGTATACTCAGTCATTGTGAACTCACTATTACATAAATTACAAATAGACTTCTTACCAAGAGAGAGAGCCGTATCTATCTTGAAATGACAATCTGGTAGAGTGCAGAAGTAAATGGCATTGCCTGATTTATAAGCGTGCCTCTTAAGTTTGTGAATGTGTTTTTGTTGCTGTGGCATCTTGCACTTTCTTAGGTCTCTCTAAATTGATTGTGTTTGTAATCTTAACTGCACAGCCTAAGCATATCTTATCGTGTGGTTCGTCTATATCGAACAGACACTCTTCCTGTGGAAGCAAATCTCTTCTGCATACTGCACAGGAAAAATACATTTCTATTTTAGAACACATTCTTGGATGTAGTAGAGTATCTTCTCCACCTAATATCCAGGAGCTAGCCTCACCTATCTTGAATCTGTTGTCCACCCTCTACCTCCTTAGCTACCTCACTAGACTTTCTCAATGCCTTACTAACATCCCATGGTTCTACATCAATATAATTAGCAGCTAGTTTGTACAATTTAGCTTCTCCACCTGATGAATCACAGATTTCATAGTATTCACAACGTCTGTTGAATTTATCACAAGATGTTTCATTCATTGGCCAAGAGTTTTCAGCTACACAATTAAGATAATGAAATATTACTTTGACCACGTTGGCTTTCCACTCTTCAAGAATAAGGTGGTCATAACTTAATGGAATGCGTAAAAACTTCTCATGTGGCTTCAATGTCTTCTGGAAACCTATCTTATTCACAAGTAAATAATTAGATTTAGTTGCGTAGCAGTAGTTCTTGAATTGGTTAGGCATCCTTCCAACTTCAAAACTTCTATCATAAGATTTATGGTCCCATGGCATATTAATATACCTATTGTCAGAAATGATTAAGTCAATTTTACCAGCAAGATGAATACGAACTTCATCATCCTCATATAGTAAATACATGAATGCTTGTTCCACCTCTACAATTTGAAAGCATTGGTCAGCCACTCGCCAATGGTCAAAATACTCTTCCATTACTTCAATAACACGATTAATAATTTCAGGCTCCAGTCCTGTTGATACAGCGCCAAATATTTTGGCTTTACTCAGTGCAAGATTGACTGCATCTTGGTACTTTGTACCAATTTTTAGCTGCTCATAATAAATTTCACATATAAGATGAACAAGTGTTCCACGGTCTAGTGGTTTAGCTTTATCTGGAAGCGTTTTGTTCTTATTATATCGATAATCATATCGTTGTTCGCATAAGCGAAACATATCATATTGACTCATATCCATTACGATGTTAACTTTGGGCATTAAAAGTTTTGCTTTCTGTAAAATCTTGCCAGGAAATTGTTTTGGCATCATATTTATCAGTAATACTTATAATTCTCCTATTAAATAGTTTAATCCAATCTAAGAACTTTTTTGGTCCTTTAGCATCTTGTTCTCTAATTTTAAATATAGTATTTACTTTTGCAAATTCAGAACGCTGTCCTATTTTATGTATAGCTACTTTACCCCACTGAGTAATTATTCCACTTATTCTGTAGTTACTGTAGTTGTTGTTGTCGTAGTATCTGTAATTGTTGTTGTTGTAGTAGTTATCGTAGTAGTTGTTGTAGTTGTAGCTATTGTAGTTGTAAGCGTAAATTCCTGAGTTGGTTTCTCTTATTTCATGTGGCCCTTCAATTTTTTTCCATAAATAATCTTGATTTTCAGAAATCAATACTAACGAATTCTCTAGCTTATTTTTCCATGCTCTGTATCCTATAAATGGAGATGATTCTCCTATCTGTCTAAATTCAACAAAACCAGGTAAACACATTATTGTATTCTCCTAGTCAAGACTACTAAACTAGACTCACCAGTTGCTACTAAATTATACCATTGTTCAGGTAGTTGACTACCATCATTAGCAAATAGATTTGGTACATGAACCTTACCTTTATAGTCTACAAGGATGTAACCATATCCTACTTGCACTCCACCACTATATACTAATAATTTATCTATCAATCCAGTCTTTGTTGACATATAATTTACTACCTCAAGAATGGCTTTTCTCATTACCATTCTCTAATAGTTATATGAGAATTTTCATCTTCTCTTATCAGAGATACTCCAAGAGTATCATTTTCTATGCCTAGCATGTTAAGAATGTCTCCAATAAGTCTTTCAGTTTTTGTAGCAAGACCAGTAATATCATGTACAATACGTTGATTCTCTGTTTCTAGGATTACTCTGTCATTGTTATAGTCAATTGTTATTGTCATAGCCCCAACTCTTTTCCACAGTTAGGACATACACCATTACCAATACCTTTTTGAAATATCTCTCCAACTAAAGCATCATGGTCAAGATTGCATTTAAATGGTGCAGTTTTTGCCATTCCAGTTATGAACCTTGACAACTTGGCTATATTCTCTTCTGTTCCATACACCTCAAAAGAATCTCCTGCTAGTGTAAGCCTAACCCATTTCCTGACATGAATCATGTTTGCATTGCAGTCATCACAGTAAACTCTACCAGAAATGTGGCTACACTCTAAGTCGTTCATTTATTAGCCTCCATTCCGATTCTGTAAGTTTGTCATGTTAGTATTTTAAACTCCTCATGAGTAAGGTCGCGTCCTAGCAACTGGGTTACTATGACTCCTAGTGAGCGTAATGATATAGAGCAACTACCATCACAGTTGAATCTGTGCTCTTTCGCCAGTTCGAAGATGGTATTTGTTAGCATATCTTTATATTCAATTGGAATTTTGATGTTTATCTCTTTTAGATTTATCATTTGTTATCTCCTGAATCAAATGGACCTGGACCTGTTATGGTTACTTTAGTGACCATGCCTTCTTTCCCTTTGTTACTAGAACACTAGCTAACTCACTCATTAAACTAGTTTGGTCCCACTGTATCTCTTTGTTGTCCAGAGTACTGGCCACTATTGCCCTTTTCTGTTCTACTAACTCAGTAAAATATTCATCAATAGTCTCTGATGCTACCATATAGATTGCACTTACAGGATTGATTTGACCAAATCTATGAAAGCGTCCTTCTACTTGCTCTTCATTAGCTGGATTCCATTGACGCTCTAGGATAATGCAATCACTGCAGAATTGAAGGTTCAATCCTTCACCGGCTGCTAATGTGCTAGCTATCATTACCCTATTCTCTGGTAGCTTAAACTTCTCTATTAGATTCTGTCTTTCACTAGCTCCCAAGCTACTGGTTAAATTCAAGACCGGATTGAATCCACCTTCTTTTAACCAATTATCTAATGATACTTGTAATCTAGTAGCTACAGCATGATGATGAACGAAAATTACTATCTTTCTATCACTTGATAGTAAAAATTCTGTTATGAAGTCTACACATTGTTCTGTCTTGCTTATACCAGTAATTTGACGCATTCTTGTCATAATTGCTAACATATTAGAACTCTTCTGCATCCCATCTAATTCATCATTATAATACATTTCCTCTAATTCTTCAAGAGCAGCAGCGTATGCTTTGTTAAGCTTTCTATCTAGTTGAACATGGAAGAATTTACGGCTAAGTTCTGGCAAGTCAGGTAGTACTTCCACCTTAGTACGACGGAGTATAAATTCTTTAGTTTTCTCATGAAATTGTTCAGGATGTCTCAATCCACCTACTTTATAACCCCAGCCATTACTATAACTATCACAGTCTTTCTCAATGAATGTAGCGTAGTGTGGAAACAATCTAGGTTGAACTAGGTTCAATACTGTGAAATATTCCCCAGCATTATTCTTGATTGGTGTGCCTGACATTGGGAGTATGTGAGTGATGTTTTTACATACTTTTTGAATTGCCTTTGCCCTGCCTGATAGATGATTCTTAATCTTCTGGCACTCATCTACTATCACTAACTTGATATTGTCCTTTACTAAATCAAAACAATTCTCATTCTTAATCAAGTCATATGTGGATACGTAAATGTCAAAACCTGGCTGTGCTAATTCTTTTCCTGAACCTACTACTTGGCATAGAAAACCTTGCACACCACATTTATTGATTATTTCATGGTGCCATTGAATTTTGACTGATGTAGGACAAACAATCAAAGCTGGGAGTAACTCTTTTTGATGTAGTTTAATCAATGCCAATGCTTGGATTGTCTTACCTAAACCTTGCTCATCTGCTAGAATTGCTCTACAGTCTGACTGCTGTAAGAACTCTACACCAGTCACTTGATATGGCATTAGCTTGCAATTGGTGAGAACCGTAGCTATATCAGTGGAAGTTGATAGAACTTCGCCAGATGTTACGTGACCACACTCTAGTGTAATTAACTTTGAACTGCCGAAGTTTATCCTACTCTTCTCTATGGCAATCTTACCACAAACTTTACAGGTTTTCTTTACTATGCTTGATAGTGCCATTGGGCTATTCCTTTATTTCTACTAAATAAGAAACTTCATAGTCACTTTCTCTTTCGCCGATAATTGTAACTTCCTCATAATCATCTTCAATCATCTCTCTCGCTTTATCGTATGTATCAGCGAATACTTCTACATTTTCATAAGTGACGATTTGCCTAGTACCTCTAAATAATCTTTTCATAATCGCCTCCTATACTTTGGCTTCCACAGCTTTGGGAGCATTAAACCTTCCAATCATTGACTCATACGAGTCAAGTATTGCAGATTCTAATTGTTCTAGCTGTTTATCATCTGAGGGACGTAAGAAAAAGAATGGTTTGGTCTTGCCATTCTCATCATGCTTTGTGATACTTGCTGGAAAAAGAACGAATAGCCCTCTTTCAGAATCATCACAAATAGTGAATCCTACTAGATGGAATCCAGAGAGAACTCCATTGTCAAATTCAATAGCGGCTTTTGCTACTCGATTGCCTTTCTTCATCAGGAAAGGTTCTACTTTAATCTTCATTTTATTCTCCTAGCTGTTAATGAAAGCTAAATTCTTCTCGGGTCTGTAAGAGCGGTTTCATATTCAATCTTTAGTCTTTCATTGGCAGGCTGAACCCCAAGACTATCGCAGTTATGGTTAGAATTATTGCTATCACATCTAGCCACGTCATGTCCTTCCAAATTCTTACTAAAATTGCTTTTGGAATCACTTTTCAATTCTCCTACCAGTTCTGCAGTTGAAAGCATCATTTTTTATTCCTCTTCTTTTTATCTGAGCCTATCCACTTGAGTAACAATGCAAGAATTTTAACTAGCCATAGCGAGACCATAATAGTGAATGCCAATAATATCCTCATAAATCTTTACCCCTTGAATTTTAGACTAGCTGAATCGAACGGCTTACTATCAACTGGTGTAGCCACTGTTATTACTACTGGAGCCTTAGCTTTGCTTGATTTGAATGTAATTGTCTTGGCTGCTACTGCCGTAGCTCTTTTCTCAAGGTTGGCCACCATTTCGTTAGCTAGTGATTCTTCAATTCCGGCTGTTAACAATTGTTCTTTGAGCCTGTCCATTTTGGACATTCGCTCTTTTCTAATCTTAACAGCATTTATAGCATCAGTTACTGCTATATCTGGTTCATTGCTTGTGACTAACCATTCTTTGTTACCAGACTTAGCTTGCCGTTCTCTCGTTTCGTCGTCATTAGCTATCTTTCTTACCTTTGCTTCGAAAGCAATGCGACCTAGTTCTTCGCGATGTTCTCTTAAGGTTGGAATGTCCATGTCCTTTATGAGAATCTTTTCGTGAAAGTAGAACTTGCTGAATAACTCTTCCTGTGGTGTCATCTGAAGGTCGTCCTTTACTGCAACAATAGACATTAAATAATCTGGAGTATTGTTGCTTATCTGATAGTGTTCTTCCGAATTTAGTGTTTTAATTGCGGCACATTGTTCATTTAGTCCTGAGTTCAGTATGCCGCAATGACAAAGCCAAGACATTAGTATCTAAGCTGCTGGTCTTTTAACACTGGCCAGCAAGTGGTCAATCATTATACGCCCGTTCGTCAGATTGACAATTAAGAACGTGACAGCCATTCTGTTATACGTCGTGGTCTACAGTGGCTTCCACTAACCACAACGTCAGCATATCTTTTGAGTAATCCGTTGCAACGGCTCTCATACTCTTTGCTGATTACGTTATCATTTAGATAACCGCACTAAGCCTAAAATCTATTTATACTCGCTTAGTCGAGTGTATTGCATTAGAAGTGTAACTACTTTAGGACAGTGACAAAAGGTGTCAGAACGTGTCGGATTGTGTCGGAAAGTGTCGGACTGTGTCGTATCGTGTCGGAGCACGTCGTAACGTGCGGGCTTCGCGTAACCTGTTGAGCCGATAGGGTTTGACTCACGAAGTGATTGTATCATACCTCTCTCCCCTTTGTCAAGGGGAGTGTGGTGTCCTATCTTAGTGACATTCTTTCTTATTCTTTTATATATATAAAAAATATATATAAAAAAATTTATATAAAGATAGAGTATACCCAAAAGAGGATAGGAGTACCCTCGCCGAAGGCCGGAGACTGGGCAGAATGAGCAAAAATGGCGAAAATCCTCGAAAATGCTAGGGAAAACATGCAAAGCAGGGCGAAAGTCGAGACGAAAAGGCCTTACGACACCTTACGACGTGTCACGATGCTTTACGACACGTCACGACACGTTACGACACGTATTACCCTAAAGTGGACGGCGATTCTAAGGCAAGAGATACACTATTAAATGAACAGAAAGGAAGGAAAGCTAACTTTTAGAATCAAATTCTCCAAGCTTACGCTTGAAGTCTTTGAAGTCTATTTGCCAAGCTTCCTCTGTTTTGTAGAAGTCAGCAAACTTGTAGGCTAGAATCCAGTCTCTACGTTCTTTACTCATCATTCTATTTCTCCTAAGTGCTGGTTTTTGAATGGAACCAGCAAACCATATGCTAGCGATTCTAATGGAAACAATTCAATCTTCATTAGGCATCAGACCTAGCAATCCTCAGACCTAAGCCTTCACAGCGAATTGCTTTTCAAAGCCTGGCTTGATAAGCATCACTGCGTCTTCCAAGCTGACCACTGCACCACGTGAGTAGTTTCGCACGACAAGACGGAACTGAGTCTGGGCTTCAGGCGGCCAAGTAGACTCTACATACTCTGCCAGCGGGTCACTTGCGGCAGTATAGAGAGAATCGTTGTAGCCTGTGATTAGGAAATTGACTAGTTCACTTTCCTTTTCAACCTTTGTCACTTCCATGAAATTCTGAATGGAAGTAGGAAGTGTAGCCGGCTGAGAATCATCAAATGCTTCCCAGCTAATGACAAGAGCACCCTTACCTCTGGTCTGTCCTGTCATTAGACGAGTACCAATGCCACTACGACTAGCATTGATGACATCAATTTCCTTTTGCTTCTCTGCTAGCTCCTTTCTGCGCTCTAGCGCTTCAGATGACATTTTTGATGCCTCTTTTTCTGATAGCCCGAGTTCCTCTGCGAGTGCCGCTTTCTGTCCGTTGCTCATTTTGTCCTCACGTGGTGACATAGATTGCTCTGACATTTTCTGTCACCTTCACTTTGTCGGGTAATTCCGACGACTAGATTATCTCACAATCGAACTGCTTTGTCAACTACAATCAAAACGGAAACGACTGAAACCAACCTGCCGTTGTGACACATTTTGTTCCTTACGCTGTGTAAGGTGTTCCTATCCTACTTAAAAGATAGGTGCCAGGTATTGTCGTTTACCACAAACAGGCTAGTCTCAGTATTACTCATGCCAGTCTTAGATTGCACTGTCGATTATGACAGCCAAGACTAGACTTACAGAGTAATCTTTTACTCCAGTCTAGGCTTATTGCGAAAGCCTTTGACTAGACGAATGGCTGAGACGAAGCTAACTAGCCGCAATTTTCGCTTTAGGCTAATGCTGTTGTAGCGTCGAGCATTAACAGTCTGCTTAGTTGCGGCTAGTCTAGCATACTGACTAATCAGCATGTTGACTCCCTTCTATCCATTGAACAGGGTATCTCTATGTCACCTCTTATTACGAATATGAGTCTAGTAGACTGGCTAGGGTTTGATTGTTTACTGTTTGTAGCAGTTGAAGCTACATAGCTTATGACCATCGACTGCGTAGCTATCATCAAATTCCTTCAATGCTAGCTTGATGGCTTCATCATGTGACCTAGCTTTGATTCTGAGAATCAATTCCGAAATTGACACTTGAGAATCAGTGTCTTGAAATGTGAGGTAGATTCTATACATAGCTGGCTCCACTTATAGCCAGTCTACTAGACTCATATTCTACGTCTATCATACTCCCTTGATTACTCAGGTAAGCCGATGATAGACGCCGGCAGCGTATTAAGATATTAGCTAGGCTGCGCTTATCAGCCTGACTCAGCTAGACCACATTTGACTATGGTGTCAGGTAGGACGGCTGATTCTTCCGTGTATCCGGCACCCATACTTACTGTTTGGACCACGCTTGCTAGTCTCATCATCAGGTTCTGGGCCATTGGCTGATTGGATTATCTCAGCCGTCCTAACCAGTAGTATAGCATGGGCCATGCCAAGCTAAACACCACAATACATAGTGTATCCAGCCGCAAATACCACTATATGTAGTGCTTTACATTCTTTCACACTTACATTTATCGTCTCCTAATTACATTTTTACGCAAATGCACACTATTGCATATGTGAAGCTTTGTATAGAACTGTATAATACTGTGCAATCATGGTAATTACAATCATGAAACGTGCCAACTATTCTGGCTTCACATTGTACACATTTGCACATTATACACTATTACACAAAATTGCACACAACTGCACATTGGCATACTTCATGATTGTAATTCAACTTACATTTATGTAATGCCAAAGTGTGCAATTGTTACATTAGTGTAACTCTCATAAATCGTGCCAACCATATGTGTAATCAAATCACAATGATGTAATTGGCATGGGTTATGCCTTCACACATCTGCACATAATTTCACTGAATTATTTGTAATGCAATTCTGCTCGCTTATTGAAATTATGTAAACTTCCTCACAAAACTTCGTGTAATTGCACATAAATTCACTTCACATGGGTGTACACCCCTGCACAAAGAGTCTCATGGTTGCACAGAACTGCACGCATATTACAATCACATCTTTATGTATAAAAGATAATTACATCTTTTAATAAGTAAAATATAATAAGACAATTCTGTACAGAAAAAAACATAAATTATGAAGCCTTCAAAAAATGAAA